>Ga0272446_1004777_pt1 | contig 15662 bp, 11 predicted proteins | sample YNPCB0061_FD_194587 | JGI IMG/M metagenome (GOLD analysis project Ga0272446, IMG submission 194587) | Hot spring microbial mat communities from Yellowstone National Park, WY, United States - YNP-CB-006-1 | ecosystem: Environmental > Aquatic > Thermal springs > Hot (42-90C) > Sediment | place... | reverse complement strand
ATCGAGGTGGCGGTGGTCGTCACCGACCCGCAGATCACGGTGCGCGTCGAAGGCCCGGTCTTCGCGGTGCACCAGAGCGACGCCGTGCTCGATGGCATGGATGCCTGGAACAAGGGCACGCATGGCAAGAGCGGGCTGATCGACCGCGTGAAGGCCTCCACCATCGACGAGGCCGCGGCCGAGACGGCGCTGATCGCCTTCCTGCAGCAGTACGTGCCCGCGGGCAAGAGCCCGATGTGCGGCAACTCGATCTGCCAGGACCGTCGCTTCCTGGCCAACTACATGCCGAAGCTGGAAGCCTTCTTCCACTACCGCAATGTCGACGTCAGCACGCTGAAGGAACTGGCCAGGCGCTGGAAGCCGGCGGCGCTGGACGGCTTCAAGAAGGCGCAGGCGCACACCGCGCTGGCCGACATCCACGAATCGATCGACGAGTTGCTGCACTACCGGCAGCACCTGCTGGCGGTCTGAAGCAGGGCCTGCGGGCTACTTCGCCAGCAGCGCGTTGATGGCGTCGAGATCGCTCGGCTGCAGCTGGCCCGAGGCCTGCGCCAGGCGCAGGCTGCCCACCAGCACGTCGTAGCGGGCGCGTGCCAGGTCACGCTGCGTCTGGAACAGCTGCGTCTGCGCATTCAGCACGTCGAGGTTGACGCGCACGCCGACGCGGTAGCCCAGCTGCGTGGCCTCGAGCGCGAGCTTGGCCGACGATTCCGCCGCCTCCAGCGCCTTCACCTGGGCCTGGCCCGACTGCACGCCGAAGAAGGCCACGCGGGTCGCTTGTGCGATGTTCCGGCGCGCGGCGTCCAGGTCCTGGCGGGCCTTTTCCTCCAGCAGCAGCGTCTCCTGGATGCGGTTGCCCGTCTGCCCACCGGTATAGAGCGGCAGGTTGAACTGCAGTCCCACGCTGGCGGTGCGCGTGACGCCCGGGAAGCTCGACAGCGAACTGCCGCTGGCCCGCGCCGCGCCCACCGAACCGACGGCATCGAGCGTGAATTTCTCGGCCGCGCGCGCCTTCTCGGTCTCGAGCCTGGCGACGTCCAGGCCGACGCGAGCCCGGCGCACGCTCGGGTGCGCGCCGTCGGCGGTGGAGACCCAGGCCTCGACGTCGGCCGGCACCACCGGCGGCAGCGTGACCGGCAGCACCAGCGGCTTGGGGGCAACGCCGCTGCGGCCCACCAGCTGGTCGAGCGCGATGCGCTTGCTGCGCAGGTCGTTCTCGGACGCGATCTCGTCGGCCACCGCCTTGTCGAATTTGGCCTGCGCCTCGCGCGTGTCGGTGATGGTGGCGGTGCCGACCTCGAAATTGCGCTTGGCCGACGCCAGCTGCTCGGTGATGGCCGCCTTGTTGGCCCGCACCGTGGCCAGCGTGTCCTGCGAGGCCAGCACATCGAAGTAGGCCTGCGCCACGCGCACGATCAGGTCCTGCTCGGCGCTGTCGAGCTCGGCCCTGGCGCTGTCGAGCGTGCGGCGTGCCTGGGCGATGGTCGCGTCGTTGGCGCGGTTGATGATCGGATAACGGCCCGACAAGGTGGCGTTGATCGAATTGCTGTCACCGCCGGGGAAGTGCTGCGGGTCGATGCGCGCCGTGCTGGCGCCGGCGCCCAGCGCGGCCGAAGGCCGGGCCAGGCCCTCGGCCGCGGCCACGCGGTGGTCGGCCGACTGCGCCAGCGCACGCGCGGCCAGGTAGGCGGCGTCGTAGGCGCGGGCGGCCTCGTACAGTTCCTTCAAGCTCTGCGCGTGGGCGGCGGTGCTGGCCAGCAGGGCGACCGCCAGGGCGACGGCGGCCGGGGCCACGGTGGCCAGCAGCCCGCGCCCCGGCAGGTGACGGACAAAACGGGCAGAAGAGCGCGACGCGGGCATGAGGGTCCTTGTTCGAGGCTGGAAACGTCAGTAGCGCGGCACCGAGGGGTCGACTTCGCGTGCCCAGGCGTCGATGCCGCCCGTCAGGTTATAGACGCAGGAATAGCCCTGCTGCAGCAGGAATGCGACGACCTGCGCGCTGCGGGCGCCGTGATGGCAGATGCAGACGACGCACCGCGAGCGGTCGACCTCGGCCAGCCGCAGCGGGACCTGCCACATCGGCACGAAGACCGCATCCCCTTGGCCGGGGTCGATGCGGGCCCGTGCGGTCTCCCAGGGTTCGCGCACGTCCAGCAGCAGCGGGCGCGCCTGGGGGTCGGTGCACATCGCGGCGAGTTCGGCGGCGGTCAGGGATTGCATGCGGGTGGGATGGTTCAGAAGTGGAAGGCCGGTTTCTCGGCAAAACCATCGAGCCGCGGCGCCGCGGTCTCGAAGGCCGCCTGCTGCGACCAGCTGGCGTCGCCGACGCGGGTAAAGATGGTGGCGCGCATCACCGGCTCGTCGCCGACGATGGCGCCCAGGCGGCCGCCGACCTTGAGTTGCTCCAGCAGCACGCGCGGCACCTCGGCCACCGAGCCCGACAGCACGATGACGTCGTAGGGAGCTTCGGCCGCATACCCGCGGGCGCCGTCGGCGGCGCTGACCTCGACCACCTGCACATTCAGCAGGCCGTTGCGGCGCAGGTTCTCGCGCGCCGTCTTCGCCAGTTCGGGGCGGCATTCCAGCGTCACCACCCGCTGCGCGCGGTGCGCCAGCAGCGCGGCCATAAAACCCGAGCCGGTGCCGATCTCCAGCACCTTCTCGTGGCGCTGCACCTTCAGATCCTGCAGCAGCCGGGCCTCGACGCGCGGCTCCAGCATGCGCGGGCCGTCGGGCTGGCCGGGCAGCAGCGGCACCTGGGTGTCGACGAAGGCGAGCGCGCGCATCGCCGGCGGCACGAAGTCCTCGCGGCGCACCGTGGCCAGCAGCGTCAGCACGACGGGGTCCAGCACCTCCCAGGGGCGGATCTGCTGCTTGATCATGTTGAAGCGGGCGGTTTCGATGTCCATGATGATACGGTATGGGGTATGTTGACGCGGTCCGGGGGAAATTCTAGGCACCGACCTTGACAGCGGCCTGATGACCGCGCCGGCGGCTTGCCCAGGCCGCCAGGTCGTCCAGCCAGCAATAGATCACCGGCACCACCACCAGCGTCAGCAGCGATGAGGTGATGACGCCGCCGATCACCGCCTGGCCCATCGGCGCGCGCTGTTCCGAGCCCTCGGTCAGCGCAAAGGCCAGCGGCACCATGCCGAAGACCATCGCCAGCGTGGTCATCAGGATCGGGCGCAGCCGCACGCGCGCAGCGTCCAGCAGCGCCTGCGTGCGCTCGACGCCGGCTGCGCGCGCGCGGATCGCGAAGTCCACCAGCAGGATCGCATTCTTGGTCACCAGGCCCATCAGCATCACGATGCCGATGATCGAAAACATATTCAGCGTGGAGCCGAAGAACAGCAGCGCCAGCACCACGCCGATCAGCGTCAGCGGCAGCGAGCTCATCAGCGCCAGCGGCTGCAGGAAGCTCTTGAACTGGCTGGCCAGGATCATGTAGATGAAGACCACGGCCAGCGCCAGCGCGGCCAGCGCATAGCCGAAGCTGTCCTGCATGTTCTTCGTCGAGCCGCCGAAGCTGTAGCGGTAGCCCGGTGGCCAGCTGATCGCGTCGAGCACCTTGCGGATGTCGGCCGAGACGTCGCCGGCGCTGCGGCCCAGTGTATTGGCGTCGACGTTGATCTCGCGCGTGAGGTCGCGGCGGTTGATCTGGTTGAGGCCGGTGGAAGGCTGCACGTCGGCCACCTGCTGCAGGCGCACCACGCGCGCGCTGCCGTCGGCGGCGGCCACCACCAGCGGCAGCTTGCGCAGGTCGGCCGCATCGTCGCGCGACGCAGGTGCCAGGCGCACGCGCACGTCGTAGGTCTGGCCGTCGGCGGCGCGCCAGTTGCCCACCGTCTGCCCGGCCAGCAGCACGCGCAGCGCCGAGGCCACCGCATTGACGTTCAGCCCCAGGTCGGCGGCGGCATCGCGCCGCATCTGCACGGCCACCGTCGGCTTGTCGGGCTTGAGCGTGCTGTCCAGGTCCACCAGGCCCGGGATGACGGCGAGCTTCGGCGCGATCACCCGCCACAGCCGGTCCAGCTCCGCCAGGTCGGGGCCCTGGATCGAGAACTGCAAGGTCTTGCCGCCGCCCAGGTCGGTGACGCCGATGTTGGTGACGGTGATGCCCGGGATGCGTGCCAGCCGTTCGCGCAACGGCACCGTCAGCTGGTCGACGCTGCGCCGGCGGTCCTTGCGGTCGACCAGGCGCACGTAGATCGACCCGTAGATCTTGCCCTGTGCGAAGCCGCTGTTGATGGTGGTGACGGTGTGCTTCACCTCGGGCATCTCGCGCAGCGCGGCGTCGATCTGCTTGGCACGCGACTCGGTCACTTCGAGCGACGAGCCGATCGGCGTGTAGAAGTTGATCACCGTCTCGGAGAAATCGGCCTTGGGCACGAATTCGGCGCCCAGGATCGGGATCACCAGGAAGCTGGCGGCGAAGGTGACGAGGGCGATCAGCACCGTCTTGATCTTGTGCACCAGCGACCAGGCCAGGATGGCCTGGTAGGCGTCGGACAGCCAGTTGGTGAAGCGGTCGAACAGCCCGGTGACCCGGCCGATGGTCTTGTCGTACCAGCTCACCGGCGGCCCGCGGTGCACGCCATGCGCCTGCGGATCGTTCCAGACGCTGGACAGCATCGGGTCGAGCGTGAAGCTGACGAACATCGAGATCAGCACCGCGGCCACGATGGTGATGCCGAATTCGTGGAAGAACTTGCCGACGATGCCGCCCATGAAGCCGATCGGCAGGAATACCGCCACGATCGACAGCGTGGTGGCCAGCACCGCCAGGCCGATCTCGTTGGTGCCGTCCAGCGCGGCGTCGCGCGCGCTCTTGCCCATCTGCACGTGGCGCACGATGTTCTCGCGCACGACGATGGCGTCGTCGATCAGCAGGCCCACGCACAGGGAAAGCGCCATCAGCGTCACGGTGTTGATCGTGAAGCCGCTGACGTACATGAACAGGAAGGTGCCGATCAGCGCGATCGGCAGCGTGAGGCCGGTGATGACGGTCGAGCGCCAGCTGTTGAGGAACAGGAAGACGATGCCGATCGTCAGCAGCGCGCCCTCGATCAGCGTGCGCTGCACGTTGGCCACCGAGACGCGGATGGCGCGCGAGTTGTCGCGGTTGATCTCGGTCCGGATGCCCGGCGGCAGCAGCGGCTGCGCATCGGCCAGGGCCTTCTTCAGGCCGTCGACCACGGCGATGGTGTTCTCGCCCTGGCTTTTCTGCACCGACAGCAGCACCGTGCGCTGTCCGTTGTAAAGCGCCAGGCTTTCGACCTCCTGCGGGCCGTCGACGACGTCGGCCAGCTGCCAGAGCTTGATGGCAACCCCGTTGCGGCGCGCGACCACGATGTCGCGGAACTCGGCCGGCGACTTCATGCGCGCATTGACCTGCACCACCGATTCGCGCTCGGCCGAGCGGATGGCGCCCAGCGGCAGTTCCTGGTTCTCGCTGCGCAGCGCGGCCACCACCTGGTCGACGCCGACGCCGAAGGCCTCCATCGCGGCCGGCCGCACGTGGATGTTGATCTCGCGCTGCACGCCGCCGATGACGCTGACGGAACCCACGCCGCGCACGTTCTCCAGCCGCTTCTGCAGCACCTGGGTGGCGAAGGTGGTCAGCTCCTGCGCGCTCTTGCTGCCGTCGGGCGACAGCAGGGCGACGTTGAAGACCGGCTGGCTGCTGGGGTCGAAGCGAGAGATGCGCGCGTCCTTGACCTCCTCGCGCAGCAGCGGCTTGACCAGCGCCACCTTCTCGCGCACGTCCTCGGCAGCCTGGCGGCCGTCGACGTCGAGCTTGAACTGCACGATGACGACCGAGCTGCCCTCGTACGAGCGCGAGAATACGCTGTCGATGCCGGCGACGGTGTTGACCACCTCCTCGACCTTCTTCGTGACCTCGGCCTCGACGATCTCGGGCGAGGCGCCCGGGTATTCCATCTGCACCACCACGGTGGGGATGTCGATGTTCGGAAACTGGTCGATCGACAGCCGCTGGTAGCTGAACAGGCCCAGCACCACGAAAGCCAGCATGACCATCGTGGCCATGACGGGGTTGGCAATGGAGACGCGCGTGAACCACATGGCCGGGCTCGCCGCTCAGGGCCGGGGGGCGGACGCCGCAGCCGCGGCCGGCGCCTGCGGCAGGCGCAGCGCGGTGCCGGCCGGCAGCGCGCCCACGGTGCCGCGCAGCACCAGGTCGCCGTCGGCCAGCCCCGACAGCACCTCGATCGCGGCCTCGCGCCCGGCGCCGAAGTCGACCTCGCCACGGGTGCCGGTGCTCACCACGCGCGGCACGGCGCGGCCGTCGACGGCCACCAGCACGTAGGGCCGGCTCTGGTCGCTGCGCACCGCATTCACCGGCACCACCAGCGTGGTGCGGCGGTCGAGCTCGATGGCACCGCGCGCAAACAGGCCCTGGCGCAGGCCCGGTGTGCTCGTCACCGCCAGGTAGGCCATCACCGCGCGCGTGCCGCCCTGCGTGCCGGGGTTGATGCGCGCCACGCTGGCGGCGATCGGCGCCGGCAGGCCGTCGACCTGCACGCTGGCGCGCTGACCCACGCGCAAGGCGACCACGTCGTCGGCGGGGATCGCGGCTTCCAGTTCGAGCCGGCTCAGGTCGACGATCTCGACGATGCGGCCGTCGACCGGCACGCGCTCGCCCGGCTGCGCCAGGCGCTGCGACACCAGCCCGGACAGCGGCGCACGCAACTCGGTGTCACGCACCGCCTTGCGCGCGATCTCGGCGGCCGCACGCGCCGCCTGCAGCGAGGCGCGCGCACCGTTGGCGCTGCTGACCGCGGTGTCGAGCGCCGTGCGCGAGATGAAGCCCTGATCCACCAGGGCGCGGTTGTTGGCCAGCGTGCGCTCGGCGATCTCCAGCTGCGCCTGCGCGGCAGCGGCCTGGTCCTCGGCCTGGCGCAGTCGCCATTCGTATTCGGTGGCGTCCAGGCGGCCGATCAGCTGGCCGGCGCGGACGGCGTCGCCTTCGCGCACGGTCAGTTCGCGCAACTCGGCGGCCACCTTGGCCTTGACGATGGCGCTGTTGACAGCCTTCAGGCCGCCCGAGACCGGCAGCGTCGCCACCAGTTCGGTGCGCGTGGCTTTCACCAGGTCGGTGGGGGCCAGGTCGACCGCCTGCACCGCGGCCGATGCGGACGGCGCCGCGGCCTGCAGCGCGGCGCGGCGGTTTATCAGCGTGCGGCCGATCGCCAGCGCCAGCAGCAGCACCGCGACCAGGACGATCAGCACCCAGCGAGCCTTGAGGCTCATCGCGCGGCCTCCGCGCGGGCGCGCAGGCCGTTGAGCATCAGGTCGGCATGGGCCATCAGTGTGGCCTTGGGGTCGACGTCGCAGCCCTGAATGGGGCAGGCGCCGAAGGAGTGCTTGTGGAGCATCAGGAAGATCATGGGGGCCATCACGGCATGGGCCACGGCGCTGGTGTCGACGGGGCGGAATTCGCCGCGCTCGATGCCGCGCCGGATCACGCCCTCGAACAGGTCGTGGGCCGGCACGATCACCTCGTCGGCGTAGAACTGGGCCAGTTCGGGGAAGTTGCGCACTTCGGCCAGCACCACCTTGTGCAGGCCGCCGACGTTGGAGTCGGCGACGCGGTCCCACCAGACGCCGAACAAGGTCAGCAGCAGGTCGGCGGTGCTGCCCGGAAAGCCGGCGATGATCTCGCCGGCCTCGCCGATCAGCTTGCTGATGTTCTGGCGCACCACCGCCTTGAACAGTTCTTCCTTGCTGGGGTAGTAGAGGTAGAGCGTGCCCTTGGACACGCCGGCCAGGTGCGCCACCTCTTCCGAGCGCGCGGCGGCGAAGCCCTTCTCCACGAACAGCGTCAGCGCGGCATCGAGCAACTGCTGAGGGCGGACGTCCTTGAGGCGCTGGCGGGGAGGGCGCAGGAGGTTCATCTTAATGACCGACGGGTCATTAATATACCCCTGCCCGCGCCTGACGGTCAAATCCGGTGCAGGACTGCACGCGGCCATGGTGATGCGGCTGGCTATCATCCGACCCTTTGCCTGGCCACCCGGACCGCACCGCATGGACCCTCTGTTGCTGATCAAGGCTGCCGTGATGGGGGTGGTCGAAGGCCTGACCGAATTCCTGCCCATCTCGTCGACCGGCCACCTGATCCTGACCGGCTCGCTGCTGGACTTCACCGGCGAAACCGTCAAGGTTTTCGAGGTCGCGATCCAGACCGGCGCCATGCTGGCGGTGATCTGGGAATACCGCGAACGGCTGCTGCGCACGGTGCGCGGCATCACGCGCGAAGGCCAGGCGCAGCGCTTCGCGCTGAACGTGCTGGTCGCGTTCATCCCGGCGGTGGTGCTGGGCCTGGCCTTCGGCTCGATGGTCAAGCGCCACCTGTTCCACCCGGTACCGGTGGCGATGGCCTTCATCGTCGGTGGCCTGATCATCCTGTGGGTCGAGGCGCGCCACCGGCGGCGCTACGGCGAGCGCGACCTGCAAGGGCAGCGCCTGGCGCGCGTCGAGACGGTCGACGACATGACGCCGCTGGACGCGCTCAAGGTCGGCCTCGTGCAATGCCTGGCGCTGGTGCCGGGCACCAGCCGCAGCGGCGCTACCATCATCGGTGCGATGGTGTTCGGCTTCTCGCGCCGCTGCGCCACCGAATTCAGCTTCTACCTCGGCATCCCCACGCTGATGGGCGCCGGCGCCTATTCGGTGTGGAAGCAGCGCGAGCTGCTGGCCTTGGGCGACCTGCCGATGTTCGCCGTGGGCTCGGCGGTGGCCTTCGTCAGCGCGCTGCTGTGCATCCGCTGGCTGATCCGCTACGTGTCGACGCACGACTTCACGGTCTTCGCCTGGTACCGCATCGTCTTCGGCGGCCTGGTGCTGCTGACGGCCTGGACGGGCGCGGTCACGTGGTCGGCCTGACGACCCGCGAGAAGACCAGATCGCGCACGCCGTGGCCCAGGCGCAGGCCGCGGGCCTCGAATTTGGTCAGCGGGCGGTAGTCGGGCCGCGGTGCATAGCCCTCGGCGGTATTGACCAGCAGCGGCTCGGCCGACAGCACCTGCAGCATCTGTTCGGCATAGGGTTCCCAGTCAGTCGCGCAGTGCAGCACGCCGCCGGGCGCCAGCCGGCTGGCGATCAGCGCCACCAGGGGTGGCTGGATCAGCCGGCGCTTGTGGTGGCGCTTCTTGTGCCAGGGGTCGGGGAAGAAGACATGCACGGCGGCCAGCGAAGCCGGCGCGATCATCTGCTGCAGCACCTCGACGGCGTCGTGGCGCACGATGCGCAGGTTGGGCAGCCCACGCTCGCCGATCAGCTTGAGCAGCGCGCCGACGCCGGGCTCGTGCACCTCGATGCCGATGAAGTCGGCATCGGGCCGCGCGGCGGCGATCGCCGCGGTGGCGTCGCCCATGCCGAAGCCGATCTCCAGCACCACCGGCGCCTGGCGGCCGAAGACCGCCGTCGTATCCAGCGGCTGCGGCTGGAAGGGCAGCACGAAGCGCGGGCCCAGTTCGGCCAGCGCACGCTGCTGGCCGCTGCCCATGCGGCCGGCGCGCAGCACGTAGCTGCGCACGGGGCGGCGCGGGGCCTGCGCGGAGGGAGCGGAATCGGTCATCGGCAGATCGTGGGCTGGGTGAGAGGGCGCGGCCGGGCGCTAGAATGTGCGCCGGCGCGGGTGTAGTTCAATGGTAGAACGGCAGCTTCCCAAGCGTGCGACCTGGAAAGTCGTCGGTCCCCTGGACCGCTGCAACACCGGGGCCTTTGTGCCCCATCACAGTGCAGGAACCCAGGAGGCTGCGAGAGCTTCGGCTCTCAAGGCGCTCGGAAGGAAGGGTTAGCCCAACCATCCGGGGACGGTGAACGCCGTCAACACAAGTCCTCCTTGCGAGGACTTAACTTGAGGTAGCTGGCCTACCTCGAACTTGAGACAGCTTGCCTGTCTCGTGAAAGCGGCGTCAGCCGTTCCGTCTCAAGGACGAACGTCCGACGAGGCGAAACCCGGAGGGGCGGCGTAAGCCTGCTCCTTCCAACGGCGAAAGCCGTACGCGAAGTTGTCGTGCTCGGCCTCGGCCGTGACACGACCTGACGTTCAGCCGTCAGTAGCCTAGGTGCGGTGCGGGCTTGGTAACGACCCCGTGCTGAGCGCACCGACAACGTAGCCCCCTCACGGGACGTGAGCGCCCGCGAGGGCGGCCGCGTGATCCTGGAAGTCGAAATCCGGGTGAGGCGCTAGGCTGGGTCAAAGGGTTAGCGCAAGCGAACCGCTGGTAAATGCCGTCAAGTTGAAAGAGCGAAATCGACTGCGCAGGGCTTGCCCTGCATCGCTCTGACCAAAAGGTACGTGGTCGGTTGTTGGCTTGCTTGGTGCCAACACGCTGATGTTCAGACCACCGGCAGAAAGGCGGAACCCTCCTGACTCCTGCTCCGTGTACGGAACAGGGTAAGCCCAACGTGGCGTCGCGTGGCAACACGCGACAAGCCCGGCCGCAAGGCCGGGTGCTGCTGCAGTGGGTAAAGGATCGTGGAGAAAGCGAAGGCCGCGCTGTAACGGCGCGGATAGGGGATGCAACGATCGCCCCGACCCGAAAGGGTGCTGACTTCCACGTGGTGGCCTCTCGGGAGAGAGGCCTGCACCAACCGCCCGATGGGGACGATGTATCCTTCGGCGTGCGTCTGATCCTACGGGACCAGGGCGGGCGTAGCTCAATGGCAGAGCTGAAGCTTCCCAAGCTTAAGACGAGGGTTCGATTCCCTTCGCCCGCTCCAGCGCCCGCCTCTCGCGGCTGACCGGACAATCCCGCTCGCACGCCGCGCCGTCCGGCGGCATCATGAGCCGGCAGCCCATCCTCCGGTCATGACCGCCCCGCTCCAGATCCTGTGTGTCTCGGCCCAGCCGGTCGATCTGTGGGGTTCGCCCTACGGGCCCTTCGTGCTGCACCTGGCAGGCTCGCTCGACGAGGCGGCGCGCGGCCTGCAGAGCCGCCCGCACGACGCCGTGCTGGTCGACGCCCCGGCGCCTGCCGCCCTGTCGGCACTGGCGGCCTGGCCGGCGCTGTCGCACGCGGTGCTCGACGCCGCGGTGGTCGTGATCAGCCCAGAACCCGACGTCGGCGTCGTGCTGTCGCTGCTGCAGGCCGGCGTGCAGGACGTGCTGCCGCCCACCGGTGCCGTCGGCGTGGCGCGCGCGCTGCGGCTGGCCATCGAGCGCAAGCGCATCGAGACGACGGCGCGCAAGGCCTACGCCACCGACCTGGCCACCGGGCTGCCCAACCACATGCAGCTGCTCGAGCACATGACGCACCTGGTGGCGCTGCGCGCGCGCGAGCCGGCGCCGATGGCGCTGATCGTGCTGCGCGTGGAAGGCCTGGCGGCCACCGAGGCCGCGCTCGGTGCGGAAGCGGCCAATGTGCTCAAGCGCAAGGCCGCGGTGCGGCTGCGTTCGGCGCTGCGGGCCAGCGATGTCGTGGCTTCGCTGGGGGGCGACACCTTCGCCGTGCTGCTGGCCTGGATCGACGCTGCCGACGATGGCGATCGGGTGGCGCGCAAGCTTGCCCATTCGCTGACGCAGCCCTTCAGCGTCACCGGGCGCGAGCGCCACCTGGCGGTGCGCGTCGGCCTGGCCTCGTTCCCCGAGCATGGCGACCGCGCCGAGGACCTGCTGCGCCGTGCGCTGGGTCAGGCCGCCTCGGTGGCCACCATCGGCCGCAGCGACTATGCCCAGGCGGCCGACCGCGGCCCGTCGGCCGCCGCCAACGACGAAGGCTGACGGAAAGGGAGCGGCCGCTGCAGGCGGCATCGCTCGCGGCAGGATCAGCGCGCCAGCCCGATCCGAGTCTCCCGGGCGGGCTGGTCAGCCCCCTCGGGGGGCGGCCGCCAGGCGGCCGGGGGCCGTCATTTCAGGATGTCGCCCAGGCAGAGGTATTTCAGCTCGACATAGTCGTCGATGCCCTGTCGGGCACCCTCGCGCCCGAGGCCGCTGTGCTTGACGCCGCCGAAGGGCACCTCGGCGGTGGAGATGAGGCCGGTGTTGATGCCGACCATGCCGTATTCCAGCGCCTCGGCCACGCGGAAGATGCGGCCGACATCGCGGCTGTAGAAATAGCTGGCGAGTCCGAATTCGGTGGCGTTGGCGGCGGCGATCGCCTCGGCCTCGGTCTCGAAGCGGAAGACGGGTGCCACCGGGCCGAAGGTCTCTTCCTTCGCGCACTTCATCTCGGCGGTGACGTCGGCCAGCACGGTGGGGGTGTAGAAGCGCTCGCCGATGCGCGTGCCGCCCACCACCACGCGCGCGCCCTTGCTCACCGCGTCGGCGACGTGGCTCTCGACCTTGGCGACGGCCTGGTCGTCGATCAGCGGGCCCTGGTTGACGCCGGCCTCGAAACCATTGCCGACCCGGATGGTCTGGCTCTTGGCGGCCAGTTTCTCGACGAAGGCGTCGTAGACACCGGCCTGCACATACAGGCGGTTGGCGCAGACGCAGGTCTGGCCGGCGTTGCGGTATTTGCTGACCATCGCCCCTTCGACCGCGCTGTCGAGGTCGGCATCGTCGAAGACGATGAAGGGCGCATTGCCGCCGAGTTCCAGGCTGATCTTCTTGATCGTCGGCGCGCATTGCGCGGCCAGGATGCGGCCGACCTCGGTGCTGCCGGTGAAGGACAGGTGGCGCACCACGTCGCTGGCGCACAGCACCTTGCCGATCTCGACCGAGCCTGGCCCGTCGGCGGTGAGGATGTTGAGCACGCCGGCCGGCATGCCGGCGCGCTGCGCCAGTTCGGCCACCGCCAGTGCCGACAGCGGTGTCTGCTCGGCCGGCTTGATGATCACCGGGCAGCCGGCGGCGAGTGCCGGCGCCACCTTGCGCGTGATCATCGCGATGGGGAAGTTCCAGGGCGTGATCGCCGCGCACACGCCGATGGGCTGCTTGATGACCAGGAAGCGCTTGTTGCCGTCGGTGCTGGGGATGGTCTCGCCATAGATGCGACGGCCCTCCTCGGCAAACCATTCGAGGAAGCTGGCGCCGTAGACCACCTCGCCGCGCGCCTCGGCCAGCGGCTTGCCCTGCTCGGCGGTCATGATGCGCGCCAGGTCGTCGGCATGCTGGACGAGCAGCGCGTACCACTTCATCAGGATCGCGTGGCGCTCCTTCGCGGTCTTGCTGCGCCAGGGGCCCCAGGCCTTGTCGGCGGCGACGATGGCGTCGTGCGCATCGGCCGGCGTCAGGCTGGCCACGTCGGCCAGCTTGCGGCCGGTGGCGGGGTCGGTGACGTCGAAGCGGGCCGAGCCCGCGACCCAGGCGCCGCCGATCAGCGCGTCGGTCTTCAGCAGGCTGGGGTCGGCCAGCGAGGCCAGCGGGGAGGTTGCGGTGTCCATCGTGCGGGGTTCCTGTTCAGCGGATGTCGATCTCGACGGGGACGAACTCTTGTGCGGGCCAGCCCTGGCCTGCGGCCACGGCCTGGCGGATGGCCTGGCCATGTTCGTCGATCTGCGGCGGCGCCTGCGACGCCATCGCGCGCCGGCCGTTGAAGCGCATCGGGTTGGCCACCAGCGGCATGGCGCGGCCGTGGCTGTCGATCAGTTGCGCCTTCATGCCGCGGTGCACCACCTGCCGGTGCTCGAACACCTGGGGCAGGTTCAGGATGGGCGCACAGGGCACCGCGTTGGGCTCGAGCAGGTCACACCACTGCTGCGTCGTGCGCTCGAGCATCCAGGCGGCGATGACCGGGATCAGCTGCTCGCGGTGCTGGATGCGCGCCGAGTTGGTGGCGAAGCGCGGGTCCTGCGCCAGCTCGGGCCGGCCGGCCAGCTGGCAGAAGCGCGCAAACTGGCCGTCGTTGCCCACCGCCAGCACGATGTGGCCGTCCTGCGTGGGCAGCACCTGGTAGGGCACGACGTTGGCATGTGCATTGCCCATGCGCTTGGGCGTGATGCCGCCCACCAGGTGGTTGCTGGCCTGGTTGGCCAGCATCGCCACCTGCACGTCGAGCAGCGCGGCGTCGATGTGGCAGCCGCAGCCGCTGTGCTCGGCCTGGCGCAGCGCGGCCAGGATGGCGGTGGTGGCATACAGGCCGGTGAAGAGGTCGGCCACCGCCACGCCCACCTTCTGCGGTTCGCTGCCCGGCGTGCCGTCCTTCTCGCCGGTCACGCTCATCAGGCCGCCGGTGGCCTGGATGGCGAAGTCATAACCGGCCGCCTGCGCATACGGCCCGTCCTGGCCGTAGCCGGTGACCGAGCAGTAGACCAGGCGCGGGTTCAGCGCCGACAGGCTGGCGTAGTCCAGGCCGTATTTGGCGAGCTGCCCGACCTTGTAGTTCTCCAGCACCACGTCGGCGTGCCTGGCCAGTTCGCGCACGAAAGCCGCGCCTTCGGGGCTGGCCAGGTCCACCGCCACCGAGCGCTTGCCGCGGTTGCAGCTGAGGTAATAGGCCGACATGCGCTCGGCCGGGTCGCCCCACCAGGGTGGGCCCCAGGCGCGCGTGTCGTCGCCGACGCCGGGGCGTTCGACCTTGATGACGTCGGCGCCGTAGTCGGCCAGCAACTGCGCCGACCAGGGGCCGGCCAGCACGCGCGAGAGGTCGAGCACGCGCACCCCCGCCAGGGGCTTGGGGCCGCTCATCACGAGAACGCCGGGATCCCGGTGATGGCGCGCCCGAGGATCAGCGCATGAATGTCGTGCGTGCCCTCGTAGGTGTTGACGACCTCCAGGTTGACCAGGTGGCGGGCGACGCCGTATTCGTCGCTGATGCCGTTGCCACCCATCATGTCGCGGGCCATGCGGGCGATATCCAGCGCCTTGCCGCAGCTGTTGCGCTTCATGATGCTGGTGACCTCCACCGCGGCCGTGCCCTCGTCCTTCATGCGCCCCAGGCGCAGGCAGCCCTGCAGGCCCAGCGTGATCTCGCTGAGCATGTCGGCCAGCTTCTTCTGCACCAGCTGGTTGGCCGCCAGCGGGCGGCCGAACTGGATGCGGTCCATGGTGTACTGCCGCGCGCGGTGGAAGCAGTCCTCGGCCGCACCCAAAGCGCCCCAGGCGATGCCGTAGCGCGCGCTGTTCAGGCAGGTGAACGGGCCCTTGAGGCCGCGCACCTCGGGGAAGGCGTTCTCCTCGGGGCAGAACACATTGTCCATCACGATCTCGCCGGTGATGCTGGCGCGCAGGCCCACCTTGCCGTGGATGGCCGGCGCCGACAGGCCCTGCCAGCCCTTCTCGAGCACGAAGCCGCGGATCTGGCCAGCGTCGTCCTTGGCCCAGACCACGAAGACATCGGCGATCGGGCTGTTGCTGATCCACATCTTGCTGCCGGACAGCGCATAACCGCCGTCGACCTTCTTGGCGCGCGTGATCATGCTGCCCGGGTCGGAGCCATGGTTGGGCTCGGTCAGGCCGAAGCAGCCGATCCACTCGCCGGTGGCCAGCTTGGGCAGGTATCTGCGCTTCGTGGCCTCGTTGCCGAATTCGTTGATCGGCACCATCACCAGCGAGGACTGCACGCTCATCATCGAGCGGTAGCCCGAGTCGACGCGCTCGACCTCGCGCGCGATCAGGCCGTAGCAGACGTAGTTGAGGCCGGCGCCGCCGTAGGCCTCGGGGATGGTCGGGCCGAGCAGGCCCAGCTCGCCCATCTCGCGGAAGATGGCGGGGTCGGTCTGCTCATGGCGGAAAGCCTGCTGCACGC
>Ga0272446_1004776_pt1 | contig 15663 bp, 11 predicted proteins | sample YNPCB0061_FD_194587 | JGI IMG/M metagenome (GOLD analysis project Ga0272446, IMG submission 194587) | Hot spring microbial mat communities from Yellowstone National Park, WY, United States - YNP-CB-006-1 | ecosystem: Environmental > Aquatic > Thermal springs > Hot (42-90C) > Sediment | place... | reverse complement strand
CGGGCCGACTGGCAACCACGCCCACCACGCGAGCCGGCAAGCGGCCAGCGGCGCAGCGGTCGAGCAGGTTTTGCAAGGTCGTACCATTGCCCGACAGTAGTACGCCCAGGCGGAGCGGCTCGGCCATGCGTTAACTCCCACGCGGCAACACCTCACGCTCGATGTAGGTTGTGTACACCTCGCCTGCTACAAACTTTGGATCGTTCATCAGTTGTTGCAGGATCGGAATGGTGGTGCGAATGCCCTCGACGCGGAACTCGGCGAGGGCGCGACGCATAGTAGCCAGGGCCAATTCGCGTGTCGGTTGATGCACCAACAATTTGGCCACCAGCGAATCGTAGTTCGGCGGAACCCGGTAGCCGGTGATCACATGGCTGTCCAGACGCACTCCAGGGCCACCGGCCGGCTGCCAACGGGTAATCGTGCCAGGCGAAGGGCGGAAGCCATTGGCCGGATCTTCCGCATTGATCCGGCACTCGATGGCACAACCGCGATGCACGATGTCTTCCTGACGAAAGGACAGCGGCTCACCAGCCGCAATACGGATCTGCTCGCGCACTAGATCAATGCCGGTGACCAGTTCGGACACAGGATGTTCAACCTGAATGCGAGCATTGACTTCGATGAAGTAGAAGTTGTGATCGCGATCGACGAGGAACTCGCAGGTACCGGCACTGGAATAGCCTACGGAGCGGGCCAGTTTCACGGCCGCTTCGCACATAGCGCGGCGGACTTCCAGAGGAAGGTTAGGCGCGGGCGACTCCTCAACGAGCTTTTGATGGCGGCGTTGCAAAGAACAATCGCGTTCCCACAGATGCACGAAATGGCCGTGTTTATCGCCCAGTAGCTGCACTTCGACATGACGAGGGCGGTCGATGTACTTCTCGATGTAGACACGCGAGTCTTTGAAGGCGGTCTCGGCTTCGGCGCGAGCTTGGGCGAGAGCGTCGGCCAGACCGGCCGGCTCACGCACCACACGCATACCCCGGCCGCCCCCACCAGCGGCCGCCTTGATGAGCAAGGGATAGCCGACCCCTGCTGCCAGGGCCGTCACATCCTGATCCGGCTCGATCAGGCCGGTACCAGGCACCACGGGCACGCCAGCTTGGACAGCAGCCTGACGGGCCTGATCCTTGTCGCCCAGCCGTCGCATGGCCTGGGGGGTCGGCCCGATGAACTCGAAGCCGCTGTCCCGCACCTTCTCGGCGAACTGGGCATTCTCAGAGAGAAACCCATAGCCGGGATGGATGGCCTGCACGTCGGCGACCTCGGCCGCGCTGATGATCATGTTTTGTTTAAGATAGCTTTCGGCCGAAGGGGGTGGCCCGATGCAGATGGCATCGTCAGCCACGTCGAGATAGGGGGCACCACGGTCGGCTTCGCTGTAGACACAGATGGCCTTGATGCCTAGATCGTGACAGGCTCGGATGATGCGAAGGGCGATCTCGCCACGGTTGGCCACGAGAATACGCTGGAACACGGGGGAGAGTCCTCAGATGGGGGCGAATCTCAGCCGGTGGGATCGACGCGGAACAGCACAGTGTTGTATTCGACGAAATCCTTGTTGTTGACGCAGACTTCCTCGATGACTCCCGAACATTCCGCTTGGATCTCGTTGTAGACTTTCATGGCCTCGATGAGACAAACGACGGTAGTCGGGGTGACGCGGCTGCCTTTGGTGACAAACGGCGGCGAAGTGGGATCCTTCTGAGCATAAAAGGTGCCCACCGTAGGGCTCTTGATTTCGATGAGTTTCTTGGCGGGAGGAGTTGGGGCGGACGTGGCAGCGGGCGTGGGAGAAGCGGTGACCGGTGTGGGGGCGGGCAGCGGAGAGACCGGAACGGGCATCGCTGGCAACATAGCACCGCCACTGACAAGACGTTGGCCGCGTCGCAGGCGGATTCGTATGTCGCCTTCTGCCAAGTCGATCTCGTTCAGATCGTGCTGGCTCATCAGATGGACGAGATAGCGGATGGTCTTCACGTCGAATGGGCGAGGTTTTTCCTTCTCTTCTGCCACCGCGTTCCTCCTGCTTAACAAGTCTCGTTCCTTCGAGCAACTAGACGACTTCGTCGGCCTCACACAAAAACACTCAAGCGGGACAGGTCGCGCTCGACGTGCGTCAACACTTCCGCACCATCGGGAGTGACGAGGACATCGTCCTCGATTCGCACTCCTCCCCAACCTGGCAAATAGATACCCGGTTCGAGAGTGAAGACCATGCCGACCTCCAGCACCGTTTCCGAACCGGGACGCACCGCCGGGCCTTCGTGAATTTGCAGACCGATACCATGACCCAGTCCATGACCGAAATGTTCGGCATGGCCGGCTTCGGCAATAACCGAGCGTGCCGCCGCGTCGATGTCCTTGCAGACCGCGCCGGGACGAACCGCTCGCAAAGCCGCCTGTTGGGCTTGTAGCACAATCGCATGAATGTGCGTCAGACGGTCACGATCCGCAGATCCTGAAGATGCAACTCTATGGGTTGCCAGCACGCGCGTCAAGTCACTCCGATAGTGCCCTTTGCCGATGGCTCCCCAGTCGACCAGCAGCAGATCGGCCTGCTCGACCCGTTTGCTAGTCGGGGGACAGTGCGGCAAAGCAGCGCGTTCCCCGACTCCGATGATCGGCGGAAACGCCGCCCCCAACCCGCCGCAGCGGCGAATGAATCCCTCCATCGCATCGGCCAGATCCTTTTCGCAGTCCTCCGGCCGTAGCAACGCGACAAAGGCCGCGAAAGCGCGTTCGGCCACGCCGATGGCCTCGCGAATGGCCGCGATTTCGCCAGCATCCTTAACCATACGAAGTCGTTCGACCCGGTCGCTGCCCGGCTTCCAGTCGAAAGTTGGGCCGGCCGTCCGCAGCAACTCGGCCTCGGCTAGCGTGAGAGCGGCCGACTCGCAACCGATGGTGCGAACTGCGAGCTTGCCCAACAGGTCGGCCGCCGCCTCCTGCACTTTCTGGGTGGGCGGGCGAATGTAGGTTTCCAGATCGCCACACTCATCGGCAATCTGACCGACGTAGCGCGGATCGCTGACAAGAATCGCGCGGTGGCGTGTCAGAACGAGCAAGGAACTGTCGCCACTGAAGCCTGTGAGATAGGTCACGTTGGCGGGATGGCTGATGAGTAGCGCGTCGAGTTGCTCCTCGGCCAGGCAACCGATCAGTCGGTCGCGGCGTTGGGCGTAGGGCATCATGCGGCATTCTCCTGGCCTGAGGGATCTGTGGACAGCAGGCGATGTCTGACTCCGCCCGCTGACGCGGGGCGGCTCGCTCCAGCGAACTCACTGGCGTGAGCGGTTGCAGATACGGTAGAAACCCACATTCAGACGACAAGCAGTCTTCAGGTGTAGCTTATCCAGTCGTCACTATCGCCGTTGCCGATCTGCTCGCAGTTCGCGCCATATTTGGTGGAGTTGATGCCCTCTTCGGCCTACAACGAGAGAAGACCACTATTCTGACCGACACTTTCGATGCAGAGGGTGGCAACTTCAAAATCGGCTCAGCCGGCTAGCCCAGCAGGAAGCGTGAATACCGTACCTTTTGGCAGGCTACGGACGAAGCGAGACGAAGTCAGATTTATGGTGGCATCCACTTTGAGTGCGATAATCGAGATGGACGCGCACTGAGCAGGGCCATTGCCAAAGACCATTGTCGCTCGCCACCTCTTACCAGAGGATGGCCCGCCTAGCGACAAGGTTTAATCAGGTGGTCGCCGGTAGTGCTGTCGTATCGCCCGGTTTCCATCCCCGCTGCAACTACACAGGCAGGAGCGGCCATGACGCTTTCGAGTACGCTTTCCGCACCCCCATCGTTACTCTCGGAGCAGGATCTGTACCTGTTCAACGAGGGCAATCATTTCCGCTTGTACAACAAACTCGGCGCGCACCTCCGCGTGGTTGATGGTCAGCCCGGCTGCAATTTTGCCGTTTGGGCACCTTCGGCCAGCTATGTCTCAGTCATCGGCGACTTCAATGACTGGAACAAGGCCAGCCATCCTCTCTATCCCAGAGAATCTTCGGGCATCTGGGAAGGCTACCTGCCTGGCGTTCAAGCTGGCTCTCGCTACAAGTATTTCATCGTGTCGCGTTACCACGGCTATAGTGCCGACAAGATCGATCCCTACGGCTTCTTCCACGAAGTAGCTCCCCTAACAGCCAGCATCGTCACCACTCTCGACTACGTTTGGAACGATGGCGAGTGGATGGCCAACCGTCGCAAGCACAACAGTCTGCAAGCACCGATGTCTATCTACGAGGTGCATCTAGGATCGTGGCGACACGCTCCCGATGGTGGCCCGCGATCCCTGTCCTATCGCGAGATCGCCGAACCGCTGGCCGAGTACGTCAAAGAAATGGGCTTCACTCACGTCGAGTTCTTGCCCCTGACCGAGCATCCCTTCTACGGCTCTTGGGGCTACCAGACCACCGGCTACTTTGCTCCCACTAGTCGGTTCGGCTCGCCGCAGGATTTCATGTATCTGATCGACTATCTGCACCAGCAGGGTATCGGAGTCATCCTCGACTGGGTGCCGTCCCACTTCCCCACCGACGGACACGGGCTAGCTTATTTCGATGGTACTCACCTCTACGAACACGCCAACCCTCAGTTGGGCTTTCATCCCGACTGGAAGAGCTACATCTTCAACTATGGTCGGCATGAAGTCCGCAGTTTCCTGCTTTCCAGTGCCCTCTTCTGGCTCGACCGCTATCACATTGACGGCTTGCGTGTCGATGCCGTCGCCAGCATGCTCTATCTCGATTACTCGCGTAAGGAAGGCGAATGGGTGCCCAACCATTACGGCGGCAACGAGAATCTGGCCGCCATCTACTTCCTCCGTCGGCTCAACGAGGAAGTCTACCGCCACTATCCCGACGTGCAGACCATCGCTGAAGAATCGACTGCTTGGCCAATGGTCTCGCGGCCTGTCTATGTCGGTGGATTGGGCTTCGGTCTCAAGTGGGACATGGGCTGGATGCACGATACCTTGAGATACCTCGAACGCGATCCAATACATCGCCAGTTCCACCACAACGAACTGCTGTTTCGCATGCTCTACGCCTTCAGCGAGAACTTCGTTCTACCGTTGTCTCACGACGAGGTCGTTCACGGCAAGGGATCGCTGCTGAGCAAGATGCCCGGTGATTGCTGGCAGCAGTTCGCTAACCTGCGATTGCTGTACGGCTACCAGTGGGCACAGCCGGGCAAGAAACTGCTCTTCATGGGCTCGGAATGGGGGCAAGGCCGCGAATGGAATCATGATCAGCCGCTAGACTGGGGCTTGCTCGAGGTGGGCTGGCACCAGGGGGTCAAACGCTGGGTCGCGGATCTCAACCATCTCTATCAGCGTGAGCCGGCCTTACACGAACTGGATAGTAAATCGACTGGTTTCGAGTGGGTCGATTGCAACGATGCCAGTTCTAGCATCATCTCCTTCCTGCGTCGTGGCAGTAGTACTACCGATCAGTTTCTGATCGTGTGCAACTTCACGCCCGTGCCGCGATTTGGCTATCGCATTGGGGTTCCCTATCCTGGTCGCTGGGAGGAGGTCATCAACTCCGATGCCATGATCTACGGCGGCAGCGGACTGGGCAATCAAGGCGGCTTCGAAGCTGAGGACATACCCTGGCATGGTCGGCCCTATTCGCTGGTGCTGACGATTCCTCCTCTGAGCGTGGTGTTTTTCAAGGGCAAGGCACCGCCAGCGACGAGTGAGAGCGATCCGGCTCCCATGCCGCATGGCAAGATGGAGGAAATCTGAGACGTGAGCTGTCTTGCGTGAGCGGACGGAGTTGCACACTCTGGCCGCTCACGCAAGCCGGTTCGCTGCCGACTACTTGTTTGTCGCCTTGCTCTCGAGCGAGACGGCGTAATCGACGAAGCCGATCATCATTTCTTCCCAGGTCTGATCGCCCCAGAAGACCCGCTTACGCGGATCGGGATTGTTGGGGTTGTTCGCCGAGTTGTCGAAGTGGGCCACGCACTCGATGCGAGTCCCGGCGGGCAACCGCAGTGGTTCCTTGAGGCGATAGGTACTCTGCCAATTGAAGTCGTACCTCGGCACGGACAACAGCGTTTGCCGCTTGCCATCGGGGAAGACCGCCTCGTACTTGAAATCCTTGCCGCGAAGATGCATGTGTGGCATCATGCTGAGCAGTTCGACATCGCGTTCGAAGGTAGTACGCGAGGTAGCGCGGTAGTTGGGGTCACCGGGGGGGATCATGAGTAATTGCTGAGCGATGCCGCGTGTGCGCACCTCGAACTTGGGCGGTTGCTTGGCGAAGATCAGACCGACCGACGAGCGATCCTCGCGCTCCACCCCATCGGGGGTGTAGTGCATCTGGAAGATGAGCAGTGCCCCCTTGGGCAACTTCTTGGCTTGGCCCGGTTCGAGAATCAGCGGCATATCTCCCGGAGCGTAGGCCGTCAGGAAGCCGTTGCCGATGCCATCGAACCGTCCCTGGCCGATGCGGCCCTCGGGAGAAGTCTGGCCCAGACCACCCAGTTTTCGGCTCAGGAAGCGGCGGTCAGCCACATAGATGATGATGTGATGTACCACTTCGCGTGCGCCAGGTCGGGCCTCGGCAGCCTGCACCCAGCGATCCTCGTCGAAGTTGGTCGGCACCAGAAAATACTTGTAGGGCACGCCGCGAGGGCCGGCCTCGGCAGGCACCGTGAAGGTCTGGGGCATCTCAAAGACCACATCGGGCTTGCCGATCGACCAATTGCTAGGCCAGGTTTTCGGAGCCGGCTCCTTGCCCTCGCCGCGTGGGCAGCCTTCCTCAATCCACTTCAGCAGCGTTTCCCGCTCCGAATGAGTCAGGCTGCGGTCGTTGCTAAACTGGCCATGCGCCGGGTCGGCGTGCCAGGGCGGCATGCGGCGTTCGCTAACCACTTCGCGAATCATCTCCTGCCAACTCGACACATCCTCGTAACTGAGCAGCGACATCGGCGCGACCTGGCCGGGACGATGACACTCCTGACACCGCTGTTGCACGATGCTGGCGACTTGGCCTGTCCAAGTGACTGTGCCCGTGCGGCTCGGCTTGCGTGCCCGAGCGATGAGACAGCCGGCCACCTCAGTTGTTGGCGTAGTGACTGGCTTACCGGCCAGAACTTCGTTCAGAGCCTCTACCAGTTCCTGTCGAGTTGGTGCCTTACGACGATAGCCAATGCCGATCTGGTCGTCGATGCGCCCCTGGTAGAGAATGCGACCGGTCGGACTCAGCACAAACGCCTCGGGAGTCCGTCGCGCTCCTAGGTCGTCGGCCACCACATTGCCGCTGTCCTTTAGCACCGGGAAGGGGATCTTGTTCGCCTTGGCGTGAGCCTCAATGCGAACATTTGTGTCGTGAACATTGCTATTGATGCCCACGAACACCACCCCCTTGGGGGCGTATTGCTCGTGCAGTTCGGCCAATCGGGGCAGGTACTGATTGTTGATGGGACATTCGGTGCCCAGGAACAGCACAACAATCGCCTTGCTATCCTTGCAATCGGCCAGCGACCAGTTCTTGCCAGCCGTGTCTTTGAGTGTGAATGGTCGGGCCACTCGCTCGGCAGTCGGGCGTGATGTCACTTCGTTTGCTGAGACAACCCCGACTGAAGCAGCGGGACAGATCAGCAATAGCAGGGCCAGAGGTATTCGCAACAGACAACGCATTCTTTTTCCTCATGAAAAAACACTGGGCATAACTCATGATAGTACCCGAATATGTACTCCTTCTGAGAGGGAGGGGTTTCATCGAGGTTGCTTGCGGAGTTCAGCACTACTCCGGAAGCTAGATTGACCTTGTTTCTGGGTAGTGTTTTCGGGTTCAATGCGCGCTAGTGGAGATGGATCTCCTTATCCGAGCGGGTCGTTTGCACATGGCTGCGGCACCTATATCCCCTTCGACAGGGGCCACTGTTCGTCTCGAAGTCCGGCTCGGTAATACCCGCACGGTGGTCTACGAGGTGGGGGATGGAGGGTTCCTCATCGGTAGTGTGCCTGGTTGCGATCTCCGTCTGCCAGGAAGCAATCTGGCTCCGGTCATTTGTTTGATTGCTCGCCAGACCAGCGGTGCCAGCCTTCGTAAACTTGCTCCCGTTCTGCCGGTCGCAGTCAATGGTCGTGCTGTCACGTCTACCTATCTCAACGACGGTGACAAGATAACCATCGGCACCGTGGAACTAGCCGTGACCATCGAGGTGCCTGCGGGTACGCTAGCTTGCGACACGACGGCCCCCGTACAACAAGGAGATCTGGCCGAACTCGCGGCCCAGCGGGCCCGTTTGCAAGCCGAATGTCAGCAATTACAGGAACGCGCGGAACAGCTACGCCGACAAGATCGCGAACTAGTCGCTAATCGTTCGGAACTGGAAATCCAGGAAGCTGAGCTAGCTCAGGCTCGCAAAGAGATTGAGTCGCTGCGAGAGGGACTCCTCCAACGTGCGGAACAATTGAGCCTCAAAGAATGCGAACTCGAAGCGAAACAGAAGGAACTGGCAGGTATTCGTCAGGAACTGTCGCAACGCTATCAGCAACGACGCGATCGCCTTCTCGCTCGTCAGCAGGCGGTTCATCAGGCGGCTCGAAAACTCATCCGTCGTAAGCAAGCCGCCGATCAACGCGAAGCCCGCCTGCAACAAGCCGAGGAACAACTCGCTCTTCGCCTGGCTGAAATCGAGTCTAGCCGTGAGCAACTCGAGCGGGAACGCCAGTTGCTCAACGAACAGCATCAGGTAGTAGCAAGCCGACAGCAGGAACTCCAGCAGCAATTGACCACTCGCCTGAACGAGATCGAGCAACGCGAACGCACCCTCGCTGAAGAACGCCAAGCTCTGGAAAAAGGCCAGAAACAACATCAGGCCGATCTCGTTCGTCTCGACCGCATCCAAGCCACCATCGAACAACGTCAGAAACAACTTGAACAGCGAGCCTTGGAAATCGATCGGCAGTTCGAGCAACTCCAGCGCGACACCCGCGATCTGGAGGAGCAGGCCAGCCAGATGGATGACTGGCACAAGCGACTGGCCAGTGAAAGCGAACAACTGACCCAACGGCAAAAAGAAATCGCCGAGCAGGCCAGCCAACTCGAACAACGTGCCAGTGCCCTAGAAGGCCAGCAAGCCATGCTCGCTACCCTGCGCACTCGCCTGGAACGCATGCGCGAGGATCTGCAACAGCAAGAACAAGCGCTGTCCGATCAGCGGGTCTTACAAGAAGCCACTCAGGCCGATCTGCAACGGCGACTCGAGGAAGCGGAAGCACTTCGCAGTGGCATGGCTAATGATCGCGAGTTGTTGGCTCAGGAACGTCGCCGCTTCGACGAGCGACGAGCGACCCTCGATCAGGCGATCGCCCAGTTCCGCATCGCCCAGCAAACTCTGGCGAACGAGTTTGCCGACTTGCAGAATCGGCAAGCACAACTCGAGAGCCAAGCGGCCGAGCAGGCCGAGCAAGCCGAAGCTCTGTTGGCTCGAGGTGAACAGCTTGAACAGGCTAACGAACGCTTGCAGGCCGAGCGACAGGCCATACGCGATCGTGAATTGACCCTCAGCCGTGCCGAGCAAACCCTCGCTGCGTTGCAAGAACAGGTGCGGCGTCGTGTCGAGGATCTCGAACAACGCGAACAAGCTCTCAGCAATGCGGAACAGCAATTGGCTCTAGCGCAACAGCAACGCCAGGCCGCCGACCTGGAGGCGGAGGCGTTGCGGCAACAGGCGGCGGCCCAACTGGAAGAGGTGCGTCGGCAACTGCAAGAGCAAGCCAGCGAACTGGCCAAACGCAGCGAGGAACTGGCCGCTGCCCAGGAACGGCTAGCCGGCGAACAAGCCCGACTGGCCGAGACAGAGCAAATGCTGATCAGCGGTCGGCAGGCTCTTGCTGCCGAACGTGTTGCCTGGGAGGTTGAACGTCAAGCCGCTGCCGAGCAACACCGTCAGGCCCGTGAGGAACTCGGCCGCGCTCAAGCCCAGCTTCACCAATTGGCCCGACAACTGCCTGAACTGGAACTTCGCAGCAATGCCGCTCTGGATAAGCTCAGCCGCGCTCGCGAACAACTGCGCGAGCATTTGGCCGAGTTGCACGGCTACGCCCAGCAGAGTCGTGACGACATCGACCTAGCCAGTAAACACTTGCACGCCGAGCAGGAACGCTTGCGGCAACAGCATCTGGAGTTGCAAGTCGCGCGTGACGAACATCGCTTGGCCGTCGCCGCTTTCCGTCAGCAGATCATCGACTGGCAAGGACGCATTGCCGAACTGCGGCAATTGTTGCAGTTGGGCAACAGTCGGCTGGAACTGCGACAGGCCGAGGTTGAGGAACAGGCTCGCGAGGTGGCCGATACCACCGCCCGTTTGGTCGAGCAACAGCAAGCTCTGGCAGAACAACGTCGCCAGATCGACGAATGTCGTGACGAAGTCGAACGGCATCTCAACGACATGCGGGACTGGTATCGACAAAAAATGCGCGAGTTGGCCGGGGTCGATGTGCCGCCGAGCGAGCCGGCCGAAGGCGATGTGGTGCCTCTGCCCGAACGCCAGTTGAGCCCGTCTTCGTCCAGTAGCGACGATCGCTCACCGATCCGAGCGGTTCTCACTCTCAACGATGAAATCGATCCCGCTGATCGACAACTGGGAGAGTTGCTCGCTTCGCTCGGACTAGTGGACGAGGACACCCGGCAAGCTCTATGGGCCGAGGCGCGGCGACAGCGACGGTCGTTGCGGCAGTTGCTGTTGGCGGGCGGCTATCTGACCCTCTACCAACTCGCTCTGATCGAAGCGGGCAATCTCGATGGGCTGGTGCTTGGCCCGGTTCGCGTCATCGACCGACTGCCGTCCACTCCGCGGGAGGCGGCCTACCGGGTCTACGATCCGCGGAGCAATCGCGAAGCTATCCTTCGTCATCTGGCTGAGTCCGAAATGCAGGATGCGGTGCGTCCCGACGAGTTTATCCAGCGATTCACCGCCGCCGCGGCAGTGATGCACAGCCAGGTAGCTGGCGTGCTGGAGGTGCTGACCATCGCCGGCCGACCGGCGGCTTTGCTGGAATACGTTCCGGGCCTGACAGCCAACGACTGGTCGGGACTGGCGGCGGCACCGGGTGCCTGGTATCGCCTAGTCGGTCAGGCGGCTCTGGGATTGCACGCCATCCACTCCGCCGGGCTTTGTCACGGACATCTCGAGGCGCATTCGTTTGTTTTGAATGCTCAGGGGATACTCAAGATCGTCGGACTGGGGGAGCCAACCTGGCTGTTGGCTCATCCTGTGGAAACCCCTGAGACTCCAGCCGGCGACCTAGCCTGTTTGGGTCGGCTGGCTAGCGAATGGGCTGCCCTGCCCGCCAGCGGCAAGAGCAAGCCCCGCGCCTTGCCCGCCGAGTTGCAAAATGTGCTGTCCCGACTCACTGGGCAGGGCCAACCCTTCGAGTCCGCCTTGGCTCTGATCGAGGAACTCGAGAGGGTCGGGCGCTCCGTTCCTGCGAGTACCACCGCCTGGGAACGCTTGGTGCGACAGGTGCGAGAGCAATCTCAACATCCCGGGCAGATGCGTCAGACCGCCTGATCGTCACTACCTGTCTGAAAATAGCTATTTTTTCAGGCCTTTTTGCCTCTTCCAGGGTGCCAGTCTTGTGGGCAGTGTCTATTTTGGTTAGCAAGTGAGGCGCGGTTTGCTCATGGGGAGCAAACCGCAAGTCAACTACATAGAAATATAGAAGGAGTGTACAAATGGCTGATTGGCGTAAAGTGGCCATGTCGGCGATTCTGGCCGACGGAGTCATCGACGAGGCAGAGGTCAGGGTACTGCAAAAGGAACTCAAGGGAGCCGACGGCAAGATCGATCAGGAAGGCATTGAGTTCCTGCTCGAACTGCGAGTGGCGGCTCAGAAGAAGGCCAAAGCCAAGAAGGAAGAGTTGACCGAGGCCTTTGAAAAGTTCTTCTTCAAGATCATCACCGAACACGTTCTCAAGGACGGCAAGATCGATACAGCCGAGGCGAACTGGCTGCGCAATCATCTGTTTGCTGACAAGAAGATCGATGCCCGCGAATGGGAGTTCATGACGACGCTGAACAAGAAGGCCAAGACCAAGAGTGCCGAGTTCGAGCAATTGTTCAAGGACTGTGAGGCAGCCTACGCCAAGGTCAAGAAGTAAGCCCACCGCTGAATTGGCGGTAACCGGCTTCCAGGCCGGGCTTTTCTCCAGCAAGTGAACATCCTCCTGACCGCAGCCGTAGTGTGCGTGACGCGATCTGTGCTTGCTCCGGATCGCCCGCAGACTCTGGAGGCGGTCAGTTTGTTTGGCCTGCGACTTGCCGTGCCTCGCTATTATGCTGATGTGCCAGGACAGGTTCCTGGGGGGTTCCTACAAGCGAGGGGTATCATGCAGCAACAAGCTACCTTGGCTGGCGGGTGTTTCTGGTGTCTGGAAGCCGTCTTCGAGCAGGTACGCGGCGTTCAGCGCGTCGAGTCCGGCTACTGTGGCGGTTCGACCGTCAATCCGACTTATCGTCAGGTTTGCAATGGCGATACCGGCCATGCCGAGGCTGTGCAAATCACCTTCGATCCAGCGGTTGTCAGCTACCGTCAGTTGCTGGACATCTTCTTTGCCATACATGACCCGACCAGTCTCAACCGTCAGGGAGCCGATGTCGGAACGCAATATCGCTCGGCCATCTTTCCTCATGATGCGACTCAGGAGCAAACGGCCCGCGAGGTCATCGCCGAACTGACTGCGGCCAAACGGTTCGATCGCCCCATCGTCACCACCATCGAGCCGCTGACGACTTTCTATCGCGCCGAGGACTATCACCAGGGCTACTATCGAGCGCATCCCGGCGAGGGCTATTGTGTTGCCGTGATCAATCCCAAGCTGGCCAAGTTCCGCCAACAGTTCACGGCCCTGCTGGCCTGACCGCTTACTTTGCCCCGCCGAGGATCCAGTCGCGGAGCAACTTGATTTCCTCGTCGGGCAGTTTGGTGCCGCTGGGCGGCATTCGCCCTTCCACGATGGAGTTGAACAACGGGCTGTCGTCCGGTTTGCCGGGCCGCACGCTCGGGCCATCGTCCCCACCACGCAAGATGGCTTGCAGACTCGTCACGTCCAGCCCTCCACGGGCCTTGCCGGCTTGGTGGCACATGACACAAGAGCGTTCCAGGATCGGGCGAATGTGCTGTTGGAAGGTGATCGCGCTGGGGGAGACGGATTCTTTGCGGGGCGATGGTTCGGACTTTGCCGGAGGAGCAGGGGATTCCTTGTCTGGAGTCGGCTGGGTTGGTTTGCCGGCTGGTGGCGCGATGTCGGCAGCGGCGGGAGGTGTTTGCTTTTCCGTATCGGCAACCGCTGTGGGCAGTTCCTCGGGATCGCGTGCCGGTGTGCTGGCCTTGGCTAGTGGCTGAGATTCGACCGACTTCTTCTTAGCTGTGGGCCGACTCTCTGAGCGATGCTGGATCTGCATGATCGTCCAGCCGATGCCCACGCACCCCCCGACGATCAGCAGTATTGCAAAGCCCTTGGCTATCGAGCCGAGCCAGGAGGTTTCCGCGTCGGCGTGGCGGTGGCTGCTGCAATAATACGGCTCCTCACGCAGTGCAGTGAAATCGAGCGGATCAACAACAGGTTCCGGTATCGAAATGGGTTGCGGTATCGAAATGGGTTGCGGTATCGAGGTGGGCAACGGTGGTGGCTTGACAGGGGCAGGTTGAGCGGCAGCCCAACCCGGTGGCGGACGCAGCGGAATGCCAACGGGATATTGCTTGGGATCGTTTCGCCGGTGCCGATCTGGTCGGTTCTTGTTCACGATTCACCTCGCGCCTCTGGGCTTCCTAGCGACTCTGAGTAGTAGCCTTGCTCTCTGGACACACTATCTTTGTAGCACGGAAAGCACAGAGGAGGACACGGAATCTGAGCAAGCCTGAGGCCTTTTGCGACAACTCAACCACAGACGCGATTGCGGCCGGTGTTCTTGGCCTGATAGAGTTTCAGATCCGCTTGCTCGAGGAGTTGTGATACGGTGAACGCGACATGGGCGGGCAAACTGGCCACGCCCACGCTGATGGTCACGGGTATCCGTTGCTGCTCGAACAGAAAGACTTGTTGTTCGACCATCTCGCGGAGTCGTTCTCCGACCTTGCAGGCGTTGTTCAGAGTGCATTCGGGCAGAACGACGGCGAATTCTTCTCCGCCATAGCGAGCCAGCAATTCCTCGGCACGAATGATAGTCTTGAGGTGAGCAATCATGTCGTGGAGAACCTGATCGCCACACAGATGGCCGTAGGTGTCGTTGATTTGTTTGAAGCGATCGATGTCGAACAACAGCAGCGACAGGGGCCGATTGTACCGGATGGCGCGAGCCAGTTCGCGGTTGAGGAATTCCAGCAGATAGCGTTTGTTGGGCACATCGGTGAGGCCATCGAAGATGGCTAGGCGATAGATTTCCTCGTGATACTCGGCCTCGACGTTGCCACCTGCTAGGAAACGGTAGATGCAATTACCGATCCGTAGATAGTCGCCGTCTTGGAGAACCTGTCGGGTGATGGGTTGGTTGTTGACCAGAGTACCATTGGTACTGCCGAGATCCTCAGCGACGAAGCCTTCCGAGGTCAACTCGATACGGGCGTGCTTGCGAGAAACCGAATGATCTTCGATGACAATCGAGCAATCGACTCCTCGGCCAATGACCAAACCTTTCTCGGTCGAGAGTTCGTAGCGTTTGCCCATGACTGGGCCGGTCGGGTAGATGTGAACCAGACAGGCCCCCCGACAAGCGACAAGAACGGGGCGTACCGGCATACAACGGGTGACGGCTCCGGAATGTTCTTTGGTCGCAGTCTGGATCTCCGGCATGATGATCTCTTAAAGGAGAGCAAGAACAGGTAAGGACAGAGATCCCTCCCGGAGAATGCAAAAGGGGCGGGAGGTCGATCACCACCCAGATGAGTCTAGCTCCTCGCCCGAAAATGTCAAATTCCCAAAGAACTCCATTCGTCCCACTTTTTAGCAGGTTCGCTGGTTCCAGGGCATGCGAGCCAGAATCAGGGCCATGCCGCAGGTGTCCGTCACACCGGCAAACACCAGCCCGGCACCGACGAAGCCCGAGATCAGGCAAAACCAGGGATTCACCAGACCGCCCAGAACCGCTCCGATCAACACCAAGCTACCAGCGATGATGCGTACCTGGCGTTCGAGGGAGATCGTCTTGCGACCGCGAACCACCTCCAGACCGGCCTTTTCCCAGGCTAATGTACCGCCAGCCACGTTGACGACGTTGGTATAACCGGCCTGATAGAACTTCTCGCACGCCTGCTTGCCACGATTGCCGCCCTTGCAAATCACATAGATCGGCTGGTCGGGACTGCTCACTCGGCTGGCCACAATGGCCGCCGGATCGAGTCGGTCGAGCGGCACAGAACGGGCCGGGCGAGCATGGATTTCCGTGTACTCGGCCGGGGTGCGAACATCGATGAGATCGATTGGCCCCTTGCTGGCAAGTTGGGCCACGGTTTCCGGAGCGATTTCGAGAACGCTGGACATATCACCTTCTCCTTTGTGATTGGTTAGGAATCGGTTTCAGGAATTAGGATGCGGAAGCGGTTCGCCAAGTGCGGTAAGCTCCCGTGAGGTTCCGACAGCGAAAGCCGTGCTGTGACAACAAACGACAGGCAATGTAAGAACGCTGGCC
>Ga0272446_1004775_pt1 | contig 15670 bp, 15 predicted proteins | sample YNPCB0061_FD_194587 | JGI IMG/M metagenome (GOLD analysis project Ga0272446, IMG submission 194587) | Hot spring microbial mat communities from Yellowstone National Park, WY, United States - YNP-CB-006-1 | ecosystem: Environmental > Aquatic > Thermal springs > Hot (42-90C) > Sediment | place... | reverse complement strand
CCGCTATCGCGACGAAACGCCGCCCGATCCCCGGGAATACGCGCAGCGTGTGGCCGAACGCCTCGCCGGCCGCCGGCTCAAGCTGCTTCTGGAGCCGGGGCGGGCGCTGGTGGGCAATGCCGGTGTCCTGCTCACCCGGGTGGAGTATCTCAAGCCGGGTCCGGCGCGCAATTTCGCCATCGTCGATGCGGGCATGAACGACCTCATGCGTCCCGCCCTCTATGATGCCTGGCATGACATCCTCCCCGTGGTGCCGGGGGAGGGGCCGCCTTGCACTTGGGACATTGTCGGCCCCGTCTGCGAAAGCGGCGACTTCCTGGGGCGGGAGCGCAGCCTCGCCCTCAAGGCCGGTGATCTCCTCGCCATCATGTCGGCAGGGGCTTACGGCATGAGCATGGCGTCCAATTACAACAGCCGCCCCCGGCCCGCCGAGGTCATGGTGAGCGGCCAGCGGGTCTTCCTCATCCGGGAACGGGAGACCGTCCCTTCACTCTACGCCCTGGAACACCGGCTGCCCGCGGATGGGGCGGATGCCGGTTGACCCCGCTGCACCCGCGAAAATTATTTTTTCTGGCGACAAAAGAATCGACTCGATACCAATCGCCAGAAGCCGCGCCAGTGCTTGCTTTGCGCAAGACGCTGGGCTCCGGGAATTGGTGTCGAGTCGCGACCAAATGATTTGGACCCCGGAGAATACCGCGAAAAAACGCGGCTTTGCGTTGACAATGCTTGTGTGCGGGGGAGGGCTGCCCTAAATTTCGCGTCACCAGGCGGTGGCGAAACTTTCAACTGAGTCACGAAAGGAAAGAGTTGCGCGTGAGTCAATTGGGAGCCGTCGGCCGCCGGGTGGCGTGGTCGCGAGGCCTCGCCGGTTTCAACCCTTAACGTTATGGAAAGGAGTTCGACCATGGCAACACTGGAAATGGCCGCGGCGTCAGCGGGTGGTTCGTCTGCCAAGCCTGCGGCCAAGAAACCCGCCGCCAAGAAAGCGGCAGCCAAGAAACCCGCAGCGAAGAAGGCGACCGCCAAGAAGCCCGCAGCCAAGAAAGCTGCTGCCAAGAAACCGGCCGCCAAGAAACCTGCGGTGAAGAAGGCCGCCGCGAAGAAACCCGCCGCCAAGAAAGCGGCTGCCAAGAAACCGGCCGCGAAGAAGCCAGCGGCGAAGAAGGCGGCTGCCAAGAAACCGGCCGCGAAGAAAGCGGCGGCGAAGAAACCCGCGGCGAAGAAGGCCGCGGCGAAGAAACCTGCCAAGAAAGCCGCGGCGAAGAAGCCGGCCGCCAAGAAAGCGGCGGCGAAGAAACCCGCGGCGAAGAAGGCGGTCGCCAAGAAGCCGGCCGCGAAGAAAGCGGCGGCGAAGAAACCCGCGGCGAAGAAGGCGGTCGCCAAGAAGCCGGCCGCCAAGAAGCCGGCGGCGAAGAAACCCGCCGCCAAGAAAGCCGCGCCGAAACCTGCAGCGCCCGCTCCGGCGCCTGCTGCGGCTCCTGCGGCGCCCATCGCTCCGGTGATCCCGAAGCCGATGGCCACGGTGGCTTCGCTGCTCAAGTAAGCGGCATTCTGTCCCTCCGGCGGGTGGGGTTTCCCCACCCGCTTTTTTATTCAGGCTCCCGGCCGCTTACCCCCTCCGGCGCGGGGGCAACAGGCGCGCGGCAAGAAGCAGGGCGAGCAGCGCGCTATAGAGGAGGGGTTGGGTTGCGTCCTTTTTCACGAGCCACAGGTAATGGAGGCAGCCCGCCGCGGCCACGACATAGACGAGGCGGTGCAGCCGCCGCCACTGGCGGCCCAGGCAACGCATCATGGCGTCCGTGGAAGTGGCGGCCAGGGGCAGCATCAGGGCGTAGGCGGTCATGCCGGCGGTGATGAAGGGCCTTTTGCCCACATCCCGCCAGATTTCCCGCCAGTCGAAGAACTGATCCCACCACAGATAGGTGAGCAGGTGGAGGCTGGCGTAAAAGAAGGCCATCAGACCCAGCAGGCGGCGCAGGCGCAGCCACTGGGCCATACCCGTGAGCCGGGCCAGGGGCGTGAGGGCGAGGGTGGCCAGCAGCCACACCAGTGTCCAGGTGCCGGTGGAGTGGGTGACGAACTCGATGGGGTTGGCTCCCAGGCGGTCCAGCTTGGCGAGCACCACGAGCCTTGCCAGGGGCAGCAGGGTGGCGCAGAAGACCAGGGGCTTGAACCAGGAAGCGGAGAGTAGCGCCGCTGCCGACGCGGGTACGCCCATTCAGAAAAACTTCCGCAGGTCCATGCCCGCATAGAGGTGGGCCACCTGCTCCCCATAGCCGTTGAAGGGGAGGGTGGGCCGTTTGTGGAATTCCCCGATGCGCCGTTCCCGCGCCTGGCTCCAGCGGGGATGATCCACCGCCGGATTCACATTGGAATAGAAACCGTATTCGTCCGGGGCGGCACGCATCCAAGTGGTGACCGGCTGATGTTCCTGAAGACGGATGCGGACGATGGACTTGGCGCTCTTGAAGCCGTATTTCCACGGCACCACGAGGCGGATGGGCGCGCCGTTCTGGTTGGGCAAAAGCTCCCCGTACAAGCCCACCGCCAGCAGGGTGAGGGGATGCAGGGCCTCGTCGAGGCGCAGCCCCTCGCGATATGGCCAGTCGAGGAGGGGCAGACGCTGACCCGGCATCTGCCGCGGGTCGTGGAGACTGATGAACTCCACATAGCGGGCGGAGCCCATGGGTTCCGCTTCCCGGATGAGACGGGCAAGGGGAAAGCCGATCCAGGGGATGACCATGGACCAGCCCTCGACACAACGCAGCCGATAGATGCGCTCCTCCAGGGGAAAGCGCAAAAGCGCTTCCACGTCCCAGATGCGCGGTTTGTGCACCAGGCCCTCCACACTCACCGTCCAGGGGCGGGTGATCAAGGTGTGGGCGCGCGCGGCGGGGTCCTCCTTCCCCGTGCCGAACTCATAAAAGTTGTTGTAGGTGGTCACCTCCCGATAGGGGGTGAGGGGCTCCGTCGTCGAATAACTGCTGGGGCGGGCGGCAAGCCTTGCCTGCGCGGACGTCGCGAGACCGGCCAGCGTCGCCGCCCCGGCGAGGAGGAAACGGCGCCGGTTGCGGAAGACATCGGGTGGGGTGATTTCCGAGGGGGGAATGTCGTGTCCCATGGCGATCCTTCAATCGAGTTGCTTGTAGACGGCCTCGGCGACCGCGAGCAGCTGGGGCCGCTCCAGTTCCCCCGAGAGGGCGAAGCCCAGACCCCCATCCACCCAGTAGAAGACACCGACGCCATCCCGATGATCGTAGCGGAAGGCCGTCTCCTTGGCCGCGGCCGCCAGCACGCGCACATAGAGGGTCAGGCGTCTGCCCTGCGCATCCTGGTACATGAACTGGGCCGCCGGTCCTTCCGTCGCCGGCAGCAGCCGCCCGCCCAAAAGCTTGAAGCCGGTGGCGGTGAGATCGGGCACCTTGAGGGGGGTGTTGAGGCGCCGGGAGAGCCATTTCTCAAGATGCGCCTCTTCCGCGGCGCCCACTTCCACCGGATGCATGACCTCCGGCGCATACACCACGTGGGCCACGGCGGCCTCCTGGGGGAGGCTTGCCAGGCTCGGCGTGGGGCTTTCGCCCCGGGCAAACCAGCCGACAAGGACACCCAGCGCAAGCCACAGGCCCGCAGCGATCGCCCCCCAAAGTCGCTTTTCCCTGTTCCTGCGGCAAGCGAACTCCAGGGCGGGGGGCAGGGGTTCCGCCAACACGCCATCGAAGAGGGCGTGCAACCCTTCTTTCTGGCGCTGCCAGGCGGCCACGCGGCGGGCGGCCTCCGGGTGGCGGGCGAGATGGGCTTCCACCTCGCGGCGCCGGTGCCGATCGAGCTCCGCATCCACGTAGGCGTGCAGATCCGCTTCGCTGATGTCGTCCATCACTTGACGCGGCGCAGGTTCAACCCGCGCTCGCCTTCCATGAGACTTTGCAACCGCTGCCGTGCCCGGCTCAGGCGGGACATCACCGTGCCCGTGGGTATGCCAAGAATTTTCGCCACCTCCTCGTAGCGCAGCCCTTCCAGGCCCACCAGCAGCAGCACCTCCCTCTGCTCCGGGGGAAGACGCGCCAGACCCCGGGCAAGATCCCGCAGCCTCAGCGCTTCCTCCTGGGGGCTTGCGGGAGGGATGCCGGGCTGCGGCCCTTCGCTGGCCTCCCCATTCCACTCCTCAAGGGGATACCGGCCGGCTGCCACCTGGTTCATGTACACATTGTGCATGAGGGTGAACAACCACGCCCGCAGATCAGAGCCGGGGCGCCAGAGGGCGAGTTTACGCAGCGCCCGCTCCAGGGTGTCCTGCACCAGATCGTCCGCGCGCGCCGCATCCCCCGTGAGCGCCCGCGCATAGCGGCGCAGACGGGGGATGTGTTCCGCGAGGCGCGCGCCAAGCTCCACCGCCCCCCCTCAATAGGGCTTGTAGCCGCTGTCGAAACTGAGCCGCGGATCGATCTGCCATACTTCGTTGACCACCTTACCGCCCCGGAAGACGAGGACGTAGCGCACCTTGACCGTATTCTTGCCGGAAAACTCTACATTGGCGGTGACGGTCGCCCCTTTGTCATTGGCCGATTCCTCCATCTGGGCAACCCGCACCGCGTAGGGCCCGTTTTTCACGAATTTGGACCAGACCTCGCGGATGGGCTCGACGCCCCTGTAGGCGCCGTCCAGGGGACCGCCCACCCACTGGAAGGTGGCCTCCGGCGCGTAGTGGGCCATGAGGGTCTCCACTTGGCCGGCTCCAATGGCCTCGAAATGGGCGCGCGCATCATCCGCCGGCCCGGCGTGGGCGGTAAGCGAAAAGACGCCAAAGAAAACGAGAGGAAGGGTGTGTCTCATGGCATTGCTCCTTTTCGGGTGGGTGACACCGGAGCAAACAGGGCGAGGCGGGGTTTTATTCCCGGGGGGAGTTGGCCTCGCGGCCGCTGCAATCCGCCGCCTTGAGCTGGGCCATGAGGCTTTGCGCCGCCTGGTAGATGCTCTCCGCCCGCGTCGGGTAGCCATAGAAGGTGGTGGCGAAAGCGCGCAGGGCATTGGGCTCGTGCAGGCGGCCGGCCAGCAGGTGAATGAGTTCTGCCGCCTCCGCCCCCACCACCTCGGCGCCGGTCAGGGCACCCGTCCTCGCATCGACGATGAGACGCACGAAGCCGTCGCCATCATCCTCGCTCATGGCCCGCACATTGACGGCAAAGGTGGAAGTGGCAGTCACCGTACCCTCTCCATTCCCCACGGTATGGCCGATGCGCCCCAGCTCCAGGGCCGAATGAATCACCTCCGGCACGGCGCGCCGATCCTGGGTCCGTGAGCGGGGGCTTAAGATGTTGGCAACGGCCACTGCCGCATCGGCCAGGGCCTGATTGGCACTCATCCGGGGATTCACCACATCGCCGACGGCATAGATGTGGGGCTGCGAGCTTTCGAGGAACTCGTTGGTCTTGATGAAACCCTTGCTGTCGGTGCTGACACCGGCGGCATCCAGCGCCAGTCCCGAGGTGTGGGGACGGCGCCCGGTGCCCAGCAGCACCCAGTCCGCCACCACGGAATCGTTACCCCCCTCCAGGATCAGCCGCACACCTTCCGGCGGCATCTCCACCGCTTCCGGTCGTGCACCCACCCGGGCTTCGATGCCGTGTCGCCGCAGACGATCGTAGAGCTGCTGCAGGGCTTCGGCGGAAAAACGAGCGTTGACGAGGGGCTTGTTCTGCGCCACCCACACCACTTCGCGGCCCAGCATGCTGAGGATGAAGGCGAATTCGGTGGCCACCGCCCCGGAACCGACGATGGCTACCCGGCGCCCCGGCGGCGGGGGCTGGCTGAAGAGTTCGTCTGTGGTGAGCACCCGCTGTTCGGTGAGGAAGAAGGGCTTGGGAACGTAAGGGGTGGAACCGGTGGCGATGACGAAATGACGGGCGGTGAGGCGGTCGCGCCCATCCAGGCTGATGGTGTGGGGATCGACGAAGGAGGCGGTGGCGGCGAAGCCGTCGATGCCCAGCCGCTTCATCTGGCCGATGTAGGTTTCGCGCACGGCGCGGGTGAGTTTTTTCTGGTGCTCCCAGGCGCCGGCGAGATCGATGGAGAGGGAGCCCTGAATGCCCCGGCGGGCGAAGCCGCGGGCGGCGGCGATGAGTTTGGCGGTGTGGTGCCAGTCGTTTTTGGGCAGACAGCCGCGGTTGAGGCCGCAACCGCCCCATTCCCCTTTTTCCACGATACCGACCTTGAGGCCGTGATGGGCGGCGAGCATGGCGGACCGGTATCCCCCCGGCCCGGAGCCGATCACGATCAGGTCGTAGTGCATGGTTCGATCCCGCCCCCGGGGGTCCCCTTCTGCCTGTTGCGGATTGTCTGACTTTACAACAAAAAGAGCGTGGCGAGGCCGAGGAAAATGAAAAAGCCGCCGCTGTCGGTGATGGCGGTGATCATGACGCTGGATCCCACCGCCGGGTCACGCCCCAGCTTCTGCATCACCAGGGGGATGAGCACGCCCATGGTGGCGGCAAGCAGCAGGTTCAAGGTCATGGCCGCGGTCATTACCAGCCCCAGGGCCACGTTGTCGTAGAGCCACCAGGCGATCAGCCCGATCACCGATCCCCACAACAGGCCGTTGACCAGCGCCACCCCCAGTTCCTTGAAGAGGAGTTTGCGTGCGCTCTCTTCCTGGACCTGACCGAGGGCGATGGCGCGCACGATCATGGTGATGGTCTGGTTGCCGGAATTGCCGCCGATGCCGGCGACGATGGGCATCAAGGTGGCCAGGGCCACCAGCTTCTCGATGGTGCCCTCGAACAGTCCGATCACGCGGGAGGCGACGAAGGCGGTGACGAGGTTGATGGCAAGCCACGTCCAGCGGTTCTGCACGCTCTTCCACACCGGCGCGAACAGGTCCTCCTCCTCGCGCAGACCGGCCAGGCTGAGTTTCTCGGCTTCCGATTCCTCGCGGATGAAGTCGAGCACCGCATCCACCGTCAGGCGGCCGATGAGATGGCCCTCGGCATCCACCACCGGCGCCGTCACCAGGTCATAGCGTTCGAAGGCCTGGGCCGCCTCGCGGGCATCGTCCTCCGGATGGAAGACCACCACATCCTCGGCCATCACTTCGGCGACCGTTTTTTCCGGGTCTTCGGTGAGCAGGCGTTTCAAGGGCAACACCCCCTTGAGCACATTGGCCCGGTTCACCACGAAGAGCTTGTCCGTCTGGTCCGGCAGTTCCTTCAGCCGGCGCAGGTAGCGCAACGCGGTCTCCAAGGTGACATCCTCGCGGATGGGCACCATGTCGAAGTCCATGAGGGCACCAACCCGGTCCTCCTCATAGGAGAGGGCCGACTGCAGCCGGGCCCGGTTCTGGACGTCGAGGGAGGCGAGCAGCTCATCGATGACATCCTGTGGCAGGTCCGGCGCCAGATCGGCGATCTCGTCCGTGTCCAGGGTTTCCGCGGCGGCGAGCAGCTCGTCCGCGTCCATGTGCTTGATGAGGCTTTCACGGACCGCATCCGAAACCTCGAGCAGGATTTCGCCGTCCCGCTCGGCCTTGACCAGGTCCCAGACCTTGAGCCGCTGGGGAAGCGGCAGCGCCTCGAGGATGTAGGCCACATCGGCGGGGTGGAGCTCGTCCAGCTTTTTCTGCAGGGCAGCGAGGTTCTGCTTGTGGACGAGGGATTCCACCAGCTCATGCCGTCGCATGTCCTGTTTGTGGACGAGCCCCTCCACGAGCTCGGCCTTGCGCAGAAGCTCCTGCACTTCGTGCAACGCTTCCTGCACGCGCTCGTGGGGTTTGCCTTCCTGGACGACGGTCATGGGGGATCGCGACAAAACAAAGCCCGGATTGTACCGGGATTGTTGCGGCCAAGGGGTGATCCTGCGGGAAAACGGGGAGGAAAAGCCCCTAACGGATCACCATGGGGGCGAGATCGGTGAGCCGGCGCACGAGGGCGGCGGCTTCCTCCGCCTCGGCGCGGCTGGCATAGGGCCCGGCGCGCAGGCGCACCACACCCTCCCCATCCACCAGGCGCAACCGGTCGGCAAGTTGGGCAAGCTCAAGCTTAAGCCGTCCCAGCATCTGTTCGGCATTGGCCGCCACGCTGAAGGCGCCGAGCTGGACCCAGAAGGTGCCTTCCGGCTCGGCTGCGGTTTTGCCGGCCACCTGCGTGGGATTGGTGGCATCGATGCTTTCCACCCGCACGCGGCCGCTGCCGCTTTGCACCAACCCCAGCTTGTAGGCGGCGGTGTAGGACAGATCGATGAGGCGGTCGCTGTGGAAAGGGCCGCGGTCATTGATGCGCACGATCACCGACTTGCCGTTCTGCAGATTGGTCACCCGGGCATAACTGGGGATGGGCAGGGTGGGATGGGCGGCGGTCATGGCATACATGTCGTAGGGTTCGCCGCTGGAGGTGGGCTTGCCGTGGAATTTGCGGCCATACCAGGAGGCGATGCCCTCCGCCACGTACGGCCGGCCGCTCACATCCGGCACATAGGTGCGGCCAAGAACGATGTAGGGGTTGTTGGCGAAGCGGTGCAGGGGTTCCGCTTTCGGTTCCGCATCCGGGATGCGCTCCAGATCCGCCGGCGGATTGTCGCCGGGGCCATCATCCTGGTAATAGCCGCCCCGTTGCGGGAGGGAGACCGGTTTTTCGGCGCGCAAGACCGCGTCCGCGGATGGCGAGGGCCTGGGGGCGGTGGCGCAGCCGGTAAGCAAAAGCAGTGTCACCGCCAAGCCGCGGCCAAGGGTGGAAATCCGGCGTTCCTGCCTCACGTTTTGATCAGTTTCCGGTGCGTGGCGATGCTCATCAAAATACCAAAGCCCAAAAGCAGCGTCACCATGGCCGTGCCGCCGTAGCTGATGAGGGGCAGCGGCACCCCCACCACGGGTAGCAGTCCCGACACCATGCCCATGTTCACCACCGCATAGGTGGCGAAGGTGAGGGTGAGGGCGCCCGCCATCAGCCGCCCGAAGAGGGAGGGCGCATGAGCGGCAATGATGAGGCCGCGGGCGATGATGGCGGAGTAGAGGAGGAGGAGGACCAGGACACCCATGAGGCCGAATTCCTCGCCCAGGACGGCGAAAATGAAATCCGTGTGGCGCTCGGGCAGGAAATCCAGGTGTGCCTGGGTGCCCTTGAGCCAACCCTTGCCCAGCACCCCGCCGGAGCCGAGCGCGATGGTGGACTGGATGATGTGGTAGCCGGCGCCCAGGGGGTCCTGACTGGGATCGAGCAAGGTGAGCACCCGCTGTCGCTGGTAATCGTGCAAAGCCGACCAGACGATGGGCATTGCCGCCGCTGCCGCCACGACAAGCCCGAGGATGACGCGCCAGCTCAACCCGGCGAGGAAGAGCACATAGAAACCGGAGGCGGCGATCAGCAACGCCGTGCCCAGATCGGGCTGCTTGGCGATGAGGCCGACGGGCACGGCGAGGATCACGCCGGCGATGGCGAAATCCCGAAGTCTGAGGCGCTTTTCGTGGCGGTCCAGGTACCAGGCGAGCATCAGGGGCACCGCCACTTTCATGAGTTCGGAGGGTTGGATGCGCATGAACCCCAGATTGAGCCAGCGGCGCGCCCCCTTGGCCACCTCGCCGAAGAGGGCGACGCCAAAGAGAAGAACCAACCCAGCCACATAGGCGGGCAGGGCGAAGCGGTGCAGATGCTGGGGCGGCACGTTGGCCACCGCCCACATGAGGGCCAGCGCGAGGAGGATGTTCAAGGCCTGGCCCAGCACCCGCCCGGCGTCCTGCCCCGAAGCGCTGTAGAGCACCACGAGTCCCGCGGCCAGGGTGATGAGGAGCAGGGAAAGCAGCACGGAGTCGAGGTGACGGGCGGCACGGAAAATCCAGCGTCTCCAGTTCATGGCTTCCCCTCACGCAAAGTTTTGGCACCCATGGGCCTCGCCCCGGATTCAGTCATGTTCGCCTCCCTCGGCGTCGGCGTCGGTGGCGGCGGCCGCCGTCGGACGCTTGCCGAGCAGGTAATAGTCGAAAAGGGCGCGGGCGATGGGGGCGGCCGTGGAACCGCCGTGCCCGCCGTTTTCCACCAGCACGGCGACGGCGATGGTGGGATCTTCCGCCGGGGCGAAGGCGATGAACAGGGCATGGTCGCGGAAGCGTTCCGCTACCCGGCTTTCCACATATTTTTCCCCCTGCTTCATGCCGATCACCTGGGCGGTGCCGGTCTTGCCCGCCATGGCATAGGGGGCCCCGGCACCGGCGCGGCCCGCCGTGCCGCCGGGGCGGGTCACGTCCACCATCGCCGCCTTGACGCGGGCGAGGTTTTCCGGCGCCACCGGCAGGTTGGACACGAGCTCAGGCTCCACGGGGGTGACGGCTCCGGTCCTCGCATTCTGGATTTCCCTCACGAAGCGCGGCCGCATTTCCCGGCCTCCGTTGGCCAGGGTTGCCGTGGCCACGGCAAGCTGCAGGGGGGTGGCCAGCATGTAGCCCTGGCCGATGCCCACACTCACCGTGTCACCGAGGAACCACTTCTGTTTGAAGCGCTTCCATTTCCATTCCGGGGAAGGCAGGTTGCCCGCGCGCTCCCCTTCGATGTCGATGCCCGTCTTACGGCCGAAACCGAAATGACCCATGAAGTCGTGGATGGCGTCGATGCCCATGTCCACCGCCAGGCCGTAGTAATACGTATCGCAGGAAATGACGATGGACTTGTGCAGGTCCACCATGCCGTGACCACCGGGCTTCCAGTCGCGGTAGCGGTGGCTGCTGCCGGGCAGGCTGTAATAGCCGGGATCGGCGATGGTGTAGCTGGGAGTGCGTTTCTTGAGCTCCAGCGCAGCCAGTGCCATGAAGGGTTTGAAGGTGGAGCCCGGCGGATACATGCCATGGATGACGCGGTTGACGAGGGGCTTGTCGGGTGACTCGTTGAGGGCCTGCCAGTTTTGCGGATCGATGCCGTCGATGAAGAGATTGGTGTCGTAACCGGGCTTGGAGAGAAAGGCGAGGATGCCGCCGGTGCGGGGGTCGATGGCCACCAGGGCGCCGCGGAAGCGGCCGAAGGCCTGTTCCGCCACCCGTTGCAGCTCCAGATCCAGGTGCAGGGTGAGATTGTTGCCGGAAACCGGCGGGGTGCGCGACAGGGTGCGCACGGCGCGGCCGCTGGCGTCGGTTTCCACCCGCTCGAAGCCGGTCGTACCATGCAGCTCCTGCTCGTAGCTTTGTTCCAGGCCCGCCTTGCCGATGTAGTCCGAACCGCGGTAGTTGGCAGCCAGCTCCGCCTCCTCCAGACGCTTGAGGTCCGCATCGGTGATGCGTCCGATGTAGCCCACCAGGTGGGAGGTGATTTCCCCCTGGGGATAATGGCGGAACAGCCGGGCACGGATCTCCACCCCCGGAAAGCGGTAGCGGTTGGCGGCGAAACGGGCGATCTCCACGTCATTGAGCCGCGTGCGGATGGGTAGCGTCTCGAAGTTGCGGCTTTCCTCCAAAAGCTTGCGGAAGCGTTTGCGGTCCTTCGGCGTGATTTCGATGAGCTCCGCCAGCGCATCGATGGTCTTTTCCAGCCCGCCTTCCACCCGGGTGGGCGTGATCTCCAGGGTATAGGCGGAGTAGTTGTGGGCGAGCACGGCGCCGTTGCGGTCCAGGATCAAGCCGCGGTTGGGCACGATGGGGACGATGGAAATGCGGTTCTCCTCCGCCAGGGTGTGGTAGTGCTCGTATTGCAGCACCTGCAGCCAGAAGGCCCGCGCCAGGAGAATGGCAAACAGCAGCAACACCACACTCGCCGCCACCGTCAGGCGCAGGCGGAAGTAGTAGAGCTCGCGCTGGTGGTTGCGAATCTCCGGTCGTTGTGTCATCGGGAGGGGGTGCCGTAGGGCGGGCTCACCGGTTTGCGCTGGGGCAGCGCCAGCAGGGTGGACAAAAGCGGCCACAGCAGCGCGCCCGTCGCGCTGCCGGCGAAATAGAGGGGACCGGGGAAAGCGGCGCCGAAGGCAAGGCGCACGAGCAGCATGGAGACATCGAGCAGAAGCAAAAGCCCCAGCACATAGAGGGCCTGCTGCCATAGATTGAAGGTCTGCAGCCGGCGGTGCAGGCGCCAGGCGGCATAGGTGGTGATGACGTAGGCGAAGGCATGCTGGCCGAAGAGCACCCCATCGGCGATGTCCATCAGCAGACCCAGCAACCAGGCGCTGCCGAAGCCCACCCGCCGCGGGGCATGGATCACCCAGTAGAGGAGCACCAGCGCCACCAGATCGGGCCACAGCAAAACGGCGAGACCCGTGCCCGGCAGCAGGTTGGCGATCAGGGCGGCAAGGAGCGAGCCGACGATGAAGCGGCTGCTGGGCGGTCGCGTCAGCACCGAGGGGCGGGGATCAGCGTTTGCCACGGGCGACCTCTGCAGGGGGACGGGGTGGAGGGGGCGCGGTGGAACGCAACACCAGCACGTGACGGTGGCGGTCGACACCGGCCGCGGGCAGGCAGGCAATGCGGGCGAAGGGATAGGCGGCATTGCGCTCCACGCGCACCACGGTCGCCACCGGCAGCCCCGGCGGGTAGATGCCATCGAGGCCCGAGGTGACCAGTTGATCGCCGGGCACGAGATCGGCGTTGGTGGGCATGAAAGGCACGTTGAGGGTGCCATCCTGGCCGCTGCCGAAGACCACCGCGCGCAGACCATTGCGCAGATTCTGCACCGGCACCGCCTGGTTCTTGTCGGTGATCAGGGTGACTTCGGCGACGGCCGGATAGGCGCGGGTGACCTGTCCCACCACGCCCGTCTCGTCCACCACCACCTGACCGGCCTCGACATGGTGGAGACTGCCGCGGTCGATGATGATCTTGCGCGAGAAGGGATCGCGTTCGGCATAGAGGATTTGCGCAAGCTGAGCGGTGTGCCCATAGCGGGGCCGGGCGTCGAGCAGGGCGCGCAGATGGGCGTTTTCCGCCCGCAGCGCCTCCAGCTCCAGCAACTGCGCCGACAGGCGCAGCCGGGTTTGCCGCAGTTCCTCGTTTTCCAACCGCAGCCGGCTGTGGGTGACGAAGAAATCCGCCACCTGGCCAGCCAGTCGCACCGGCGCATTGACCGCGTGTTGCAGGGGGTTGACGAAGACGGCCAGCGCCTGACGCAGGGCGCCAAGATAAGTGAGGCGTGCGTCGGCCAGCATGAGGACGGCGGACAGCAGGACGAAGATGGTGAAGCGGAGGTGGGGCGGCAGCCCGGTCTTGAAAAAGGGTGGGGGAGTGGGGTCGTTCATGGCGCGCGCTCAAGGGGCGCAGGACATTGCCCCGAAAGGACGCCTGCCATGCCCTCAGTCGTTCGTGAAGACGGTGGAAAGGCGCTCCATCTCCTCCAGCGCCCTGCCCGAGCCGCGCACCACACAGGTGAGGGGATCCTCCGCCACGATCACCGGCAGGCCGGTCTCTTCCATGAGCAGCCGGTCCAGGTCCCGCAGCAGCGCGCCGCCGCCGGTGAGCACCATGCCCTTTTCGGCGATGTCCGCTCCCAGCTCGGGGGGCGTCTGCTCGAGGGCGGATTTCACCGCAGAAACGATGCTGTTCAGGGGATCGGTGAGTGCCTCGAGGATCTCGTTGCTGGAGATGGTGAAGCTGCGGGGAATGCCTTCCGCCAGATTGCGGCCCTTCACCTCCATCTCCCGCACGTCTGAGCCGGGGAAGGCCGAGCCGATTTCCTTTTTGATCTGCTCCGCCGTGGATTCGCCGATCAGCATGCCGTAATTGCGCCGGATGTAATTGATGATGGCCTCGTCGAACTTGTCGCCCCCGACGCGCACGGAGGCCGCATAGACGATGCCACCCAGGGAGATCACCCCCACCTCGGTGGTGCCGCCGCCGATGTCCACCACCATGGAGCCGGTGGCCTCCGCCACCGGCAGGCCGGCGCCGATGGCCGCCGCCATGGGTTCCTCGATGAGATAGACCTGACGGGCGCCAGCACCGATGGCGGATTCGCGGATGGCCCGTCGCTCCACCTGGGTGGAACCACAGGGCACGCAGATGATGATGCGCGGGCTGGGACCCAAAAGCCGCGAGCCGTGAATCTTCTTGATGAAATACTTGAGCATCTGCTCGGTGATGGTGAAGTCGGCAATCACGCCATCCTTCATCGGCCGGATGGCGGTGATGTTGCCGGGGGTGCGCCCGAGCATCTGCTTCGCCTCGATGCCCACCGCCTGGATGGTCTTCTTGGCCGAGGGCCCGCCCTCATGGCGGATGGCCACCACTGACGGCTCGTTGAGCACGATGCCCTTGCCGCGCACGTAGATGAGGGTATTGGCGGTGCCGAGGTCGATGGCAAGATCGGTGGAAAAATAGCCGCGCAGGAATCCGAACATGTCTTTTACCGTAGCCGTCATGAAGAGGCGGCAGCCGCTGCCCGATGCCGCGGTGCGGCCTCCTCAAATAAACGGCTTATGATACCCTATAGGGCTCGTTTCGTTAACGGAAGCCGGTGAAATCCATGTCATTTTCCGCAGCCGACGTGAAGCGCATCGCCCACCTCGCCCGCATCGAAATCACGGATGTCGAGATCGGGCCCGTGCTGGCGCAGTTGTCCAACATCCTCAAGCTCGTGGAACAGATGCAGGCGGTCAACACCGAAGGTATCAAGCCCATGGCCCATGCGCAGGACATCCCCTTGCGCATGCGCGAGGACGAGGTCACCGAGACCGACCAGCACGAGCTTTTCCAATCCATCGCCCCCCAGGTGGAAGCCGGGCTGTACCTGGTGCCCAAGGTGATCGAGTGACTTTTCCACGGCGCAGGCGGCAGGGCCAGGCTGCCTTGCCGCCGGTGCCGTGAGGCGAAAACGGACCCGTCATGATCAACAGCTCCCTCAAAGAACTTTCCGCGTTGCTTGCGGCAAGGAAGATTTCCAGCCGCGAGCTCACCGAAGCTTTCCTTGCGCGCATCGAAAAATTCAATCCCGAGCTCAATGCCTTCATCACCGTCGACCCGGAAAAATCCCTCGCCCAGGCCGAGGCCGCGGACCGGCTGCGGGCCGAGGGCCGGGCCGGGCCGCTTACCGGCATTCCCGTGGCGCAGAAGGACATCTTCTGCGCCAAGGGGTGGCTGACCACCTGCGGCTCGAAGATGCTCCACAACTTCGTCGCCCCCTACGATGCCCATGTGGTGGAAAAAATGAACGCGGCGGGCATCGTCAATCTGGGCAAGACCAACATGGACGAGTTCGCCATGGGCTCGTCCAACGAGACCTCCTATTTCGGCAAAGTGAAAAATCCCTGGGACCGGACGGCGGTGCCCGGCGGCTCCTCGGGGGGGTCGGCAGCCGCGGTCGCGGCGCGGCTTGCCCCGGCGGCCACCGGCACCGACACCGGTGGCTCCATCCGCCAACCCGCCGCCCTGTGTGGCATCACGGGGATCAAGCCCACCTATGGCGTGGTCTCCCGCTATGGGATGATCGCTTTCGCCTCCTCCCTCGATCAGGGCGGACCCATGGCCAAAAGCGCCGAGGATTGCGCCCTGCTGCTCAACGTCATGGCGGGGTTCGATGCCCGGGATTCCACCAGTCTGCAACGCCCGGCGGAGGATTACACGCGGCAGCTTTCAGAGCCCCTGACTGGCCTCAAGATCGGCCTGCCCAAGGAGTACTTCGCCGAGGGGCTCGCACCTGACGTGGCCCAGGCGGTGGAGACCGCGATTGACGAATTCCGCAAGCTCGGCGCGCAGGTGGTGGAGGTTTCCCTGCCCAACACG
>Ga0272446_1004774_pt1 | contig 15670 bp, 14 predicted proteins | sample YNPCB0061_FD_194587 | JGI IMG/M metagenome (GOLD analysis project Ga0272446, IMG submission 194587) | Hot spring microbial mat communities from Yellowstone National Park, WY, United States - YNP-CB-006-1 | ecosystem: Environmental > Aquatic > Thermal springs > Hot (42-90C) > Sediment | place... | reverse complement strand
GGCGGCAGCTTGGCCTCGTCGAGCGAGGTAGTCAGGACGGCCCAGCGGCGAGTGTCGAGGTTGGCCTCGCGAAGCAGCGTCCGCAACGCCTGGGCCTTGGCGGTGTCCGGCTCGAAGACCAACAGATTCCAACGAGTGTTCTGATATAGGCCTAGCAGAACATCACGTTCGAAGCCGCTGACGACCGCGTACCCCTCCCGCACGTCGCCACTACTGGCCATTAGGTCCCGCACGAAGGTTTCGGCCTCGGGCGAGGCAGCGGGCAGCTTGGCCGGCTCGGGCGGTGTGGTACGCGGGCCGGGCTGTGGCCCAAAGGCATGGACGTAGCCTTCTTGCGTACTGACGAAGACGGTGTCTTGGCCGTAGGCCAAGCGCAGGGCCTTGCCGGCAAAGCTCTTCTGCCAGGCGAGGCGAGGCTGGGAGGTGGCGTTTTCGACGCAGAACAGGACCCCATCGCCCGCGCCATACAGGCGATCCTGCACCGCGAGCAGCACCTTGGCCGAGGGCACCTCAACGCTGAGCTTGGGTTGACCGATCCAGGCTTCAGGCGAGCGTTTGCTCTTGGATTTGCTGCTTTTGCTGCTACTGGATTTGTCGCTGGTTTTTTCTTCTGCTTGGGCCTGTTTTTCTAAGCGAGCGGCTTTGTCCTGCTTGGCGTCTTGGCTGGGTTGCTTGGGCGAGGGGGCTACTTCTTTCGCAGGTTCCTTGGCAGCCGGTTCGGCGTCGGGCGAAACTTTGGGTTGTTTGGCTTCCTTTTCCAGGGCCGGCTTCTTTTGCAGATCGAAGACCCGGCAGACTCCTGCTTGCATGCTAAATAAGTGCGTCCCATTGCAGGCCACGGGGCCACTGATCAGGCCGATTGGCTGACCGGTCTGCAACGAAAAAACGCCCGTGCCGTTGATGTAGACATCGCCGGCTAGGACGATGTCCGGCCCGCCGCCCGTCTTGCCGCTCTCGGCCAAACGGTAGTGCAGGCGAACGCCGGTGTGGCGGTCGTAGACAGCAGGCACGGAGCGGCCGCCAGGCACCAGCAAGTAGTCTCCTTCGACGAGGAGTTGGCCCTGCGGCGCGACACCGGCAAAGGCGTCGGTGTTGTGCGGCTGCTTGATAAAGGTGGCTCCATCGCCGGAGTTGGTCCAGAGGACCTGGCCCGTTTCGGCGTCCAGAGCGTGCAAAAAGATGCCCATGAACGGCCAAATGCCCGCGGCAAAGTAGACGGTGGCTTTGCCGGTGGGCTTGCCGTTGTGCATCTCGCCGACGACGGCCGGTCCCCCGCGTGCCGGCCAGAGGTTGATGAGGCGCTCGTTGCCTAGGACGAGTTGGTCCGAAGGCCCCCCCCGCACTTTCCACAGCAGCGAGCCATCCTCCAGAGCCACGCAGTAGAGGTAGCCGTCGTCACTGCTGACGTAGACGCGCTGGTTCCAAACCGCCGGGGCAAAGCGGATCGGCCCCTCGGCCTGGAACCGCCACAGTGTCTTGCCCGTGGCAAGCTCAGCCGCGGTCAAATCGTCGTGTCGCGACGAGGTCAGTAGCACTTTGTTGCCGGCGAGGACCGGTTGACGGACAGCATCGGTGGTGAAGTTGGGCTGGTCGGGCCAGGTCGGCTCCAGGGCCGGCTCGTAGCGGGTCCAAGTCGGACCGTCGGGGCCAGACTCTTGCTCCGGCGGGAGCTTGTCCTTGGCTGGCTGGGAAGGAGGCAGAGTACTCCAGTACACCACCACAGCGATGGCCCCTAGCAGCAGCGACAGGCCGATCAGCAGACGCGGCAAGAAGCGATTCATAGGTGTTGGCTCGCACAACTCGGAAAGAAGAATCCTTAGCCTACACAGTTGCCGTCGCCCGAGCGCAAAAATTATGGGAAGATCCCATGAAGAGTTGCTGCTCCTCGCCGGGCCACCGCTTCCTCTCGTGAGATGCGTCGGCCGACGATTACGATATTGTCGGCCAGGGGGCGCTGGGTGCGGTCCATCGTCAGCCGGGCCACCTCCTCCCAGACAAAGGGCAAAGGCGGATGAACGCCGCGAAAGGCATCGAAGCAAAAATAGTCGCCCGCTGCGACGCTTCCCTCGTCCGGGGTGCGCGGCCAATCACGTCGCTCGATCGGCTCCTGATAAAGCAATAAAAACAAATGATTGACCGGGCCGAAACTGACCAAGCGGGCCTCGGCTCCCAAGAGCTGACGCAAGGCGGCCACGGCTCCGACGGCATCGACCTGCCGCCGTTGGTTGCGATTGGTCAGCAAGCCCGTGACACAGAGGCAAGCCAGCAGTCCCAGGGCCAGCACCGCGGGCAGTGGGGTAGTCGTCCTCGCTGGGCCGGCCCAGCACAGCAGCGCGAAGCCGATGCCCCCGGCCAACAGGGCACAGCCGCAAGCCACCGGCCAGGGTTCCTGCCAATCGCGGAGGCGCTCGGACCATGACCCGAAGGAGACGGCTAGCAGCGCGACCGCGGCTGCAAGGGCGGCCAGCCCCCAACCGGCCAAAAAGCCACGCCACAGCCCGCTTGCGAAAACTGGCTGCGTCGTTGCCTGTTGAGTCGGCAAGGGCGAAAAATCGACCAAGCTGAGCAACGTGCCCAGCATCACCGCCACGCAGGGCAGCACCGGCCGCAGGTAGCGTTCCTCGCCGCCAGGGGGCAACCAGCAAGTCGGAAACGCTAGCACCAAAGCCAGCCCGGCAAAGCAGGTGGCCGGTTGGTGTGTCCGCACGCGATGCCGAACCGAAGGCAGCAGATAGCCCAACAGCAAGGGCGACCAGGGGAGCAGCGAGCCGGTCCATTTGAGGGGAAACAGCCACAGATGCTGCACAAAGCGCGAGCCATCGCTAGCTACGGTGCGACTGACGGACTCATGAAGAAAGACCGCTTTCCAACTCTCGAGGCCCTGATGGGCGGCAAAGGGGATCATCCAGGCCAGCAGCAACGCCGTAAAGAGCATCAGCCCCACAAAGTGCGCGGGTTGGAGCAACTCCCGCCCCCGCCGGGTCAGCAACAACCAGCCATAGGCCGCCGCCCCAAAATAGATTGGTCCTTGCAACCCCTTGGTGAGACAAGCCAAGGCCGTCAGGCCGTAGCCCAACGTCCAATACAAGTAGGGCGACCACCCTCGTTCGCGTCCGCCGTACCACAACAATAACGCCGCTGTCACCCACAAACAGAAGGTCGCGTCCATCTCCGCATCGTGGCCGGAATCGAGAATGTCGCCAAAGGTCAAAAAGACAAAGCCGGTCGCGAAGGCAGCCCAGCGTGGCAGCGTCGGCTGAACATACCAAGCCAGCAGGGTTGCGGTCGTCAGCGTCGCCAAGGCCGAGGGAACACGCATCACCCAGGGGTCGAGACTACCACTGAGAGCAATAACCCCCGCTAAGAGCCAATAATAAAGCGGCGGTTTTGTGGGCCAGGGGTGCCCTTGAAGGCGTGGCACGAGAAAATCGCCCGTTTGCCACATCTCACGCGCGATCTGCACCCGCCGCGATTCTTCGCCGTGAAACGGCAACGCTCCTAGGCGGAGAAACAGCAGGGGGACGCCCATCAGCAACACCGTGAGAACCGGCCAGATGGGCCAGCCGTTCCACCGAGAAAAGCAAGGTGCTGCCATCGTCAAGGCTCCTCAAGAGTTGGACCGACGGACCTTTCGATCCCGAAACCGCGACGAGGATAGCAAACCCTCGGGTTTTTACCAGAGGCAAACGCAGCACGCCTCGGTACGGCCGAATTGCCGACCGCGTGTGCTTGAAACCGACTGATGCTCCTGTTAGCTTGGAGAAAGTTCGTTCAGGAGGGAGGCCGCGGATGCCCCTAAGTCTGGAGCAATACGCCGATTATCTCGACACCCGGTCCGATCTGCCCTGGCCGGCCGCTCCGACGGTCATTCCCGTGAAGGCCAAGCCGCATCTAGTGGCGTTGCGGGGTATCCGGGCGGTGCTGTGGAATGTGTACGGCACGCTGCTGGCGATTCCTCTGGGGGAGTTACTCTTTGAGCATCCCCAGGCGTTCATTATGAGCAATGCCCTGGACAAGACCATTCAGGAATTTAAGATGTGGGCGTCGATGTCGCGAAAGCCCGGCCAACCCAGCGACTACATGCTCGCCATTTACCAGCAAATCTTGTTGGAAAACAAGACAGGCCCTGCCGGCGAACGCTTTCCCGAGCCGGCCTCCGACCGCATCTGGGAAACCATCCTCAAACGCCTCTTGCAGAAAGACTACAAGTTCGATACCAACTTCTATGGGGCTTTGAACGAGTTCAGCCGCAAGGTGGCATACTTTTTCCATGCCAGCTTGCAAGGGACGGCTTGCTACCCGGGGGCGGCCCAGATCGTGCAACAGCTGTCGGCCAAGGGGATCGTTCAGGGATTGCTCGGCGAGGGACAATGTTTTACCGTCGTGCAACTGGCTCGAGGCTTGCGTGCCCAGGATGCCAACCTCCGTGCCCCCTGGGGTGAGCAGGTCACGCTCTCTTATGAGTGTCGCGGGCGTAAGCCCAGCGAACGGCTGTTTCGGCTGGCGTTGGAGCGGCTGCAAACGCATAAGATCGCTGCCCATGAGGTGCTGCACGTCGGCTCACGGATCAAGGAGGACATCTTGCCCGCGCGGCGTCTGGGAATGAAGACGGCTTTGTTTGCCGGCGATAAAGCCTCCTTACAGGCAACACCCGAACAGCTGAAGGACCCCCTTTCGCGGCCGGATATTCTCCTCACCGAGCTAACGCAACTGGTTGAGGTCGTCACTTAAATTCAGAAGAGAATCACCCAAGCCACGGCTGAGGTAGTCGCAGAAGCGGACTTGAGAGAATGGCATGATCCCCCAACCGATCCTGGACCCGCGGAGTGTCGATTTCTCGCAGCTTGTCGCCGATCGCGAGGCGCTGCGGCGTGCCAATCCGCAACGCTTCGAGATGGAGCAAGTCGATGGCGTGGTGCTGCTGGACCCCGCGCAGCATGTCGTGGTCGGTTACAAGGAAGTTCGGCCGGATGAGTTCTGGTGCAAGGGGCACATGCCCGACTTCCCCCTCCTGCCGGGGGTGCTACTGTGCGAGGCGGCCGCCCAACTCGTTTCGTACTACATCGTGCAGATCGGCGTACTCAAGGGCGATTTTATCGGCTTTGGCGGCATGGAGGAGGTGCGGTTTCGCGGCGTGGTTCGGCCGGGCGATCGCCTACTACTCATGGGCAAAGGCATACGGGTCGATCGCCGCCAGTCGCGGTTTTTGTGCCAGGCGTTTGTGGGCAGTACCATGGTGTTTCATGGCATCATTATCGGCGTTCCGTTAATGATGCCGCGAACGGCGGAGTCTGGCTCGAGCCTGCCGGCTTAACCGCAGGAAAGCATCGCGATGCGAAAACCCAAGCGTCTCCCGCTGGAAGCGTTGGACCCCTACATCTTGCCGCGTCCGCCTCTGGTGGGGCCTCCCGCTCCGGTCGAACCTCTCGATTGGACTGCGCTGTTCGGCAACGCTCACCCCGTGGAGATCGAGGTCGGCTTTGGCAAGGGAATGTTTTTAGTTTCCTCGGGTCTGGCTCATCCAGAAATCAATTATTTTGGTATTGAAGTCGTTCACAAATACGTCTTATTCACTGCCAATCGACTGGCCCGCCATCAGCTCCGCAACGTGCTCGTGACTACGGCCGATGCTCGTGTGTTTTTGCGAGAGCGGGTTCCCTCGGCCAGTGTTCGCACCGTGCATGTGTACTTCCCTGATCCGTGGTGGAAGAAACGCCATCACAAACGCATTGTCTTCACCGACGTCTTCGTTGCCGAGGTGCAACGCATCCTGCTGCCGAACGGCCAATTGTTGCTGGTGACGGATGTGGCGGATTACCTGGCGATGGCGCGAGAAACCGTGGCTCGGGCTTCGACGTTACAGGAAGTGCCCCCGTCGGCCCTGGAACAAGCCTACCGCACCGGCGGCGGGTATCTGACGAATTTTGAACGCAAATTTCGCCTTCAAGGCCGACCCATCTACCGGGCAGCCTTTGCTAAGTCCCCCGCGTGAGCGGACGAACCGACCGACGTTTTCCGCCTCGGTCAGATTGCTGCGGCGTTTTACTCCTCGGTCAGGTCGCTGCTGACAGCTTGTTCGGTTGGCAGCCCACGTAGCAGGTGGCCTGTCCGCGTCGAGCGATAAAAAGTCGGCACATGCCCCGTGTAGGCATGGCCCTCATGGGCCAGGTGAATGTAGCGGCCTAGTTTGCCCCACTTGCTTTCGAGCAGGACCAAGCCCTTGTCTCCCAAGCCACGCACGATCGCCGAGTGCGAGATCTCCCCTTGCGGACTGCGGTAGATGCACAAATCACCGATCATCGGCTTGCTGACGGGCTGATAGCCGTTGTCCTGAAGAATGGTCTCGACGGCCTGACCACGAAGCCAGTAACGACCCCCCGTAAAGACCCAGCCGTGACAGTTATAGTCGCCGTCCGCTGGACCGGTGTGAATCAGGGAGGACTCCAGACGCATGCGACGTAGGTAGTCTTGCTCGGAGAAGGTGGTCAGGTCCTCGACGCTCTCGGCCGTGGGGGTCCATAGCTCGATGGGGTTTCCCCGATCGGTCTGCACTGTCAGGATCGGCGTAGGGTGAAAGTCCACCTCGCGGCTGATGCTCGCCATCAAGGCGTCCGACTCGGCCAAGTGCTCTTGCAGCTCGGCCTCAATGCGGTAGAAGCCGAAGGCCAGCACCAGCACCCCAAACACCGTGAGCATCCCCGCCTGAATCATCGGACGCGAGAGCAGGTCAAGCAGCCGACGGGGCACGGGGGAACGCAAGACGAGCAGCAAGAGGATCAGCACTGCCCCAAGTGCTAGAGAAAGAGCCAAAGGCAGGGAAACGGCCCCCAGCAACAGTGCCGCCCCGCCGGCCGTGCCACTCAGCCCCAGTTGCACCGCCAGGGAACGGCCCCATTTCAGATGGGTTGCCAGTAGCCACACCATTCCCAGAGCCAACAACCCGGCTCCAAAAGTAATCAGGCTTAACGCGTCCGGCATGGACATTGCATGACCTTCCATCTGGCGACTTTACACACGGGCAACGTGTATCCACCTCAAATCAAACCCAGGATGTTAACAAGAGTAGCGTCGAGTCGATGAAACCCTAGTGAGTGAATGAGGAAAAATAAAGGAGAACGCCTTCGCCGCCTCTTTCCCCCTGCTCTTGACAAGCGCTCCGCTGTCACCCGGCCGAACACTGCAGCATTTCCCGCAGATGCACGGCCACACTAGCGGCCAACGCCTCTAGGTGGTAGCCGCCTTCGAGGCAACTGACGAGCCGGCCCTGGCAATGGGTATCGGCCAGTTGGAGCAGGAGGCGGGTCAGAGTCGCGAAATCATCGACCTCAAGATTCAGCCCGCCGATGGGGTCGTCGCGGTGGGCGTCGAACCCGGCACTAATCAGCACCAGATCCGGCTTGGCGGCAGCGGTGGCCCGATGCAAAACGTTCTCCACAGCCTGGAGGTAGGCGTTTCTCTGGGTCGTTCGGGGCAACGCAACATTGAAGGTATGCCCCAGGCCCGGCCCGGTGCCCGTCTCGTCGGCGGCACCAGTGCCGGGGTAAAACCCGTTACCGTAGCGGTGGATGCTCACGAAGGTCACGCGGGGATCGTCGTAAAAAATGTCCTGTGTCCCGTTGCCGTGATGCACGTCCCAATCGACGATCAGCACCCGCGCTGCTCCAAGCTGCTGAGCGTGGCGTGCCGCCAACGCTACGCTGTTGAACAGGCAAAAACCCATGCTGCGCGTCGCCGTGGCATGATGCCCCGGGGGCCGCACCAGACACAAGGCATTGCGATCTTGCCCCGTCAGGACCGCCTCGACTGCCGCACAACAGGTGCCCGCCGCGGCCAAGGCGACTTCGACCGATTCCGGACAGACCACGGTATCGGCATCGAGGTGCCCGCCACCGGCCTGGGCCAGCGTTTCGGCACGCTGGGCTACCTCCGCCCGATGCACCGCTTGCGTCTGTGCTACGGGCAGCCGCTGGATCGACCCTGCGGTACAGCGTTGCAACAAGCCCTCGGCCCGCAAGCGTGCATCAATCGCCCGCAGCCGCTCGACCCGCTCGGGATGATTGCCAGTCTCGTGACGTTGAAACAACGGATCATGGTAAAGTAGCGTCATAAGCCAACGATGGGCATGGGTTTGATCGGACCGCGGTTCGGCATCGTTATTCTAGTGAAGCGAGTATCCGTAAGCGAAGGACTGAACGAAATTTCGTTCGCGCGGCGCGGACGGTACCCGAAGATTTCGCTATATTAGGTCATTCCCCAGCATGGGCATTGTCGCGAAAGGTGGTTCATGACGGAAATTCGAGCGACCAACATCACTTGGCACGAGGGCCACGTCACCCGAGCGGCCCGTGAGGCCCTCCTCCAGCAGAAGGGAGCCACGTTGTGGTTTACCGGGCTAAGTGGCTCGGGCAAAAGCACCACCGCGTTCACCCTGGAACACGAGTTGATTCGCCTGGGGCGACTGGCCTACGTTCTGGATGGCGACAACATCCGCCACGGCTTGAACAAGAATCTCGGCTTCTCGGCCGCTGATCGTGAGGAAAATATCCGTCGCATCGGCGAGGTGGCCAAGCTCTTTGCCGACGCTGCGGTGATTGCGATGACGGCGTTCATCAGCCCGTACCGCAAGGATCGGCAGATGTGCCGGGCTTTGCACGAGGCAGCGGGCTTGCCGTTCATCGAGGTATATATGGCGACGCCGCTACAGACTTGCGAGCAACGCGATCCCAAGGGGTTGTACAAGAAGGCTCGAGCGGGCGAAATCAAAGGATTCACGGGGATTGATGATCCCTACGAGGCCCCTGAGCACCCGGAGCTTGTTCTGGACGCCACCGCGACCAACCCAATCGAGGCCGCCCAGCAGGTCTTGGCGTACTTGCGTCAGCGTGGCTTGATACCGGCCTGAGCGCGGAAAGCCGGCTTGAGCAAGAGGGTCAAGAAAGGCAAAGGGCAAGCAAGATAGCGGTCGTGAGGCGAGGTCCAGCAACCTCCCCCTGCGAAAGGTTCACTCGGAGAAAAAGTTGCTGTATTTTGCCCGTTTTGCTTGTTCCTGAGCATTTCGCCCAACCGTTGCAGATGGTTTCGCGACCAGCGAAAAGTCCAGAATTTCTTGGAGTTGCATTCACCCTTAGATTGACAGCATTTTGCACTCAGCGTAGACTTGGCCCGACGACTTGAACAAAATCCGAAAAAGATTCCTTGTTTCGAGCTTTTGGTCTACAGATAAATCACCCCGCAGTCTTGGATCGGGAACTCCATGGCACCCATCAAACTTCCTCTTTCCTGTCGACCTCACGAGGGTTTTTATACCTCGGAAGTCCTTCCCCATGCCTGGCCGTTTCGTACCTTTTTGCCGCGTGGCTACGAGCCGGGTTATCCGTATCCGTTGATCGTTTTTCTCCACGGCCACTCCAGCAACGAAGAACAAATTCTCAAATATGCACCCCGGCTTAGTCGACGCAATTATGTATGCATCGCGCCACGCGGACCAGTCGTCCTAGGTCCCGATCGCACCGGCCGTATGCTCTTTAGCTGGGGCAGTGAAGCCGACGAACCATTGGTCGAGGAGTACATCTTTCGTTCCATCGAACAAACCTGCCGCACCTACCACATCCACAGCGAGCGCGTGCTGTTGGCCGGCTTCCGCGAAGGAGCCGCCCAGGCGTATCGGCTGGGCCTGATGTATCCCGACAAGTTCGGCGGCGTTATCAGCCTCAACGGTTGCACACCGCGACGAGGCCCGCTACTACGGCTGCCGGAGGTACGGCAACTCAAGGTGCTGATCGGTCACGGCATCGCCAACGCCATTGTTCCTCTGAGCTTGGCCAAGCAAGATTATCGGCTGTTTTACACGGCGGGGATGCCGGTCAAACTGCTAACGTATCCCACGACGCATCGCATCCACCCGGAGATGCTCAGCGATATGGATCGTTGGATTCAGGGACACATTCAGCAGGAATATGATCAGGTTTAACGCTGTGTTCCAACGCGCTCGTTGTGGCTCTTTGCCCGGTTGGCCGGGCTGATTTTTTAGCCCCTCTTTTTTACTTTTTTAGCCCCTCGTTGCCGGCGAATCCTAACGCCTTCATGGTGCTAGAGCCTGACGCAGATCCTCGCGCAGATCGGCCACGTCCTCAATGCCCACACTCAGCCGGATCAGTCCGTCATCCACGCCACGGGCGGTGCGAACCTCCACAGGAATGCTGGCATGCGTCATGGTTGCGGGATGACATACCAGCGATTCCACCCCGCCCAGGCTCTCGGCCAAACTGAACAGACGGGTTCGCGTCAAAAAACGCCGGGCGGCCTCGGCTCCGCCCCGCAGGCGTAAACTGATCATGCCGCCAAAATCGCGCATCTGTGCCCGGGCGATCTCGTGGCCGGGGTGGCTTGGCAGTCCCGGATAGTAGACCTGTTCGACCTGCGGTTGTTGCGTCAGCCACTGTGCCAAGTCACGGGCGTTGGCGCTATGGCGTTCCATGCGAATCTGCAGGGTCTTGATACCTCGCAAGCTGAGAAACACATCGAAAGGCCCCGGCACCGCCCCGGCGGCATTTTGATAAAACGCGATCGGAGCCAGCAACTCTTGCGAGCCGATCACGGCCCCGCCGACCACATCGGAATGGCCACCTAGATATTTCGTGGTGCTGTGAACCACTAGGTCAGCCCCTAGGGCAAGGGGCTGTTGTAGGGCTGGCGAGGCAAAAGTGTTGTCGACGGCTAGGAGCGCTCCGTGTTGGTGGGCTAGCTGGGCCAGGGCAGCAATATCAAGAATCTGCAACAGTGGATTGGTCGGCGTCTCGATCCACAGCAGCTTGGTAGCGGGCGTCATGCGGGCAGCGAAGCCGGCCGGCGAAGCATCGTCAGTGTAACGGGCCAGCAACCCCCAAGGCTTGAACACGCGTTCGAGCAACCGATACGTCCCGCCATATAAATCGGCCGAAGCCAGCACCTCGTCCCCAGGCCTCAAGGTCGAAAAAACCGCCGTGGTCGCCGCCAGCCCCGAGGCAAACGCCAAAGCGCGTTGGCCCCCTTCCAGGCTTGCCAGACAGGTTTCTAGGGCAGTGCGGGTCGGGTTGCCCGAACGCGAATATTCGTAGCCCTTGTGTTGCCCGGGGGCGGTCTGGGTATAGGTGCTCGTCGCGTAAATCGGCACGATCGTCGCCCCGGTCGTCGGGTCGGCCTCTTGGCCGCTGTGAATGGCACGAGTGGCTAAACCGTGCCGAGGGACTTCTGGCGTCATGAACTACTGCTCCTCGTTTGTTGCGGCTTGGCCAACGGGTCTTGGCCCTGCCCTGCCTAGCGTCGCGCCTCTTGCCACATCTTCGCCGGTCCGGGCAGCATCAACCCCGGTATCACCAACCCTTTGCTCTTGGCTAATTCCAGCAGCCGATCGGGGAATTGCGGCCATTTGCCCTCCAGCGTGCGCAACTCGGGGAGATGCTCGGCCAGTTGCGAGCGGACAAACTCCTGAACGGCGGGGGGATACTGATCCAGGCGGCACAGGCCCAGTTCGGGGCAAGGCAGCTTGGATTCGCGTAAGGCCCGCTCCAGGGCAAAAGCAAACTCCGGCCAACCTTGCTTCTGATTCAATCCTTTGAAGGGAGCGCGGCCCTTCTCCGCTCGGTACAGCTTGGCCAGTTCGTTGGGTAGATCGCGTACTCCCCGGATCGGCCCCAGCGTTGGATGCGGTCGGTAACTCACATAGGCTCGCGTCAATTCCATTAGACGCTGCGGATACTCCGGCCAGAGTCCCTCGGCCGCCAATAACCAGCCGATCGCCTCGGGGCTGATATGGGCGGCTAATTCGTTGCACACGAACTGCTGCACTTCGCTAGGCAGTTCCTCGAAGGTGCGGGGTCGGGGGAGGTTGTCGCTGGGTGGCAGGCTTTTGTCCCACAGTCGGCGTTGTCGGCGTTCTTGCTCGCGTAGTTGCCGAATCCGTTCCAGGCGTTTTTCGGCCGGCAGCTTGGCCAACTCCAGCTTGATAACCGGGGCGGCGCGTTCGACCCAATCCCGATCCCGCAAGAAGCGGATGATCTGAAGACGTTCGCTTTGATTGGGGGCATCCAGGACGCGGCGGCGGTCATCATTCGACAGGCCATCGAGCCATTCGTTGTAGCGTTCCAGCACCCCCCAAGCCCGGGCCTGTTGCGCTAAGCTGCCGGAGTGAATTTTGGCGTCAATCTCGCGAAGAGCGGCTTGGCGTTCGGGGGGCAGGGCGTAAAAGCTCCGCAGATCGCTCAACAGCCGAGCATATTGTTCGGGGTTATCCTTCCATTTGTCCAGGCGTTGGGCGTTGCGTTCCAGTGTGTCGCGGTCGGCCTCGGCCCCGAGCAAGACAATCAGTCCGGCCAACAGAGCCAATCGGGGGCCTAATTGGAAGCGAAAGCAACGGTGGGGCGTGATCATGGGTTGGTCTCGTCTCCAAACAAATCCGGATGATCGAGTTGCTGGAGAAACTCGAAACTTTCGATGCGATCATAATAACGCTTGTTTTCAATTAGCCGAAGGTCGCGTAGCAATTCTTTTTCGCCCGGCTCGCGGGGAGAAAGCCAGCGAAACCCTTGGTAGCCTGCCACACCACTAGCCACCAGCAGTAGCCCCCAAAGCCCCAGCGCCAGCAGCCAACGCCCGAGCACTTGATGCGTCGCGGGGCGCTGGAGTGCTTGGAGGCGTTCCAAGGTCCGCTCGGTGAAATCGGCGGCCGGTTCGGGCGGCTTGGGTAAAAAATCCAACAACTCCCAGGCTCGCTTGAGCGATTCGGCCTCCGCTCGGATACGCGGATCCAAGTTGATCTTGGCCTCGATTTCGCGAGCCGCTTCCCCGGTCAATTCCCCATCCAGGTACGCCACCAGATCGGCCCGTTCTTGCTCATTGAGCGGAAGCGGCGTCGGGGATTGGCTCATGGCCGGTCCTCCTCGTCGGCCAGTTCGACCTCGTCGAGATCATCGTGGTGATGGGAAGAGGCGGCGGTAGGCGCGCCATCCATGTGGATATACCCTTCCAGGGCGGCGCGCAGATTCATGCGTGCCCGACTCAAGAGCGATTTGACCGCCTTGGTCGAAAGTTCCATTACCTCGGCAATCTCGGCATAGCCCATGTCTTCAAACTTGTTGAGGACCACGGCCATGCGTTGGCGTTCGTTGAGGCTGTCCAGGGCGTCGCGGATGCGTTGGGCTAGCTCGTCTTTTTGGATGCGTTGCACCGGCCCGGTGCCCGGATCATGCACCAGTTGCTCGGCAGGCCTGGCCCCCAAAGGCCCGCTGTCTCGCGTCGTCCGCAACGGCACCAGGGGCTTGCGTTGTCGCGAGCGGATGTGATTCAAAGCCAGATTGTTGGCAATCGTAAACAACCACGTGGAGAACTTCGAGCGGGGCCGATATTTTTTGCGGGCCTTGTAAACACGCAGAAACACCTCTTGGGCCAAGTCTTCGGCCTCCTCGGCATTGCCGATGAGGTGGTTCATAACCGAGACGAGGCGATGCTGATAGCGGGCGACCAGTTGCTCAAAGGCACCGGCGTGATCCTCGCGTACCTGGAGCATCAAGCGGATGTCCGGGTCCCGAAGAGCCATTTGCGTACTGGTTTCGCCGGTCGCACTCACGAGGCTAACATTCTCCGAACAGAGCACTGACAGCAAACGCCGATTTACCTGTCTCCGCTAGGCGGACTGGCACCCAGCGCTGTCCTTCGCAACTGCCCACAGGCCGCGTCGATGTCGGCTCCTTTGCGTTTGCGTACCTTAACGCTGATGCGGGCCACTTGCAGCGTTTGGAGGAAGCGAGCCAACGCCTCATCGGAGAGTCGGCCAAAGGGCAGGCCCACGACGGGGTTGAAGGGAATGAGGTTGACGTGGGCCTGTCGGCCCCGCAACAGGCGAGCCAGTTCGCGGGCGTGAGACGGTTGATCGTTGATTCCAGCCAGCAAAACGTACTCATACGTCACCTGTCTGCCTGTGGTCTGCTGGAAATAATCGGCTGCCTCCAAGATCGCTTGCAGGCCGATCTTATCGTTGGTCGGCACGATCTGATTCCGCAAGGCATCGTTGGGCGCGTGCAGCGACACCGCCAGATGATATTGCTTGCCCAGGTCGGCCAGTTGACGAATCTTGGCCGGCAGACCGACGGTGCTGATGTGGACGTGTCGCGCACTGATGCCTAAGCCTTTGCTCGAGCAAACCAGCTCCAGTGCCTCCAGCAAGCTGGCCAGGTTGGCCAACGGTTCGCCCATGCCCATGACCACGACATGCGTCAGGCGTTCCTGGGCGGGCAGGAGGTTGCGAGCGTGCAACAGCTGTTCGAGAATCTCACCCCGGCTGAGGTTGCGTGTGACCCCCTCCAGACCCGAGGCACAAAAAACGCAGCCCATGCCGCAACCCACCTGCGTGCTGATGCACACCGTTCGCCGCTCTCGCTCCTTCAGCAGCACGCATTCAATGAGCTGCCCATCGCTTAGACGCAGCAGCAGCTTCTCGGTTCCATCACGCGCGGTCAACCGCCGTGCCACCGTGCTAGCCAGCGGTACAAAGCTCTGGGCCAACTCCTGACGTAAGCTGGCCGGCAGGTCGGTCATCTGCTCGAAGCGCGTAGCCCGAGAAGCGAATAGCCAACGTTGCACCTGCGCCAGACGCATCGCCGGTTGCCGACGCTCCCCCAGCCAGGCATGCAAATACTCAGGGGGTTGGTCGAGCCAACCCAGCTGAGCGGGAGCCAACGGTAGCATACTGGAGTGTAGCATTGTGTTATTGTAGCTTGTCCCGTGGAGAGGCGGAAGCGAGCGATTCAGGCGGTGCACGCAAAGCCGGTCTTTCCGTGGGCGGCGATCGTCGTGGGCGTCTTAGCGGGTCTGCGCTTCCAGCAGCTTCAGGAATTCTCGCATCCAGGCGGGATTGTCGTGCCAAGTCCGGGCACACACCAAATTGCCATCCACCGTCACCTCCTTGTCCACGTACAAGGCCCCGGCTCCCTCGGCGTCGAATTGGCACTTGGCCACCGTCGTCACCGTGCGGTTGCGGATGACCCCGGCCGCTGCCACGATCTCAATGCCATGGCAGATGCTGGCGACGGGCAGGTTACGCGAGAAAAACGACCGCACCACCCGCATCAGGTCTGGGTCGTAACGCAAATATTCCGGGGCCCGACCGCCGCTGAGTACCAACCCTTGATACTCCTCGGGCCGTATCTCTTTAAACGCGATGTCGGCGGCCAAATGATAGCCAGGGGTTTCTCGGGTGATGTCCCAGCCCTCGGGCTTCTCATGCAGCACCAGGCTGTAGGTTCGCTTGGCTGGACCGGCCACCACGACCTCATGACCGGTCTCGCGAATGCGGAACAACGGGTAGAAGGTATCGAGTACTTCAGCGGCGTCGCCAATGACTAACAACACACGGGCCATGGATCGCCCTCCTCGCGGGCAGCGATGTCATCCTACCCATCCAGATGCCGCTCGGCATCCAAGCTTTAGCAACCGGGCCAAAAATCCCTCCCTGCCGATCCTCAGCTCAGGACATGGAACAGCTCCTGTGCCTGTCAACCTCGCTTGCTTTAAAATTCGATCTCCTCGCTGCCCAACACCGGCACGACAAAGATCTTGCCGTCGCCCATCCGGCCGGTACGCGCCGCTCGGGCTAGACGCACAATCGCCTGTTCGGCCAATTCGTCGCTCAGCCAAA
>Ga0272446_1004773_pt1 | contig 15671 bp, 12 predicted proteins | sample YNPCB0061_FD_194587 | JGI IMG/M metagenome (GOLD analysis project Ga0272446, IMG submission 194587) | Hot spring microbial mat communities from Yellowstone National Park, WY, United States - YNP-CB-006-1 | ecosystem: Environmental > Aquatic > Thermal springs > Hot (42-90C) > Sediment | place... | reverse complement strand
ACCGTTGGCTTTGGTGGCCGTGCCGCGTTCGATGGGGCCGCGCAGCAGGTGCGTCATGACGGCGGCGACGGCCGGAGAGATGACCGGCGTTGTCTGCGGCTCCACCTTTTCCACGAGGTTGCCTTTGCCATCGGCGATGAAGGTCAGGGCGCGGGGTTCGACCCGTGCGCCACGGTTGGGGAAAGCGGTGTAGGCGCGGGCCACTTCAAGCGGTGTTGCCTCTTTTGTGCCCAGCGCCAGACTCGGATACGCCTCCGGGCGCGGCAGCCCGAACCGTTCGGCCGTACGCGCCACCCGGTCATAGCCCACGGCCTCGGCGACGCTGACCGTAACGACGTTGAGCGATTTGGACAGCGCCGTGCGCACGGTGACGTATTGGTTGCTGTAGGCCTGCCCGAAATTGTCAGGGCTGTAGGTCTGCCCGTTGCCGTAGGTGAAGGTGCGCTTCTCATCCTTGAACAGGGATGATGGAGTGACGACTTCTTCCGCAATGGCCGTCGTATAGACGAAGGGTTTGAACACCGATCCCGGCTGACGGCGGGCGTCCGTGACGCGGTTGAGCTGGGATTGCGAATAGTCCCGGCCGCCCACCATGGCCAGAATGTCTCCGGTGTGGGCGTCGAGGGCGATGAGTGCGGCGTCCAGCCCTGGCGCCGGCTTTTTGACGAGATTTGCCAGCCCCTTCTGGACGGCCTCGACCGCGGCCTGCTGCAGGTTGATGTCGAGCGTGGTGTAGATGCGGGCCGCCGGATCGGACAGCACCCGGTCAAGTTTTCGCTCGGCAAGCACGGTTTGCAGGTAATCCAGATAGTAGGGGGCATCGGCGTTGCTGCTGGTGCGCCGGGGCGCAACGCCAAGCGGGGCGGCCCTGGCCTTTTCATATTCGGCCGGGGTGATGAAACCGACTTCGAGCATATCGCCCAGCACTTTGTTGCGGCGTTCGAGGGCGCGTTCCGGGTGCCTGAAAGGCGAGTAATAGCCGGGGCCGCGAATGATGCCAGCCAGAAAAGCGGCCTCCGGCAGGCTGAGCTGGATGATGTCTTTGCCGAAGTAAAACCGGGCCGCTTCACCAAAGCCGTTGATGGAATAGCTACCGTCCTGGCCCAGGTAAATCTCGTTGCAGTACATCTGGAAAATCTGGGGCTTGGTCAGGCGTGTTTCGAGAATGATGGCGATGTAGGCTTCCTTGAGTTTGCGGCTCAGGGTGCGCTCCGGCGTCAGGAAAAAGTTTTTGACAAGCTGCTGGGTGATGGTCGAACCGCCCTGCAAGCTGCCGTCCCGGTCGGTGAAGTTGCGGTAGATGGCGCGGGCCAGTCCGCGCAGGTCAATGCCCCGGTGGTCAAAAAAACGCCGGTCCTCGACGGCGACCACGGCCTGGACGAGTACCTTGGGCAGGTCATTGAACTCGACGATCTTGCGCTTTTCCCGTTCCTTGTTGAGCGCCGTCAGCAGCGGCGGTTCCAGCAGGCATTCCGTAAGCGGTTGCTGGTTGGAGAGTTCGACGATGTTGACCGGCGTGTTACCGTTGAACCGGATGCGGACAGAAGGGAATTTCTGTCCGGCCAGCGGCGCATCGGCGCTGGGGAGAATGTCGAGCCGGTTGCCATCGAGCAGGTAGCGTCCGCGCGTGGTGTCGCCTGCCTGGGACTGGGCAACGTAGCCGGTCCGGGTGAGATACTCCAGAAGTTGCGCTTTGCCAAACGATCCGCCCCTAATGACGCGCGCTGGGGCGGCATAGATGCCACTTGACCGGACGAAAGACTCCCCCCGCAGCTTTTGGTCAATCATCGTCGAGAACACGACGTAGTAATAGGTCAGGATGATGACGACCGGGAGCAGGGCCAGCGCCAGAAAAAAAACACGCCGTGGCGTGATGAGCCGTTGCCACCAGTGTTTGGTGCGAAAAACCCGCGGGTCGTTCTTGAAAGCTGGGTGATTTCCAGTCATGAGGACATCGTACGACGTTTCCTAAACTCGCCAATACCCCCTTGCCAGGACTTTACGCTTGTTGTCAGGAGTTTTTTCATGGATTTCACTGGGAAAGTCATCCTCATCACGGGTGGCGGCCGCGGCATCGGACGGGCTGCGGCCCTGAAGTTTGCCCGGCACGGCGCCGATGTGGCGCTGGCCGCGCGGACGGCGGCTGATCTTGAAGCCGTGGCCGGAGAGATTCGCGCCCTGGGGCGGCGCGTTGTCGCCGTGCCAACCGATACCACCAACCGCGAGCAGGTGACCGCTTTTGTGGCAGCCACCATAAGCCAGCTTGGCCGCATTGATGTGGTTGTCAATGCCGCCGGGATTGGGATTCTCAAGCCGTTTCTGGAGTTGACCGAAGCCGATCTGGACCGGATGCTGGCTGTCAACGTCCGGGGCGTTTTCAACGTAACACAGGTGGCGGCACCGGAGATGACCAAAACCGGTGGTGGGATTGTCATCAACATTCCGGGGATTCTGGGGCGGGCGGCGATGATGCAGGCCGCCGGATACTGCGCCTCAAAGTTTGCCGTCACCGGTATGACCCGCGCCATGGCGCTTGACCTGAAGCGGAATGGCATCCGCTTTACGCTACTACACTTCGGCGGTGTGGATTCACCTTTCTGGGATACCATTGCCATGCGCGTCCAGCGGGACAAAATGCTGTCGGTCGAAGACGCCGCCAACGCCATTGTCTTTGCCGCCTCACACACCGGCAATGGCGTACTGAACGAGCTGGTGCTGCAACCGGAAAGCCACCAGATGTAAGTCACCATCAATCCCTGGCAGGGGGGCGGGTCTCCCCTGCTGTCGTTGGGTGCAGGTCATGGAAATTGTCACGCGCATTCCACGGATGCGCCATCTGGCGCCACGCCTCAAGCAGGACCGGAAAAAACTGGCGCTGGTGCCAACGATGAGCGCCCTCCACGAAGGCCATCTCAGTCTTATCCGCCGGGCGCAGATTCTGGCTGATGCGGTGGTCGTTTCGATTTTTTTCAATCCGATTCACTTTCAGGCCGGAGAGGAGTTTGATGTTCCGGCCCGTGACCTGGCGCGTGATGCCGAGCTGATGGCCAAGCGCGGAGTAGATGTTTTGTTTGCGCCGAGTGTGGACGAAATTTACCCGGAGGACATGCTGACCTATGTCACGACAGACACCCTGGACTGTCGGCTGTGTGGAGCCCAGCAGCCCAACTACTTTCGCGGTGTGACGACCATCGTCAACAAGCTCATCAATATCGTGCGCCCGGACTACACGTTGGTGGGGCAGAAGGATGCCCAGCAGTCCATCATCATCCGCCGGATGGTGCGCGACCTGTCCATGGATACCGAAGTGTTCATCTGCCCGACACATCGTGAGCCGGATGGACTGGTGACCTCTTCCCGCAATGCACTGCTCAGTGCGGAAGAACGTCAGGCCGCCACGGCGCTCTACCGGGGGTTGCAGCAGGCGCAGAAATTGGTTGAGCGAAACGGGGTCCGGGATGCGGAAACCCTGATTGGAGCCGTCCGGCAGGTGCTTGACCTGGAACCACTGGTGCGCCCGGAATATATCGCCCTCGTGGATATGGAGAACCTTGCTCCGCTGACGGCCATCGCGGAAGGTGGGGAAGGTCTGCTCGCCGTGGCGGCGTATGTTGGTCAGGTACGCCTCACCGACAACATCATTCTGGTGGGGAGTACGGGATAACCCCGGCGTACCGGCTTTCTTGCCGTGAACTTTTTGAGAATGTTACTATGCTGCCGGTTGGCTGGCTTCGTGGCAGACTGGCAGCTATGGGCAGCTTGCCCTGAACGGCGACTTGGAGGCACAAAACACCCGGAGCATGCCAGGCGTATGGTTTGGGGTGGTATGGGTAACTCGTCATGTTCTGCCCAAAGTGCGGTACTGAAAACCGTCCAAATGCGCGTTTCTGTAAAAGCTGCGGGCACGCTTTCGCCGGGGGCGGAGCCGGTGGGTCAGCGCCCCTGACCGGCCCCTCGTCCATCGAGCATACCTTTGTCATGCGTTCGGTCGGCCCCGATGATCCGGGGCGGACGAATGTTTCCCTGCCGTCCCTGGAAATGCAGCCGGAGTCCGCGCCGCCACCCGGTCCGGCGCCGGACAATGGCCACCACGGGGATGGTTTCATTCTGGGAGACATCTCCTCGCCCAACCTGCGGCTGGATGCCCCGCCGCCGGGAGCGACCGCCGGACCGGAATCCCTCCCGGACCTGTTGGCGACCAACATCTCCACCCCACAGTTTCCACCGACGCTCATCTCTCCACCCCCGCCGCCATCAGCTTCACCCCCACTGCCGCCACCGGCAGGTGGCTTTTCAGTGCCTGATCCATTGGCGACCAAAACCGGCACACCGGCGGCTTCGCTACCAACACCACAAACACTCGTCCCCCCGCCGCCGGCAGGCAGTTTTCCCGCGTCTGGTCCGTTGACAAACCGAACCGGGACACCGGCCGGTGGGACGCCGGCGGTGACGCCGCCAACCCCGCCGTTGAACCCGACGCCACCCGGAGGCGTGCCGCTCCCACCGGATGTGGCGGCAACCCCCTTCCGTCCGGTGGAACCGCTTGTCGGCGCACCACGGCCGATGGGACGGCAGATCACCGAGATGCCGGTGCTGCCGCCCAAGCCCCCGGCTGACCTCTTTGCCCAAACCGCTCCGGCTGCGGCACCTCCCCGCCGTACTGGCTTCCCGCTCTGGCTGGTCGTTGGGCTGTCAGTCGGAGCGATTGTGGCTTTGATTGGGATCGTGGCGGCCATTGCCTACTTTCAGTGGGCTGCGCCCTCCGCTCCGGTGGCTTCGGACACGCCGGCAGATACCCCGGCAACCAGAGGCGAGCCACCCACCCAAACCGAATCACCGGTGACACCGCCCAAGCCGGTTATCCCCGAAAACATGATTGCCATTCCAGGCGGGGAGTATCTCATTGGACGCAACAGCGGCGACTTTCTCGATCCCTATGAAAAACCCCAGCATACGGTGACACTGCGCCCGTTTTACATTGACCGGACCGAAGTCACGAACGCCGACTACCAGAAATTCATCGAGGCAACCGGGCATCCAGCCCCGGCTTCCTGGGTCGGTGCGCGGTTTGAAGCCGGCAAGGAACTGTTCCCGGTCACAGGTGTCACCCTGTCCGATGCCGAAGCCTATGCCCGCTGGGCCGGTAAGCGCCTGCCCACTGAAGAGGAATGGGAGGCGGCCGCCCATGGACGTACGCCAACGATTTTCCCCTGGGGCAATGCTTTCGATCCCAGCCGTGCCAATGTCAAAGCCAGTGGTCTTGGTGTGCCGGTACGGGTTGGGACGTATCCGGCCGGCGCCAGTCCCTTTGGGGTGCTCGACATGACGGGCAATGTCTGGGAGTGGACAGCTTCAGAAGCCCGACTCTACCCCGGAAGCACCGAGAAACCACCGAGTTGGGACAAGCCGCTCAATCCCGGCACACGGTTGCAAATCATTCGGGGCGGAGCGTTTACGGAAGACACCAGGCGCTGCACCGTGACTTACCGCAACTGGGTCCCGTCGGACTTCAAGGCCCGTGAACTTGGCTTCCGCTGCGCCCAGGATCAGCCGCCACAGTGACCTGCCAGCCGTGAAATGCTGTAAGTACGTTCGATTTTCATCCCGCACCACGCTTTGACTTGCCACTATGTTCACTGCCAAGTGCCGTGTTCCCGGTTCTTTCGCCAGGTGGTTTGCGTGTTCACAGGCGTCTCTGCCAGCGGCCGGTCTGGTCTGGACGTTTGTTCTGCTGGGGGGCATTGTTTTCCTGGGCAGCCGCAGCGTAGCCCAGATCGGGCGCGCGGATGATGTGCCGCCCGCCTCGGCCAACCCGTCCGCACCTGGAACGCCACCGGGCAAGCGCCCCTCTCCGCCACGTCGCCCGGCCATCGTCAAAACCCCCACGGGCGTTGCCATGCCGCTCGGTCGTCCGGCGGAGTTTTACTTCGAGGAAGGCAACGAGCTGTTTGACAAGGGAGACTTCGTCTCGGCCCGGATGTTTTTTGAGCAGGGTGGGAAAGCGGCGCGTCCCAAAAGTGACCTGGCGGAAGTCCTGCAGCGCCGCCGGGAAGTGTCCGCCCACATGGCGGTCGGTATGCAGTTCGAGCGGGAGTCACAACTTGTCGAGGCCCTGGCCGAGTACGACAAAGCCCTGGCCCTTGAGCCGGTCAATCCGGTTGCCAAAAGACACGCCGGACAGGTTCTGCAGATGCTTGGCAAGGCGGCCATGCTCACCAAAGACTGGCAGGCGGCGATTGGTTATCTCCGCCGCGCCCAGGAGCTTGCGCCCGAGGCTTCCACGCAGGCCGCACTGGTCACATCTCTGCTGCGGTTGGCTATGGAGCAGTCCGATCCGACCGAAGCCCAGCGCACCTACCGGCAGGTGCTGGAGATCGCACCCGGTAATGAAGATGCCCGTCTGGGACTGCGCCGCACGGAGGCACAGCTCCGCACCCGGCAGGCCGAAGCCGCCTTCCAGTCCGGACGCTATAACGAAGCCCGGAGTGAATACGAAGCCGCGCTTGAACTCGACCCTGAACATGCACCGGCGTCCGCGGGCAAAACCAGGGTGGAAGGCTACCTGGCCCGCCAGTCGGCAGATGAAGCCTATCGCCGCCGGGACTTCCGCGCGGCGTATGCCGACTACCAGAAATTTCAAACCGTTGTCCCAGATGACCCGCAGGTGACGGAGCGGTTACAGGAACTCTCCCTGCGGCTGGAGCCGCCCCTGCCGCTGCGCGGCTCGCTGATTTACAAGCTGAACACCGCCAGCCCCTTTCGGATTCGCCTGCATCGCGATCAGGTGGAAAGCGCCCTGCTTGACAGCGAGAACCCCATCAAGCCGGACATCAAGCTCGAAGGCCGCCTCCCGGCGCGGGATGCCGTCTTCCGGCTGGGCAAGTCTTCCGCCAATGTCACAGTCCGTATCGCTGTGATGCCGGTTGCCGGCAATGACTACACGGCCGAGCTGATTGCCACGCCCAAAAATCCGCGTTCGGGAGATGTCATCGTCGTGGCCGAGTGGCAACTCCCCGTGAAGGGTGGGATTCAGTGGAAAAGGCAGCTCGAGCCCGGCACCTACCGGCTCTATTGGCAGGGACCATTCTTTGAGGTTTTTGACCCAACCGGCGTCTGTATCGAATCCAGCCGGCAGTCACCCCTGCCGCGCCAGCCCGTCACGGTCAAGGTCAAGCCGGTCAAAGGGGTCACGGTGCAGGTTGTCGAGCAACCCAATCCCGGAAACGACTTTACCTTTGCCCTCAACCTGGCCGTCATCAGCCCGACTATGCTGCTGCTTGACCTGAGCTGGGATGCAGGCAAAAAGTAGAAAACGCGCTCTTGTGGTTGAAAAAATGACAGCCATACCCGAAGTTGAAGGCAGACCCCGCACGGACACTCCCTAGAAGCTTGGGTATGGCTGTTTTCCTGACAAAGAAGCAGAGCAACCTTCGTGCCAGAACTGCAATGTCTCCAACGGACGGCGTTGCCCTTGGTTTCTGGTGCTGAGTTGACAATTCTTTTCATTCACCGGTTGTCAATTTTTGTCATCCTGTCTTTGTTTTGACAGGAAATGGTAACAATTTTCGTGTCTGACACCCTGCTGCTGCTGGTCTCACTCTTTGGTTCGACGCTCCGCCTCTCGACGCCACTCATCCTGGCCGCCTTGGGTGGGCTGTATGCCGAACGGGGCGGAGTCATCAACATGGCGCTGGAAGGCATCATGCTGGCCGGCGCGTTTACTGCCGCCACCGTGACGGCGCTGACCGGCAGCCCATGGCTGGGGTTGTTGGCCGGTCTGGCGGCCGGGCTGTTCGTGGCAGCACTCCATGCCTTCTGCTGCATTACCTGCCGCGCTGATCAGGTTGTCACCGGCACGGCCATCAACATTCTCATGCTGGGCGTCCCGCCGTTGATTTCGGGGGCCTTGTTCGAGTCCACAGGTTCGACACCCAACCTGGCTCAGACCCAGACGCTTCCCACCCTGCCCATTGTGGCCGCCCTGATCGCCGTGCCGGTGACGATGTTTATCCTGTTCAAGACGCCCTTTGGCTTGCGGTTGCGCGCCGTTGGTGAAGTGCCCGAAGCTGCGGCTACGGCCGGCGTCAGCGTCACGTGGCTGCGCTGGCAGGGCGTCCTGCTTTCAGGACTGCTGGCCGGGTTGGGCGGAGTCTATCTCTCAATTGGGCAGAATTCGCTCTACACGCGCAACATGACCGCCGGGCGTGGCTACATTGCGCTGGCGGCGTTGATTTTCGGCAACTGGCTGCCGTGGCGCGTCCTGCTGGCCTGCCTGCTGTTTGGCTTTATGGACGCCGTGCAGATTCGCCTGCAGGGAACATCGTCCATTCCCACGCAGTTCATTCAAATCATCCCGTACATTTTCACCATGGTGGTGCTGGCCGGCTTCATCGGGAAAGCAACGCCACCCCGGGCGTTAGGCACGCCCTACATCAAAGGACGCCGGTGAACCGGCCAGGTGGGCGATACGCTCCCGGAGCCGTTCGAGTGGGAATTGCCCAACACCCTTGCCCGTCTCGATGGATTCCCGGACCGCGGCCAGCAGGGCGCGGTTGATGGGCGTCGGAACGCCATACCGTTCCCCAAGCCGCACAATCTCGCCATTGAGGTATTCGGCTTCGGTTTCGGGACGGCGAAAGTGCAAATCCTGCCACATGGATGGATAGCCGCGCTGTTCCGGCGGTACGTCGGTAAACTCGGCCTGACGCGCGGCAAAGGCTTCGACCTGCGCGCGAATATCGAAACGACCGGTCACATCAGCCGGGGAAATGCCGGCCGCAGCCAGCACGCGCAGCCCTTCTTCCATGACGGCGCGCATCATGGACAGCATCTCCGGCGTCGCAAAGGCTTTCTGCCAGTAGCAGTCCGTAACGGCCAGCAGCGCATTGTTGAGGTTTCCGATGAGCTTGCCCCACTTGACGGCCATGGCATCGGGATGCTCGCGGGTGGGCAGCCCGGCGGCCGTAAAGTCCACCGCCACCTGGGCGGTCAGGGCATCTGTCCCTTTTGGAAAACGTCCGACGGCGAGAAAGTCCATGATGGTCAGGACGACGCGGCCGGGTTCCGGCATGACGGCGTTGAACAGCACCAGGACGGGATACACCTGCGTGACGTATTCGGCGACAATGGCTTCATTGGCAATGCCGTTTTGCAGGCACAACACCGGTGTCGTGGGCGGAACCTGCCGGGCGACATCGGCCATGGCAGTGGCGGTCTGGGTTGCCTTGACGCCAAGGAGAATGGCATCGCCTTCTCCCGGTGCAGCTTCAGCGAGATGGGAAACGGCCGGGATGTCAAGCGTCAGGGTTTCCGTCGGCGTTTCAAGGCGCAGTCCCCGCGCCCGGATGGCTTCCACGTGGGCCGGACGGCCGACCAGACAGGCGGCATATCCAGCGCGGTGGAGCAGCCCGCCGACAACGCTGCCAACGGCTCCGGCCCCATAGACAATGTACCGTCGAATCATCATGCGCGTAGTTCTTTGGGCAGAAACAGCACGAGGCTCTGTGACACGAGCAGGCTGGTCAGAAAAAAGAAAATGACTTCTTCCAGTGGCACGACGCCCACGTGGATGCCGAGAATCTGATTGGCGTCAAACAGCCAGATACCTTCGGCAATGGCCAGCGCATCGGCTATGACGAAGTACAGCCCGATGACCACCACCGGCAAAAACACCGCCCGTGCATTGCGCGCCAGGATGCGCCAGCCAATGGCCCACTGGATTATGACAACCGGCAGCATCCAGCCGAGCAGATGAAACAGGTAGTTGGTTTTCATGTGGCTTTCTCCGTGGCGGTTGAGCTGGAGCGCGGGCGCAGCAGCGCCACCGTCAACAGCCCAACGCTGATGGTTTGCAGCAGGAAAAAGCCGTATTCCTCGATGGGCAGCCGCCAGATGCGAAACAGAATCTTGTCTTCCGGGAAGTCCCATATCCCCAGTTTGACGGCATGGTTGTCCCACGGGGTGGTGAAGACAAAGACAATGACACAGACGAGACCCAGCCAGCGGGCATGGACACGGGAAAACCTGCCCCGCGCCAGCCAGGCCGTCACCAGCAGCAGGGGAAGGCTGAAGTAAAGGTGAAACTGCAAGTACGTCATGAAAACCAGCGTTGTGTTGTAAATCGGGGGCGATGACAGCTTATCGAAGTGACAGACCGGGCAAAAGTCTATGTGTTTGTTTACGTCGGGCGTGAAGACATCCCCGGCTGGGGTGAGGGCCGGCGGGTGAGCGTCCAGTGGCGGTCGCTGGTCTGGGCAAGGGTGATGTCGGTCAGTCCGGCCGCCTCGGCCGCCGCTGCAATTTCTTCGAGTGTGAGCGCTGCCCCCAGCGAATCACGGAAAAGCTTTTGCTGCCGGGGCGATTCGTCCCCGGCGTACTGCGCCACCAGAGCATCGGCTGCTTCCGGGGTGGCCGGCCGCAGGAGGTCCCGGATGAACAGCGCAGCCCCCGGTTTGGCCACCCGCGCTATTTCACGCAGGACCGTGACCGGCTCCGGGATGTGGTGCACGATGCTGTTGGAAATCACGGCATCGAAGGTTGCCGCCGGAAAGGGAAGGCTTTTGGCGTCAGCCAGATGCAGGCTGATGCGGTCTTCGAGCCGGGCCGCCCGGAGATGGGCCGCCGCCAGTTTGAGCATTTCCGCCGACAGGTCCGCGGCGGCAATCCGCACGTCCGGCAGGCGTTCGGCAATGAGAACGGGAATGCGCGCCGTACCCGTGCCCACATCCAGCACATAGCCAGCCCGAATCCCAAGCGCCACGACGGCATCCGCAAACGCCGTGTTGACTTCGGTGAAGTCCATGGCGTCGTAGTCCTGGGCTTCCTCCGCCGTGTCCATGACTTCGGGTTCGAGAATCCGCTCCATCATCACCTGTTTCGTGGTTGGTTCGCCGCTGCAAGGTTGGTCAATGGCGATGTTGTTTCGTCAGGTCAACTGCGCGCGCAGGGCATCGGGCGTTGTAACCGGGGCCTGGCAGGTAAAGTTCTGGCAGACGTAAGCCGTGGGTTGGCCGTTGTGCATCGTTCGCTGCGCCACCAGCGGAACATACTGCGCGTGGTCGCCATCTTCCGGGTTCAGCAGGGCCACGACGCGGTGCGGACGGAAGGCTTCCTCGACAACCCGGCGAAGCTCGCGCGTCTCCGCTGCGTCCGGCGGACCGACGATGACGATTTCCCGGACACTGGCCAGATAGAAGTCGAGCGCCCCCAGCAGTTGTCCAAATCCAGAGGGCATTTTGGCCATCGAGCCGGAAAGCGTTTGCAGGATGTGTTCGGCCCGCTCGCGGTAGCGTTGCTCGCCGGTCAACAGCGCCAGGCGCAGCAGAACCTCCACCGCCACCGAATTGCCCGACGGCGTAGCGTTGTCGAAGACATCCTTGACGCGCGTGATGAGCTGCTCGTGCCGGTCGCCGGTAAAGAAAAAGCCCCCGCCCTGCGGATCGTCGAATTGTGCCAGCATGGCCTCAGTCAGTTCGCGCGCCGCACAGAAGTATTTGACGTTTCCGGTGGCTTCATACAGCGCCAGAAGCCCCTCGGCATAGCAGGCGTAGTCTTCCTGGTAGCCCGGAAACTTGTTTTGTCCGTCCTTGTGTGACCGGTACAGGATGCCGTCCACATACATCGTGCCCAGAACGAACATCGCATTGCGTTCCGCCACGGCACGGTAGTCATCCCGTTCCAGGACGGCTGCCGCCCGCGCAAAGCTGTAGAGCATCAGTCCATTCCACGCGGCCAGACATTTTTCATCGCGCGCCGGTTTGACCCGCTGTTCACGGGCTTCAAACAGGATGCGCTTCGCGCGCGCCAGCACATGTTCCAAGTGTTCCGGTGTCACTTCCTTGAGACGGGCAACGGTTTCGAGCGGCAGGGGCGTGCTGAGCACGGTTTTGCCGGTTTCCTCGAAATTGCCTTCTTCGGTGACATCAAAGTACCGGCGCACCAGGTCAGCATCGGCTTCATCGAGCAGGGCATGGATTTCCTCCGGCGTCCAGACAAAGAACCGGCCTTCTTCACCTTCGCTGTCGGCATCCTGGGTGGCGTAAAAGCCGCCCGTCGGTGCGGTCATTTCACGCACCACGTAGTCGAGCGTTTCTTCGACGATCTGGCGGTAGCGCGGTTTGCCGGTCGCCTGCCAGGCTTCGAGGTACGTCCGCGTCAGCAGGGCGTTGTCGTACAGCATTTTCTCAAAGTGCGGGACAAGCCACTGGTCGTCCGTCGAGTAGCGATGAAAGCCGCCGCCCAGGTGGTCATACATCCCGCCGCTGGCCATCTTGTCGAGGGAGAGTTCGACCATTTCGAGCGCGTGGAGTTCGCCCGTCAGTCGCCAGTAACGGAGCAGGAAGGAGAGCAGCATCGAGTTGGGAAACTTGGGCGCGCCACCGAAGCCGCCGTGAACATGGTCGAAGCGTGTGGACAGGCGGCGGTAAGCATCTGTGAGGATTTCCGGTGACAGCGTTCGCGCGCCGTCCAGCGGCGTGTGCACCCGTTGGAGTTCGGCCGTGATTTCAGCGATGCTCTGCCGGACCTCATGGCGGCGCTGACGGTAAGCCTCGGCGACCGACCGAAGAATGCGTGGAAAGCCCGGCATCCGCCCACGGTCTTCGGGCGGGAAATAGGTCCCGCCATAGAACGGTTCGCCGTCCGGCGTCAGAAACATCGTCAGCGGCCAGCCACCCCGCCCGGTCATGAGCTGGACGGCGTTCATATAGACCGTATCCAGGTCCGGGCGTTCTTCGCGGTCCACTTTGATATTGATGAACAGCTCGTTCATCAGGGCCGCAATGGACGGATTTTCAAAACACTCGTGCTCCATGACGTGGCACCAGTGGCAGGCCGAATAGCCGATGCTCAACAGGATGGGCTTGTCTTCAGCTTTGGCCCGGGCCAGGGCTTCCGGCCCCCACGGATACCAGTCCACCGGGTTGTGGGCATGCTGGAGAAGATAGGGACTCGTTTCGCTGATGAGCCGATTGACAAACTGCGGACTGGGTTGTGCCGACATGATGACGGGATGATTCCTTTGCTGATAATCGTGGCCAATACACCAAGCTAAGCTTTCTTCTGTCGGGCGTCCAATGGCTGTACCAGAACGGACGCTTGGGGCAACCGTGCCGGGTTGACGGCAACCGGCCGGAGTTCGTCCATCCAGAAGACCAACTGACCGGCGAAGGCGGTGCCGACCGGCCGTGGCGCTATCAGGCCGGGGGTGGTGGAGAGGTTTCGCTTCCTGGAGGAAGGGGAGCGCCTGAAGGCAGGGCCGGCGGCGGCGGTTTGAAATAGGTCCGGTAGGCCAGACGGGCGACGTTCCAGATTTTTTCCCACCCGATGCGGACTTCCTCGCCGCGCAGCAGCTTGCCGAGCACCTGGTCGCGGACGTGGGCCGTGGCGCGCTTGAGCAGAAATTCCTTGGCGTGAGGGCGTGCGACCTCGAAAAGGCGAAAGTTGGGGTCGAGACTCTGTCCCATGCCTTCGAGCGTCATCAACGCCCGTACCACGAAGGTAAAACTGCCGGGAATGCGGAAGGGATAGGCGTAGAGCGTACTCGAAACGGTCGCATTGAGTTCGGAAAAGGTCAGTTGGGACAGTTTTTTGCCTTTGTACTGCGCCAGAATGCCCCGGGCTGCTTCCTGGAAGGCAACCGGGTCGTAGCCGGGTTGCAGAAAGCCCAGTGCAATGGCATCGCCGACCAGGCCCATCAAATCGCGGTCAGTGATGTGAAAGAAGGCGTCGAGCAGGCCCATCCGCATCTCATCCGTGATGCGTCCGACCATGCCAAAGTCGAAGAATGCCAGCCGCCCGTCGGCCATGATGCGCAGGTTGCCCGGATGCGGATCAGCGTGAAAGAAGCCATCTTCGAGCAACTGCTTGAGATACGTGCGCACGAGCAGGGTCATCTTCTGCATCGGGTCAAAGCCGGCCGCCCGCAGCCGTTCGGCGTCGGTCGGTTTGACACCGGCAATGTATTCCATCGTGATGACGTGGCGGCTCGACAACTCCGGGTAGATGCGGGGGAGATAGACTTCCTGCTGCCAGTTGGCAAAGTTGCGCCGGAACTGGGCGGCGTTTTCCATTTCGCGCTCGTAGTCCATTTCTTCGCCGAGCATGGTCTCAAACTCGGCAACGATGCCGCTCCAGTCGGCGCCTTTGACGCCGGCCAGCCAGGTTGGTCGGCGTTCCAGGTAGGCAGCCACAACGCGCAGAATCTGGAAATCGAGCCGGACGATGTCCGCCAGGTTGGGGCGCTGAATCTTGACCACAACCTCCGTGCCATCCGGCAGTTGGGCGCGGTGTACCTGCCCCAGGCTGGCGGCCGCCAGTGGACGCGGCTCGATGCGCCGAAACAGGGCCTGGGGCGGCTGTCCAAGCTCTTCCGTAATCCGCTGCCAGGCGATCTCGGTTGGAAAAGGCGGTACTTCGTCCTGAAGAACGGTCAGCGCCTGGGCGTAGGTCAACGGGAGCAGGTCCGTGCGCGTGGAAAGCATCTGGCCGATCTTGATAAAGGTCGGCCCCAACACAATGAAGGCCGCGCACAGGCGTTCGGCCTGACTGGCGTGAAAGGCGGCTTCCGTGGCCTGGGCGGATGTGGAACGGTGCAGCAACCGCCGGAGTCCGCGTCCCCACCAGACGGCAGACGCTCCGCCGTCCGCAGCGAGTGAGCGGATGACGTAGGGTAGCAGAAGCCACAGACCCAACCGCAGGATGCGCAGCAACCGCCGCCGGGCACGCCAGTCGAGCTGGCGCAGAGCCGCCCAGAAAAAACGGACGGTGCTCCAGAGCGATTCCCGTTCAGGCGAGGTGTCGGTTGGCTGGGACATCAGTCGTCGGCATCCATCAGAGCAAGCCGGTTCATCTGGGCAGCAGGGACGGCAGCCCCGTGCATCCGTGCAACCTATGCGGCTTGACTGTGGCGAGCGAAGGCAGATGCGTCAAGTTTTCTCCACGCCAGACCGGGAGCCGGGCGCTGCTGCATAGGTCAGTCAGGTTGAACGACACGCAGCAAATCCGCCCGCATCTGCTCCGCCAGGGTTGTGGTGAGGTCCAGCCCCTCGCGTTTGACGGCCACCGTGCCGTCTTTGCGGAGCAGGACAAAGCTGGGGATCACGGAGAGGTTGAGGCGCTGGAACAGCAGGTTCCCGCGTGGGTCGCGCGCAATCGGGTAGGTAAGGTGCAACTGGTCGCGCCAGGTTTTCAGGTCGGCGTCGCTGATGAAGTCCCGGTCACGGGGTTGGGTGCCATTGGTGAGGACGAGGCAGAGCATCACTTGGGGGTGGTTGTCGGCAATGGTGTTCATCTGGCGCAGGAGCAGTCGCATCAGGGGCGACCCGTGGGCGATGAAGCACAGAAGAACAGCCTTGCCCCGCAACTGTTCGGCGTCGAGGGGCGAACCATCGGGAGTCGGCAGGAGAAACTCGACCGGGTCCCCCTGTTTCTGAACTTTCTGCACCACCGTCGGATTTTTTTCCTGCGGAAGGTCCTCCGTGGCCGTGCCAGGGTAGCCGGTGAGGTTGTGAGCCGGAACCGGCTGAACCACGAGTCCGGCCCACAGGAGCAGCGTCAAGACCCACGACCGGCCGGCAGGGAAGGATTTGGTAGGCAACATGATCTTTCTGCGGCTTTGATAAAGGATACACCCGAATACCACCGATGAAGGCCCATCCGGGAAGGTTGCGTCA
>Ga0272446_1004772_pt1 | contig 15675 bp, 16 predicted proteins | sample YNPCB0061_FD_194587 | JGI IMG/M metagenome (GOLD analysis project Ga0272446, IMG submission 194587) | Hot spring microbial mat communities from Yellowstone National Park, WY, United States - YNP-CB-006-1 | ecosystem: Environmental > Aquatic > Thermal springs > Hot (42-90C) > Sediment | place... | reverse complement strand
ACAAGATCAACGAGATTATCGCCGCTGGCTTAGCTGATAAGGTTGGCAAGGATGACCTGGAAGCCATCGCCCGCCTGCAAGAAGAATTTGCCGCTGAACTCGCCTCTCTCAGGGGTCGGGTGGATACCCTTGAAGGCAAAGTCGCCACCCTAGAACGCCAGCAGTTCTCCACCACCACCAAACTCCAAGGTGAGGTGATCTTTGGTCTGATTGGTGGTACGGATGGAGTAGCGACACCCACGGCTGGTACAAACGCTGGTGATAGAGACAGAACTAACATTACCTTCTCCTATCGTGCTCGCCTCGATTTCAGAACTAGCTTTACTGGTAGAGACTTACTACGCACCCGCCTGAATGCGAACAACACTCCCAATCTAAATGCTGGATCAGTTGCTCCGCCTGGACCTGGAAATGCTCAACCTTTACCATCTACTTTTGGGCTAGTACAGGGTAACTCTGCTCGTGTCTCTTTTGATGGCACTGCTGGTAGCGATGCGTTGACGATTGACAAATTGTTCTATCAATTCCCCATTGGCGAGTCTCGTATATGGATTGGTGCCAGAATTGCCACAGATGATGTGCTAGACCCCCTCAGCCCCATTTCCAGCGACTCTCAGGGCACTATCTCCCGTTTTGGTAGATATAATCCTCTACTCCGCATTGGTGGTATTAACAGTGGTATTGGTGCAGACTTCAAGCTCAGCCCTCAAGGCAACTTGCAATTGTTCTATGGTGCCAGTGATGCTTCAATCGCTGGAACTGTCCCTCTACCTGGCACTGCTACTGTGCCTGGAACAAACAGAGGTGGTCTGTTTGGCAATGATAGCCTCATTGCGGCTCAACTAGTCTGGAAACCTGCACCCACCTTGGATTTAGGCATTGGCTATGGCTACAGCTCACACGGTCTTAATAACCTTAACTCTGGCTTGAATGCAGATGGCAATGTTTTGGGACCAATTCAGGCGACTAACCCAGGTTTGAGTGCTAACACCGTAGCTGGTAATTTAGTCTGGCGCTTTGCTCCGAATGTTTCTTTCTTCACTTGGGGCTCTTTCACCTTTGCTGACAGCAACATAGGTAGTCGCTCTGGTACATTTACTAGCTGGTTGGCTGGCTTCTCCTTTGACAACCTGATCAATCGTGGAGATAGAGCGGCAATCTTCTTTGGTCAACCTCTCTATGCTAGTAGTATTTCCGCTAATGTCACTAGTGTGAATGGAGTTGGTGGCTTTAACCTGACTGCTCCCTACCACTTGGAGGCTTTCTACAACTTCCGCGTAACTCCTAACCTGTCTATTACTCCTGGCGTGTTCTTTGTATTCAATCCTAACAGTGACAGCCGCCTCGGCACTGCTACTGTGGGTGTGATTCGTTCTACCTTTACTTTCTAGTTCCATCTAGTTAGTTGGTTAAGTTCCTATAGGGCTGAGTCGTTTGGCTCAGTCTTTTTTTGCCCTCACCCCTAGCTCCTCTCCCACAGGGCGAGGGGAGAATGTGTCCCTCACCCCCTGCCCCTCTCCCAGAGGGCGAGGGGAGTAATTTTATCTTCCTAGTTCGTGCATCTGGTTGATGATGGCGGTACATTCTGCAGTTTTGGCGTGCAGGCTGGGGCGATCTGTACTGGCTGGCGGATCAATTATTTTGCCAATCCGTACCGTAACTGGTCTTAGTTTCGGGAATTTTGCCCCTTTGGGAAGAATTTGATGGCTTCCCCACAGGCACACGGGGAGCAGGGGAGCTTGGAACTTAGCAGAGATCAACGCCGCTCCTAGTTTAGGATCGGTTATTTTGCCGTCGGCGGTGCGGGTGCCCTGTAAAAAAATACCCACTGCCCAGCCATTTTCTAAAAACTCGAGGGCGTACTTCAACGCTTGGCGATCGCTGGTTCCCCGTTTTACAGGATATGCCCCATATAATCTTATGGCTTGGCTAAGCACAGGGACACGGAACAACTCCTCCTTTGCCATAAATGCCACAGGGCGACCCACACAGTTGGAGAGGATCGGCGGATCAAAATCGCTGGCATGGTTGCTCACCACTACCACACCACCCTTGCGGGGCACATGGTCAGCGCCGTAAATTTTTAAGCCAAAGCAGAGATGGCTTACGGGGGAGACCACCGCCCACTTAAACAGATGATAGAGAACGAGGCTAGCAAAAGGCTCCCGTTGTCTCATGCCTGATTTTCCTGATCAGCGATCAGTTTTAGCAGTTCTGCCTCTCGCTGGACAAATTCCGCCTCGCTGATGTCCCCCAAGTCATACTGAATTTGCAGGGCTTGCAGTTGGCGATGCAAATTCTCCTGCCGATCTAGTTCCGCAGTGGCTTTTTCCTCAATTTGTTCCGCTACCCACAACAAGCCGCTCACTGGGGCAGTTAGCAATTCCCACAACATAGCCTTATACTAACAGGCTAGAATCAAAACAGTGCAATGAAAATAGAGAAATGGCAAAAAATGTTTTAGGCGGCGAATTGCAGGTTTGTTCCCTTAATCCAATGACAGGTTTTTATCGAGATGGCTGTTGTCAAACGGGGGCAAATGATTATGGGGTGCATGTAGTCTGCGCTCAGGTAACTGAGGAGTTTCTCGCTTTCAGCAAGTCCAGAGGCAATGATTTGATTACCCCTGCACCAATGTATAACTTTCCTGGACTCAAACCGGGCGATCGCTGGTGTCTGTGTGCAGGGCGGTGGCGGGAAGCTCTGGAAGCAGGGGTAGCGCCCCCTGTAATTCTTGCTGCTACCCATATCTCAGCCCTTGAGCATATCTCCCTAAAAGACCTAGAAGCCCATCAGCTATTGAGCGAGGCGGAATAGCGTCCTATAATCCCTATAACTCTTTGGGGCTAACTGATGCTGGGTAAGGTGCTGGCAGGTCATTACAAAGTTACAAAGCACCTTGGGGGCGGGGGCTTTGGGCGTACCTATGTAGCACAAGATTTACACCTACCAGGCAAGCCGCTGGTAATTATCAAGCACCTCAAACCCATTTCCTCCATGCAGGAGGTGCTGGAGATGGCACGGGATTTGTTTGATCGGGAAGCTAAGGTGCTCTACCGCCTCGGCAAACATGACCAAATTCCTACTCTGTTGGCGCACTTTGAGGAGGATGAAGAGTTTTTTCTGGCACAAGATTATATTCATGGGCATACCCTCAATCAAGAAATTCAACGGGGCAGGAAGCAGAGCGAAGCCTATGTGATCAATTTTTTGCACCAACTCTTGCCACTGCTGGAGTTTGTCCACAGCCAGCAGGTAATCCACCGCGATATTAAGCCTTCTAATATCATGCGCCGCAAAAGTGATGGCAAGCTGGTGTTGATCGATTTTGGAGCGGTCAAAGAAGTTAGTACCCAAAGCCTGCAAGACCAGACGATTACTAGATCGGGACTGGCGATCGGCTCCCCGGGCTATATGCCCAACGAGCAGTACGGCGGCAGGGCGCAATATGCCAGCGATATTTATGCCGTAGGTGTAACTTGTATTCAAGCCCTAACGGGGATTTCGCCGCGCGACTTTCCCGAGGATGAAGCTACCAATGAAATTGTGTGGCGGCATCTTGTCAAAGTCAGCGATCCGCTTGCTGACCTGTTGGACAAAATGGTGCGGTTTGATTTTCGGCAACGCTATCGCAATGTAGCTGAGGTGATGGTTGACCTGAGCAAAATTGCTATCCCCAAACCAGTAGAGGCAGACAAGCCGATTGCTGTAAAAATACCTGAATCTGCCCTCACCCCAGACAAACTTCCAGATAAGGCGCAAGATAAACCAGTTGTCTCCCCCGACACTTTAGAAACTTTACCACTCACCCAGATTGTGGAAAATCTCAGCGGCTTGGCGGATCAACTGCGGGTGAAAAAACTGATGTTTCTCCTCTGTACGGGCATTTTAGAAAATGATCCTGAGCGCTTGGCGGGCTATGAAATGCAGGAACTTGTCCTATCTATTTATGAGATCAGCCCCAACCCTGACCAGTTAAAAATCCAGTTATTCAATGCGGTGCAAACGATCGCCCCAGCCAAGCAACCCCAATATCTCGCCCTCGCTAAATCAATTTATGGCATTCTCCTGCCTTTGTATGGCATTCTCTCGCCCGAAGAACAGGCGGCATCAGCCCTAGAAAGTGATTTGCAACAACTGCGGGTAAAAAAACTATTGCTCTATGTATGCCGCCAAACTTGGGAGAACGATCTAGCTAAGTTACAGCAGGTCAAAATTGGCGATCTGCTCCATGAACTGCGCCAAATTGCCCCTTCTTTGCCCAAGTTGAAATCCCTGTTGGATGAGAGTGTGAAAGCCACTAGCAAACCTAGCGAATACATGGCGATCGCTGATTTGATTTTAGAACGCCTCTCCATCAGCTATGATCCTGATACTCCCGCATTGGCTGATCCCCTCGTAGAGGCAGAACCATCTTTGCCCGATCTGACAGGGTTATCGCCCGACTTATTTGATATTCGCCTAGAACTAATGCGCTATTGCAATCCCCTACGCCTAAAGATGCTGTTGTATGTGGCAACCGCCAATCACAGCAATATGGACTGGACTGAGTTAAAGGTTCATGACCTAGACTCTTTGTTGCGATCGCTTCTGCAAAATTGTGCCAACCTCAATGCTGTACAAAACCGCCTGCACCAAGCCGCCGCCACCCTGCAACCCAGCGACATCTATCAGCAGATCAGCAATCAATTATTGCGGTTACTAAAACCCATCTATCCATCATGAACGCCACCGAACTACTGCAACTTTATAGCGCAGGAGAGCGCGACTTTAGTGGGCAAGACCTAAAGGGGATCAAACTGAGTAGTGTCAGCCTCGATCAAGCGGATTTTCTGAATGTCAACCTAGCCAATTCCTACCTCAACAACACCTCTTTGGTTTTCAGTTGTTTCACGCGGGCAAATCTGCGCTATGTCACCATGACCGATAGCCGTCTATGGGGTGCTAACTTCAATCAAGCCAACCTTAGCCATGCCAACCTGAAAAATGCTGATTTTCATGGAGCCAGCTTACAAGAAGCCAACCTATCTAATGCCAACTTGAGCTGGGCAACCCTGATCGATGCCAACCTTGCAGGAGCTGATTTGCGGGGTGTGGCGCTGATGAGTGCCAACCTCACTGGTGCTTGCCTATTTTCCGCAAACTTGCGACAAGAACGCCTGCCCGAAGAGATCAAACTTCAACCCAAACCCCATATCGCCAACCTTAGCAATGCCATTCTCTGCCGCGCCGATCTGCGAGGGGCAAATTTTACGGGAGCAAATCTGCATCGGGCAGACTTTAGAGGTGCAAATCTCAGCAATGCAATTTTTACCTCAGCCGATCTGCGGGAAACAAAGCTAAACTATGCCAATCTAAGCGGCGCTTTTTTCACAGAGGCAAATCTCAGTTCGGCAGTATTCACGGGGGCAGTGATGACCAATGTGAAATGTGAGCGCACCTTGCTGGTGGATGCTAACTTGCAGGGTGTTGATCTCAGTGGTGCAGTCATGCCCGATCTCAAAGCCAGCCGCGCCATACTGCGCAATGCCAAACTCAGAGATACTAAGCTCACCAGAGCCGATCTCAGCCGAGCCGATCTCAGTGGCGCAATCCTGTGTGGTGCCAGCCTAGTGGAGGCTTATCTTGCTCGCACCAACCTCAGCAATGCCGACCTGACTAATGCCCAACTCAACCGAGCAGAGCTAAGTAGTGCTAACCTTGCTAACGCTTTGCTCAAGGGGGCTGTGATGCCCGATGGCAAAGTTTACAACGGCTAAATTTGTGCTTGATAATTACCAGTTATATGCAAAGACCAGTGATAATTGAAAAGTAGCTATCCCAGTGGCAGAGATTCCAAAAGGTACAATCTCAGAAATACTAGACCTGATGAGAAGATTAACAGAGCTTATCAACACTTCCGCCTACTTAGAGCTATCAGTATTTAATAAATATGGAGAAATTGGACAAATTTCGTATGTACTGGAGCAACTACAGAATGTTAAAGAAAAAGCTATATCCACATACACAAGGTTATGAACAATTTTGCTAAGAATTTCAGAAACTCAGCCTTCACTAACTGCTACAATGTCAGATAGGTTGAATGAAGCCATAGATCAGGCTGAAGCAACTATCAGTGCTGGAGAAGCTAGCATCAAAGAAGTAATCGAAGAATGGAGTCTGTAAGGTATGAATAGAGGTGAGACAAAAAAATTGAAGAAACTGTAGGAAAACTCAGAAAAGTTAGTCACCAATTCGATGAACTGAACTTTTCGCTTGATGTGTTACTATCACAAATTGATGAAGAAACTCGGAAAAATTCACTTGTTGCACTTCGTTTACAAACAAATCGGAGCGTATAACAAATCACTGCACCCGACCTAATGCTAAATTTACTGGTAGCGGGTGAGTTCAGCCGTCCTATGGAAAGAGGAAAACATCTATGTATGCACCTAGAAGTAGTGTTGCTCTGTATCAGTGGTATGTCTAAGAACCCCTCAATTTTGCTTCAGATGTCTGGTAGAAAATGACATAGTGCAAGGTGAATGTATACTTGTCTCCATCGCTGTCTTCAGTTGTTTCTGTCTCTTTTAAGTATTCAATTCTTTTAATACCTGTATAAGTTTCTGTGGTAGGAGGGGAAATTCCCAGAAGAGGAATGGTACTAATTTGGCAATCAACTAGCTTAGGTTCAGCTTTTTTATTGCAAGAAATTTCTAATGTACTGATTGATCTAATAACACTATCATTCATCTGATTTAGTGAGCTAATTAGTGTACCTATTGTTAAAAGTCCAAACATTACGAAAAAGGTACCTAGTGGTGATATATTACTCTGATTCTTTATGATTATCTGACCGTCCTTGCGTACAATGTTTGCCATATTTGTATTCATTAATTCAATCTAGAGCTTATTTTGACTTGCTTAGCCTTGAGTTAAATTGAGATTAAGAATATATTAAAACTGTAGCTTTCCTTTACAATTTGCAATTGATTAGAAAAATATCTTCAGCACCCAACTATCACTATTAGAATTAGGGGTAAACATGCTGTACCTGCCATTCTGAACCTTGTTTGAGATAGATGTAGCGATTTTGTGGATTTCCTTTTAACAATAGCTGATCGCATTTGTTGGGGATCAAGAGTAGTAAACAAAAATTAGGCAGAGGGACTGCGGGATCGCTGACACCGAGAGGGAAGTCCTGATCAGCGGGGCGGGGGCTGGCAGGTTGTGCCCACGTAAATTGCTGTCTGGCACTGTCGGAAATGTCCTGCCATACTTTTGCCCTTAGGTCTTGATATTCACCACTATCTGCCGTAATCACCACAACTTCCCCAAAAATACGAAACTGTTCCCTTGTTTTGGGGAAATACCAACAAATTTCGCCATAGGGGTTAGCTTGCAAATGGCTAATTTTGGCACTGCGGCGATCGCTGATAATCTGAATATCATCCGTTCCTTCCCGAAAGCCACGAAATACTACCGTGCGATTGCTGGGATAACCAGCGGGACAGACGGTTGCTAGTTGAAAATAACGGGACTCGGGCTGAGAACGATGTAAGTGCAGGTTGCGGGACAGGGGCGATCGCCACGGAGCAAAATTTACATTCATAAACAAAACTTAACACACCTCTTGTCATCTCAAATAATTCTCATAGCTAAAAGCCCTTGCCAATTCAGTCTTAATAGACTTTAATCTATTTATTAAACAAACCTATAGACTTATACTCATGTTACAAGCCGTTAATCAAGGGTTGCTTGACACAATCTGGCTGATCCCGATCTACTCACTGCTGGGAGCGGCACTATCCTTAATCTGGATGCCATCGCTCACACGGCGGACGGGTCCTCGTCCTGCGGGCTATGTGAACTTAGTGATGACTTTGCTGAGTTTTCTGCATGGTCTGCTGGCATTGCAGGCTATTTGGGGACAACCGCCCTTGCACTGGCAGGTAAATTGGTTCAGTGTAGCAGGACTAGACTTCCTCATACCATGGGAAATTTCCTCTCTGACTGTAGGAGCTACAACATTGATAACAGGCTTGAATTTTCTAGCTCAGGTGTATGCAGTGGGCTACCTAGAAATGGACTGGGGCTGGGCGAGATTCTATTCCCTGTTGGCATTTTTTGAGGCGGGAATGTGCGCCCTAGTATTTACAGATTCGCTGTTCATTGCCTATGTGATTTTGGAACTTCTCACCCTAGGCACTTATCTGTTGGTGGGAATGTGGTACAACCAACCTTTAGTAATTACGGGGGCAAGAGATGCTTTTCTCACCAAGCGGGTGGGGGATTTATTCCTGCTAATGGGAGTGGTGGCATTACTTCCCTTGGCAGGAACATGGAACTTTGATGAATTGGCTGAATGGGCAAAGACCGCTTCCCTTGATCCTGCGGTGATTACCCTTGTGGGTTTGGCTCTGCTGGCAGGACCGATGGGCAAATGCGCTCAGTTTCCTCTGCATTTGTGGCTAGATGAAGCGATGGAAGGTCCCCTCCCTAGCACTATTTTGCGAAATTCAGTGGTGGTGGCAACAGGGGCATGGGTACTATACAAACTACAGCCAGTGCTGTTGCTGTCCCCTGTGGTGCAGTCGGTGATGATTTTTGTGGGTTCAGCAACAGCGTTGGGAGCTACCCTAATTGCGATCGCCCAAATAGACATCAAGCGCATCCTTTCCTATTCAGTGAGCGCGTACATGGGCTTAATTTTTGTGGCTGTCGGTACTGGTCATACCCAAGAAGGACTGCTATTGATTCTCAGCCATGGCATGGCAATGGCGGTTTTGGTGATGAGTGTGGGTTCAGTGATTACTAATTGCATCACGCAGGATGTCACTCAATTAGGGGGTCTCTTCTCCCGTCGTCCGATTACGGCTTTGAGTTTTCTGGTAGGTACATGGGGCATGGTGGGACTGCCGCCTCTGGGCAACAGTTGGGTGTTCCAAAGTTTGGTGAGCCAATTGTGGTATGAGCAAAGGGGTCTGGCATTTTTGATCTTGATCGTAAACGGGCTTACCGCATTTAGCCTAATGCGTTTGTTTGGCTTAATTTTTCTTGGTAAGCCACAACAAATGACCGAGCGATCGCCAGAACCGCTGTGGTTAATCGTATTACCAATGACCGTTGGGGCGGGCGTAACTCTGCACATTCCCCACCTCCTATTTAGTTGGCAGATTGTTAATGACTGGACGGTTTTTACTAAACACAGCGGTATAGCTTTAGTAATGTCTAGCCTTGTGGGGTTGGGTTTAGGTTTGTATTTATATGGCAACACGAACATAATGAAACCTGTGCGCTTGCCTTCAATCAAGTTACAAGATTTCTTTGCCTACGATTTTTATACGCCCAAACTATACAAAGGTACAGTTGTCGGATTTGTTGATCTGTTTTCCCGTTTTGCTGATTGGTGCGATCGCCATTTAATTGATGGAGCAAGTAATTTATTCGGTTTAGCAACCATTTTTAGTGGCGAGAGCTTAAAATATACCACTTTCGGACAGTTACAACTCTATGTACTTACTACAGTAGTCGGGATTGTCGTGCTATTCTTATTATTAAAATAGGAGCGGGTTAATGCTTAGTTTACTAATTTTAATTCCTATTCTCGGTGCAACAATTACAATGCTAGTGTCAAATGGCACCATTGCTAAAAGGGTTAGCTTGCTATGTTTGAGTGTTGTAGTAATTCTGACCCTCTACATAGCCAGAGAATTTACAATTACTGATGGACATTTTCAGTTTAGCGAAACCTACCAGTGGATCAACTTAATTGGTTTAGACTACAGCTTAGGAATTGATGGCATCTCTCTGCCTCTTATCGGCTTAAATATGTTGATCTGTTGGTTAATAGTTTTTGCCTATGATGCTAATAGTCATCGCGCCCGCTCCTTTTTAGCATTGTTGCTTCTTGCTAATGCAGGACTTACGGGAGCCTTTGCCTCAACCAATGTGCTACTATTCACCATTTTTTATGAATTGGAATTAATCCCGATCTATCTGTTGATCGCCATTTGGGGTAGTGTCAAAAGGGAATATGCGGCAACTAAATTTTTGATTTTCACGGCGGTATCAGGCATTCTGATATTAGTTGGTTTTCTGGCTGTGGGTTGGTTTGCCGCCAATCCCAACCCTACTTTCAACTATGAATCTCTCTTGCATACAAATTTCCCTGTTGCCGTACAGACCATTTTGCTTTTGATTCTTTTGGTGGGATTTGGCATCAAAACCCCGCTGGTGCCCCTGCATACTTGGCTCCCCGACACCTATGTGGAATCTTCTACCTCTACAGCGATGCTGTTGGGGGGCTTGCTAGCAAAACTGGGAGCCTATGGTTTACTTCGCTTCTGCATGCCTTTGTTTCCCGATGCCTGGCATACTCTAGCTCCATTCCTTGCGCTGTGGGGCGGCTTAGGAATTCTCTATGGAGCATTTACAGCGATCGCGCAAAAAGACATCAAAAGAATGGTGGCTTACAGTTCCATTGGACACATGAGCTACATCTTGCTTGCCATAGCGGCGGATAATCCCCTGAGCCTTGTAGGAGCGGTATCGCAAATGGTGAGTCATGGATTGATTCTAGCCTTACTCTTCTACCTAGTGGGCATTGTGGAAGCTAAAGTGGGTACTCGAGAAATTGATATATTGAATGGCTTGATGAATCCCATTAGGGGTCTGCCCACTACCAGTGCCCTGCTCATTCTCTCTGGCATGGCGAGTGCGGGTATCCCTGGACTGGTAGGCTTTGTCGCTGAATTTATCACCTTCCAAGGCAGTTACACCCAGTTTCCTGTACCTACCATTATGGCGATCGCTGGCACTGGTCTAACAGCAGTATATTTCGTAATTCTGCTCAACAGAACCTGCTTTGGCAAGTTGGATAATCGCACCGCTTACTATCCCAAAGTATCAGGAGTGGAGCAAATCCCTGCCCTCGTGCTCACCGCTTTGATTATTTGGTTGGGTGTACAGCCCAGCCATCTTATCTCGTGGAGTGAAGCCACAGCGCAGGTTTACAGCCAATATACTGTCGCTAATGCAGGTTTAATGCCAATTCGCTTAGATTCCTCGCAGATTGCTATCAAATAGGAGTAAAAATTATGACTACCACCTTAGAAAGAAAAACCATACTGCCGCCTTCGCAACACGAGTTCGCTGAGGTCATCCATCGCCTCGAGGCAGGCGGGGCAATGCTCCCTGATACCCCAGAGAACCTAATGCAGATTATCGGCTTGTATAAAGCCTATGCCGTACCGATGGACTTCTATTGGCGGGATTTGCTCTACATTGCGGAACGGGTATTCCTTGACCCTGTGCCTGCCTTCAAGTACTTCCTACCCCAAGAATACTTAGAATTAGAAAATCACTACGCGGGGGATAATGCCGATCTGCGCATCTGGCGGGGCTATGCCACGGCACATAAAGAACTCTTGGAATTCATGGACAAGGGAGAACTAAAAGCGAAGCTACCCAAACTATTCCATCATCTGTGGCACGATCGCATCAATATGGAATTTGCCGAAGAATGTATGCGTGCCATGCTGTGGCATCGGAATATGGGCGGTTTGCTGGAACCCTACATGGACTCTGAGGAATACAAACAGAATTGCGATCGCGCAATCAAGGCATACTTCCAATATAATCCTATCATGTTAGGATTATACAAACTCTTCCCCGAGATGTTCTATGAACAATGCCGCCAAGCCACTATGACCAGTGTGTTGGGGCTGTTCTGGGAAATTATGGCTCCCGTATTCTTTGAGATGAGCGACATCTACGATGAGGGAGGATTTAAGGGTGTCCCCGATGCCATGAATTTCCTAGTAAATGGCATCTTTGCGATCGCAGGTCGTCCCATCTATCACCGTGTCAACATCAGGGGCGAATGGTACGACCTAGTTCCCAAATCCAAAGGTTTCACATGGCTTTATGAAGCGGCATTTCCCTATGTGGAAGCGGTATTCTATCGCACCGCTCCCTTCAGAGGGACTAAATCCTATAACGCCCAAGCCAAGCAAGTGCCAGCGGATCAAAATGACTTCCATTTTGGGGTGCTCTATGCTGACAAGTTTCCAGTGGGTTCTGCGGGCATTCCCCCCACTTTGCTCCATCAGGATATGTTCCACTTCCTACCCCCCTACCTTGTGGAATACTATCAAAAATTCTGTCGTGGCAAAGATGATATGCTCATCCAGTTGGCGATTAGCTTTCAGCGTTCCATGTATTGTGTTACTTCCGCTGTAATTCAGGCTGGAAGAGCCGCTTTTCTCTATCCCCTAGACGATCCCAATCCTGAACATCTCAAAGCCAATCGGGCTTATTTTGAAGGGCAATTGAATCGCTTCTGCCGCCGTGAATATGGCATGAATGAAGCCGCCCGCCTAAGGTTTATCCAAACTCAAGACTATCGTTAGGAGTTCACTTATGGCAAACATTGTAGAAATTGCAGTTAGCAATGATTCCTTCCAAACTCTAGTGACGGCGGTAAAAGCCGCAAATTTGGTAGATGCGCTGGCAAGTCCAGGTCCTTTTACGGTCTTTGCTCCAGTGGACAGTGCCTTTGCCAAACTGCCCGCAGGTACAATCACTACCCTAGTGCAAAACCTTCCCCAACTGACACGGATTCTTACTTATCATGTGGTTGCAGGGAAGTATAAGAAAGAAGATTTGCTAGATAAACCACGCCTCACCTCTTTGGAAGGTTCTGAGCTTTATATCAATGTAAATGGTACATTTGAAGTAAATAATGCTACGGTCATTGCTGAAGATATTGAAGCGGATAATGGCATAATCCATGTGATTGACACAGTAGTTCTGATGCGCCCGCACTGGTTTGATGGCATCATGGAGTTCAGTAAAGCTGTTTTCCGCTAGGTGATCCCGCCTCTTTGCTGTGCTTTACCTATCTTCACTTAATTTGACGACACTGCCCAGATATGCCATGCTTAATTACTTGTATTTTGGCGCATAGCCTATGAAACCAATCCGTGTTGTCTTGATCGAAGACCATGATTTGACCCGCGTGGGGATGAAAATGACTCTGCAACAGCAGGAAGGTATCAGTCTTGTTGCCGAAGCCTCCACTGGTGCTGAGGGTATTGCCGCAACCGCTCAACACAAACCTGATGTGGTGATAGTGGATTTGGGCTTGCCCGATATGGATGGCGTGGAAGTTACCCGTCAGCTCAAGTCCCTAGACCCCAGCCCCTATGTGCTGATCCTCACCCTAGCTGACAGTGAAGAAGTGGTGTTAGCCGCCTTTGCCGCAGGGGCAGACTCCTATTGCATTAAAGACATTCGCTCTGAAAATCTAGTCGAGGTACTGCAATTAACCGCAGAGGGCAACTCATGGGTCGATCCAGCGATCGCCAGAATAGTTTTAGGTCAAGTGCGCAAATCGGAACAAACCGTTGAGATTGCCGCCTCTGAACCAGAGTACAAGCAAATCCTCGAGTCCACGCCGCTCACCGAAAGGGAGTTAGAGGTGCTCGCCGAAATTGTCAACGGCTACAGCAATGCGGAAATCGCCGAACGGCTTTACATCACAGTCGGCACAGTCAAAACCCATGTGCGCAATATCCTGAACAAGCTGTGTGCTGACGATCGCACCCAAGCGGCAGTGCGAGCACTGCGGTCGGGTTTGGTTAAGTAGTGCTATAAAACATGGCAAATATGTTAAGCTAAAAAACGCTGTATTTATACGAACCAAGAAAAATTGTGGCAACCCTTCAGCAACAGAAAATCCGCATTCGGCTTAAAGCCTTTGACCATCGCCTACTAGACGCATCTTGTGAAAAAATTGTCGATACTGCCAATCGCACCAATGCGGCGGCAATTGGACCTATCCCCCTACCCACGAGACGGCGCATCTACTGTGTGTTGCGATCGCCCCATGTGGACAAAGACTCCCGCGAGCATTTCGAGACCCGCACCCACAGCCGCATCATTGACATCTATCACCCTTCCGCCAAAACCATCGACGCACTGATGAAGCTCGACCTCGCCGCAGGCGTGGACATTGAAGTTAAGCTCTAGGCTATGCTGAAACCCAAAATTGCGATCGCCCATCTTGGCTGTGAAAAAAATCGGGTGGACACCGAGCACATGTTGGGTTTGTTGGCGCAATCTGGCTATCCCGTCAGCAGTGATGAATACGAAGCGGACTATGTAATTGTCAATACCTGTAGCTTCATCGAGTCTGCGCGGCGGGAATCAGTGCGCACTTTGGTAGAAATGGCAGAGCTAGGCAAAAAGATTGTGATTGCTGGCTGTCTGGCACAACACTTTCAGCAGGAACTGCTCGAGGAACTGCCCGAAGCAGTGGCACTGGTGGGCACAGGGGACTACCACAAAATCGTTAGCGTCATCGAGCAAGCCGAAAGTGGTATCCGCACTAGCTATGTCAGCCCCGAGCCTAGCTACATTGCCGATGAAACTGTGCCTCGCTACCGCACCACCAACGCCAGCACTGCCTATCTCAAAATTGCAGAAGGTTGCGATTACGCCTGCGCCTTTTGCATTATTCCTAAACTCAGAGGCAAACAGCGATCGCGCACCCTTGAATCCATCGTCGCCGAAGCCCACCAGTTAGCCGATCAAGGAGTACGGGAGTTAATCCTCATCTCCCAAATCAGCACCAACTACGGTATTGACCTCTACGGTCAGCCCCGCCTAGCCGAACTGCTCTATGCTCTGGGCGAAGTAGATGTAGATTGGATTCGCCTCCACTATGCCTACCCCACAGGACTAACTCCCAAAGTGTTGCGTGCCATCAAAGAAATTCCCAATGTTCTGCCCTATCTCGATCTGCCACTGCAACACTCCCATCCCGAGATACTGCGTGCCATGAACCGCCCGTGGCAGGGTAGAGTTAACGATCAGATTATTGAACAAATCAAACACAACCTACCCGAAGCCGTACTGCGCACCACCTTTATTGTTGGCTTCCCCGGAGAAACTGAGGCGCATTTTGAACATTTACTGGACTTCACCGCCAAGCATCAATTTGACCATGTAGGAGTCTTCACCTTTTCCGCCGAAGAAGGCACACCCGCCTACAACTTGCCCAATCAACTAGCCGAAGCCACCAAGCAAGAGCGCTATCACCGCCTCATGTCCCTTCAACAGCAAATCTCATGGCACAAAAATCAAGCTGAAGTAGGCAAGGTAATTGATGTGTTAGTTGAAGAAGAAAACCCAGACACAGGCGAAAAAATTGGTCGCTCAGCCCGCTTCTCCCCTGAAGTGGACGGCGTAATCTATCTCGCTGACCCACATGACTGCGCCAGTTTAGGCGACCTAATCCCTGCTCGTATTACTGCCGCCGATCACTACGATCTTTTTGCCGAAGTTACTCCATAATTTTTGTCTCTGGGCACAGATGCTCTCAGAGTGCCTGTAACTCTTTGCTCAACCTAGCGCAATCAACCAGTAAACATCGGCAAACATGAATTTCCTTAACAAAAAGTTCAGGTAAACGGGTTGACACTTTGTAACATTTCGTCATAAATTGGGAGAGCGTTTTGATTAACGCCCATTTCTAAAAACACATTTTTTTAAGGAAAAAACCCATGACGATCGCAATAGAGCGCCGCAGTAGCGGCAGTTTGTGGGAGCGTTTCTGCCAGTGGGTCACCTCCACCGAGAACCGCCTATACATCGGCTGGTTTGGCGTGCTGATGATCCCCTGCTTGCTCT
>Ga0272446_1004771_pt1 | contig 15677 bp, 10 predicted proteins | sample YNPCB0061_FD_194587 | JGI IMG/M metagenome (GOLD analysis project Ga0272446, IMG submission 194587) | Hot spring microbial mat communities from Yellowstone National Park, WY, United States - YNP-CB-006-1 | ecosystem: Environmental > Aquatic > Thermal springs > Hot (42-90C) > Sediment | place... | reverse complement strand
CAGGCGCTCGTCATTCCCGGTCTGATACTCGCCGCCATCATCGGCGCTGCGCGGTTGTGGCGATGGTGGCAGGCAAGAAACGCAGCGATAGACCAACGCAGCGTCAGTGGGGTTCGGCGCAACAATGGTGCATCGCGTGCAGCATATGCGCTGATGATCGGCGCGATCGGCATCGCAGCAGCAACCAATCTGGCGTATCGTAATCCGGTAGCGACAACGGTGCTCTACCGCGAGACACCAGAACGACTGGCAGCGATGGAGCGACTGGCAGCATTAATCCCGCCCGACGCATCGCTGGGGGTTACGTCGTTTCTTGCGCCGCAGATGATGCCGCGCCGCTTCATCTATTACGTGCCGCCCGATGAGTCGTTTCCGCCGCTCGAGCGCGCCGGGTATCTCTTTATCGATACACGCGCCGCAGCACTGCGCACTGATCGTCACCGCGATTTTGTTCAACGCCTGCGTGAATCGGGTCGCTGGCAGGTGATTGCAGAAGAACAGGATCTGCTGGTGATGCGTCAGGCGCCGGACAATCCGTAACAGGACGATGCTCGATCATCACACGCTGCGGAATGCGCGCGCTCTGCCGACTGCCAGCCGGATCGCGCTGGTTGTCGTGGTTGTGCTGGCGCTGGTCATGCGTCTGTGGTTCTGGTGGATCCAGGCGCGCTCCGGCGCTGTGCCGCCTGGTGATCCGGAAGAGTACTATCGCGCAGCCATCCATATTCTGCATGGCGGCTACCACGACACCGGCAAGTGGCTGCGTCCGCCGGTCTATCCGGCATTTCTGGCGCTCCTGTTGCCGGCAGCCGGGATGCATATCGCCGATGCGTTGCTGTTTCAGGCGTGCATCTTGAGCGTCGGGGTGCTGGCGTTCTACGCATTCGGCGCGCACCTCTTCGGGCGGATCACCGGTCTGGTCACGGCGTTGCTGGCAGCGATCTTTATTCCACTGGCATCGTATGCCAGTTCGCTCTACGCCGAGGCGCTGTTTGTAACCCTTCTGGTTACCGGTCTGACGGCACTCAACGACGCGATTGAACGCAAAAGCGGGCGAATGGCGTTTGGCGCTGGCATAATCCTGGCGCTTGCGGCGCTGACGCGCGCGGTTGGCGTGTATCTGATCCCGCTGGCAGCGGCATGGATGATATGGCGCGCCTGGTCCGACGGGTATCGGGAATGGCGCTGGTATCGTTCGGCGATCCTCCTGCTGCTGGGCGCAATGCTGGTCATCGGACCGTGGGCCGGGCGGAATTATCTGGTGCACGGTCGCCTGATCGTGAGCGATACGAACGGCGGCATCAGTATGTGGTACGGTACTGTGCGCGATGACGCCGAACAGGCGGCAGGCGAGGCGCGCCTGGCAGCGGTTCCGAACCTTGCCGACCGGCAGACGCTTGCCCTGCGCATGGCGTGGGATAATATTCGTGACGATCCGGTGCGGTTTCTCACCCGCATGCGCTTCAAGATCGCATCACTCTACGCGCTTCAAACGCGCAGTTATGCGGTTGGCGATGTCATTTCGATCGACTCACGCGGCGCGCCAATCGTGCAGAATGCGGGTGAATATCGGCTGGAACTGACCGCACTGGCGGATGCACAGTACGTTGCATTGATGTTGCTGGCAATCGGCGGATTCTGCTTCATGCCGCAACCTGCGCGCGCTGTGCCGACATTACTGTGGGTCGGGCTGGCGACACTGCTGGCGGCGCTGACGATTGGACATCCCCGTCTGCGCCTGCCGGTTGTGGCGGCGGTTCTGCCATTCGCAGCATATGCGCTGGTCAGGCTGCCAGCACTATGGCGGCAGCCTGATCGACTCCTGCGCGACCGGCGCAGTTACGCGGCGCTGATCGGGGCAATGATCTTCCTGGCGTTCATGTTCAGCACCCGCTACATCTCGTGGATCGAAAGTCTTCGGTATACTGTGCCGGGACGCGCAGCGCTCGCAGCGGGTGATGTTCATCGGGCTGGCAGGTTATTGACACGGGCGCGAGAAGTCGCTCCCGACAACCCGTTGCGCGTGATCGACCTTGCCGATCTCTATCTGGCGCAGGGCGACAATGAGCGGGCGCTGGAACTCTACCGCCTGGCAGCGTCGATGGAACATCGCAGTCTATACGCGCAGGCAATGCGCGTGCTCACCGCTGCGGCGCTCGACAATCCGGCGGAAGCGGCAGCGGCGCTGCGTGCCATCGACGGCTACTGGCGCACCGGCAACGATCTGCTGGAATGGGCATGGAACATCCAGCAGGGCGTCGCGCCGGATCGCATCATTCCCGGCGATCCCGCTGCGCTCGGGTTCTACGCCGGGTTCGCGCCCGCCACTCCCGATCTTACCGTTGGGCGCTGGACATTGGGAGAGGGAAGAGTGCGAGTGCGCGGCGGGTGCGGGCAGCTGGAGGTGCGCATGCATGGACCGACTGGACGTGTGGTTGACATCTCGCTTGATGACTGGAACATCCACGAGCGGGTCACGCTGACCGGAGCGCCGCAGGAGGTGCATCTTTCGCTATCAGGTATACGCGAATGTGAGTACAATCCCGAACTGACAGTGCGGTTCACAAGTGCAACAGGACTGCTCGATCTGGAGACGGCGCCGTGGTATGGCGGAGTGGCGATTACTGACGTGCGGGTCACGCCGTAGGCGCCGGAGAAATTGGCACACAGCATTGTTCTAGAAAGGGAACTCCAGTGAACTCGTATAAAGACACGTCCACTCATTCTATATTATCAGACAGACCAGCGAAGAGTCTGTCTCCTCGTTCGGATCTCGTGTGGACGCTCATGGCGTGTGCAGCCACATTGCCATGGATTATTTATATCATTGCCGCATACATTAATCTCGATTTCTGGCATGACGAGATTTATACACTACATCATTTTGTGTTTGTTCCGATATCAACGACTGTAACCGACTATCGCGCGCCAAACAATCATATTTTCGCCAACATACTAAACCACTTTTATCTGAACGGATTCGGCATCGATGATTTCGATTTACTTAGAGAACCGTGGAAAATCCGCTTATTAATGCTTTTTTACACATTTTTGACGTTTATATACGTCTATAGGACTGTAAGAGACTTTTTTGGTCCGATAGCAGGATTTTTTACAGTTATTATCCTGGGATCAACTCTTCCTTTCATAAACTTCACTGTTCAGGTTAGAGGCTATACCTTGAGCATGACACTGCTCGGAATGATTTTATACTATAAATTACATTATTATACGGGTGGAAGCAGGATAAGTGGATCTTTAGTCATAATACTGACTTCTTTGCTTTTTTATACCATCCCATCAAATATATACATTATCGCGCCTATTTTCATTTATTGGTTATCAAGGTATCTGTTTTCGAGTTTGAGAAATAAAAACGTCCGAACTAACGGAAAATTAACGACTAACCGCGAGATAAAGCTGGCGATCATGATTATGTCAGGCATCGCCATCGCCACAATCTGGTATATCCCCATCCTTCCAAAAGTAATCGACAACAATATGACAAGAACATCAGGAATGCCCAACTTGAGTACATTAACAGAACTTATGCCTGCATTTTTCAGACATCTCATCTCAAAACGGTTTTTACTACTCTTACCAGTATTATATGGACTTATGAAGATTTTCAGGGATAGAAACCGGGATTACAACGTTTTTTATCTACTTCTGGTATTAATGGTACTTCCATTCTTATTGAGTGCTCTTAGGGGTGACAAACCGTTTGACCGAACATTTATTCCATTAGTCATCCCTTTCTCTATGATCGGGGGTATATCTCTGAAAGAAGCAATCAAAGGTTTCAATGTTCGATTTACTTCTATTTCTCTCGTATTGATCTTTCTTGCCGCTATCATCTCATTTACTTTTTCAGTAGTATATCGCGATAGAATCCTGCTATCAAATTTAGAATCTGGAAGGCATTTACAAGACATTACAAACAATTATTACCAGAATTATTATAAACCATCCGCACTTATGAAAGAGTTTGCTGAGATTTGCCAGGAGGAATCTATCTTCATAATTCACAAGTGGGATAAGATGGCAATGCCGAGATATCTCGACTATTGGTTAGAAATTTACGGAAAAACATTAAAAGAATGGCATAAATCTCCTAACCTAGAAATAAAGAAGAGCTGGATTCGATCAAAGAAGCCCATATACGTGTTTACAAATGATGCAAACGTACAGCGTCTCCTGGAGAGTCGCTATCCTGATTTAAGTTGCAAGCGTATTACATCACCAGGGCAATTAGGCATGGTAATAGAATGCAACCACAGAGATCGACCCGAAGAATCAACTCTTGATCGCTCCCGTCCATGGGTTGCGCTGGGAAGAGGCTGGTATGCTACTGAATATGCCGGTTCCTTAGCCTATCGCTGGGGCAGCGCCAACAACACGCTCTGGCTGGTCAACCCGTATGATACGCCAATCCATATGACGCTGGCGTTGACCCTGGCGTCTTACGAGACGGCGCGCCCGGTGGAACTGTGGCACGATCGACGCCTGATCGCGCGCTGGGACGTGCAGCGCCCAATGCGCACCTATCGCATAGGAGTGACCGCACCGCCGGGACAAACCCGATTGCGCCTGCGTGCGCCGACGACGTATGACCCGCAGTCGCAGCGTGAGTTAAGCGTTATAGCACTGAAGGTGCAGCTTGCAGATTACACCGCTACGGAAAGCAAGTAACGTTATGAAGCGGTCGACGCGCTCGTCTGCTGAGCGGGCGGCTCCTTCCAGCAGCCGCATCGCCGCCATCTATGCGCTGGCGCTCGGATGCTACGTGCTGCTGGCGCTGATTGTCACCTGGCCCCTGGCGTTGCATTTCGACCGGCTTCTGTTCGGCGGAATCGACGGCGCGCCAGGGCGATTCGACTTTGCTGGCGGCGAAGAAGCTGGATTGCATCTGTGGCATCTCTGGTGGGTGAGCGAGGCGATCCTGCACGGCGCCAACCCGTTCTGGACCGACCTGCTCTTCTACCCGGACGGCGTGCAATTGTATGTGCAAACGCTCAGCGCGCCGAATGCAGTGCTTACGCTGCCGGTCTATCTGCTGGCGGGTCCGGTGGCGGCGTTCAACGCAGCGGTGCTGCTGGGTTTTGCGCTGACCGGGTTTGGCGTCTTTCTGCTCGCCTACCACTATGTGCGCGGATTCTGGGAGGCGCTGGTGTGCGGTGTGCTGGTTACGCTCGGACCGCTCCACATCGCACAGTTGCAGAACAGCCACCTTAACCTGTTCAGCCTGCACTGGATCCCGTTCTATATCTACGCCCTGGCATTGCTGGATCGCGGCGCGGAGCGCTGGCGCATTGCATGCGCTGCGGCAATCGCCGCGCTGGTTGTGCTTTCCGACTGGTACTGGGCATCGATCTGTGGCGTACTTACAATTGTATGGATGGCTGCACGGTTCGCAGCAGTTCGTGAGCGCCTGATCCTCGCCCGCCATTATGCGCTGTTTGCGATTGGAACGCTGATCCTGCTGGCGCCGTTTCTCGCCGGGATGCTTATGCGGCGTGACGTATTACCGATAGGTCACCAGGCGCGTGACGCGATCTTGGAAGCATATGTGTACAACTCGTCGGTCGACCTGTTCGGGTTATTCTTTCCGAATGTGTACCAACCGCTGTGGGGGGCGCAGGTCGAGCAATGGATGCGCCCGGTTGCCGAATACTTCGCTCCAAGCGTCTGGTATGTTCCGGCGGGATGGACCCTGATGGCGCTGGCGATTATCGGCGCGCGAACCGTCTGGCGGCGCGAGCGGCACCTGGCGTTCACTGCCATCGTGCTCTGGGTGTTGGCGATGGGTCCTGGTCTGCACATCCTGGGGAAGGACACGGGCATCCCAATGCCGTATGCGCTGCTTGATCGGCTTCCGCTGTTCGGGACAGCGCGCAAGCCAGCGCTGTTTATCGCGCCGGTGCTGATGGTGATGAGCATCGCAGCGGCGCAGGGGCTGGCGCAGTTGCGCCGGGGGAAGCCAGATGTCTGGCGCATGCTGCCAATCGCAGGGGCAGTGGTGGCAGGGTTGTTCGAACTCTGGCTGCCGCCGGGGCGCGTCTTCCTGCCGCTGGAGCGCCCGGCGGTGTACGAACAAATTGCAGCGCGTCCGGGCGCCGTCGCCGACCTGCCGCTCGATGTGCTCGAAACGAGCCGCACCTTACGGAATCAGATGGTCCACGGTCAACCGATCATCGGCGGGTTTATTGCGCGGCGACCGGCATACGACAGCTTCCATATGCCGCTGTTGCGCGCCATCGGGACGATGCAAGCATTGCGGCAAGATGATGTTGTACCACTCGATCAGTCCACGCTCAGAGCGATGCAGTGTTTCGCGCCGGTGCGCCACGTGGTAGTGCGCACCGACCTGACGACGGCGCGTGAGCAGGAACGGGTGGCGGAAACGATCGGGAGGTTGATCGGGCATGCGCTGACACCAGAGTATGAGGATGCACAGTATCGCTGGTACGAACTCCCCATGTTCGCCGAAGCCTGTCATCCCTTCGTGTATGCAGGCAAAGGATGGTATGACGTAGAGCGCAACGATAACGGTCTGCATCGCTGGGGGAGCGCCGACAACACGATCTGGCTGGTCAACCCGTATGATACGCCAATCTATACGACACTGGCATTGACCCTGGAGTCTTACGAGACGACGCGCCCGGTGGAATTGTGGCATGATCGGCGCCTGATCGCGCGTTGGGACGCACCGCGTCCGGCGCATACCTATCGCATAGGATTGACCGTGCCGCCGGGACAGACCCGATTGCGCCTGCGCGCGCCGACGACGTATGACCCGCAATCCCGGCGTGATCTGAGCATTGTAGCGTTGAAAATACATATAACCGGTTATACATTGAACTCTCAACCATGATGACCCAGCCATCCGCTGCACCAACCGAACTCGAGCAGGCGATTGATCCCTGGTTGCAACATATGCGCTGGCGGCGCGACTTCGCGCGCTGGCGCGAGCGGCGTATCAATCAGGAAGCGTACCAGAGCGACCGGCTTGCATGCCTGGAACAGATGATCGAACCGATCAACGGTGTGCGCCTGCTCGACCTGGGCGCAGGGATGGGCGGTTTTGCGGTTGCGGCGTCCCTGCGTGGCGCGCAGGTCGTCGCCAGCGAGTATAATCCAGCCTACTGTCGAATCATTCTGCTGCGCGCGGCGCGTTACCACCTGCATCTGCCGGTGATCAACGCCGCCGGTGAAGCGTTGCCGCTGCCGGCAGAAGCGTTCGATGCGGTCGTCTGCTGGGATGTTCTGGAACATGTCCAGTCGCCGGAACAGGTGCTGCGCGAGATTGCGCGGGTGTTGCGTCCCGGTGGCATCGCGCTGATAACGGTGATCAACCGACGAGCCTGGATCGATCCGCACTACCATATGCGGGGGATCAACTGGATGCCGCGTCCGTTCGCCGAATGGTTGATCGCACGCCGCGGGCGCAGCAAGCGCGGCGCGGCGTTTCGTGATATGCAGCGGTTGAGTGACATGCACTATTTCGAGTACCAGACATTCACTGCGCTCGCGGCGCGCTGCGGATTCTGCGTGCGCGATCTCCGCGAAGAAGAACTGCTGCGTGGAACGCTCTACAGCCCGAAACCGGCGCACCGCATCGCGCGAGCGGCGCTGCGCCGCCTGGGGCTGGAGCGCGCTGCGTATCGCCTGCAACGCGACTGGTACACCGGCATGTTTGAACTGGGACTGGTCAAACAGTAGCAATGGCAACCGAACCGACAACCAGTCGCGCCCCTTCGCTCGCCAGCCAGGTATCGCGTGCCGTTGTGTGGAACGCAGCGTTCGTGCCGCTGCGCATGATCGCCGAGATTGTCGCAACGCTGCTCAAACTGACGGTGCTGCCGTTGACCAGTTACGGCTTGCTGGCGCTGGTGAGCGGCGCCAGTAATGGACTGGGCACCTGGATCGACCTGGGAACAACCCGTGCGCTGCCGAAGTACATCCCTGAAACGAACCGCACCGGCGGACCACGCGCAGTGTTGCGATTGCTCTTCGCGGTGCTTGTGGCGCAGGTTGCCGTCCTGATCCTCGTGTTCACCGGATTGATCGCAGGGTACGACCGCTACATCGGCGAGTTGCAGAACAAGGTGCTCGCCGATGGGCGCATTCCGCCTGTCGAGCAGATGACCCTTGTACAGTTCATCGATGAATCTGGCTGGCTCATCATGCTTACCATCCTGATCATGCTCTTCCTGGGCATCTGCTACGACATGCTGATGGCGTACCTGAACAGTTTTTTCAAGCAGCGCGCCTGGAACAGTGTGGCGCTGGCGGCGGGTTTGTTGCCGCCGTTGTTGAGTGCGACAGCCATTCTCATCAGCCGGCTGACCCCTGATCCTGACCGTAGCGCGATCATCGGCGTGCTGATCGCCATGTTCGTCGCCCCCGCGATCGCCGTTGCGCTGGCTGCATGGAACGTGTACCGTTTGTGGAAATCCGATATCGGCTCCTGGTCGGATGATGGACCGACTGTGCTCAACCTGTCGTTTGCCGACGCCCTGCCGTCCGGTTTCGTGCGCTACTGTGCGGTTTCGTACCTTATGACACTGACCGACTTTCTGGCGAGTAAGTCGTTTGCGGTATTTCTTGCCAACGACATCAGCGATGTCGCCCTGCTCTGGGCTGGCGCGTCGGTGGTTGGGATGGTGCTTGGCTACCTGTACACACCGATGATTGGTGTACAGGTGCCGCTGTTCACCAGGGTGCGCGCAGGTGAGGGCGGAACGCTTTTGGGCGCATATCAGTCGCTGGCGCGACTTCAAGCGCTGCTGCTCATCCCCGGCGCCGTGGGATTGATCCTGCTGGCGCGCCCGGTGCTCACCGTGCTGACGCCGCAGTATGTCGATGCTGCATCACTGGTGTGGGTGCTCGTGCCATGTCTCTTTCTGGAGAGTATGTTGACCACCGCGCACAACGCGCTGATCGTGCACGAAAAGTTGCGCGTCATTGTCATTTCGCGCCTGCTGACACTCTCAGTCGTTCCGCTGCTGGTCCTGCTGTCGCCGCTGCTGGGCGTCGTCGGCGTGGCGCTGGCGTTTGGGCTGGCGCGTGTCCTGGCGGGGTTGTGGGCAACCGCAAGCGGATACCGGTTGATGGGGTTACGCTGGCCCTGGCGGTTTACGTTGCGCGTCATACTGGCGAGTAGCGTGATGGCGCTCCTGGTGGCAGGCATGGCCGCACTGTTGCCGGATCTTCCGTCGCCTGCCAGCATTCTTTTGCGGTTGCGCGAAGCGGGTTTACTGGTATGCGTGGCGTTGCTGGGCGCAGGCGCATTCATTGCAGCACTGCGCGCAACCGGCGGACTGGAACCGCAGGATCGCGAACAACTGGCAAAGATGCGTCTGCCGGGGCGGCGCTGGTTGCTGCGCGTCTTATAACGACACGAAGGCGCCTGTGGTCAAGCCATGCGCATTGCACTCTACAATCTGACAACGACAACGAAGTTCGGCGGTGTGGAAAGTTTTGTATGGGACCTCGGGCGCGAACTGGCGCGTCGTGGGCACGCGGTGACGATTATTGGCGGAGTAGGGAAACGCCGCGAGCCAGCGCCGGGGGTTCGGGTGCTGATGTTCCCGTTTATTGATCGCTATCGGTTTCAGGCGCTCCCGTTGCTCCGCCGCGCATATGCCGAAGCCAAACTGCTCGAACGTCTGTCCCTGGCAATCGCTGCACTGCCGGAACTGATCGCTGGCGGATACGACATCATCCACATTCAAAAACCGTATGACCTGGGTCCGGCGCTCCTGGCGCGACGCCTTGGCGGAGCGCGGGTGGTGCTGGGGTGCCACGGCGAAGATTTCTATCCGGGCGACACACTGCTCGCGCCGCGCATCGATGCCGCAGTATCGTGCAGTCGTTTCAATGCCCGCACCGTGGCAGCACGCTACGGGTTCGAGCCGACTGTCGTGTTCAACGGGATCGACACGAACCTGTTTCGTCCGACAGCGCCAGATCCTGACATCGTTCGTACTGACGGAACGCCGCTCCTCTTGTGGGTCGGTCGGTTGCAACCCTGGAAGGGGGTCGATGTTGCCCTTCACGCCTTACAGGAGATCCCGCGTGCGCATCTGATGATCGTCGGCGATGGCGAAACTCGCGCCGACCTGGAGCGACTGGCGCAGGAATTGGGACTGGCGGAGCGGGTGCGCTTCCTGGGCGCCCTGCCACGTGAACGTCTCCCGTCGATCTACGCCGCAGCCGATCTGCTGCTCGCCACCAGTTTTGCCAGCGAGACGTTCGGCATCGGTCTGGTCGAAGCGCAGGCGTGCGGGCTGCCGGTTGTCGCATCGCGCTTCGGCGGCTTCCCTGAAGTGATCGACGAAGGACACACCGGACTCCTCGTGCCGCCACGCGACCCGACTGCGCTGGCAGCAGCGGTGCGCACACTGCTCAACGATCCGGAGCGCCGTCGTGCAATGGCTGACGCTGCGCCGGGTTGGGCTGCACAGTTCTCGTGGTCTGCTGTGGCAGATCGGGTGGAAGCGGCATATTGGGCTGCCTGCAACAGGAAAATGTAACGGTGTAAGGAAACCTGTGCGCATTCTGATCATCGGACTGGGCGGCATCAGCCGCCATTTTCGCAACTGGCCCGAGCGGACGCTTGGTCAGGCGCTGGTGCGTGCCGGGCATGAAGTCTATGCCCTGACCTACTGGCAACCTGAAGCGCCGCATCTCGGTCTGGTCGAGCGCACCGAAACGATTGATGGCGTTCGGGTCATACGGGTGCGCCCGCGAATTGCGCCGAACCGCGATCTTGTTGCTGTGCTGCGCAACATGCCACGTCCAGATATTGTGCATCTGATGCATCCGCGCAATGTGCTGGCGTGGGGTGCAGTGCGCTGGTTGCGGCGGAAACGTGTGCCGGTCTGCTGGACGTGGCTCGGACCGTACCACGACCGCTGGCTGGTGGATGATCGTGAGCGTCCATATGAGCGTCCGCCCCACCCTGAGCGCCTGATCTTCACCTGGTTCGACCTGGCGCGCCGGGTGGCGCGTGAACCGTGGCGCCTGCGCGATCTCTGGCGAAACTTCGCAATCCACGCCCCGCTGAAGCACGTTGATCGCTTCATCCCCTGCTCCCGCCACGAAGCCGGGGTTCTGACGCAACTCGGCTTCGGCAAACGGGTGGGACCGGTTGTACCGCTCTGGCTCGACATGGAGTTTATGCGCGGTCCGGCGCCAGCGCCGCCTGACCTGACCCGACCGATCATTCCGTATATCGGGCAGTTGACCATCCGCAAATGCTACGACATGATCATCGATGCTATGCCGACAGTTGTACGCCGATATCCGCAGGCATCATTCGTGTTCGTCACCCACAACCAGGCACAACGCGCCGATCTGATCCGACGAGCTGCAGCACATGGCATCGAGCGCAATCTGCACCTCGTCGGTACGATCAGCGAAGAAGAAAAACTGGCGCTGTTGCGCGCCAGCGATGTACTCCCTTTTCCTTCCCGCTACGAAGGGTTTGGCCTGCCGCTCCTCGAAGGCATGGCTGCCGGTGTACCGGTTATCTCGACCGATATCCCCGTTGTAAATGAGATCGTCGTTCATGGTGAGAATGGGCTGCTCATCCCTTACGATGACACCGATGCGCTGGCGCGCGCCATCCTGAGCGTTCTCGATGATCAAAACCTGCGCAATCGCCTGATAGCAGGCGGTCAACGTGCGCTGAATGAGCGTTTTGCGCCGGAACGTCTGGTCCGTCAGATCATTGACGTGTACGAAGACGTTCTGGCAGAGCGTTGACGTTCTTCAGATGCTTCCTCTGCTCCGGGTGGGCTCAGTCCAAGACCCCTGGTTGACGAAACCATTGAGTGTTCCTATGATTGCTACATCCGAAAATGGTAGTTGCTATCATTGAAAGACAGGGAACCACTGCGAACGATCAGGAGCAAGCGATGACACCCGACGCCTGTATTATCCTGCCTGAACCGGTCCGGCGGCATGGCGCAGAACTGCTTCATCTGCAATGCTGGCTGTGGGGTTGCGATATTCGTCGCGCCGGAGGGAATCTCCTGCTGGAGTACGGGTTCTCTCGTCAGCGACCGCCATCCGGCGCGGTTGGGAGCAGCGCCTATCTGATGGCGCTTGAGTCGGGGACGCATGTCGTGTTGTGGGGCTTCGGCGCCTTCTACGGCAACCCGGCAGAGGGTGGCGTCTATCTCAGGCGGTACGAGTTTACCCCAGTGTGGACTGCGCCGCTCAACGCGCAGCGTTTGCCCTGGTTGCCCGACCAGATACACCCCGCAGACATCCCACCGGAACCGGAGACGCGGCAGCGGATGCATCGGCAGTTTGTTGCGCTGCTTGAATGGATCGCGCAATACGAAATGTGGGTGCGCCACACGTATGGTCTCGCATACCGGCGTCGGTGCGCGGAAGAGTCGACGAAGCACACCTTTCGTATCGCCATTGAGCAGCTGGTCGAGGAGTGGCAGCACATGGCGCACCGGTGCGCCGATCTAGCCTGAAGGCGGGAGACGAACCATTGTGAGATGCCAGCCGCGCCATCGGCGCACCAGGACAGCGACGCCGCGCTCGCGCCAGCGTCGAGAGCGCATTATTCCGGCGTGTCGTTTTCCCCTTGTGCTGTGCGAGCCATTCGCAGCGGCACGCCTGATCCGGGTACGGCGCGATCCAGGTCATCCTTCAGCGTGCAGTTGACCGTGAGAGATTGCGCTTCGATCAACCCGTGCGACCTGTGCCGATTTGCAATGTTTCACACTTGCTGGTATAATAGCCGATGTCGGGGCCGCGAGGAGTTCGGGCCGACGGAAAGATCAGGCCCCATCGTCTAGCGGCCTAGGACGCCACCCTCTCAAGGTGGAGATCGCGGGTTCGAATCCCGCTGGGGTCACCAGTTCATACGGGCCCGTGGTGTAGCGGTTAACATGGAGCCCTGTCAAGGCTCAGAGCGCGGGTTCGAATCCCGTCGGGCCCGCCAGAAGGCGGCAAGAAGGCTCACTATAGTGAGCCTTTTTGATTCGCTCTTTCCGGCAGCGGGCAGGAACGTAGCCGCCATCATCCTGCTTGCTCCACCCATCGCCGCATCAACTCGACGCGGAAGCAATAGCCGTTTGCGGTTTTGGCGAGCATATCGCGCTGCACTAACCTGTTCAGGGCAACGTTCACCGCCTCTGGATCGCCACTCCGGCGTACATCCTGCCGCAGCGCAATCGCACGCATCACCGCCCGTTGGGTGTCATCGGTGTCGCGCCCGCGCCATAGTTCATCAAAGTACATCGCAGCGGAGGTCAGGACACGCGCGAAGGCCTGTTCGACATCGGCGAGGGTGGCGTGCATACTGTTCATCCTGCATGAAAGCCGTCTCGTCTGTCCGGCGTAGAAATCGCTGGTGGCATCACAGGCTTCCAGAATATGCTGAAGATAAAGCCGCTCAGGTCGTCGCATAGAGCACCTTTTCTTGCTCCAGGATGTGCGCCCGAATAGTGGGTTTCAAGCCCGCGCGGGGTACCAGGTCAACCGGACGCTGAAAGAGATCTGTCAGTTCGCGCTGCATGCGGCTGAGCGCCAGGAATCCGATCCGCGCGCCAGGCTCAAACTCTACCAGGACATCTATGTCACTGTCCGGTCTAAAATCGCCGCGCACCACTGATCCGAACAGCGAGAGCCGTCGAATGTGGCGCTTGCGGCAGAATGCTTCGAGTGCCTGAAAAAACACATCTGAAAGAGGCGACACTGTTTGATCCATGGTGAACTCCCTGCTTATGTCAAAAATGAGTGGCAGCGGACATACCTGGACTGTTCAGCGACTCGCTCAGCATCGGTCGGTCGGACGCATCCTTACATACATTTCATTTTTGAAGTTCTCTGCGCCCTCGGCGTCTCAGCGGCGTGTTTTTGCAGTGAAGTCAGAACTGCTATAAATTTTCAATCCCCATACAAGGAAGCAGCATCATTCGTCGCACACGGTCACCGCACGAACGCAATTGTACCTCATCCGTCCCACACACGACACCTGATCCACGTCCGCAGGTGTCGTACAGTGAGTGACGCCACGCGTTGCCTGCGCCTTTCCACTCCCCTGCATAACCGATCGTCAGAATATGGTATAGTACTCTCGCTCCATATCCATGCTGCCAGCAGTATTGTCGGTGAGAAGAGCCAGAGGAGAAAGGAATATGGCTGTGCCCACAATTTCGCGGCGGACCTTCGTGAAGACGATGGCGGTCGGTTCAGGCACGATCGCCTACCTCGCAACGGCATTGACAGTCCATGGCGCCGGTCCAGAGGTCTACACCCTTCGGATCATTCACACGAACGATCACCACGCGCGCATCGAGCCGGTCTTCAGCGGGAACAACCCGCTGCACGGCGGCGTCTCGCGGCGCAAGACCCTCATCGATGCGATCCGCAGGGAAGGCGGCAACCAGTTGTTGCTCGACGCCGGCGATGTGTTCCAGGGAACGCTCTATTTCAACCAGTACCGCGGTCTTGCCGATCTGGAGTTCTACAACGCCCTCAAATACGATGCGGTAGCCATCGGCAATCACGAGTTCGATATCGGTCAGGCGCCCCTGGCTGATTTTGCCCGCGGTGCAACGTTCCCGTTGCTCAGCGCGAATATTCAGGTCGATCGCTCGTCGCCACTGTTCGGGTTGATCAAGCCATGGGTCGTGATCTGGGTCGGCGGGCAGCCGATCGGCATTATCGGCGTGACAACCGAGGATACCCCGGTGCTCAGCAATCCCGGTCCCGGAGTGCGGTTCACGAACTATATCGAGGCGGTGCGCCTGGGAGTGGCGTCGCTGCGACGCGATGGCGTGAACAAGATTATTGCGCTGACCCACGTCGGCGTTCAGGCAGACCGTGAACTGGCGCGCCGGGTGGATGGTCTGTCGGTGATCATCGGCGGACATAGCCATACCCCGATGGGTCCGATGGTCAATCCGCCTGTTCCGGATCGCCCCTATCCCGAAGTTATCGCCTCTCCTTCCGGGAAACCGGTCATTGTGGCACAAGACTGGGAGTGGGGGCGCTGGCTCGGAGACCTGACGATCGGGTTCGATGCGAATGGCGATGTGACGCGGGTTGTAGCGGGGCAGCCCACCGAAGTGCGGCCCAGCATCGATCCAGATGGCGGTTTTGAGAACCGGATCACAACATTTAAGGGACCGCTGGATCAACTGCGCGCCGCGCCAGTTGGCGAAACGCGGGTTGCGCTGAACGGCGCCCGCGCCGATGTGCGCTCGAAGGAGACCAACCTGGGGAACCTGATCGCCGACTCGATGCTGGCGAAGACGGCGCCAGCCGGTGCGCAATTGGCGATCATGAACGGCGGCGGTATCCGCACCAGCATTCCTGCCGGTCGGGTTACGCTTGGTCAGGTGCTCGAAGTGATGCCATTCGGCAACACGCTCGTGCTTTTGACCCTCACCGGCGCGCAGGTGAAGGAAGCGCTGGAGAACGGCGTCAGCCAGGTGGAGCAGTCTGCCGGACGCTTCCCGCAGGTCGGCGGAATGCGCTACAGCTGGAACCCCTCCGCACCGGCAGGAAGCCGCATCACCGGCATCCAGGTGTCCGACGGCAGGGGCGGCTTCACGCCAATCGACCCGAATGCCAGCTACCGGGTGGTCGTGAACAACTTCATCGCCGGCGGCGGCGACGGCTACAGCGTTTTGCAGCGGGGC
>Ga0272446_1004770_pt1 | contig 15679 bp, 14 predicted proteins | sample YNPCB0061_FD_194587 | JGI IMG/M metagenome (GOLD analysis project Ga0272446, IMG submission 194587) | Hot spring microbial mat communities from Yellowstone National Park, WY, United States - YNP-CB-006-1 | ecosystem: Environmental > Aquatic > Thermal springs > Hot (42-90C) > Sediment | place... | reverse complement strand
CGATCGTAGCCTGCTGTAGCAATGCCCGGATGTGATCTTTCTTGTGCAGCCCCATCGGACCGCGAATCTCGGCATCGCTGAGCGGCACGCCCGCCTCGGCGAACACGGCGCGGAACGCCTCCATCGGGGCCCGCGAGCCGAAATCGACGGTCGTCCCGGCCCAGTCAAAAATCACCGCGCGGATGCTGGTAGCCATCGCTTACGCTTACTCCTGCGGGCGAGTCGTCGATGTCGCGGTCGGTTGGCCCGGCGAGCCGACCGAGGCCGGGCTGGGGTCCGCCGGTGGCGGCTGGGCTGCGCTAGCGGCGGCCACGCGACGCAACCGCAAGGCCGTAGCATGCCGCGCGTACCACAGGCCGACCAGAGCGGTGACCACCACGACGCCCGCCAAGCAGCGGAAGGCATACGCCCAGCCCAACCGCTCGGCCAGTATGCCGATCGTCCAGTCGGCCAGGGCGGCCCCGAGGTAGCCAGCCGCATCAATCATCCCCGCCGCCATCGCCGCTGCCTGCCGCCCACCGAGGTTGACCGCGAAGTACCCCCCGCACAAGGTATAGGGGGCGATCAGGACGAATTGAATCGTGCAGATGATCGCTACCGCTTCGGTAGGTCGGCCGCGTAAATCGAGGTAACTCAACAACCAGATTAGCCCGATGAGTGCTAGCATCGGGGGCAGCAGGGTCAGCCCCGGTCGATGGGCGAAGCGATCCGACGCTAGCCCCATCATCACCGCCGAGATCGCCCCGATCAGCGGCACCAGGGCGCTGGCACGGGCGGCCTCACCGGGCGAGAGACCGACGACCTCGGTAAAATACGTCGGCGACCAGAAGTTGAACGTCTCGCGGATAACGGTCAACCCCAAGCTCAAGCCGCAAATCAGCCAGAATGCTCGGCTAGCCACTAGGATAGCCAAGCGCGCCTGGATCGACCAGTGGTCATCGGCTGACACCAAGGCCAGCGGTGACTGCGGGGGTTCGGCACAGCCAAGGTCACGCGGGCTGGAGCGCAAGCGCAACCAGCACAGAACGGCCAGCCCCGCCAGGGCACCAGCCGCCACCAGATACATCCCCCGCCAGCCCAGCGCCAGCTCGTCCATGACCGTACCCAGCGTGAACCGAGCCAGCGCATCGCCACCCAGGTAGCTAATGGAGATAATCCCCAGCACCGTCGCCATAGCGGCGGGGGCGTACCAGCGGGCCGTCAGTTCCATCAACGCGGCCCAGCCCATCGAGCCGAAGAAGCGGTTGATCCCCCACAAGACGGCGAAGGTGGCCAGCCCCCCGGCTGGGCCGAAGGCCACGGTCGCGCTGAGAATGGTCGCGCAGACGCAGCCGACCATTCCCAAAATGAACAGCAAGCGCCCTCCCAGAACGTGCGCCAGCACTCCGTTGACCAATTTACCGCCGGTGTAAACCAGCGTGCCGATGAACGCCATCTGGCCAATCTGCTCTTTGGTCACCCCCAAATGGTTATACTCTCGCAAAATCAACGGTGTAGCAATCGAAAGGTTCGAGCGGCAGAGATAATAGCCAGCATAACCCACGGTCAACAGGATGAGCAACTGTCGCTGGTGTTGCCGCAGCCGGGATTGCGGGTCGGCGACAGTTGGCGAAGTCATGTTGACCTCATTCAAAATATGGTTAAAGTGTGTCTGAATGCGGATCAGCCCACCGGCATTTCTTACTTCTAGGTTAGACACTTGGGCGGAAGGCTTGTCGATGAAACCTTGATGAAGTTCCTTTTCTGAAACCGGCGATGGACGGGGGACGAGTCAACCAGCTTGGCCGACGAATCATTTCTGTTCTTTTTCTCATTTTGAAGGCTAAAGTTGAGTGAAGAGGTTGCCAAATGCCTGTTGCAACGAATAAAATGAAAGAGTAGATAACCAACATGAAGTTAGACTAGGAGAGAATCGGCGATGGTCCAGCGGGAGCGTTCGGGACAACCACATCGACCGCATCCATTTTGGTCGTTGTCCGAGAGTGAATTGGAACTGATTTTGCGGATGACCTTGGTATCCGGCTCGCTCAAGGAGTTAGCGCAGTCGTACAAGGTGAGTTATCCGACCATTCGCGTGCGGGTCAACGCCGTGATTGAGCGGCTCAAAGCGATCATCCAGGAGCAGTCGGTTGATCCGATGGTCGAGTTGGTTCAACAATTAGTCGAGCGGGGTGAGGTGTCGAGAAGCGCCGCGCAGGCGATCATCGACACGCACCGCCGTGGGGCGAACCTCAACCACAACCATGCGGTGTTAAGCCCACCCACCGATGGTTGAAGCCGGCTACTGCACCGGGTTGACATCCAGCAACTTGGCCTGCGACAAGCGGGCGATGAACCGCAACACCGCTTGCGTGGTTGGGTCGCCGGCGTTGGGCACATTGCCGACAATCGAACCGTGGGTACGATCTTGAATCATCTGGACCGTGACCTGATTCTTGGCCAGGCTCATGGCCTTAGCGAATGCCTCGGCCTGTGCCCCAAGCGTCTTGGCCTCGCCATCCGCGTAGAGGATCAGGAAGGGGATCGGGTTGGCTTTGACGTGGGTCATCGGCGAGGCTTGGCGAGCGCTCTCCTCATCGCCGAAGATATTCGCCCGTTTGCTGTCGGCGACGTTGAACACGCCGCTAATGGGGATCGCCCCCTTGATCTGCTCCAACGAAAGCGAGTGGGCTTTGAGGTAGCTTTCATCGGTGGCCAACAGGGCGGCAAGGTGTCCGCCGGCTGAGTGGCCGCTGACGAAGATCGCGTCGGCCCGTCCGCCGTACTTGCCGATGTTCTTGTAGGTCCAGGCGAACGCCCGGGCCACGTCCTCGATGTGGCCGGGATGCTTCACCGCCGGGCTGAGCCGATAGCCCGGCGTCACGACCACCACGCCACGCTCGGCAAACGTGCGGGCCAACTTCTCAAACTTCTTGCGGTCGCCCGCGTTCCAACCGCCGCCGTGGATGAAAAATAGCACTGGCGCGTTCTGCACGCCCTTGGGCGCGTAAATATCCAGCTTGTTCCGCTCGGGGTCGGCCTCTTTCCCCTCCGTGTAGGCAATGTCGGCGCTCGTCTGGACCTCGTAGAGCTTGCTTGGTTCTTGGGCCACCGCCCCCGCTCCCGCGTGCAGCAGGAGGGATGCTAGGCCAGTTAGCAGCATTGGTCGGATCATCTGGCAACTCCTGAATCGAAGTGGTTTGAGTCGATGCGGCTGGAAGCCCTGTCAGAGCCGCCCTCCGCTCCCCATCGCCAAAGGCTGCCCGTAATATACCCCTGCCAGCGGCACCGGCAAGGCTGGCGCACCATAGGATCGACACAACCATCCGCCACGGTTCTCGCAATCTGCGACGGGACGGCGTGCCGAACCACCCCCGCTCACCCGCCCGGCCGCAACTCCGCAAGCCTATACCGATAAGCCCAGCGAGTCTCACAAATCCCCTCAGCCGACCGGGTCAGGTGCAACGGATGGTTGGGCCTGCCTTGCTAACCCACCAGCGACGCCTTGCCCCGGAATGACCGATCCGCGTCCACCATTAGCCAGATGCGGTGCCCGGCGAACAGGTCGCCAGGGTCGTAGTACCAGTGCGAAGCCCCGCCTGGGTACAGGGTGAGGTCGCTCAGCCGGATGGCGGCGAGGAACTCAGCCCGGGTGTGCGTGGGCGGCCCTTCCTCGGGGTCGTCGTCGGCCCACGACTGGTTGAACAGGTCCAGCAGGTCGTCAGCCACCCGCTCCCGGCACTGGGGCTCGAACTCCCGCGCCCACGCTAGAAACGCGGTCCCGATCTCGAACAGCTCAGCCGGCTCGACGTCCTCCCACTCGTCCTCGGCCACGATGGCGAAGTGGATCGGGCAGCCAGGGAACAAGTCGAGGTCTGTCTCCCACGAGTGGCGGGCGGCGTCCCACCGCAGTTCACCGAGCGCTGGGTGGTGTCGAACCGCTTCATCCATCGCCGTCAACCTCCCCCGCCGAACGACCCAGCTCATCAGCCGGGGCTGCCTCCGATAGCGTGGAACTTCCAGAAACCGAACTGGCGGCTCCAGTCGGCTGTAGCACCTGGGGCGGCACGGGCTGCCGAGCTATACCGTGAACAAACTGAAGACCGCTCTTCTTTTCCTTCTCCTTGATGTCCTGGAAAATCGCATCCAGATCGTAGTTGAAGCGCGCGGCGTGAGCGTCACGAACTCGGCGAACCTCATCGACAATAGGATCATTCATGGTTTGGACTCCAGCAATTGCTCGGGCGTGCAGATGATCGGCGCTTGGAATCCTTGGCCTTGGCAAGCGGCCTCAATCTTGGGTCGCATGACGGCATTGGCTAAGTGCCGGCAATTCCAGGTGAGGAGAAACGGGATGCCCTTCGTGGCAGCAACGGCGATGTGCAGCGCATCGCCGACCGCTTTCACTGGCATCGCGCCGGCTTGGATCAATTCCCGCGCCAACTCCAGTGCCTCCGAGGTCGTTTCAAGTACCAACATCGGTTGCAAGATCGCAAGCCGCTCGCGGGCAGCCTCCGGGTCGCCGGCACTGGCCTCGTCGATAACGAGTTGTGATATGCAAAGCTCGTAATCCGCTCGGCGGGTATCCCACCACTCGAGGGTAACCTGCTGATGACCGGCAATGACGACATCACGGCTGGGCCGGGCGGTCAGGTAGCTCACAATGGTAGTCTCGATGTAGACGCGCTCGGCCATACCCACCTTCTAGGATTCTATCGTGTAGGGGATCTTATGCTCCACGCCATCTTCCGTGCGGAGGTAGAGCCGTCCCCCGTTTCTCAAGCTGCAAGCCTCTCCCGAGGTGAGCCTTGCATGAACGTGCGCTCGACCGCAGCCACGATAGCCGTCACGCCGCTCAGATTAGCGCTACGCCAGACGACCGCTGCAACGACACGCTGGATGCTGGGCCACACGACGCTGATGGCTACACGCCCGGCCAATGCGACTGCACCGCTACCGCTCGCTCACTCCGCTTACAACCAGAGCTGCCCCGGTGCATGTGGGCACATCCTGCCGACTGATTCGTCTCACAACCATCGTGGTACCTCCAGTTCATGCCGGCCCCCCGGCAACGGCAAGCCTACCCGCCCGCGCCGTCGGCGGCAGGGCCGGGTTGCTGCAGCGCCTGGTTCTGCGTACTTTTGTCACCGCGGGGGATGCACGTCCTTTTGATACTCGGCATCGTTGTGCTTCCACCGATTGACGGCCACACCCGCGCCCACGCTCAGATGCTCGTCATGATTGTAGTGGTCGGAAGATTTGTCTCCGGGTTCGACGATAACGACCTCTGACTGACAATCGCCGTTGAAACGCATGGCATGCAGAACTGACATGACCACGCCCGCCAGCTCCTCGTCCTCTGAGTTGTCTGACGCTATCTTGATGTTGATGAAGCCGTTCTTCTCGTCTTTGTGGATATACACGACCCGTGCGCCATGCCGCGAGTTGTGGCGAACCGTCTCGACAGCGACCTGTGCGATGAACCGGAGGTCTTCGTCGGGAAATCCGCAACGGCATTCCAAGAGAATACGGTGGCCACTGATCGTCACCCACTCGGAATGAAAGCCCGTCGTCGCCATGAACACCTCCAGCACTGAAGCAACTCCCTCGCCGAACGACCCAAGCTCAGCCGCGGCGGGGCACGCTGAGCCATGAAGTCCCAAAAACCGATCATGCCCCGCCGTTGGCGGCAGGGCCGGGTTCGGCTCTAAGTGGGTTTGTGGTCTGAGTCCTTTCCATCTGCCTTGGGTTTCAAGCCCCCGACGATTAGCCACACGCTCAACGCCCCGAACAACAGGGTAGCGCCGATCGTGCTGAACAAATAGGATTGGGCATATGCCGAGTCCCCGCTTCTCGCCACAATCTCCGGGATACGTCGGATTGACGAAATCACTAGCGCAATCCCGAGCAGAATACCGATGACGAGTTTCACGATACGCATCTCTGATTACCCTCCACTGCCCGAACCACCCGGCTCACCCGCGCCTGGCCGCAACGCCGCAAGCCTATCGAGAAGTGCAGTGAGCCTCGCAAATCCCCGTAGCCGACCGGATCGGCTGCAGCGCCGGGTTCGGCGGCAGGCGGGCTGTGCCCACGCCCGGGGCGATGGTCGATGCCTCACTCGAGCGTACCAGACCGGCAACGGGCGGTCAAGCGGGTGGCGGCCGCGCGTGCCTCGGAAAAGCGCTGAGTACCGACTGGCCGCTACAGCGGGGAATGGGATAATTTCCTCAGAGCGGGCATTGGCGCAGGCATCGGCGCTGGCCAAGCGGCTGAAAGCGTCTGCGATCCATCCACCACCGGCGGCGAGGCGGTCAGACGGCCATGAGCGAGACTTATTGGGTTGGCATCGACCTGGGCGGCACGAAGATTCTCAGCGGCGTCTTCGACGATCAACTGAAGCTGCTGGCCCGGCAGAAGACGCGCGTCGGCACCGACCATGCCCCCGAGGCCGTCTTCGCCCGCATCGTCGAGAACGTCAATGCCCTGCTTGCCGAGGCCAAGCTGGAGATTGGTCAAGTCCGGGCGATTGGTCTGGGCGTGCCCGGGCAGGTCGATCCCCGCAGCGAGCGGGTCCGCTTCGCCCCCAACCTCAACTGGCGCGACCTGGACCTGGCCCAGTTCCTGCCCCCGACCTGGCACTGCGCGATTCACCCGGAGAACGATGTCAAGGTCGGCACCTATGGCGAGTATGTGTGCGGGGCGGCCCAGGGCGGGCGTATCGTCCTGGGGATTTTCGCTGGCACCGGCGTAGGCGGTGGGCTGATCCTGGACGGCGAGTTGTTCCACGGCTTCAACTTCAACGCCGGCGAGATCGGCCATACCATCATCGACTGGCATACGGGCACCTCGCTGGAGCGGGTCGCCGGTCGGCGCTGGCTGGTGCAGCGGGCCTTCGAGCAACTCCAGGACGCGCCCAAGCGGATTCGTCGCAACTGGCGCAACCTCGACCCGCACAAGGTCAAGAGTTCGCAACTGGCCGAGCTATACGAGAAGGACGACCCGCTGGGCGTGCAACTGATCGACGAGGCGGCCCGGGCGCTGGCCGCCGCCGTCGCCAGCGCGGTCAACCTGATTAGCCCCCAGATCATCGTCATCGGTGGCGGCATGGCCGGCTCGCTGGGGCCGAGCTTTCTGGAGCGGGTCTGGGAGGTGGCGCAGCGCTACATCCTGCCCGGCGCGGCCGAGGGGGTGCGCTGCGTGGCGGCGGCGCTGGGCGATGATGCGGGCATCACCGGCGCGGCTGCCCTGGCCCGCAAGCGCACCCTGGCCCACGCCAATCAACCGACGGGAGGGCACCCCTGATGCTGGCTACCATCTTCGAGCAAACGGGCAATCCGCCGGAGGTCGTCCGCCTCGTCGAGCGCGACCGGCCCAAGCCCGCTCGCGGCGAGGTGCTGGTGCGCATGCTCGCCTCGCCGATCAACCCGTCGGACTTGCTTTACATCCAGGGCAACTACGGCCTGAAGCCGCGACTGCCGGCCACGCCCGGCTTCGAGGGGGTGGGCGTGGTCGAGGCGTGCGGCGGTGGCCCGCTGTCACGCTGGCTGCGGGGCTGTCGCGTCGTCGTGCTCAACGAGCGCACTGGCAACTGGCAAGAGTATGTGACTGTCCCGGCGCGGCGGGTGGTGCCGGTGCCCAACTCCATCAGCGACGAGCAGGCCGCGATGTTCTTCGTCAACCCGGCCACGGCCCTGGTGATGGTCCGTAGCGTGCTGAAGGTGCCGCGTGGCGCGTGGCTATTGCAGAACGCCGCCGCCAGTGCCCTGGGGCAAATGGTCATCAAGCTGGGCCGGGTGTACGGCTTCCGCACGATCAACGTGGTGCGGCGGCCCGAGGCGGTGTCCACGCTCAAAGCCCTGGGGGCCGACGCGGTCATCTGTGAGACGACCGAGGACGTTCACGCCGCCGTCACGCGGCTGACCGATGGGCAGATGGTCCGCTATGCTCTGGACCCGGTCGGTGGGGCCAGCGGCTCGGCGATCATCCGTTGTCTGGGTGAGGGTGGGCACGCGCTGGTCTACGGGCTACTCTCCGGCGAGCCGATCAGCGTCGATCCGCGCTTCCTCATCACTGGCAGCAAGCGCGTCGAGGGGTTCTGGCTGGCCGACTGGGCCGGCCACGCCGGCCTGCTTCGGCTGCTGGGGCTGATGCGGCAAATCCGCAAGCTGATCGAACGGGGCATCCTCGACTCGCCGCTAGCCGCTAGCTATCCGCTGTCCCAGATCGAGCAGGCGCTGCGGCACGCCATGCAACCCGGCCGCGACGGCAAAATTATCTTACGCATCGGCCAGCCGGGCTAGTCCAGCGGTTGACCATCGACGAAGCGTCGGCACGGGGGCAGGGCGGCGAGGAAGCGTTGGCCGTAGGCTTTGGTCAGCACCCGCGGGTCAAACAGCACGACCAAGCCGCGGTCGGTGTGCGTGCGCACCAATCGGCCAAAGCCCTGCTTGAGCTTGATCGTCGCCTGGGGGACTTGGTAATCGGTGAAGGCGTTGCCCCCGGCTGCCTCAATCGCCTCCATGCGGGCCTCGATCAAGGGCCGATCCGGCACGGCGAAGGGCAGCTTGGTGATGATGACGTTGCAGAGCGCCTCGCCGGGCACATCCACCCCTTGCCAGAAACTATCCACGCCAAACAGCACCGCCCCGGGCGTGTCGCGGAACTGCTCGACCAACCGGCCCACGGCCACGCCCTCGCCCTGGCACAACAGCGTCAGCCCGGCAGCCCGCAGTGGGCTGGCCAGTTGCGCCGCCGCCCGCTTCAGGAAGGCATAGCTGGTGAACAACACGAACGCCCGCCCCTTGGTACGCTGCAAATACGGCGGCAACTGCTCCAGCACCGCTTGCTCGTACTCGGTCGGCTGCTTGGACGGGTCGGGCATCTGGCGGAACAGGTGCAACTCGACAAGCTGGCGAAAGTCGAACGGGCTACCCAGTTGCAACGTCGAGCACTCGGTCAAGCCCAGCCGCTGCTGGGCGTGCGCGAAGCCGCGCTGGGCGTCGTTGCTGATGCTCAACGTCGCGCTGGTCATGATTACGCTGGGCACCTTGCAGTACAACTGCTCGCGCAGGGCCGAGCCGACCTCGACGGGGGCGCTGGCCAACAGCAAGCGAGGCGGGTTCGAGGGCGTATGAGGCGTGCTGGTGCGCGTCTCGATCCAGTAGACCTGTCCGGGTAGGCGTTGCTCCAGCCAGTTGCCCAGCGCGTCGATGATGGCGGTCAAGCGGTCGGCGACGGCGGTTAGCTCGATGCGTTCCTCCTCCGTCTTCAGTGCAGCCGCCACGTCGCGCGCGGTGCTGATGACCTTGCGCAGCGGTTCGCTGAGGCAGTCGGCAACCAGATTCGCCTGGCGGACGCGCACCGCCGCGGGGGCGTTGGCCGCCCGGTTAGTCGCCGCCGCGGGGGCGTTGGCCACCCGGTTGGTCGCTGTGTGCAACCGCTGGCGGATCGACTCGAAAAATTGCTGTGCCGCCGTCCGCGCTTCCTCCACCGGCTGAAAGTGCGACGAGTTGCCGAACATCGGCAGCAGCCCCTTCATCTGCCGGGGGGCGTAGAGCCGATTCAGTTGGTACTCGATGCCCGCCTGCGAGACACTCACGCCCAGATGGTCGGCGGCCACCTCTTCGAGCGTGTGCGCTTCGTCGAAGATGACGGCGTGATAGTCCGGCAGCAGGTTCGCGCCGCCGCGGCGCAGGGCGAGGTCGGAGAAAAACAGCGCGTGGTTGACCACCAGCAGTTGGGCGCTGTAAATGTGGCGGCGAGCGCGGAAGTAGAAGCACTCGTTGTGATCGGGGCAATCGCGGCCCAGGCAATTGCCCGCGTCGCTCTCGACCAAATCCCAGACTTGCGGCAAGGGCACCAACGGCAAATCGCTGCGGCTGCCCTCGCGCGTCTGCCGCGACCACCGCCCAATCTGCACTAGCTGCTGCAACGCCTCGGCGTCGGCCAGTAGACCGCTGGGCCGTTGCTGCGCCACCCGCAGCCGCCGCCGACTTAGATAGTTGCCCCGGCCCTTGACCAGCACCGCCCGCACCTCGCTGGGCCAAACCGACTGCAAGAAGGGAATGTCCCGCTCGATGAGCTGCTCTTGCAGGCCGATGGTGTGGGTCGAGACGACAATCCGCATGGACGAGTTGGCCGTCAAGGCAGCGAACGCGGGCACCAGGTAAGCAAAGCTCTTGCCCACGCCGGTGCCGGCTTCTACCATCAAATGATGGCGATTGGTCAGGGCGTCCGCGACCGCCTGCGCCATCTGGAGTTGTTGGGGGCGACTCTCGTAACGTGCCAGTCGTTGGGCCACCAGTCCGCTGGGGCCGAGTATCTTGTGCATGTCCATGCCTGCATTATGGACGCGACGGACTGTCATTGGCAAGCGCGGTTGCGAACGCTCGTAGCAAGTAGGTGAATTTTCTGCCGATTCAACTTGATTGAACTCAGCCAATCCCTAAACTCAACGATAGGACCAACTGACTGGGTTACAGACCTGCTCGTTGGTCTGTTTCCGGTCGGAGGACGACCCATGCGCGCCGATAAAGACCCGCTCCCAGAATTGATCGCGGCTTTGCGTGCCAAACAACTGCAACACCGTCTGACCGCGCTGCGCTCGCTGGGCCGACTCGGACCCTTGGCCGCCGATGCGCTGCAGGCGGTGCAAGCCTGCCTGTACGATCCCGAAGCCACCATCCGCGAGGCAGCCGCACAAGCGCTGGGGCAGATGGGGCCAATCGCCATCCCGCATTTGCGGGCCGCGCTGAGCCATCCCGACCGGCACGTCCGCCGCCACGCGGTCTGGGCGTTGGGCAAGATGGGGGCAGTCGCCCATGCGGCAGTTCCCGAGTTGTGCCGCGCCCTGAGCGACACCGACCAACGCACTTGCACCGGGGCGGCCCAGGCCCTGGGCGAGATTGGCCCGGCCGCTGCCGCCGCCATCCCGGCCTTGATCGAGGCGCTGAAGGGGACCAACATGGTGCTGTGCCGCCTGGCGGCCAAGGCACTCAGCCGCATCGGCCCTCGCTCGGTGCCCGCCTTGTTGGAAGCGCTGATGAGTCCCGATTCGTTCGTGCGGGGCGAGGCGGCCTTGGCGTTGGGTTGGCTAGGGGCCGACGCGGAAGAGGCCGTCTGCGCCTTGGCTGAGTTGCTGCGAGTCGAACCGGGGCAAGCACCGGCTAAGCCCAGTGGCCCGGGGGGTGGCCCTGGCGCTGGGGGGCAAGATGCTCTGGTCACTCGCGCTACCTTGATCGTGCCGCACACCGACAGCGGCGATTTGGTGCGTGTCTACGCCGCGCAGGCACTCGGCCGCATTGGCCCGGTCGCACGGCTGGCCTTGCCCGCGTTGACCGCCGCGCTGCGCGATCCCAGCGAGCGGGTGCGCGAGGCCGCCGCCGCCGCCATCGCCCAGATCCAGCCCAAGCCCTAGCCCACAAGCCACCAACCCCAAGGACAGCCCGCACCAGCTATCGAGCCACGCGGCTACCACGAGCCACGCGGCCCACGCGGCGACTGCGGGCGGGCGGTCACCTTCTCTGCGGTCAGCCGTCATTTCCGCAGGCGGTCGCGCATTTGCCGGACGTTGTTCTGGATCACCGCCGGCAGCCGCGAGCGCAGCAGGTTGGCCCCGTCGAACCAGCCCTCCGGCTCGGCAAAGACCGCGTGCGCTTCGACGAACAACGCCCCTTTCGGCTCGACCAGTTCGGTGATCTTCAGGTACAGCCCCGCCGCTGAGTAGACGCTGGGCTTGCCGAGCTTGACCGTGTCGCCGTCTTTCTGGATCGCTTGCCACTGGTTGGGGTATTCGGGGTCGGCGTTGAACGCCGGGTCGATGTACGCCGCCGCCACAATCGACTGATCGGTTCGACTCCAGCAGCTATGCCCGACCACCGACAGCCGCACCCGGTCGAGAAAGTCGAAGCTGAGGTAGCCGGTGCCCTCGTTCTTTAGTTGGCGGGCCGGCAGCTTGCGGCGGGCCAGTTCGGCGGCGGTGATGGTCTTGGCCGAGTTGCCCTTGCGGTTGGAGGTGAGGAACCGTTCGAGAAACTCCGCGTCGGCGGCGGTGTCGAGCTTGCCGTAGGCGACGAAGTAGACATCCACCGCCCGCCACGGCGCATCGGCCGGGCCACCCGCGACATCGCGAATGCGGATCACCTGCGGCGCGACCTTCGATTCACGCAGCAACTCCTCGACATCGTATTCCCGACCGGCCACCTCGCGCAGCACCGCCAGTTGGCCCTTGGCGTCTAGGCCGTCGGCCATCTTCGGCGGCATGATCGGCAACTTCCGCTCGCCGACACTCACCCCCTGCGTCAACAGCGCCCGAAACGGCGGGTTGATCGCTTCGTGCCCGGCCGCTTGGCCGAGCCAGACCACCAGCACGATCACGCTGAGCATGTTGCGTTCCTCCTAGCCTGTGCCGCACTGGCCCGTTGCCGTGCCCCGGTGTGCCGCGCGCCTGCGGGTCACGTCCGGTTGTTGGCGCGGCTAGATGGTCAAGTCCTGGCGGATGCGTTGCCCGTTGACTTCCAGCTCGAAGTAGGTCGAATGCACCGGCAAGCTGAAGCTGATGCGGGCGGGTAGCCCGTCGTTGAATTGCTTGACCACGCGCCCGGTGGAATCGAGGATGCGTGCCGACTCGGCCACGATGGTGTTCTCATCGACGACCTCGGCGAAAATCTCCACCAGCTTGCGCATCTCGCGGGCGATCTTGTGGTCCCAGATGTCAACGTCGGTGCCGCTGTCTAAGTCGTCTAGCTCGATCATCTGTTGCTCGTTGATCGCGTCGCCCACCCCGATCAAGACGCACTTGAGGGGGTTGCGCTTGCCGGCGGCGATCTGCCGACAAAGCTGCGTGGTGTAATTCTTGACCGCCGGCAGGTCGTTTAGCTCGCCGTCGGTGATGAAGATGTACATGCCGTTGGGCACATCGTGGAAGCGGTTGGCGAAGTAGCGCACCGCCGGTTCCAGGCAAGTGCCCGAGCCAAAGCCCACATTCTGTGGGCCAGCGAAGCGAGCGGTGGCGCACTGGGCGGCGGTAAAGTCGCCGACCACCTCCAACTGCCGCCCGTCGCCGCAGGCCCAATAAATCACCGTCGTGCCCCCGTCGGCGTCCAGGTTTTCCGCCAAATACCGGGTAAACTCGCGGGCCAACGGCTCGACCTCGTTGACCGTCCAGGCCGCGTAGCCGCGGGCCACCAGGTCCTGCTTGCCCTCCATCGACAACAGCGGGATCGACTGGCCCTGATGGTTGTACCACTCCAGCCAGCCGCGGCGCTGGTATTCTTGGTATAACGCCATCGGCGGGGCACCTTTCGGGCCGTTGGTCAGCCCCAGCCCGTAGCTGGGCAGCATCGAGCCGGACGCATCCAGGGCCACGCCCGTCTGCCAGCCCTCTGCCTCGGTCGGCTCCATCAGGATCGTGGCCAGCACCTCCAGTTGCTGACCGACTAGCTTGAGATTGACTTCGCCGAATACCTCGGCCGTGCGGTCGCTGGGTAATTGCACGTTGACGCCCGGTTGCAGGCGGGCGTACGGGGTCGCCCCGCCTTGGCTGCCCTTGTTGAAGAGGCTATCGTAGAATTGGCCCATGAGATTGGCTCCGTTGGTGGTGGTTGGCCGACGCCGCAACTCTGGCTCCATTCTACACCACCAACCAATCACCCGGCTAGTTATTATCCCATTGCTTGACTGCGCCGGATGCGGTGGCTACAACTAATGGACGGTGGCTAATAGTCCGATCCTGCGATTCGCGTTTCCCGCGATTGACGCTCGACCGCTGAGTATCGTTCCGATGCGTCGATTCATCGCTCAGGTGTGGTTCCCGCTGGCGCTGATCCTGCTCGGGGTGGCGTTTATCCCCAGCCTGGTCCTGTTCGGGTTGACGTTGGCCGGCTACGAACCGCTGGTCAACGAGAATCTCGAAGCCTCCGCCAACATCAGCTATCACCTGGCGTTGCCGTGGACGGCTGGGCTAGTCCTGTTCCTGGTGCCAGTGTTGATCGTGCTGCTGTATTTCCTCAAGCTCAAGCGTACCGCCCTGGCCGTGCCCAGCACCTTCCTGTGGAAAAAGTCCATCGAAGACCTGCACGTCAACAGTCTGCTCCAGTGGCTGCGACGCAACGTCCTGCTGCTGTTGCAGCTATTGGTGATGCTGGCTCTGCTCTACGCCATCCTCGGCCCCCGCCTGCACGGTCAAAGCGGCCAAGGCGAGCGGTACATCGTCATGATCGACAACTCCGCGAGCATGTCCGCTACCGACGTGTCCCCCTCGCGCCTGGAGTGGGCCAAGGCCGAAGCGCTGAAGCTGATTGATGCGGCGGGCGACAACGACATCGGCATGGTCATCGTCTTCAATTCGCAAGCCGAGACACGGCAACTGTACACGACCAACAAGCAGCAACTACGCAAGGCCGTCCTAGACATCGAGCCGACCAACCGCCCCACCCGCATCGACGAAGCCCTGGCGCTGGCCGACAGCCTGGCCAACCCGTCCCGCTCCAGCGACAACGCCGCCATCGTCCCAGCGGGGGTCGAGCCGGGCAAAGAGCGGACGTATGTAGCCCCCGAGGGCACGCCCACCGCCGTTCACCTTTTCTCCGATGGCCGCTTCCCCGCCGTGCCCCAGGTGGCCCTGGGCAATCTGAACGTGCAGTATCACGCCGCCGGCCAGGTCCCCGGCGACGACCCAGCCACCGCCTCGGCCAACAACCTGGGCATCGTCGCCTACAACGCCACCCGCGACGATAACGACCCGTCCCGCTTCATCGTCTTCGCCCAAATCCTCAACTTCCGCCATACCCCCGTCGAGAGGCTGCGGGTGCAACTCGACCTACGCCCCAACCATCAGCTTGAATCAGTCCAGGAGCGAACGCTCAAGGTGCCCGCCCGCCGCCCCGACGGCAGCCCCGGCGAGGCCGTGGTCACTTTCACCTTGCGCGATCTGGACGAAACCAAGGACAACGTGCTGCACCTGAAGCTGGCCGACCACCGCGACGACTTGGCCGCCGACGACCAAGCCTGGCTAGTCATCGGCACGCCGCGCAAGGCCCAAGTGCTTATCGTCGGGCCAGACAATCCGATTCTCGATGCGTTCTTTTTCGATCAATCCACCAAGGCCGTCGCCGACGTGACCCGCCTCTCGCCCAAGGCTCTCGGCGACAACGACTACCTCCGCCCGGCCAGCGAAGGCGCGTTCGACTTGGTGGTCTTCGACCGCTGCGCCCCCCGCAACGAAGACGAGATGCCCCGCAGCAACACCTTCTTCATCGGCGCACTGCCGCCGCCCTGGAAGCAGGCCGAGGTCAAGATCGAGCGGACCCCATTTATCAAAGGCTGGAACAATCAGGCCGGCGTGACCAAGGGGCTAGTCGGCCTGCAAGACGTGGCCATCCTCGAAGCCCTCCGCCCGCCCGAGCTTCCGCCCCGCACGCCGCGGCTCATCGAGGGAGACGAGGGATTAGCCCTGCTGTTCAGCCTCTCCCGCAACGCCTACACCGACTTGGTCCAGACTTTCGCTCTGGTCAACGACACGGGCAAGTGGAATACCAACTGGCCCCTGCAAACCAGCTTCCCGCTGTATTTGCGGAGCGTCCTGTACACGCTGGGCAACCTCAGCGAATCGCCCACCGAGGAAACCATCCAGCCCGGCCAAGCTATCACTATCCGGCTGCCCCCCGGCGTGGAGCAAGCCCGCGTCCAGCCCCCGACC
>Ga0272446_1004769_pt1 | contig 15685 bp, 16 predicted proteins | sample YNPCB0061_FD_194587 | JGI IMG/M metagenome (GOLD analysis project Ga0272446, IMG submission 194587) | Hot spring microbial mat communities from Yellowstone National Park, WY, United States - YNP-CB-006-1 | ecosystem: Environmental > Aquatic > Thermal springs > Hot (42-90C) > Sediment | place... | reverse complement strand
GCCCATCCCGCACGACGCGGCGCTCTACCGACAACGCCACCGCATCGAGAACATGTTCGGCCGCCTCAAGGACTGGCGGCGCATCGCCATGCGCTACGACCGATGCGCTCACACCTTCCTCGCAGCCGTCACTCTCGCCGCAACCGTCACCTTCTGGCTCAATCAATGAGTCCTGAGCCTAGGCTTGCGGGATGAACGAACGCTTCGACGTGGTGATCGTGGGCGGCGCCGCGCATGGCGCCTCGCTTGCCTGGCATCTCGCGCGCGACCCGATCTTCCAGGGCTCCGTGCTCGTGCTCGAGAAGGACCCGTCCTACGCGCGCGCGGCGACGGCGCTCTCGGCGAGCTCGATCCGGCGTCAGTTCTCCTCCCCCATCAACGTCCGCCTCTCCGGCTACGGCATCGCGCTGCTCCGCGAGTCGAAGGCGCTCTTCGGCGCCGACGCCGGGCTGCATGAGGGGGGCTATCTCTTCCTTGCGACCGAAGCCGGGCGCGAGACGCTCGCCGCCAACCATGCGGTGCAGGCCGCCGAGGGGGCTGACATCGTCTGGCTCGAGCCGCAGGGGCTTGCGGCCACCTTTCCGTGGCTCACCACCGCAGGCCTCGCCGCCGGCACCTGGGGGCGAACGGGCGAGGGCTGGTTCGACGGGTTCGGGGTGATGCAGGCGATGCGGCGGCAGAGCCGTGCCGCGGGCGTCGTCTGGCGCGCGGCGGAGGTGGCGAGGATCACCGTCTCGGGCGGTCGGGCGCGCGAGGTCGTGCTCGCCGACGGCACCGCGATCGCGGCGGGCACGGTGGTCATCACCGCCGGCACCGGAGCGCCGCGACTGCTCGAGACGGCTGGGCTCACGCTTCCCGTCCGTGCGCGCAAACGCTCGGTGTTCTTCGTCCGCTGCCCCGAGGCGCTGCCCCGCTTCCCGCTGCTGATCGACCCGACCGGTGTGTGGGCGCGGCCCGAGGGGCCAGGGTTCATCTGCGGCGTCTCCCCGCCCGAGGAGCGTGACCCCGATGCAAACGCGGATGATTTCGCGCCGATCCACGCCGAGTTCGAGGAGACGGTCTGGCCGGCGCTTGCGGCGCGCGTTCCGGCCTTCGCGCGGCTGCGACTCGAACGCGCCTGGGCCGGCCATTACGACCTCAACCTGTTCGACCACAACGCTTTCGTCGGAGCTGCGCCGGGCGTGCCCAATCTCCTGCTCGCCTCTGGCTTCTCCGGCCATGGGCTGCAGCAGGCGCCCGCGATCGGGCGCGGGCTCGCCGAGCTCATCGCGCATGGGCGCTGGCTCACGCTCGATCTTTCCCCGCTCAGCCCGGCGCGGTTCGCCGCGGGCAGGAGGCTGCTCGAGCGCAACGTCGTCTAGAGCGGTTTCCTCATGGGGGGAAACCGCTTTGGGCGTTACCTGCGCGCATCGTCATACACACGGCCGAGTCGAGCCGTGTGCGATCTGCTCGAGCGGCACTCTGCCGCTGCGCGCCGCGACGGTCACCGGTCGCGCGCGGAGAAGCCCGTTCAGCGCGCGCGTGCGGCGCGCAGCGCGGCAAGGCTCGCGGCGGCGAGCGCGGGGAGGGGTTCGGCGGCGCGCGCTATGTCGCTTTCGGCGGCGAGGCTTGCGGTCTCGAGCGCGCGCGCTGCTTCGGCGAGCGCTGTAGCGCCGAAGGTGCCCGCGGCGCTGCGCAGCCCGTGCGCGAGATGCGCAACCGCCGCTCGGTCGCCGGCGGCGACGGCGCGGGAGAGCTGCGCCATGCGCGCCTCCGTCTCCTCGGCGAACACGGCGATGAGGTGCGGCAGCCGAAGCGGGCCGACCGCATCGGCCATCTCGGCGAGGATGCCGCCGTCGATCAGGCCTGGCGGCGCGGCGGGCGCCGCTTGGCCCGCACCGTCGGCCGCCCGGCCGGCGAGCGCGGCGGCGACGGCGTCGAGCAGCACGCGCCCCTCCACGGGCTTGGCGACGTAGCCGTCCATTCCGGCGGCGAGACAGGCCGCGCGATCAGCCGGCAACGCCGCCGCCGTCATCGCAACGATCGGAACGCTCGCTGCGGCGCCGGAAAGCGCCCGGATCGCCCGCGTTGCCTCGAGGCCGTTGCGCTCCGGCATCTGCAGATCCATCAGCACGAGGTCGAACCCGCCCTCGGCGACACGGGCGACGGCGGTGTCGCCGTCCTCGGCGATCTCGACCGCGTAACCGGCGCGCCGCAGGATCGTTGCGGCCACGATTTGATTTGCCCGACTGTCCTCGGCGAGCAGGATGCGCCCGCGCGCACCGGGCGGAGGGGTGGGTGGCGCAGGGCGCGGCAGGATGGCGGTGGGCGCTGCGACCTCGTCGCCCCCAGGCGCTGCGACGAGCGTGAGCGTGACGGTGAAGGTCGAGCCCTTGCCGGGTTCGCTCTCGAGCGCGATTTCGCCGCCCATCAGCTGCACGAGCCTTCGGCAGATCGTGAGCCCAAGCCCTGAGCCGCCGAAGCGCGGGGCGATCGAGGCGTCGGCCTGCGTCCAGCGGCGGAACAGCTTCGCCTGCACGGATTTCGGGATGCCTATGCCGGTGTCGCTCACGGCAAGGCGGAGCGTCACGGCGTCTCCCATCCTTGCGGCCGCCTCGGCCGTCACCGTCACGCCGCCGACGGCGGTGAACTTCACCGCGTTGTCGACGAGGTTGAGCAGCACCTGGCGAAGCCGCTGCGAATCGCCGCGGAAGCGAGGCGGCAGGTCCGGGTCGATCCGGGCCGAGAGCCCGATGCCTTTGGCGGCTGCGCCCGGCGCGGCGAGGTCGAGCACGGCCGAGAGCACGGCGGCGAGCGCGAAGGGCTGGTCGTCGAGGCGCAGCATGCCGGCCTCGATCCGGCTGATGTCGAGGATGTCGTTGATGATCGCGAGCAGGTCCTGGCCGCAGCGGCGCGCGGTCTCGGCGAAGCTCCGCTGCTCCGCGGAGAGCTCCGTCTCGAGCAGGAGTGCGAGCGTGCCCAGCATGCCGTTCATCGGCGTGCGGATCTCGTGGCTCATCGTGGCGAGGAAGTCCGACTTCGTGCGCGAGGCGCGCTCCGCGGCGCGGCGGGCGCGCGCCTCCCGCGCTTCGGCGCGGCGGCGTGCGGTCACGTCGTGCTGGATGCCGATGAAGCAGGAGAGGCGCCCCTCCCTGTCGAACACCGGCGAGATCCGGAGCTCGTTCCAGAACCGGGTGCCGTCGCGCCGGTAGTTCAGCATCTCCACCGTGACGGGGCGCGCGGCGGCGATCGCCCGCCGCACCCGCGCCACCGCCTGCCGGTCGGTGCCGGGGCCCTGGAGGAAGCGGCAGTTGCGGCCAAGCACCTCCTCTGGCCCGTAGCCGGTGATGGCGGTGAAGGCTGGGTTCATGAAGACGATCGGGCAGTCCTCGCGCCTCGGGTCGGAGATCACCACCCCGGTGGGTGCGGCGGCGATCGCTGCGGCGAGCAGTTGGTCGGCGCCGAGCGCACCAGCATCGCCGAAGCTTGCCAGCGCCGCGTTGCTCGCCTCAGCGCCCTCCGGGGGAGGCCGCCCGCTCACGCCGCCCCCTCAGGCGTCGAAGCGGACGAGGCTGTCGAACGGCACGTCGAGCCGCGCGCGCCCGCCGAGGAAGGTGAGCTCGATCAGGGCGGCGGCGGCCGGCACGACGGCGCCGATCCGCCGGAGCAGCGTGATGCCCGCCGCCATCGTCCCACCCGTCGCGAGCAGGTCATCGACCACGACGACGCGCGCTCCCACAGGCACGATCCCCTCCTGCACCTCGATCCGGTCGGTGCCGTATTCGAGCGTGTAGTCGTGGCCGATCACGCGGCCGGGGAGCTTGCCACGCTTGCGCAGCATCACGAAGCCCGAGCCGAGCTTCAGCGCAAGCGGCGCGGCGACGAGGAAGCCCCGGCTCTCGACGCCGGCGATGAGGTCGGGCTGGTGGCGGCGCACCGCCGCGGTGAGTCGCGCCATCGCGACAGCCCAAGCCTCGCCGTGGGCGAGCAGCGTGGCGATGTCGTAGAACACGATGCCGGGCTTGGGAAAATCGGGGATGTGGCGGATGTGCTCTTTCAGATCCATGCGTCCCTGCTCCCTCTGCCGCGCCGCGCGCCGATGCTAGAGCAGCCCCCGAAGCGAGGGAACCGGAGGGGCAGGGAGAGGCGAGCGAGCCCCCGCGGTCGCGGGCGATTGACCTCGATCAATGCCGGTGCTGGCGCGACGGCGGAGACTGCGGAACGATACGCGGGAAGCGCGCCCGCGAACCCTGCTCTCCAACCCGGCAGCCAGGATGAGTGCCGCGATCGACGCGTTCGCCCCAGCCCTTCCCGCACCCGTCGCCTTCGACGGCCTGCCGACCGCGCGGCTCGCCCGGATGGCAGAGGCCGGGCAGCGGCTGATCGACATGGCGCGAATCCTGGCCAAGACGGGGGATTCGATCGTCGGCGAGGTCACGCGCGACTGCGGCCCGCTTCACCCCTACGCCCACTACCCGGAGGGCGATGTGGTGGACAGCGAGACCGGGGCGCAGTTCTTCTACCACCTCCACCCGGTGCCGCCGCTGGCCGGCGGGCAGGCGGCCGAACCGGGCCTCAACGGCCATTTCCATTGTTTCGCGCCAGCGCCCGCCCAGCGCACGCCGCCCTGCCTGCGCCGCGGCTCCGGCCTTGCCCATCTCGTCGCCGTCGAGGTCGACCGACACGCCCTGCCGGTGCGGCTCTTCACCACCAACCGCTGGGTGACGGACGAGACCTGGGTCGAAGCGCCGGCGGCCGCGCGGCTGGTCGACCGGTTCGTGGTCGAGGTCGCGCGCCCCTCTCTCTCGGCGGCGATCTGGATCTCCGCGCTGGTACGGCTGTTCCAGCCGCAGATCGCCGCCTTGCTGGCCGCGCGCGATGCCGCGATCGCGAGGCTCGCGCGGCTGCGGCCTGACATCGACCCGTTCGAGGACGAGCGCCTCGAAGTGCCCTCGGCCATGCCGATCTCGGTCGAGGCGCAGCTGGCGGAGCTCAGGGCCGCGCTCGCGCTGCGCCAGGCCTGAGGCAGGGCGGGGTGGGGCGGGGTCCGGTCGCGCTGGTCGTCGGGCTCGTCGGCTTCTTTGCCTATGTCCTCGTCGCGCTCGAACTCGCCGAGCGGCTTGAGGGGGCGCACTGGGCGGTCGAGTTCCTGTTCTTCGCGGTGGCCGGGATCGTCTGGGCCTTTCCCGCGGCGCGGCTGATCCGCTGGGTGGTCGAGGGGCGCGGCAGGCGCTGAGCCGCCCCGTCCGGAACCGCCCGGGGCGGCCCCGGGTGCCCGGGCGCACACCGACACGGAAGCTTCATCGGTCTGACACCCTGGCGTAACATGCCGCGCCTACACGCCACGAAGCCACGACACGGGGAGAGGACTCATGCACCGCAGGTCACTTCTGGCAGGGGCGACGCTCGCGCTCGGCCTTGCCGCAGCGCCGGCATTGGCGCAGCAGCGCGTTCAGGTGGAGTTCTGGCACGGGCTGACGCAGCCCTTGGGCGGCATGCTCGAGCAGATCGCCGCCGACTTCAACGCAAGCCAGGACCGGTTCCAGGTCAACGCCTCGTTCCGCGGCTCCTATCCCGAGACGATGGCGGCGGCGATCGCTGCGTTCCGCGCCGGCACGGCGCCGCACATCGTGCAGATGTTCGAGGTCGGCACCGGCACGATGATGGCGGCCGGCCGCGCCATCAAGCCGGTGCACGAGCTCCTGGCCGAGACGGGCGTTGCGATCGACTTCAACGACTACCTGCCCGCGGTGCGCGGCTACTACAGCCTCGCTGACGGGCGGATGATGTCGATGCCGTTCAACTCCTCGACGGCGATCATGTTCTACAACAAGGAGCATTTCCGCCGCGCCGGGCTCGACCCGGAGAAGGCGCCGGCGACCTGGCCCGAACTCCGCGCCGCGGCACAGCGGCTGCGCGCCGCCGGCCTCGCCTGCCCCTTCACCACCGCCTGGCCGACCTGGACCCAGGTCGAGCAGTTCTCGGCGATCCACAACATCCCGCTTGCGACCCTCGACAACGGGTTCGGCGGGCTCAACGCGGAGCTTCGCGTCAACAACCCGACCCTGGTGCGCCATATCAACACGCTGGTCGAGATGGGCCGCGAGGGCACGTTCCGCTGGGGCGGCCGCGACGGCGCTGGCGACGCGCTGTTCGCCTCGGGCGAGTGCTCGATCATCCATGCCTCCTCCGGCGCGCGGGCGCGCTTCGTGCGCGAGGTGCCCGGAGGTCTGGCCAATCTCGGCGTGGCGATGCTGCCCTTCTACCCGGATGTCGAGGGAGCGCCGTTCAACTCGATCATCGGCGGCGCCTCGTTCTGGGCGATGAACCGCGGGCCGACCGCCACGCGGTCGGCCGATGAGCTGCGCGCGGTGGCGGAGTTCTTCCGCTTCATCAGCCAGCCCGCGGTGGCGCTGAAGTGGCACAAGGACACGGGCTTCCTGCCGGTGCGCTTGGCCGCGTTCGAGGCAGCGAAGGCCGAGGGCTTCTACACCCAGAACCCCGGCGCCGACATCCCGATCCAGCAGCTCCTGCGCGGCGGCGGGCAGATGACGGGCAACACCCGCGGCATCCGCTTGGGCGGCTTCGTCGAGATCCGCGTGATCATGCAGGAGGAGATCGAGCGGGCGCTGCAGGGCCAGCAGACGGCGCAGCAGGCGATGGACAACGCGGTGCAGCGCGGCAATGTCGTGCTGCGCAACTTCGAGCGCGCCAACCGCGGCGGCGGCTGACCGGAGGGCGGGGAGGGTCTGCCCTCCCCGCAACGCCCCGGCCTCCCCGATGCGCAAGCGCGTCATCTTCACCGACAAGGGGCTGCCCTATCTGCTGCTCGCGCCGCAGATCGCCATCACGGCCGTGTTCTTCTTCTGGCCGGCAGGCCAGGCGGTGTGGCAGAGCCTCCTGCGCGAGGATGCATTCGGGCTGAATGTCGAGTTCGTCGGCCTCGAGAACTTCGCCGACGTGCTGTCCGACCCGTTCTATCTCAACGCCGTCCGCAACACGGTCGTGTTCTCGGTCTCGGTGACGGCGCTCTCGATGTCCGTCGCTCTCGGGCTTGCGGTTCTGGCCGACCGGCAGATACGCGCCGCCTCCGTCTACAAGACCCTGCTGATCTGGCCCTACGCCATCGCGCCGGCGGTCGCGGCGGTCCTGTGGCTGTTCATCTTCCACCCCTCGTTCGGCCTGTTCTCGCACCTCCTGCGCGGCTTCGGCATCCCGTGGGACTACAAGCTGAACGGCACGCACGCGATGATCCTCGTCGTGCTCGCCTCGGCCTGGAAGCAGGTCTCGTACAACTTCATCTTCTTCCTCGCGGGGCTGCAGAGCATCCCAAAGAGCGTGATCGAGGCGGCGGCGATCGACGGCGCGGGCGAGCACCGTCGTTTCTGGACGATCGTCTTTCCGCTGCTCTCGCCGACCACCTTCTTCCTGCTCGTGGTGAACCTCGTCTACGCGTTCTTCGACACGTTCGGCGTGATCCACGCGCTCACCCAGGGGGGGCCCGGCAAGGCCACCGAGACGCTGATCTACAAGGTCTATGCCGACGGCGTGCAGAACCTGAACTTCGGCGCCTCCTCAGCGCAGTCGGTGATCCTGATGGTCGCGGTGATCATCCTCACGATGGTGCAGTTCCGCTATGTCGAGCGGAAGGTGCACTACTGATGATGCGCGCGCCCGCGGCCCTCGACACGCCAGCGCCCGTGCCCGAGGCGGCCGCAGAGCCGCGCCGGCTCTTGCCGCAGGGAACGATCGTCCACGCCTTCCTGATCCTGGGTGTGCTCGTCTTCGCCCTGCCGATCTACATCACGCTGATCGGCTCGACGCACGACGCCTCGACGATCGGCCGCGGCGAGGTGCCGCTCCTGCCCGGCGCGCACATGCTCGACAACTACGCCTCGGCCTGGAGCGAGGGCGGAGGCGGGGCACGCACCGGCTTCCGCGTGCCGGTCGAGACGATGCTCTTCAACTCGCTCGCCATGGCGGTGCTGATCGCGGTGGGCAAGATCGCGATCTCGCTCACCTCCGCCTATGCGGTCGTATTCTTCGCCTTCCCCGGGCGGATGCTGTTCTTCTGGCTGATCTTCATCACGCTGATGCTGCCCGTCGAGGTGCGGATCATGCCGACCTTCGCGGTGATGGTGAATCTCGGCATGGTCAACACCTTCGGCGGGCTCGTCATCCCGCTGATCGCCTCGGCCACGGCGACGCTGCTGTTCCGCCAGTTCTTCCTCACCATCCCCGACGAACTCGTCGAGGCGGCGAAGATGGATGGGGCGGGACCGTTGCGCTTCTTCAAGGACGTCGTCGTGCCGCTGTCGATGACCAACGTCGCGGCGCTGTTCGTGATCCTGTTCATCTACGGCTACAACCAGTATCTCTGGCCGCTGCTCATGGTGTCGGACCGTTCGCTCGAGACCATCGTCGTCGGCATCACCAAGATGATCGGCTCGGGCGACGCGCAGAGCCCCTGGCACGTGATCATGGCGACGACGGTGATGGCGCTGATCCCGCCTGTGGCCGTCGTGATCCTGATGCAGCGCTGGTTCGTGAAGGGGCTCGTCGAGAGCGAGAAGTGAGGGCGGGCGCATGGCGACACTGACCGTCGAGGGCGTGCGCAAGGAGTTCGGCGCGACCAAGGTGCTGCACGGCATCGACCTCGCCGTCGCCGAGGGCGAGATGATCGTGATCGTCGGCGCCTCGGGCTGCGGCAAGTCAACCCTGCTGCGGATCGTCGCCGGCCTTGAGACCGCCACCGCCGGGCGGATCGTCATCGGCGGCGCCGACGTGACGCGCCGCGAGCCGAAGGACCGCGACATCGCCATGGTGTTCCAGAACTACGCTCTCTACCCGCACATGAGCGTGTTCGACAACATGGCCTACGGGCTCAAGATCAGGGGCCTGCCGAAGGCGGAGATCACCGTCCGCGTGCAGCAGGCGGCCGACCTCCTGGGCCTTGGCGCCCTGCTCGCCCGCCGCCCGCGGCAGCTCTCGGGGGGGCAGCGCCAGCGTGTGGCGATGGGCCGCGCCATCGTGCGCGAGCCGAAGCTGTTCCTGTTCGACGAGCCGCTCTCCAACCTCGACGCCAAGCTCCGCGTCGCGATGCGGGCCGAGATCAAACGGCTGCAGCGGCGGCTCGGCGTCACCTCGCTCTATGTCACCCATGACCAGGTCGAGGCGATGACGCTGGGCGACCGGCTCGTCGTCATGCACGAGGGCCGGGCCGAGCAGGTGGCGAGCCCGATGGAAGTGTGGTCGCGCCCCGCCAACACCTTCGTCGCTGGCTTTATCGGCGCTCCGGCGATGAACTTCCTCGCCGCGACGCTGGCGCCGGGCGGCGAGCTGGCATCATTGAAGGCGGGCGGCAGCATCGCCTTCATCGACGGCAGGCGCCCCCTCCCCGACGGCACGGCGCTCATCCTCGGCATCAGGCCCGAGCATGTCACGGTGGGCGGAGAGGCGGCGCTGCCGCTCAAGGTCGACCTCGTCGAGCCGCTCGGGGCGGAGAGCCTTGTCCACGGCGCCCTTCCCTCTGGCGAGGAGCTGACGGTGCGGCTTTCCGGCACCTCTCCCTTCCCGGGAACGATCCTGCCAGTGACCATTCCGCCGATGCTGCTGCATGTGTTCGAGGCCGGCACCGGCAGGCGGGTCGACGGGCTCTATGAAGGGCGGCGGGCGGCGCAGCCGGCCTCCGTTGCCAAGGCGGCAGCCGATCGGTAACACTCCGGGCCGTTCCGGCAGAGGGCCGGACGGCAGGAGGTGTGCGGGGCATGCGGCGCGCCATCGCTCGGGGCCTTGCCGGCCCCAGTCCGGCCTGGTGGCTTGGTGACACGGGTGGCTCGGTGACACGGGTGGCTCGGTGACACGGGTGACTCAGTGACACGGGTGACTCAGTGACACGGGTGACTCAGTGACACGGGTGACTCAGTGACACGGGTGACTCAGTGACACGGGCCGCCCGGCCCGCGCGCGGCATCGCGCCGCCAGCGCCTGAGCCCCCGGCCGCTTGGCCTGCGCGCCTGCCGCCCCCGGCCGTGACCCGAGAGGAGCTCGACCTCCTCGTCCGCCGCGCCGGGCTGACGCTGAATGCCGGGCAGAAGGCCGACCTTGCCGTCGCCTTCCAGCACCTCCTGGCGCTGGCCGCGTGCCTGCCGCGTCGCCGGCCGCTGGCCGATGAGCCGGCCTTCGTGTTCCACCCGCCGCTGTCGCCCCCCGGCCCCAAGCCGGGCCAGGGCGCCGCCCGAACCGCAGCACGCACGCCAACGAAGACGGCGGCGAAGCCGAAGGCGGCGCCCAAGGCCCAGGCCAAGGCCCAGACCAGGTCCCAGGCCAAGGGCAAGCCCGCGAGGCCCAAGGCCGCACGGCGCCGATGAGAGGGTCGGACGTCCTCCACCACCTCTCGATCGCCGATGCGGCCGGCATGATCCGCGCCCGCCGGCTCTCGCCCGTCGAACTCACCCGAAGCCTGCTCGACCGGATCGAGCGGCTGAACCCGCGCCTCGACGCCTATCTCACCGTCACCGAGCCGCAGGCGATCGCCGCCGCCCGCGCCGCCGAGCGGGCGCAGATGCAGGGCGCTCTCAAGGGGCCGCTCGCCGGCATTCCGCTCGCCTACAAGGACATCTTCGACACGGAAGGCGTGCGCACCACCGCGCAGTCGCGCCTGCTCGAGGCAAACGTGCCGGCCGCCGATGCCGAGGCCGTCCGACGCCTCGCCGCCGCCGGGGCGGTGATGCTCGGCAAGCTCGCCACCCACGAGTTCGCGATCGGCGGCCCTGCCTTCGACCTGCCCAGGCCGCCAGCCCGCAACCCGTGGGACACGGAGCGTTTCACCGGCGGCTCCTCCTCCGGCTCCGGCGCGGCGGTCGCCGCAGGGCTCGCGCTCGGCTCGCTCGGGTCGGACACGGGCGGGTCGATCCGCTTCCCCGCGGCCTTCTGCGGCATAGCCGGGCTCAAGCCGACGGCAGGGCTCGTCTCCCGCCGCGGCGTCATCCCGCTCGCGCCGAGCCTCGACACGGCAGGGCCGATGGCCTGGACGGCGGAGGACTGCGGTCTCCTGCTCGATGCCATCGCCGGCTACGACCCGCTCGACCCAGCCTCGGTTCCCTCCACCCCGCCGCCAGGCGGCTACGCCGCTGCGGCGCGGCGCGGCATCAAGGGCCTCAAGGTCGGCATGCTGCGGCGGTTCTACGAGACCGACCTTCCCGCCACCGCCGAGGTGCTCGAGCAGATGGCGGAGGCCGAACGCCTCCTGAAGGAACTCGGCTGCTCTGTCGCCACGGCCGACTGCCCCTCCCTGCTCGCCTTCAACGCCGTCAACCGCCTGATCATCTGCGCCGAGGCCTTCGCCCTGCACGAGGCTGACCTCACGACCCGACCGGAGGCCTACAGCCGCGCCTTCCGCGTTCGCGTGATGGCCGGAGGGGTGATGCGCGCGACCGACTACATCCAGGCGCAGCGCCATCGCCGCAGCCTCGCCGCCGAACTCAACGCCCTGTTCGAGCGGTTCGATGTGCTCGTCACCGCAGCGACACCGGGGCCGGCGCCGCGGCTCGCCGACGTCACGCTCGACGATGGCCTCGCCCGGCCCACCTACGCGGCTCCCGCCAATGTCTCGGGAGGGCCGGCGATGTCGGTCTGCGCGGGCTTCGCGCCGAACGGCCTGCCGCTCGGGCTGCAGATCATCGGCCCTCCCCATGGCGATGCGACCGTGCTCGCGGTCGGCCATGCCGTCGAGGAGGCCTCCGGCAGCCGCTCGCGCCGCCCCGCTCTTTGAGCCTCGCCTTGCATGTGCGGCCGCTACTTCCTCACGCGGCCGCCGGCAGCGCTCGCACGGCTGTTCCGCACGGTCGATCCGGTGCCGAACCATCCGCCGCGGTTCAATGTCGCGCCGACGCAGGAGAGCCTCGTGGTGCGGCGCAACCCGGAGACGGGCGCGCGGCATCTCGACCTGCTGCGCTGGGGCCTCGTCCCGCTCTGGGCCAAGGAGGCCTCGATCGGCGCGCGCATGATCAACGCGCGCGCGGAAACCCTGAGCGAGAAGCCCGCCTATCGCGACGCCTATGCGAAACGGCGCTGCCTCGTGCCGATCGACGGGTTCTACGAGTGGGCCGCGCTCCCCGGGCAGAGGCGCAAGCAGCCCTATGCGGTCGCGCTGGCGGATGGATCGCCCATGGTGCTCGCGGGGCTGTGGGAGCGCTGGCGCGGGCCTGACGGGTCGGTTCTGCGGAGCTTCACGGTGGTCACCTGCCCCGCGACGCCGCGTCTCGCACCGCTGCACGAGCGCATGCCCGTGGTGCTGCCGGAAGCCGCCTGGCCGCTCTGGCTCGGCGAGACGGAGGGGGACCCGGCTTCGGTGCTCGCGCCGATGGACGGGGCGGAATTCCGCATCTGGCCCGTCTCTGTGCGCGTCAACGCCGTGCGCGAGGATGACCGAGGCCTGCTCGACCGCGACCCCTCCGCGCCCACCCTGCCCGGTCTCGGCGAGGCCGATGGGCCGCCGCCCTGGCCCGATGGGTGATCGGGCCGCCCCAGGGAATGCGGCCGGCCGGTTCCGCGGGGCCCGAGGGTCGCGCAGGGGCGATGGCTTGCGCCACCGCCCCCGCAGCCGCGCGCGGGAGATCGTCGGATGGTCGGAGTGAGAGGATTCGAACCTCCGGCCCCTGCGTCCCGAACACAGTGCTCTACCAGGCTGAGCTACACTCCGGCTCGCCCCCGGCGGCTGAGGCCGGCTGTATAGGGCCGCGGGCCGGGGCGGGCAAGACGCGAGACCCGCGGGCGACCCGATCGAGCCGCTCCCTCAGGTCAGCCCGGCTTCGGTGTGCCTCCCCGGCGCAAGCGTGGCGAGCAGCGGCAGCACCGCCTCCGCCCCCTCGGCCACGGCGTAGAGGTCGCGCGTCTCCGCACCCGCGAAGCCCATCGCCACTGCGGCCTCGAGTGCCGCGATCAGCGGCTGCGCCGAGCCGGCGACATCGCAGAGGATCACCGGCTTGTCGTGCAGGCCGAGCTGCCGCCAGGTGATGATCTCGATCGTCTCGTCGTAGGTGCCCAAGCCCCCGGGAAGCGTCACGAAGGCATCCGCCCGCTCGGCCATGATCGCCTTGCGGGCATGCATCGTCGCCGTCTCGATCAGCTCGGAGAGCCCCTCGTGCTCGAGCTCGCGGCGGGCTAGGAAGGTCGGGATAACGCCCGTCACCGCCCCGCCGGCGTCGAGGCAGGCATCGGCGATCACGCCCATCAGCCCGACCCGGCCGCCGCCGTAGACGAGCCTGATCCCCGCCCCGGCAAGCGCGCGGCCGAGCGTGACGGCGGCCTCGCGGTGCCTCGGGTCGTGCCCGAGGCGCGAGCCGCAAAACACGGCGACGGCGGAGAACGGAAAGGGCATCACGGGGCTCCTGTGGCTCGTCATGCGCCGATGATTGCATCGCCCTGGCCGATCGGCATCATTCGCGTGCCAGGGCGGCTCGCGGCGATCTCATCGTCGCGGGCGGACCGCCTCCGGCAAACGTCGCGTGGCGGCCGGGAAGCGGGCCGCGCCCAGAAGGGAAAAAGGACAGGACCGCATGCGATCTCTCACCGTGATGCGATTTCTTACCGTGCCGGCACTCGTCGGCCTCACTTTTGCCGCGACCGTCGCCGTGCCGCTCGCCCTTGCCCAAGCGTCCGTGCTCGATGAGCGCAAGGCCGGGTTTCGGTCGCTTGGCCAGAGCATGGAAGCGATCCAGAGGATCGTCGAAGGCCGGCAGCCGGCGGCCGGAGCGGTCGCTCCCGCGCGCGTCATCGCGGAGTTCGCGCCAAGGATCAAGACGCTTTTCCCGCCCGGGAGCGACCGCGGCGAGACCCGCGCGCTCCCCGCCATCTGGTCCGACCGTGCCGGGTTCGACCGCGTTGCCGATGCCTTCGTTCCGGCCGCCGCCGCCCTGCTCGCCGCCGCCGAGAGCGGCGATTCCGCCCGCCTCGCCTCCCAGCTCCAGGCCACTGGCCAGGCCTGCGGCGCCTGCCACCGCCCCTACCGCGCTCCGGCGCGCTGACGGAGACGGGAGGGCGCGGCTCAGAACAGGGTCACGACCCCCCGCACCGCAGCGGCGGCGAGGAGAAGCAGGACAAGCGCCCGACCGACCCCTGCGAGCCGCGGCGGCGCGATATCCTCGGGCAGGCGCTTTCGCCCCGTCACCATCGCCTCGACGAGGCGATGGCGCAGCCACACGCGGTAGAACACCGCCGCCAAGAGATGCAGCGCGATGACGATGAGCAGAAGGTCCTTGATCCTGTAGTGCCAGCCTGTGATCCGGTCCGACATCGCCTTGCCGACGGTCGAGGCGAGCGGGCCGCGGAACAGGATGTCGTCGTTGGCGAAGAGCCCCGTTGTCGCCTGCGCGCCGACGAGCACGAGCAGCAGCAGCACGGCCCAGCCGCCGAGCGCGTTGTGGCTCGTCTCGCGGTCGGGAGCGCGTCGGGCCATGTGGCCGAGATGGGCGAGCACTGGCCCGGGCCCCTTGAGGAAGTGCGCGAACCGTGCGTTCTCGCTGCCGAGGAAGCCCCAGAGCACGCGCCAGATCACGAGCGTCAGGATCGCGTAGCCGAACAGCGCATGCTGGTTCATCCAGTGCAGCTGCACCGTCACCACGCTGCCCAGGATGCAGGCGACGAGCGCCCAGTGGAACACGCGCGTCGGCAGGTCCCAGACAGCGATCTCGCGCAGCTTCGGCTCACCGTCCCGCATCCCTGGCTCCCGCGCCGTTGACGCGGTGCAGTATGGCAAAGGCGGGTGGCGCTTGACAGGCCGAACCGCCTCGGCGACGCCGCGCGCATGCTGCCGCTGCTCCCCGAGGCCTGGGTTCCCCAGAGCCTTCAGCCGCCCGTGCTCGCTTTCGCCATCGCGCTCGTCGCGGGAGGGCTGATCGCGCTCGCCGGGGGGCGGCGGGTTGCCGGGGCGGGCGCCGGTCTCGCGCTCGTGGTCGCGCTGTTCCTCGTCTTCGGCGTCAGGATGGTCACGCCGCGCATGCTGCCCGAGCGCCTGCCCTGGCTCGCGCTCGCCGCCTTCCTCGGCGGCCTCTCGGGCGACCTCGCCGGGGCGCGACGCTGGCCTGCCGCCCTCACGGGCACCGCGACGGCCCTCGGGGGGGCCTGGTTCATGCTGGGTGCGCCGCGAATCCTGCCCGACCTTGAGCGGATCCTCGCCGAGGCGCTGCCGGTGACGCTTGCCTTCGCGGTGCCGCTCTGGCGGCTCCTGCCGCGGCGCGAGGGGGCCGAGGGCGCGCTCGCCGCTTCGGTCGCCGCCGCCCTGCTCGCTGCGGGGCTGCACGTCGCGGCGGGTGCTCCGCTCTTCGTCGGGCTTGCGATGACCGTCGCCTCCGCCGCGATCGGCGCGGCACCCTCCGCGGCTTTGCGCCGGGCGGGGCTCGGCCTTGCCGGCGCCCTGCCGCTTGCCGCCCTGATCGGCGGCGTCGCTGCCGCCGCTGGGCTCGCGCAGCGATCGCCGCCTGTGCTGGCGGCGTGCTGCGCCCCGCTTCTCGGTCTCCTTGCCGGGCCATGGCTCGGGCGGCGCCTTTGGCTCGGGGCGGGCGCGGCAGGGGCGGTCGGCACGGCTCTCGCCGGGCTTCCGGCGGTCGCTTTGGCCTGGGCGGCTGGTCGGATCGGCTGAGCAAGAACGCAGAATGCTCCTTGCGCTCCTGTCATCGCGATTTCATCTACCCTCGTGTGCGATGCG
>Ga0272446_1004768_pt1 | contig 15688 bp, 15 predicted proteins | sample YNPCB0061_FD_194587 | JGI IMG/M metagenome (GOLD analysis project Ga0272446, IMG submission 194587) | Hot spring microbial mat communities from Yellowstone National Park, WY, United States - YNP-CB-006-1 | ecosystem: Environmental > Aquatic > Thermal springs > Hot (42-90C) > Sediment | place... | reverse complement strand
GATCGAGGGCGCTGAACGCACCGCCATCCGCATGGCAATTCACAAACATCCCCTGCCAACCAACGGCGTCACTCACTAGATACGTGGGCGTAAACAGACCGATGGCTCTCGTGTTGCGTGTTGCGTAACGATACGCAACACGCAACACTTCCTGTTCACAGCAACAACCGTGCTGGCGCTTCCAGTAAACCCTTCAGCTCCGCCAAAAAGGCCGCCGCCACCGCCCCATCGATGACGCGGTGATCGACCGACAGCGTGACCTCCAACACACGGCGTGGCTCAAACTCTGCGCCATTCCACACCGGCTGCATCTGCGCCTGTCCCACCGCAAGGATCGCCACTTCTGGCGGATTGATGATCGCCGTGAAGTGCTTGACAGGGTGCATTCCCAGATTCGAGATCGAAAAAGTGCCGCCACTCACCGCATCAGGCGTGATCTGACCGGCGCGGGTGCGGGTCACCAGGTCAGCAATCCGCGCCGCCAGTGCGGTCAACCCCAGGCTGCCCGCATCGTGCACGACAGGCACGATCAGTCCATCCTCCAGCGCGACCGCAATGCCGAGATTGACCGTCGCCTGCTGACGATAGACCCACTGTTCGCCATCGGGCTGCAGCCAGGCGTTGAGGCGCGGATGCCGCGCCAACGCAGCGGCAACGGCGCGGGCGATCCACACCGTGAGCGTCAGCCGCCCGCCGCCTGCTTCGACCGCCGCCGCCAGTTCAGTGGTCAGGGCGTCGATGCGCGTCAGATCGATGGCGCTGGTGAAGAAGATGTGCGGCGCGCGCTGCCAGCTCTGGCTGAGACGCGTGGCGATCACGCGGCGCTTGCCACGCAGCAACTCGCCTGCAGGCGCTTCAGTAGCCTCTGCGGTCGGACGGCTGACGGCAGGTTGAGCCTCAGCAAGCAGCGCCTCACGGCCTGCACGCTTTGCCCCTTCCACAACGTCCACCGCCTGGATGCGTCCGGCTGGGCCACTGCCCTGCAACATCGTCAAGTCGACGCCATGTGTGCGCGCCAGCCGACGCGCCGCCGGCGTCGCACGAATCGGGGAGGCGACGCCAGCTATCGACGCTGCTGGCGCCGAGGCGCCTGTCACATCCGTTGCCGCATCCGTTGCCACATCCGCCAGTGCGCCCGCGACATCGCGCTTGACGATGCGCCCCGCCGGGCCACTGCCGGCAAGCTGCGTCAGATCGACGCCTGTGGCAGCGGCCATACGTTGCGCAACCGGGCTGGCGCGCACCTCTGCGGGCGGCGTTGACTCTGGCGCAGGCCGGGCAGAGGCCGCCACTACTGCTGGGGCAGGCTGAGCAGACGCCAGCACTTCTCCCGGCGCCGCGATATAGGCGATGACTGTCGTGACCGGCACGGTGGCGTCGGCGCCAAAACGCACATCGGTGAGGATGCCGTCAACAGTGGCCTCGACCTCCATGTCGATCTTGTCGGTCTGCACCTCCAGGAGCGTCTCCCCCTTCTTCACCACGTCACCCGCCTGCTTGAGCCAGCGAATGATCGTGCCCTCTTCTTGCGCCATGCCGAACTTGGGCATAATGACAGGTGTTGGCATGATGCTCACCTCGCCTCACGCACCAGCCGTCGCGCAGCGGCGATAATGTCATCGACCTGCGGCACCATGCGCCGTTCCAGCTCGCGGTTGTAGGGCACAGGAATGTCCAGCCCCGCCAGCCGCCGGATCGGCGCGTCCAGGTAGTCAAAGGCGTCAGACTCGGCGATGATGGCCGCCAGCTCGCCGCCAAAGCCGCCCGTCTTCACCGCCTCATGCACAATCAGCACGCGCCCGGTCTTGCTGACAGAACGGATGATTGGGTCAGCGTCGAGTGGTTTCAGCGTGCGCGGGTCGACAACTTCCACCTCGATGCCTTCCGCTGCCAGTTTCGTCGCCGCTTCCAGCGCCCGCACCACCATCAACGACGTAGCGACGATGGTCAGATCGCGCCCGCTGCGCTTGACTTCGCTCTGGCTAAGGGACGTTGTATAGTAGCCTTCTGGCACCGCTCCTTTGGTGCGATACAGCAGCTTGTGCTCGATAAAAATCACCGGGTTGGGGTCCTCGATGGCAGCCAGCAGCAGCCCTTTGGCATCGGCAGGCGTGCTCGGCATGACAACTTTCAGCCCAGGCACATGGACGAACCAGTTCTCCAGGCTCTCGGAATGTTGTGCGGCTGCCCCCGTGCCAGCGCCCGCAGGTGTGCGCAGCACAAAAGGCACCTCGACCTTGCCACCCAGCATGAAGCGTAGCTTGGCCGCCTGCAAAACCAACTGCTCCATCGACAGCGTGATGAAATCCATGAACTGGATTTCGGCGATCGGGCGCATTCCGGTCAGCGCTGCGCCAGTGGCGACGCCAGCGATGATCGCCTCAGAAATCGGCGTATCGCGCACGCGCTCTGGACCATACTTCTGATACAGGCCGTCGGTCACGCCAAATGCGCCGCCGTAGACGCCGACATCTTCGCCAAACAGGAAGACGCGTTCATCGCGCGCCATCGCCAGGTCGATTGCCTCGCGCACCGCTTCAGCGTATGTCAATTCACGACTCATGCGTAAACTCCTTCAAGGATCGTGGCTGGGTCTGGGTCCGGGCTGTTCCTGGCAAACTCGATCGCAGCGGCGATCTCGCCTTCGACTTGCGCCTGCACCTGCGCAAAAGCCTCCTCGGTCAGGATGCCCGCCGCCATCATCTGCCTGGCAAGGCGCGCAATCGGATCGCGCTCTTGCCACTCCGCAACCTCCTCCCTGGTGCGGTAACGCTGCTTGTCGCTCTTGCTGTGACCCTTCCAGCGGTAAGTCCGTGCTTCGATCAACGTTGGCCCCTCGCCACGCCGCGCCCGCGCCACGGCCGACTCGGTCGCCGCGTAGACAGCCAGGAGATCGTTGCCATCGACAGTCACGCCGGGGATGCCGTAGGCGACGGCGCGCTCGCTCAGCCTATCTACTTTGCTGGCGCGCGTGATCGCCATCGACATCGCGTATTGGTTGTTCTCGCAGAAGTAGATGACAGGCAGATTCCAGATCGACGCCAGGTTCAGGCTTTCGTGGAACGCGCCCTCGTTGGTGGCGCCATCGCCAAAGAACACCAGCACAACGCGGTCTTGCCGCTGCATCTGAATACTGAGGCCGACGCCCGCCGCCATGGGCACGCCGCCCGCCACAATGCCGTTGGCGCCCAGGTTGCCAGTCGTGACGTCAGCAATATGCATGGAGCCGCCGCGCCCGCGACAATAGCCGGTCTCCTTGCCGAAAAACTCCGCCATCATCTGGTCGGCACGCGCCCCTTTGGCGATACAATGACCGTGCCCGCGATGGGTGCTGAGGATGTAGTCGGTCGGGCGCAGCGCCGCACACGCTCCCACCGCCGACCCTTCCTGACCAATGGAAAGATGCATGGTGCCATGCACCAACCCCTGCAAATAAAGTTGCTCAGCCGACTCCTCGAACGTGCGGATCAGCAACATCTGGTGGAGTAAGTCTAGCAGACGTGCAGGGGATAGTCCTGCAAATGAATCGTTCATGGGTTCCCTATATTTGATCAAAAGCATGCGCCAATTGGCGTCGATGCGCCGGCGATTCTGCACAAATGTGCCTGGTCTGGTCAAATGTGTATTGTAACGACGCGAGGAAATCCTGTCAATGCTGCCGCAGATGAAAGTCACGCCGGAGGCGGCGACCAGCGGTGCATGCCCGCAACGCAGACTGCGTCCGCTTGTCAGCCTGTCGAGAGCACGGCGTCCGCTGCTTGCAGCAGCAGGGTGAGGGAAACTGCGCCCGGATCGGGATGCCCCAGGCTGCGTTCGCCGAGCTTTGCCGAGCGCCCGCGTCTGGCGACCATTGCAGCGGTGGCGGCCGCGCCCTGGCGTGCAGCGGGCAGCGCCGCCGCCCACGCTGCGGCGAGCGGCTGGTCGGCTGCCTGCGCCGCCAGCGCGTCGACGAAGGGTTGCAGCGCGTCGATCAGCGTCTTGTCGCCGGGCTGCGCCTTGCCGAGACGTTTGACCATTGTCAAGCCGGCTTGCAGCGCCCTGACCACATTTGCTGTGTCGTAGGGGCCGTCGCCCAGTGTGCGCCCGGTCGTCGAGAGCAGCGCACCGACGAGCGCGCCGGACGCGCCGCCGGATGCATCGGCAAAGGCGGCGCCAGCCTCCACCAGGAGCTGACCCGCGTTGCCTTCGGCTTTGTCCGCCGCTGCGACCGCCGCGCGCAATCCGCGCACCATCGTCGCGCCGTGGTCGCCGTCACCCGCCGCAGCATCGAGCCGGCCCAACTCCTCCTCCTGCGCGGCGATGCGCTCCAATGCCAGCGCCAGCCAGCGGCGCACAATGCTGATCGCAACTTCTGGTGAACTCATGGCCGATTCCTCAGATAGTGGTGTAGGCGGCGGAAGCGCAGGGTGCGTCGAGCAGCGGCGTCAGCTCGTCGTCGAGCCAGCAGAGCGTCAGCGAGCAGCCCGCCATGTCGAGCGACGTGACCATCTCATTGACGATCGGCTTGTAGGGCGTCAGTCCCTCCGCCAGTAGACGGCGGTTGACATCCTTGTAGAGCACGAACATCTCCTCGTACTGCGTGGAGCCAAGCCCGTTGAGCAACACGGCGACTGTCGAACCGACGTCTTGCGGCGCGTCGGCGAGGAGCGTGTCGAGCAGCAGGTCGGCGACTTCGCGCGCGGGTCGCATGTGGCTGGACTGCACGCCCGGCTCGCCGTGCACGCCCAACCCCAACTCCATGCGGCCTGGGGCGACGGTGAAGAGCGGCGCCGCCTGCCCTGGCAGCGTGCAGCCGCCAAAGGCGACGCCAAAGGAGCGCGTGTGGTCGTTGGCTTTGCGCGCCAGCCGCTCGACTTCATCGAGTGCATCCCCGCGCGCGGCGGCTGCGCCCGCGATCTTGAAGACAAAGAAATCACCGGCGATGCCGCGGCGATCCTCCTCCTGGCCGCGCGGGGCGGAGGCGACATCGTCGGTGACGCGCACGGTGCGCACGTCGATGCCCTCGTCCTGGCAGCGCAGCTCCGCCATATCGAAGTTGAGCACGTCGCCGCTGTAGTTGCCGTAGCAGTAGAGCACGCCAGCGTCGCTCGCCACCGCTTTGGTGACCCGATAGACCTGTTCGGCGGAGGGCGCGGCAAAGACATTGCCCATCACGGCAGCGCTGGCTAATCCAGGACCAACATAGCCGCAAAAGGCGGGATAGTGTCCCGAACCACCGCCCACGACGACAGATACTTTGCCCGGCTGCGGCGCATCCACCGCCATCACGCCGGAGGCGTTGGGAACGCGCCTGACCAGGCGGCTATAGGCGGCGACAAAACCTTCGATCAATTCCTCACGAAAATCGGCAGGGTCGTTAAAGAGTCTGGTCATGGATGCTGTTCTCCTACCTGTCGATGCGATGAGACATTTCATTCTGGGCGACTGTTTGCAAAGTCACCTGATTTGACGCAAAGGCGCAGAGATGCAGAGAAACGCAGAGAAAGCGCTTTGGAAACTGCACTGCTGTTCCTCTGCGAACCTCTGCGTCCCCGCGTCTCTGCGTCAAAAGCGACCTTACCAAACAGCCTCTTAGATTTTGATGAAGTCCGCCACTGCGGGATGCTGACGCAGCATCTCCAGGTCGGCGGCGGTGGGCAGTTGCGGGCGGTCGCGCTCGGCGTTGACGATGCAGAGAAAGCCCAGCGGTTCGTCGCCCGTCGGCTGAAACTGGTGCCAGGTCATCGGCGGCACCAGGATCAAGTCGTAGTGTCCGATGTCGTAAACGTCGTCTTGCAGGAGCACGCGCCCGGCGCCGCGCACCACCATCACGGCGTGTTCGTGCTCATGGCGCTCCAGCGACGAGTAGCCGCCCGGCGCCACCTCGAAGTAGCGCCACTGAAAGTCCATCTGCGCACCCTCGAAGAGAATCTGCTTAGTGATGTCGCGAAAGCTGGTCGTGCCGTCTTGCTTGTAACCGAGGACGGGCGTCTCCGCCCAGCGACAGTCGCCGAGGTGTGAACGTACAATCATGGTTTGGCTCCTCTGTGAACATTCTCTACAAATGTGCGGCTGCGCTCATAGAGCGCGTCGCCCGCCATGTACAGGCTGCCGCCGATCAACAGGATCGTGTCGTTGCCGTAGACGTCGATCATTTCCTGCACCCGATCGACCTGCATTCCACCGGCAGGGACGGGCAAGGCATCCTTGAGTGCGCCCCACGGCTGGCGCAGGTTGTTCGCCAGGTCGAGGCAGCTTTGCTGGCTGTAGCTGAAGCGCCCGCCGTAGTTTGGATAGATCACGGCGTCGGCGCCAAAGAGACGGAAAATCTTGCCGAAGAGCAGTTCTGGGGCGATGCGCAGCGCGCCAGCGAAGGCAGGATGCGCCATCACCGCCATGCCCAGCCCGTCGGCGACCAGCTCGTGCATGACTGGCAGCCCGACCAGCATCGGCTCGATCATCACCACCTGTACGCCCAGATCGCGACAGATGTGCGCCTGTTCGGCGATGGCGCGCGGCCCGCCGATCAGGTTGGGTGCGTAGAGCGAGCGACGCCCGGTCTCGGCGTTCGCCTCCGCCACTGCCGCCTGACAGAGCGCCACACGTTCGGCAAAGGGCGAGTAGCGCTGATTCGCCAACCCGTGATCATCCTTGATGAAGTCGATGCCGGCGCGGGCAAAGGTGCGGCAGAATTCAGCCAGTTGCGCCGCGGACAACCCCTGTGGCTTGAGCGCCGTACAGGTGAGCGGTCGGTTGTAGCCGGCGACCAGGGCGCGCAGACCGGCGCCGCCAACCTGCGGCCCCACGAACGCGGCGAGTTGATCGTCGGGCATGGCGACATCGACGAGCAGCACATCGCTTTGCAGCGACGTGTTGCCAAAGAGCATATTGAGCCACTGCGCCGGGTCGTCGCCGGTGGTGGCGCGCGCCAGCCGGATCACGACCTCGTGCAGGTCATCGCCGAGCGTCCGGATCGACTCGACGCGTGCAAGAATGTTGTCGACGATGTGCGGGTCGCGCACCGCCGCGCGCGGCAACTCGACGCTCTGCTCCAGCGCCACACCTTCAGCGCGGGCGGCGATCTCAGCGGCGGCGGCACGGATGTGATAGGTGGCGAAGAACGAATCTTGCATGATGATTGGTTTCAGTCGATCGGCAGCGGCGTGGCTGAGCGCATGAATGTTACGGTCTGCGCCAGATCGACGATGCCGGCGTCGGAGCCAAGCCCGCCAGCGACAAGCCCCGCCGCCGCCGTGCCCAACCGCCCCGCCTCTTCCAGGCTCCACCCCTGCCCCAGCCCGACGATGAAGCCCGCGCAGTAGGCGTCGCCGCAGCCGGTGGTGTCCACGACTGCAACCTGGAACGCCGGCAGGCGGATTTCCTGAATCTCGCCGTTTTCCTTCCAGGCGATGCTGCTGCCCTCAGCGCCCATCTTGAAGACGGTGCACCCTGCGCCGCGCTCCAGGAAGAAAGCGATCACTTCGCGGCGGTCGTGCAGCTTGCACATCATGCGCGCCTCGTCCAGCCCGGGCATGAAGTAATCGATGTAAGGCAGACACGGCTCGATCAGGTCGAGCAGATCGGGGCGGTCGATGGCGACCAGGTCGAAGGTGGTGGTGACGCCTTTGGATTTGGCGAACTTGAGCACTTCGACCGTCGGCGCGCCGTCAAATTTAGGCATGAGTGACGTGCCGCCGACGTGCAGGATGTCGGCGCTGGCGATCACGTCGAAGTCGATATCTTCCAGCGTGAGCGCGCCATTGGCGCCGGGCACATGCAGGGCGGGTCGCTCGCCGTTAGGGCGGATCGGCAGCATCGTCGCCGACGTCTGCACGCCATCCTTGCGGCGCAGATAGCGCGTGTCGATGCCGTAGCTCTGCATTGTGTTGACGATAAAGTTGCCCAATTCGTCCTTGCCGAGCGCCCCCATCGCAATCACGTGGGCGCCGAGCCTGGCGAGATCGATGCTCGTGCCCGCCGCCGTGCCCGCCACGGTGATGCGGATTTCCTCGAGCAAGTCCACATTCTGCCCGGCAGGGATGCGCGTCACCGGGCGACCGAGTATATCGACAATATGAATGCCAAGACTGACGACGGTGGTCATGTGTGCGCTTCTCCTGCTTCGAATTCGTCGAGATACTGTTCGATCTCCGCCGCTGTGCTCATCTCCAGGGCGACGGCGGCGATGCGTTGGGTCTCAGAGCGGGACAGCCGCCGGATGCGCGCCTTCACGGCTGGGATTTCGGCGGCGTTCATGCTCAGCTCATCGAGCTCCAGCCCCACCAACAACGGCGTGGCGCGCGGGTCGCCTGCCAGCTCGCCGCAGATGCCGACGCGGATGCCGTTGGCGTGACCGGCCTGCACCACCTCGCGGATTGCCCGCAGCAACGCCGGTTGAAAGGCGCTCACCAACCCGGCCACCGCCGCGTTGCCGCGGTCGGCGGCCATGACGTACTGGGTGAGATCGTTGGTGCCGATGCTGAAGAAGTCCACCAGCCGCGCCAGGTGATCAGCCAGCAATACGGCTGCCGGCGTCTCAATCATGATGCCGCGCTGGATATCCTCGTCGAAAGCCAGCCCATCTCCCTGCAACTCTGCGCAGATCTCGTCGAGCAGCGCGTCGACCAGCACCAGCTCGTCCCACGTGCTCACCATCGGGAACATGACGCGGATCGGGCATTCAGCTGCGGCGCGCAGGATGGCGCGCAGTTGTGGGCGAAACAATCCCGGATGATCAAGGCAGTAGCGCAGCCCGCGCTGCCCCAGAAAAGGATTCGGCTCGTGTGGTTGGCGCAGATAGGGCAACGTCTTGTCCCCGCCAATGTCGAGTGTGCGGATGATCAGCGGGCGTCCCTGCAGTCGGCGCGCGGCGTCCAGATAGGCGGCGAGCTGCTCTTCCTCAGTCGGCGGCGCTTCACGATCCAGGTAGAGGAACTCGGTGCGGAAGAGGCCCACGCCCTCAGCGCCATGCTCCAGCGCCAGATCGACATCGCCAGGCAGGTTGATGTTGGCGACCACTTCAACCCTGCCGCCATCGCGCAGCATGGCCGGCGACTGGGCATCTTTCTGGGCGGCCACACGTTGCGCTTGCCAGCGTTCCCGTTGTTCGGCAAGCTGCGCCAGCAAGTCGGCGTCGGGCGCCAGCCAGAGTTGCCCGGCGCCGCCATCGAGCGCCAGCAGTTGGCCGTCGGCAATGGTAGCGAGCACCGAAGCACCGATGCCGGTGACGGCAGGAATCCCCAATGCGCGCGCCAGGATGGCGCTGTGCCCCGTAGCGCCCCCCTCCGCCGTGACGATGCCCAGCACCTGATCCAGCGGCAGTCGCGCCACGTCGGAGGGCTTCAATTCACTTGCCACCAGGATCGCAGGCGCGGGCGGCGCAAAGACTGTGGCTTCGATAGGTGCGCCTGCAAGATAGCGCAGCACGCGCTGTCCGGCGTCGAGCACATCTTCGGCGCGGCGCGCCAGATAGGCGTCATCCAGTGCACGGTAGCGGCTGACGACGCCTTGCAGGGCCTGCTGCCAGGCGCTGGCTGCGTCGATGTGGCGCAGCTCGATTGCCTGTTGCGCCGCCTCCAGCAATTCGCTGTCGGTAATCATCAAAATCTGCGCTTCGAAGATGCCAGCTTCGGCGGGGCCGGCGCGACGGCTCAGTTCGCTGCGCAGATCTCGGAGCTGCTCGACGACCGCGTCGACCGCCGCAGTCAGCCGGCGCCGTTCGGTGGTTGGATCGTCGATGGTGCGTTCTTCCACTTCAGGCGCCACGCTGCGCAGCCGGAACGCTGGCCCAAAGGCGACGCCCGCAGACGCCGGCACGCCTGTCAGGGCGCCGGCATCTGCGGTGGCGACCGCCGCCGCGATGATCTCGGTCGGCTCGGTCACGTCGATGGGGTCGCCAAAATTGTCCAGCGCCAGCGCCTCGATTGCCGTCAGCGCGGCAAGGGCTTCGGCGCCCTGCGCACGCACGATCACCACATCCTTCTGTCGCGCACCAAGCGTCACGAGCTGGTTCAGGCTGGTGGCCGCGACGGTGCGGCCCGCGTGGGTGAGCGTGACCTGGGCGTCGTACTGCGCCAGGAGCGTGACCAGGCGCGCCGCAGGTCGCGCGTGCAGCCCCAGCCGGTTGGGAATGACGATCGCCAGCTCAGTGGCCGGCTCGCTGGCTGGAGCGACAGCCGCTTCGCTGCCTGGGGCGCCAGCCGCTTCGCTGCCTGAATCAAGGGAAGGCGCAAGGTGTTGCCAGGCAGCCAACTGCTCCGCCTTCGCGGCCAGTGCGCCGCGTGCGTCGGCAAAAACCTGCGCCAACGTTCCGCCAATCCTGGCGCGCACGGCAGCCGCCAATGCGCCCTCCACCAGTGGCGCTTCACAGAGATAAACGCGCGTTCGCTGGTCCTCGGGCAGAAAGTCGAGGGCGGCTTCGGCGCTCATGATGGCGCTGCCGAGATCCATCATCACCAGGACATTGTCGACATCTTCACCCGCCAGCAAAGTCTCGATGGCGGCGGCGACTTTGGCGGGGTCGGTTCCAATCGGAGCGTCAGGAATGTCGGTGCCGCCCGCCAACGCCAGCGGTGCGCCACCCTGCACCATTTGCTCGACCAGCTCTAGCAGACCTTCAGCCAGCCGTGCACTATGAGAAACAACGACGATTCCAACCATGGTTTCCTACGTTTCATGCGGCGCCGCCGCCAGCGTTTCTGCCAGTGTGCGCAAAATCAGGTATGTGGATGTGGCGCCGGGGTCTTGATGACCGATGCTGCGTTCGCCCAGGTAGCTGGCGCGCCCCTTGCGCGCCTGCAGCGGGATCGTCCCCCGCATTCCTGCCTCGGCGGCGGCGACGCACGCATCGAAGGCAGCGGCGGGCGACTGGTTGGCGTCCAACGCGGCGCGCAACGCGGTGAGCGCTGGCGTCCAGGCGTCGATCATCGTCTTGTCACCCGGTTCGGCGCGCCCGCGCTGGATGATGCCGTCGCGCCCGGCTTCGAGCACGGCAAGCAGTTCGGCGTCGGTCAATTCGTGACGATCGCCAGCGACGCCCGCCGCTTTGAGAAAGAAGTTGCCGTACAACATGCCGCTGGCGCCGCCCACCGTCGACATCAACGTCATACCTGCCGTCTTGAAGAGAGCACCCAGCGACTGCCCTGGCTGCGCCGCCAGCTTCTGCACAACCGCGCCAAAGCCACGCGCAATGTTGACGCCGTGGTCGGCGTCGCCAATCGCCGCGTCGAGATCGGTGAGATAACCTTTGTTCTCGTCCAGCACGGTGGCCACTCGCTGTAGCCAAGTTTCAATCGTTGTTGTTGTAATCATTCTCTTTGTCAATTCTCTGTTCGGTCACGTGCTGCTTCTTGAATATCGCTCAAAAATTCCTTGTCGCTGCGATCAGACATGAACAATGCTATTCTCAATATCATCGGCGATCCCAGAGACTCAGATCCCACGCACGCCTTCCGCCGTCAAAAGGTCCACTCGCCGCACAAGCAGAGATTCAAGATACTCTGCCAGCTCGACAAACTTGAAGCCGATTGGTCGCTCGAATTCGACGACAAGATCGATGTCGCTTGCATCGTCAGGCTTCCCTTTTGCATACGAGCCAAATAGACTAATGCGCTTGACACCGTAGCGGGCAGCGAGTGAGGGTAGATTCTGTTGCAGCAACGCAATGATTTGCTCTTTGTCCAATTTGCCAATTCTCCATGACGACTCGCCGCCGGAACCGTATTGTCATGCCTGCATTTGCCTTGCCGCCCCCCCTCGCTCCTCGCAACTCCCAGCTACACGCCCCAGCGCAGCGCCGGCGTATGGACGGGTGCATCCCAGAGGCGCAGCATTTCGTCGTCGGCACGCGTCAGCGTGATCGAGCAGCCCTGCATCTCCAGCGAGGTGATGTAGGCGCCGATCAGGCGGCGCGCAATCGTGATGGCGCGCGCCTGACAGATGTGCGCCAGTTTACGATAGATCGTGTACAACTCCGAAACCGGCGTGCCGCCCATGCTGTTGACGAGCGCGATCACGCGGTCGCCGGGCTGGAATGGCGCGCTGGTCAGACTCTGCTCGATCCAGTCACCTGCGTCGGGGTCGAAGCTGCGCACTGTGCGCGTGTAGGCGCCATCGCTGAGAATCTCGTCGGCGAGCAACGTCGTGATGGCGTCGGCGTTGGTGATCGGCATGCGGCGCTGGCCCGGCTCGCCGTGAATGCCGATGCCGATCTCGATCTCGTCGTCGCCCAACTCGAAAGTCGGCTTGCCCGCCGCTGGCGTCGTGCAGGAGGTGAGCGCCATGCCCATCGAACGTGAGCTGATGCTGACGCGCTGCGCCAGCGCCGCCACCTGCGCCAGGTCGTAGCCGGCTTCCGCCGCCGCGCCTGCAATCTTCTCCACGATCACCGTGCCGCCGACGCCGCGCCGCCCGGCCGTGTAGAGACTGTCCTTCACGGCTACATCGTCGTCGACCAGGACGGTGCGCACCGGCACACCGTCGGCGTGGAGCAACTCCGCCGCCGTCTCGAAGCTGAGCACGTCGCCGGTGTAGTTCTTGACGATCAGCAGCACGCCAGCGCCGCTGTTCACCGTCAGCCCGCACGCAATCATCTGGTCGGGCGTGGGCGAGGTGAAGATTTCGCCCGGACAGGCGCCGTCGAGCATCCCCATGCCGACGAAGCCGCCGTGCAGAGGTTCGTGCCCGCTGCCGCCGCCGGAGACCAACGCAACTTTTCCAGCAACTGGCGCATCGGCGCGCACGATAAATTTCGGTTCCAGGTTCACGCGCAGCAGATCGGCGTGGGCAAGCGCCATGCCTTCCATTTGCTCGGTGATGACGGCGTCGATGGCGTTGATCAATTTCTTCATGGCAGGCTCCGTCAAGGTTGAGTGCGTTGCGCCGCAGCGTTGAGCGGCTGAGTGTTGGACGGGTTGATGGGTTGCAGCGCAATGTCGGGTTTGTGGCCGTCAGCGCCGAATAAGGTGATGCGTTCCAGCGGCAGTTGCACCCAGGCCTCCTCGCCCAGTGCATATCCGGTGTGGGAGGCGACTTTGGCTTTGAGCACTGCATCGCCGATCTGCAACGTGACCAGGTATTGACCGCCGACGACAATGGCGCGGTTGACGACGCGCGCAGGCACGGCTTCAGGGTGAGCTGCGGCGTGGACGCGCACATGCTCAGGGCGAATGCCCAGCGTCAGTGGAGCGCCGCTGCGTCCGCTCAGGCGCACAGGCGCGGCGAACAACGGGCTATGCACCACGCCGTCGCGGTCGATGGTGCGCGCAAAATTCTCGACAAAATTCATCCCTGGGTTGCCCAGGAACCAGCCGCCGAAGACATCATTGGGGCGATCATACAGCTCGCGCGGCGTGGCGTACTGGACGATGCGCCCATCTTTCATCAACGCGATCTGGTCAGCCAGGGTCATCGCCTCGGTCTGGTCGTGGGTGACGTAGATAATGGTCTGGTTGAGCCGCGTCACCAGTTCCTTGAGCGCACGTTTGAGCTGCAGCTTGGAGGAAATATCGACGTTGGTGATCGGCTCGTCGAACAGAATAATCTTGGGCTGGCGCGCCACCGCACGCGCGACCGCCACCTTCTGTCGCGTGCCGTTGTCGAGCGCGTCGAGGTCGGCGTTGGCGGCGTGGCGCATTTCGAGCAGGTCGAGCACTTCATCGACGCGGCGGTCGCGTTCCGCCTTGCTCAGCTTTTCGGCGCGCAAAGGCAACTCGATGTTGGCGCGCACGTCGCTGCCGCGATAGACGACCGGGTACTGAAAGACCATGCCAATGTTGCGGGCGCGCGTCGAAAGCCGGGTGACGCGCTGGTCGCCAAAGTAGATGTCGCCGTGCGTGGGCGTCTCCAGCCCGGCGATCATGCGCATCAACGTCGTCTTGCCGCAGCCCGAAGGACCCAGCAGACAGGTCGTTGCACCCGCCGGAAAGGTGATCGTGAGATCATCGACAGCCACGACGTCGCCGAATTGTTTGCGCAGGTTGTCGGTTCGAATGTCAAGCACAGCTCACTCCGATACTTTGCACACGCCGATGCGGCGGCCATCTTGAAAAACGACCAGATGGTGCGGCTCGACGCCGATCACCACCGACTGGTCGATGTCCACGTGCTGTTGGGTCTGGTCGTCGCTGCGCACCACCGTCGTCAGCACAAGACCGGATGCATTCAGATAGACGATCTCTTCGCCGCCCAGGTCTTCACGCAGCAGCACCTGGGCTTGATGCGTCAGCCAGCCGGCGCCAGGCGGCTGACCGATGCGGATGTGCTCCGGGCGGATGCCGATCTGAATCTCGCCGCCGGGTTGTCCCGGCCGTTCGGCGACAAAGCCGGCGCGAAAGGCTGGCGTCTCGACGACCTGGACGCCGCTCTGCTGCCGCAGAATGCCGTTGATCAGGTTGGCTTGCGGAAACGCGACATGGTGCATGGTCTGGGTGCGCTGTGGATGCGCGTACAGCGCCGCCGGCGCGCCGCTTTCGATGATCTCGCCGCCGTCCAGCACAGCGATCTGGCTCGCCAGCATCAGCGACTCGACGGCGTCGGAGGTGGTGTAGATGAAGGTGACCTTGAGCATCTCCTGCGTGCGCTTGAGATCGTCGATCAGGCGCTCGCGCAGCTTGAAGTCGAGACCGACCAGCGGATCGTCGAGCACGTAGATGTCGGTGCGCTTGATCAAGCCGCGCGCAATCGCCACGCGCTGTTTCTGACCGCCGCTCAGTTGGTCAGGCTTGCGATCCAGCAGTTCCTGGATGCCAAGCAGACCGGCGACGCGCTGCACTTCCGGCTCGATCTCCGCTTTGGGAACGCGCGCCAGATCGAGCGGATAGGCGATGTTCTGCCGCACGGTGAAATGTGGATAGAGCGCAAAGGACTGTGGCACGTAGCCGATGTTGCGTTCGCCTGCGGAGAGGCGGGTGACATCGGCGCCGCGCAGCACAACGCTGCCCTGATCTGGCGTCTCCAGACCGGTGAGCAGGCGCACCAGCACCGATTTGCCCGAAGCGGGCAGCCCAAACACGACCGCGAACTCGCCGGATTCCACGCTGAGGGTGACATCACGCAAAACTTCTTTGCGACCGTAGCTCTTGGCGAGCTTGTGTAGTTCAACTGCAATCATGCAAGTGTCGTTTCTGTTGGCGCCGTCAGCGCCCCAATGACGCCAGCCACGGCGCCAGGGCGATGCTCACGGCGAAGATGACAGCCACCAGGAAGATAAACCAGAGATAGAGCAACGCCGAACGCCTGACATTGGCGGTGGGGGGAATGTTGCCGACCGCAATCTGGCTGATGGCGGAAGCGACCAGCGAAATCAGCCCGATCTGATAGAGTTGCATGCTCACTTGCTGCCCCAGCAGCACGATGCTTGCCAACATCCAAATCACGAGCACAGCCTGCAAGGTCGCGGCGAAAGGTCGTTTGGTCGCATTCATGGCTACACCTCGCCGCGCACAGTGCCGAAGGTCATGCCGACCAGCAGATACTTCTGGAACAGGAAGATCATGATGGTGGGCAACAGAACATACCCGGTCGAGAGCGAGGCGACGAACGCCCAGTCGACATTGCCGCCAGCATTGACCAACCCCACCGCCAACGCGTAGGGAATCATCTGCGTGCCTGGCCCGCCGAGAATGAAGTTGAGCAAGAACTCATTCCAGACAAAAATCAGGTTGAAGATGAAGGCTGCGATCAGACCAGGGCGCACCTGCGGCAGCACCAC
>Ga0272446_1004767_pt1 | contig 15689 bp, 12 predicted proteins | sample YNPCB0061_FD_194587 | JGI IMG/M metagenome (GOLD analysis project Ga0272446, IMG submission 194587) | Hot spring microbial mat communities from Yellowstone National Park, WY, United States - YNP-CB-006-1 | ecosystem: Environmental > Aquatic > Thermal springs > Hot (42-90C) > Sediment | place... | reverse complement strand
ACCGCCGCGCCGATGGCGTCAACGGCTTGCTCGCCCACGTCGGCGCCGACAACGTCATCGGCGGCGAGGAGCAGGGCAAGGCGATCCTCAGCCTCTTCCCCGACGGCGCCAAGATCATCGAGTTGCTTGGCACACCCGGCGCCTCGCCCGCCATCGACCGCTCGGCAGGGCTGCACAACATCATCGACCCGGCGGGCAACATCGAGGTCGTCTGCCAGCAGACCGGTGAGTTCAATCGCGACAAGGGGCTGACCGTCACCGAGAACTGCCTCTCCGCCAACCCGGACGCTCAGGCCATCGTCGCTGCCAATGACGACATGGCGCTTGGCGCCGCCGAGGCGGCCAAGGCGGCTGGTCTCAACATCCCCATCATCGGCTTCGACGCTCTGCCCGAGGCGATCCAGGCAGTCAATGAAGGGACGCTCTACGGCACGGTCGAGCAGTTCCCCGGCGGCCAATCGCGCACCGCGCTACAGACGATCATGAACTTCATCACTTCTGGTGCAAAACCGGAAAGCGACGTCGTGCTGCTGTCGCCGAAGCTGATCACAAAGGACAACATCGGTGAAGCTGAGCGCATCGGCGAGGTGCCAGGCATGGAAGGCATGGCGGCAGCGCCGGCTGAAAAGCTGACGATTGCCTTCTCGGTGCCAGCGATGAGCTTCCCGTTCTTCGTGCACATGGAGAAGCAGGTGCGCGACGAGGCGGCGAAGATCGGCAACATCGAGATCATCACCCTCGACGGCCAGGACAACACCACCAAGCAGGTGGCCGACCTGGAAGGCGTGATCGCCAAGGGCTATGACGGCCTCATCGTCAGCCCGCGCACCAACGAAGGCGTGGCGCCGGTCATCCAGCAGGTCATCGATGCTGGCATCCCGGTCGTCACCATCGACCGCCGCGCCGATGGCGTCAACGGCTTGCTCGCCCACGTCGGCGCCGACAACGTCATCGGCGGCGAGGAGCAGGGCAAGGCGATCCTCAGCCTCTTCCCCGACGGCGCCAAGATCATCGAGTTGCTCGGCACACCCGGCGCCTCGCCCGCCATCGACCGCTCGGCAGGGCTACACAACATCATCGACCCGGCGGGCAACATCGAGGTCGTCTGCCAGCAGACCGGTGAGTTCAATCGCGACAAGGGGCTGACCGTCACCGAGAACTGCCTCTCCGCCAACCCGGACGCCCAGGCCATCGTCGCCGCCAATGACGACATGGCGCTTGGCGCCATCGAAGCGGCCAAGGCGGCTGGTCTCAACATCCCCATCATCGGCTTCGACGCTCTGCCCGAGGCGTTGCTGGCGGTGCGGGATGGCGCGATGTACGGCACGGTCGAGCAGTTCCCCGGCGGCCAATCGCGCACTGCGCTACAGACGATCGTCAACTTCATCGTCAACGGCGCAAAGCCGGACAAGGACGTTGTCTTGCTGTCGCCGAAGCTGATCACGAAGGATAACTTCGAGGAAGCCGAACGGCTGAGCGAGATTCCAGAATAAGGAAAATTGGAGAATGGGAGATTAAGAGATTGGAGATTGGGGCTATACGGTAGTTGAGGGTTGTGGGAAGAGGATGCACTCTCGACATCTTCCCCCACCTCCCCGACAACCGCACCACCTCAAGAACCAGACATCTTCCAATCTCCAATCTCTAATCTCCAGTCTCCAGTCTCCGATCCACCCATCGGTAGATCGCCAAAGCTCGGAAGGGACTTTACAATGACATCAAAAACAAAGCTCATTCACGCCGCTTTTGAGGCAGGCGAAGGGATTCTGCGGCTGGCGCCGACGTGGGTGCCGCGCTCATTCTGTATTCCTGGGCGACGCATCAAGCTCGACCCGCGCGACTATTACGCGTTTGGCGCCAACCGCGGCGGCATCGACGAACGCTGGTTCTCCTCCACAACGAAAGCCGACAACGGCCCGCTGACCACACCCGACGAAGGACTCAGCTATGTCGTGCACGAGGATGGCGGCGAGGTGCACAAGGTATTGTTGTTAAATGTCGTTGCGGAACTGGGCGCGGCGCTACTCGGCGATGAGATGTGGGGCAAGTACGGCAAATGGCCGATCTACTCCAAATTCTTCGACAACCGCGACCCGCTGCCCCACCACCTGCACCAGACAGAAGAGTTTGCGGCGTTGGTCGGCATGGCGCCCAAGCCGGAAGCCTATTTCTTCCCGCCGCAGCTCAACAATCACGGCGGCACCTTCCCACACACCTTCTTCGGGCTGGAACCGGGCACGACGAAGGCGCAGGTGCGTCACTGCCTGGAAATCTGGAACGAAGGCGACAATAAGATCACCAATCTCTCCAAAGCGTATCGTCTGGAGGTGGGGACAGGCTGGTACGTGCCCGCAGGCGTGCTCCACGCGCCGGGCAGCCTCTGCACCTACGAACCGCAATGGGCAAGCGATGTCTTTGCAATGTTCCAGTCGCTGGTGGCGGAAGTTCCCATCGAGTGGGGCAACCTGGTCAAGAATGTGCCCGCCGACAAGCATCATGACCTCGACTTCCTGGTCAGCATGGTCGATTGGGACGCCAACGTGCTGCCCGACCTGAAGGCGAAGTATTTCCGACCGCCGGTGCTGGTCAAGCCGCTGGCGGAAATGGAGGAAGCTGGCTACATCGAGAAGTGGATCACCTATGGCAACGAGTACTTTGCGGCCAAGGAGCTGACCGTGCTGCCGGGGCGCACCGTGACGCTGCGCGATGCCGGCGCCTACGGCTTCATCACCGTGCAGGGGCACGGCACGATCGACAAGCACCCGGTTGAGACGCCAGCCTTGATTCGCTTTGGCCAGCTTACTTACGACGAATATTTCGTGTCGGCGGCCGCGGCTGAGCGCGGCGTCACGATCCACAACCCCAGCAAGAGCGACCCACTGGTCATGCTCAAGCACTTTGGCCCGAACAAAGAGGCGCCGACGGCGTAGAATCCAGGCGTCAGCCACCTTCCCGGAAGCCTGGAGCTTCCGGGAAGGCGACCAGGCTACAGAAGGTCACACCACAAAGCCGCCGCGCTGGCGCCGCTGGGTCAGCGCCGCCAACATCGCCTCCTGATCGCTCCATGGATACTCAATCTCGCCAAAACACATGCTGCGTTCGTGCCCCTTGCCAAAAGCAGCAACGACATCGCCGGGCTGCGCCATCTCCACCGCCGCCTCAATTGCGGCACGGCGGTCGTGGATGATCGTGTAGCGGTCGGCCTGGGTGGACGCACGCACCCCGCGTGCAATCTCCTGGCAGATTTCGGCCAAATCTTCGGTGCGTGGATCCTCTGCGGTGATGATGGTGAAGTCGGCCAGTCGCCCGCTCACTTTCCCCATCAGATAGCGTTTGGCGCGGTCGCGCAGCCCCGCCGAGCCAAAGATTGCGATCAGACGCCCTCCTGCCTTGCCGACCAGCGGGCGCAGAGTGAGCAGCGCGCGCTCCAGGCTGACAGGCGTGTGGGCAAAATCGACAACGGCGAGAAAGGGCTGGCCGGCGTCCATCCGTTGCATCCGACCGGGCACCGGCGGGAGCGTGGCGACGCCTTCCTGAATTGCCTCCGGCGCAATCCCCAACGACAGCGCTGCGGTCACCGCGCACGCCACGTTGTAGACGTTGAACTCACCGATCAACGGCGACACAACGGGAAAGTGTCCATCCCACCAACGTACAACGAAGTGCGTAGCATCGGTTTCATACCGCACACCTGTGACGGCGACATCCAGGCGAGTTGCTGGCGATGTTTCTGCCAGCCCATAGGCGCGCACCGGCAGATGCAAGCCATGCACCGTCGCCTCTTGATGCAACACACCGAGCAGCGCCGCATAGCTGCCTGGATCGTCAGCGTTGAGCACAGCCGCGCGTGGGATGCCCGGCTTGAGAGGCGACGCAAACAGCGCACGAAAGAGCAACGCTTTGGCTGCCACATAGGCTTCACGCGTCCCGTGATAATCGAGATGTTCGTGGGTGATGTTGGTCACGGCCGCCACGTCGAAGTCAACCGCCGCCACACGCTGCTGATGCAGCCCGTGACTGGTGCTTTCGATGACGGCGTAGCGACAGCCGGCATCGACCATCGCGCGCAGAAAACGCTGCACATCGGGGGCGTCGGGCGTGGTGACATGGAGGCCTGTGTCGCTTTCCTGGCCCTGGATGCGCGCGCCAACCGTCGTAATCACGCCGACCTGTCCCTGCGGCGCGGTGGGTGAAGTGGTAGCCACACGCAGGATCGACTCCAGAATGCTGGACGTGGTGGTCTTGCCGTCGGTGCCAGTGACGCCAGCCACCGCCAGGGCGCGACTGGGGTAATTCTGTAAAGCTGCACAGATCAGCGCCAGCGCGCGACGGCTGTCACCGACCTGAACGTAGGGCACAGCGTCGGGGATGATGACGCCTTCGCTGCGCAACGCCTGGGCGGGAAGCGCGCCGACCACCACCGTCGCCCCCTGTTGCAAAGCAGCCGGTATAAAGCGATGACCGTCACTGCGCGCGCCAGGCACGGCCACAAAGAGCGCACCTGGCCGCACCGCGCGGCTGTCTGCTGTGGCATCCAGAATCGCGGTGCGCAACGCAGCCTCTGGATAATGCTGTGCCCGTTCATCAGGCAGGATCGTCAACAATTGTGCAAGTGTGATCATACTTCGTTCGCGTTGTATTGGTCATCGCCACACGTGGGCAAGCCGCTTGCCGACTCTGCGCAAGCTGTCGCTGCTAAATATCGCGCGGTCCGCGCAAGATCGCCACGCCCGCTATCACCACCACCAGACCCAGAATGCTCATGGCGCCCAGCAAGAGGACAGGCAGACGCGCATTCACCTCAGCCAGGACGTCGATCGGGATCGGCGTCAGCGTCGGCGTGGCCGACGGCGTAAACGTTGCTGTGACGGTAGGAGTCGCCGTCACTGTCGGCGTGGCGGTGAGGGTGGGCGCAGGCGTGGCCGATGGCGGTGCAACCACTGGTGTGGCGGGTGGCGTGGGCGTGGGCAAAATCAGACTGGCGCCAGGGTTGGCGGCGTCGGCAGTTTCAGGCGGAGTCGCCTCGGATGTGGTCGAAGCAGCCTCATCGGGACGCGCGGCGCGCGCCAACACATCTTCAGCGCGCTCACCGGCGCCACGGATCTGCTGGCGCGCAGCAGCTGGCGTCGCATCGCCTTCCGACGGCGTAGGCGTCGCTGGCGGCGTGGGCGTCGCCGTAGCTGTCGCTGTCGGCTGCAATCCGATTGTGATCGGTGCGGGTGTGGGCGTGGCAGTTGGGGTGAGCGACGGCGGCGCGGTGCGTGTGGGTGTAGGCGTGCGCGTAAACGTCGGCGTCGGTGTGGCGGTGGCAGTGGGAGACTGGGTCGGCGTAGCTGTTTCGGTCGGCGTGTTGGTCGGCGTGGCCGTCTGCGTAGGCGTCGGCGTCAGCGTGGGTGTAGGTGTAGCCGTCGCCAGCGCTGCCGCAACATCCAGCGGAGCGAGTGCATCCACGCCAGTGAATGTCACCCCTTCATCGTCACTGCGCAGCACCCATGTCTCGGCAGAGCCAGCATAGATGGTGCGTGGGGCGCGGGGTGTGTTGGCGAGCGCGTAAACGGGCGCGCTGTAACCGGCGCCGCCGACTGTCGCCTGCGCCCAATTGTCACCGCGTCCTGTCCACAGCCCATTTTCGGTCGCCAGCACCAACAGGCGCCCGGTGCTCGCCAGCGCGTAATAGACCGTGGATGGCGAGTTGGGCACGCGCGTCCAGGCGCCGTCAACGCCGCTGGCATAAAGAAACGCGCCTGTGCCAGCATACAGCGTGTCGCCATCAACGAGGAGGCTGAAAACAATGTCGTTGACTGGGAAGCCAGGAACAGGCTCCCACGTCGTTGCGCCCTGCGGCAAGCGATAGAGGCCATCGTGTGTGCCAGCGTACAACGCGCCGCCTAGCATCGCCAGCGAGCGAATGCGCCGCGCAGCGCCGACCAGCCCTGCATCGAGCTGTTGCCAGGTGGCGCCACTGTCTTCCGTGCGGAAGACGCCATCGAAACGCGTGCCAGCATAGAGTACGGAACGATTATTTTCCACGACAGCGTAGAGCACACCAACGGCGCTGTTGGCGCTGAGCAAAGCGCGGAAGCCAGGAATCTCGCTCCACGTGGCGCCGCCATCCTGGGAACGAAAGATCAGCCCGCCGCCGCCATCTGCGGCAAAGGCAAGGCGCGCGTTGCGCGGGTCGAATGTCAGCGAGGTGATGCTGATATTGGAAGCCAGACCAGGCGTGGCGTTATTCCAGGCCACGCCGCCGTCAATGCTGCGATAAATCGCCGCTGGCTGTGGCGAATTGAGCACGCCTGCCAAGACCTGGTTGGGCGCGCCTGGCGCCACCGCCAGGCTGAGCACTGGATTGGCAGTAGGAGCAGCATTCTGTGCGCTTGCCCAGCCAGGCGTCAGAATGACCAACATGAGCAACATCCCCCACCAGGGACGCAGACGCAACATCCTATGCATGGAAAGTGTCAATTCATCTCCACGATTGGCGCCTCTCGTCGTAGCGCGCAAGACTTTCCGATAGTATAGCCGCGCGCACGGTTTCCCAGTAATTGGCGATATGGAATTGCGAGCGGTGTGCTTCCATCATGGCGCCACAAAACAAAAAGGCGAGGCGCCGCATGGGCGCCTCGCCAGCACTGTACAAACAGTCAGCAGCTAGAGGATTGTGAGCAGGAATTGCGACGCGCTATTCGCCCATTCGATGATCAGAGGCGGATAGATGCCGATCCAGAAGACGCCAAGCACGCAGATCGTCACGATCGCCTGTGCGCCGATGCCAGGCGCGCCCAACGTTGGCACAGATTCGCCGCCCGCCGGTGGGAAGAACATAATGCGCGCCACCGACATATAATAGAAGGCCGAAATGGCGACATTGATGACCACCATGACAGCCAGGAAGTAATACTGATGCTGGATCGTGGCGCCGAAGACGAAGAACTTGCCGACAAAACCAGCCGTCAGTGGGATGCCAACCAGGCTGAGCAAGAAGACAAGCATAGCCGTCGCCAGCCACGGTGACCGTTTCACCAACCCGCTGAAGTGAACGTAATCGCTGCCGCCGGTCATATTCTCGATCGCCAACACCACCATGAAGACGCCGATGTTGGTGAAGAGATAACCCATCAGATAGATGAGCATCCCATTGAGCCCATTCATCGAGAGCGTGGCGACGTCGACAGTGCTGGGGTCCACGACAGCGGCGAGGCCGAGCACAATGTAGCCTGCCTGGGCAATGCTGCTGTAGGCAAACATACGCTTGAGGTTAGTCTGACGCAATGCCATCAAGTTGCCAGCGAACATGGTGAGCACACTGAGACCACCCAACACGGGCACCCACAGGTCAGCGCTTGGCGCGAACCCCATCAACAGCACGCGCGCCATGACTGCAAAGCCCACTGCCTTCGATGCTGTCGAGAGGTAGGCTGTGACCGGCGTCGGCGCGCCCTGATAGGTGTCGGGCGTCCACTGGAAGAACGGCGCCAGGCTAGTCTTAAAGCCGAGTCCCGTCAGCACCAGGATCACTGCCGGAATCACGGCCATCTGGAGTTTTTCATTCTCCGTGAAAGCCGTGCCAATGGCAGCCAGATTGAGCGAACCAGTGGCGCCGTACATCAGCGTCATCCCGTAGAGCATGATCGCGGATGCCACCGAGCCGTAGAGGAAGTACTTGAGACCAGCCTCAGAGCTGCGCAAATCTTCACGGATCGAGCCAACCAGAATGTAGCTGGTAATGGACAGGAATTCAATCGCCACAAAGATGAGCAGCAGATTGTTGGCGCTGACGGCAAACGCCATCGCCACAGTGATGAAGAGGTAAGACGACCAGAATTCGGCGCCACCGCTTACCCGCTGATTGAGATAACCACCGCCTGCCAGTGCTGTCAGCAACATGGCGGAATAGACGACAATTTTTAAGAAGAGCGAAAATGCATCAATATCTACGACGTAGAGCGCGGTCTGCGCCTTGCCGCCCAACTGCACGATGGCGCCCACCAGACCCAACAGCAGGAAGATCACGGTGATCGCCATGTAGCCACGGCTGCTGCCGCCCTGTTTGCTGGCGGTGTCCAGAATCAGTATCAGCAGTGCGCCAAAAGCAACGAGCAGCTCTGGTAGAATTGGCGCCAGTGAAGCAAATCCGATTTCCAAAATCGGCCTCCTTATGCGTTAGAGCACACTCTGCACAAAGTCAAGCACCTGCACAGCGGCGCCATTCAGGAAGTTAAGCAGTGGGGTCGGATAGACGCCCAGGATAAAGACCAGGATCACCAGCGGCCACAGCGTTAGCTTCTCAAAGCCGGTCATATCGGTCGGGCCATCGGCATGATCGCCTGTAGCCGTCGTCCAGTGGCCGATCTTGGCGTCGTCGTATTTGCCCAGGAAGACATTCTGGATGATGCGCCACAGGATGTAGACAGCCGCAAAGACGATGCCTAACACGGCAAAGGCCGCCCAGTAGGTCGTCAGGTAGAATGCGCCACGGAAGGTGAAGAACTCACCCCAGAAGCCGGAGAGACCGGGCAGCCCCAGGCTCGCCATTGCAGCCACCATCATGATGCCGTAGTAATAGGGTGTCTTGACGGATAGACCGCCGAATTTGTCGAGGTCGCGCGTGTGCGCTCGCTCGTAAATCACGCCAACCAGGAAGAACAGCGCCCCCGTAATCAGGCCGTGGTTGAACATCTGCATCGTGGCGCCGTTGAAGGCCATGGCGGCGCTGTCATAGGTGGCAGGTTCGTTCAGCGCACCAAACCCGGCGGCAGCCGCGCCGATCCCCATCACGACATATCCCATGTGCGAGACGGAGCTGTATGCAATCAGTCGCTTCAGGTCGGTCTGTGCGATGCAGACCAGGGCGCCGTAGACGATCGCAATGGCGCCGAGCGCCACCACCCACTGCGACCAGTAAGCCGCCGCCGTCGGGTAGACCGGGATCATGATGCGCATGAAGCCGTAGCCACCGAGTTTCAGCAGCACGCCCGCCAGGATGACGCTGCCAGCAGTCGGCGCTTCGGTGTGCGCATCCGGCAGCCAGGTGTGGAAGGGGAAACTCGGCACCTTGAAGGCGAAGCCAAAGAAGAAGCCCCAGAAGGCCAGGCTGGTCAACAGCAACGCCTGTTGCGGCGGGAGGTCCGTAAAGGGCCTGGCTGCCGCCGCCTGCAGAATGTCGAAGGTGCCAGTGGCAAAGTAGGTGCCCAGAATCGCCAGCAACATCCCGACCGACCCGACCAGGGTGTAGATAAAGAACTTGATCGAGGCGTAGTTGCGATTCTTGCCGCCCCAGATGCCGATCAGCAGATACATCGGCACCAGGCTGATCTCCCAGAAGACGTAGAAGACCACGAAATCCAGTGCGATGAAGACGCCGAACATACTGAGCGCCAGCAGATGGAAGAGACCGAAGTACTCGCGCACACGATCTTTGATCACGTAGGCGCTGTAGTACAGGCTCAGCGTCGTCAGCAGCGCGGTGAGGAAAATGAGCGGCAGGCTCAGATTGTCCGCGCCCAGATGGATGCTCGAATTGATAGCCGGTATCCACGGTGCGTTGACCTCGAAGGCCATGGCGCCGGTGGCGTAATCGTAGCCAGCCAGCATGTAAATGCTGAGGCCAAGCGGCAACAGGCTCGCCAACACCGAGCCCCATTTGATCAGACGCTCGTTTTTGGTCATGAAGACCAAAATGGCGCTGATCAGCGGCCACAGGATAAGAATGGGCAACGCCCACTGATTCAGGAATTCCATGAACATTTCCTCCGCAGACCTTCGGTTTGGAATTCAGCGTCGATTGCGACAAACCCCATCAAGTACGAAACAATGGTCAGGGCGATCAACAGACACCCCGATTACACCAGCGTCAAAATCAACGGCAACGCGTAGAGCAACAGCCAGATAGTCAATGAAACAACCACCACCATCAGGTAGACCTGCACCTGACCATTCTGGGTGTTGCGCAGCATGCCACCTGTACGATCCGCGATCCAGGCAAATGCGTTCACAGCGCCATCGACCACATACTGATCGAAACGCGCCGAGATCACAGCCAACCACACACCAAACCGCCCGATGGCGTTGATGATCGGGTCGATAATCCAGAGATCATCGATCCAGTACATGAACTTCGCCAGGCCGCGTGTAAACGCCACGACGGTGTAGTTGTACGCCTCATCGACCCAAAACTTGCGGTGCATTGCCCACCAGACTGGGCCAAGCCAGCGCCGCAGCGGGTCGATCTGTCCCTCGGGCATCCCGTTGCGGTAGACGAGCCAACCCAACGCCAGACCACCCAGCGCCACCACAAAGGAGACCAGCAACACGAGAACGTTGAACTCCGGGTGGGGGAACTCGAAGTGCATGTATTCGATGTAGGGCTCCAGTTGATGTTCGACCCAATTCGGGAAAAGCGCACCCAGTACAGGGAAGTCGATCGGAATGCCAAACCACCCCAGCGCAATGACAAAAGGTGAGATCAGCACCAGCGGCGCCGTCATCGCTCTGTTGCTTTCCGGAGCGTGCGCTGCACCTTCCGTGCGCGGCTGACCGAGGAAGGTCAGGGTGATCTGCCGCGCTGTATAGAAGGCGGTCAACAAAGCCGAGAACGCCAACACCCAGAAAATCACCCAGTCGCTCGTGTACCACGCACTGGACAGGATTTCATCTTTTGACCAGAAGCCAGCCGTGACAAAGGGGAAGCCTGCCAGCGCCAGCCCACCGATAATGAACGTCCAGCCTGTGATCGGCATGCGCTTGAGCAGACCACCCATATTCCGCATATCTTGTGGATCGTTGGGATCGAGGACGCCATCCTTGCGCACAACCAGGCGGCTGCCGTGATCGCCGTGACTGTGATCGTCGTGACCGTGATCGCCGTGAGCGTGATCGCCGCGGGCGGCGGCGTGTTCATGCGCATGATGGAAGCCATGCTCGACGCCGTGAATCACCGAGCCGGAGCCCAGGAAGAGCAGCGCCTTGAAGAAAGCGTGGGTGATCAGGTGGAAAAAGCCAGCCACATAGGCGCCGGTGCCTAGCGCCGCAATCATGAAGCCGAGCTGGGCAATCGTCGAGTAGGCAAGCACGCGCTTGATGTCCCATTGCGCCACTGCAATCAGCGAGGCAAAGAGCGCCGTGAACGCGCCGATGCCCGCCACGAACGCCATGCTGCCCGGCGCCGCCTCACCTGCCACAAAAAAGAGGGGGTACATGCGCACCACCAGGAAGACGCCAGCGGAGACCATCGTAGCCGCATGAATGAGCGCGCTGACCGGCGTTGGGCCTTCCATTGCATCGGGCAACCAGACATGCAGCGGGAACTGGGCGCTCTTGCCAATCGTGCCAAAGAAGATCAGCACGGCGATGAGGGCGACGGCAGGCGTGTCGAAGTTGAAGATCGGCACGTGCACGATCATCGCGCCCAGATGTTCCAGATTTTCAGGCGCCAGAATCTGCTCGAAAACCAGCGTATTGTTGATGCTCCACATGTACAGCAGCATCATCCCGCTGAACATGATTGTGTCGCCGATGCGCGTCGTGATGAACGCCTTGAAAGCCGCCTTCTTTGCCGACTCCTTCTCGAACCAGAAGCCAATGAGCAGGTAGCTGCACAGGCCCATGATTTCCCAGAAGATGAAGAAGGTGAGCAACGAATTCGACACCATCAGCCCCAGCATGCCCGTCGCAAAGAGGCTGATATACGCCATGAAGCGACTGTAACGCGGGTCGCGCCCTTGTGCATAAGCGCCGGGGTAATCCTCCTTGCGCAGATGCGGCGGGAAGCTCATGTAGCCGCTGGCGTAGATGAAGATCATCAGCAACAGGAACGTGGACATGAAGATCATCAACGCGTTGGCTGGCTCGACCTGGAAGCCGATCATCAGCTCGCTGGCGCCGGTTGGGATTGCAAAAAGCTCACCGTAGAGAGGATGCTCCCCGAAGTGCGGCGTCGTGAACACGGCGAACGCAATCGGCCATCCCAACGCAAAACTGATGAATGCCCCTCCGATCGCCGTCAGTGCGCTCACCGTCTTGTTCCGATTGAGAAACAAGAGGATCGTCACAAAGGCCAGGAAGGGCGGCACTGGCAACAGCCACGCGAGATTTAGAAATCCTTGCATTGCTCAACCTCGTTTTGTGTTACGCCCAAACAACGTAAACGCATCGGTGTGAATGGTCGAATCTTTACAGGGCGGTGCGCCGCCGGCGAAAACTCTGGATTAAATTCCCAACGCCGTAGCCAACCAACGCCCCTATCAGCAAGACAAATAGAAAAATGAAATCGTTGGGCACGCCGACCGCGCCGCCGATGGCAACCGCGACAACACCTCCTACGGCTGCCATCAACAGCAGAAAAGTCTGCTCCGACTTACGCGCTTTTGTTTCAGCCAGCAACTGGGCGGCGTCCCGATAATCTGGCTTGTATTTGACGATCTCCTTGAGCACGTGCACTGCGCCAGTGTAGTTGCCCTGCCCGATCTTCTCGAGAGCAAGGTTGTACAAAAATTCGCATTGCTCATCCAAGGCGCCGGTCAGAATCTGCTTTGGCATGATGCCTGCGCTTCACATTGCACACAACGCACCCGTCGGTCACTGGTGCGCCTATCCCTTCAAGATATCGAGATCGTCCAGATTGACAGTCCGCCGATTGCGATAGACGGAGATAATCAACGCCAACCCAACGGCGACCTCAGCCGCCGCCACTGCGATCACAAAGAGGGCAAAGATCTGGCCGTCCAGATTTTGCATTGGCGTGACGCCATAGCGCCAGAATGCCACCAGGTTGATATTGGCGGCATTGAGCATCAGCTCGATACCCATCAGCACGGCAATAGCATTCCGCCGCCCCAGCGCAGCAAACAGGCCGGAGCTAAACATAAATGCGCCAAGAATCAAAAACCAGGATAGAGGAACCATACGTGCGCCGCCTCGCTACCTTTCGACTCATTCACAATAAATCATCATTGTCCTGTGTGGGCTGCGCCCGCTGCAGCTACTTCCGGTCGCGTGCCAGCATGATGGCGCCAGCCAGCGCAACGAGCAGGAGCATCGCCAACAGCAGGAACGGAACCACGTACTGATTGACAAACGCATACCCCAGCCCGGCGATGATCACCTGACCATCGGTGATCGGCTCGCCCACCTGGGGCCAGGGAATCGCCTGCAACACCGCCGCCAGCACGACGAACGCCAGCACCGTGATGATTGCCGCTGTCCCTGACTGCCGGTTGCGCGGCGAAGTGGCGCCAAACATCATGCCGCGTGTCAGCATGATGGCAAACGTGATCAACGTGGAGATCGCGCCCACGTAGACCAGCACCTGGCTGACGCCAATGAATTCAGCCTCCGCCACAATATAGACGCCTGCTGCGCCGAAAAACGCCGCCACCAGCCCCAGCGCGCTGTGGAATAAGTTCCGCGCCAACACCACCATCAATGAGCCAATCACAGCCAACACAGCAATCAAGATGAAGACCACCTGCGCCACCGTCGGCAGTGGCGGCAATGGAAATGGCAATTCAGGCATGACGTAGCCTCCTCTTCCTAGTCACCCGATGAGGAACTGACCGGCTGCATCGTGCCGATCAGCGACTTCGGCGCAAAGGCGCGCTTCGTGCGCACCTGCTCCCGCTTGAAGTAGTCGCCCATGATATTGAGCACCGCAAGCACGACAGCAATGTTTGCCGCCAGCACCAGCACGTAGTTGAGCCACATCGGCAGCGGCAGTTTCATGATGATCATTTGCGCCAGGATCAGGGTCAACACGAGCGGCACCAGCACCTTCCAGGCAAACTGCATCATCTGGTCGATGCGCACGCGGGGGAAGGTGCCCTTGATCCACTGGATCACAATGTAGATGAAGAATGTCTTCGCAAAGAAGTAGATTGGCCCTAACAGCGGAACCTGTCCAGCAAACGGCCCCTGCCAACCGCCCAGGAAGAGCGCAACGGCAATTGCGCCAAGAAAGAAACTGTTCAAGAACTGCGCCAGGAAGAACATGGCGAATTTCATGCCGGAGTATTCAATGTGGAAGCCAGCGATCAACTCGGATTCAGCCTCGAGCAAGTCGAACGGCGTCTGTTCGCTCTCCGCCAACGCAGCGATAAAGTAGATCAGAAATGCGCCCGGCAGTAGAAAGACAAACCAGCCAAGCCCCAGGTTGATCGGCCCAAGATAGAGCGACTGCGCCTGTGAAAGCTCTTGCATCCGCATCGTGCCCACCAGCAGCACCGGTGCAAACATTGCCAGCACCATCGGAATTTCATAGCTCAACAACTGCGCCACCACACGAAAACCGGCCAACAACGCATACTTATTGTTGCTGCCCCAGCCCGCCATCAACGCCGCCATGATCCCGATCGAACCGAGCGCCACCAGGTAGAGCACGCCGACATTCAAATCAGCGCCGATCAAGCCAGCGCCAAACGGAATCACAGCAAGCGCCATCAAGACACCCACCACCGAAAGGATGGGTGCAATGAAATACGACAACGTATCGGCCGACTTGGGCTTGATGTCTTCCTTGGAGAGTAGCTTCATGGCATCCGCCACCGTCTGGAAGAGGCCGTAGGGACCCAGGCGATTGGGGCCGATCCGATCCTGGATGCGGCTGATGACCTTGCGCGTGATCCAGATCAACAGCAGCGCCAGCACCAGCGCAGCGTTTGCGATCACGAACGCGCCAATGAAATAGGTGACGCCTTCCACGAGCCAGCTAAGCTCTTGAGGGGCGCCAAGATCATATTGGAGTTGGATTAGGGCGTCGCTCCAGTTCATAATTGCTCCTCCATCTATACAACCAACTCAACCAGCCTGGACGATCAACTCCACTCGAGCGCGCCTTTACGCCACTCCAGAAAGAGACCCAATATCAGGATGACTACAAAGGTGACAGCGGCGATCACAGAAAAGAACGAGAGGTTCTGATAGGCGACGGCAATGGGGAACAGAAAGATGACTTCCACATCGAAAATGAGGAAGATCAGACCGATCAGATAATACTGAGCCCGAAACTGCACCCAGGTGTCACCGATCGTTTCGACGCCGCTCTCGTAGGTTTCATTCTTGACAGGGTCGGGCCGCCGCGGACCTAAAAAGTGCCCCAAAGTGATTGCGGCGACCGGAATAATCACAGCAATCGCGCTGAGTATCAGTACAAAACCCCATTGACTGAGCATCAGTGTACTCCCGTTGCGTGCTTACCTTGAATGTGAGCGCTGTCCACCTTGTTGCATTCATTGCGACCGCTGCGTTCATTCCATCGCATGTCGCTCATCTTTTGCAACCAGATTGTGTAGAAAATAACAAACTGCACGAAATGTTAGCATAGACCTGGATCGATCTGGAAAATTTCAGGCTGCAAAAAAGCATCTTTCTCTGTTCGTCGCCTGAACAGATGTGAGCGCAAGCCTGCGCGTCTGAACAAGAACAAGGATGATGCGCAAAAGTGTAACATGGATTACATGCCAGCGCCAAGCACGGCTGGCTTTCAGGAGTCCACTTCTCTTTCGAGACGAAGTCGCTGCCGCCGTAGGTCATCGCCTTCAGTACGACATGACTTGGGCTTACGCAGACTCTAGTGTGTCACCTTCCTGGAAGCTGAGAGCTTCCAGGAAGGTTGCTGAGCTAAATGCGTAAGTCCATTGGCTAGAAATTAAGGATTTGCGGCATTTGTCAAATCCAAGAGAGATGCAAACACGGAT
>Ga0272446_1004766_pt1 | contig 15690 bp, 14 predicted proteins | sample YNPCB0061_FD_194587 | JGI IMG/M metagenome (GOLD analysis project Ga0272446, IMG submission 194587) | Hot spring microbial mat communities from Yellowstone National Park, WY, United States - YNP-CB-006-1 | ecosystem: Environmental > Aquatic > Thermal springs > Hot (42-90C) > Sediment | place... | reverse complement strand
GTTGGCCACCCTCCTCACTCTGGACTTTTACCCCCGCCGGCGCCTGGCCTCCGAGAGTTTGGGGGCCACGGCCAGCCTGGACCCCGGTGCGCCGGAGGTCCTCACCAAACTCCGGGCCCTCCTGCCGGCCCACCGCCATTATCCCGGTGCAGACCTGACTTATGAAGTCTCGGGCCAGCCTGCCGCCTTGGATCAGGCCATCGCCGTCACCGGTTTCCATGGCCGCGTTGTCATCGGCTCCTGGTATGGCCGCAAAACGGCCCCCCTGCATTTGGGCGGCGTCTTCCACCGCAGCCGTCTGCGCCTCATCAGCAGCCAGGTGAGTACCATCGCACCGGCCCTGAGCGGCCGCTGGAGCAAACCCCGGCTCCTGGACCAAGCCTGGCATTTCCTGCAAAACCTAACCCTGGCGCCCCTCATTACCCACACCATCCCCTTCTACCAGGCTGCAACGGCCTATGCCCTCCTGGCCCATGACCCCGGCGAGACTCTGCAGGTATTGCTGATCTATACAGCCGCCTGACCTGAGGAAATTTTTTTAGGTTCATGCCACTGGCTGCTATGAGTTATATATAACTTATCCCGGAAGCCTGAAGATTCAGGTTTGCCATTGATGGCCAGTCTTGGCTGGCACTATAGGCCCGTCCCCCTGAAAAAGGGAGGATGGCGGGCACGGCCCGCCCTATAAAAATAATTTTCGTAAACCGGAAACTGGAAACCGGAAACCATCTCGGAACTCGGAACTCAAAACTTTCTTTGTTAAGAACTGCATTTTCTGTGGCACGTTGTGAGAGGATCATTCATGGCCTTCAGGGATTTTTTTGCCCGAAAGAAAACCTGTGATTTTGTCGCCGGGGCCGACGATCGGCTGACGAAAAAATATCAAAAGTATCGCGAGTTTTTGGAATATAATCGGGATACCTTACAGATGCTGGCCGAACTGGAACAGCTCTATTACGGCAGCCGGATAAATCTCCTGGCGGTGCGGCGGCAGGTCGATGACTTGATGGCCACGCTGGGCCGCTTGGTACAGGCATTGGATGAGTTGGGGGGCGGGCGCTACCAGGACCTGCAACAGGCCTGCCAACGGCTGGCTGACGAGTTGGCCCTCTCTTTTGAAGCGGGGCCCACCTGCTTGATCGGCGATCTGGTCCTGCCCCTCGAGGCCCTGCGGCCCGAGACCATGCTGGAGGCGGGGGGCAAGGCCACCAACCTGGCGACCATAGCCAGGTTCCTGAAGCTGCCCATCCCCCCCGGCTTTGCCATCACCTCCTATGCCTTTGAACGGTTTTTAGAGGAGAATAAATTAGCAGTTCCCATTGAACTGATCCTGACCTCTTTAAACCCGGATGATCTGGCCGATTTGGAGGTGCAGAGCAACATTATTCAGGAGAGCATCCGCCAAGCGCCAGTGCCGCAATTCCTGGCCGACAAAATCATCCGGGCCTATGAGGAACTGGAGGCCAAGACCCACAAAAATGTGCGCATCGCCATGCGCAGCAGCGCCGTGGGCGAGGATACGGAGGCCTCCTTTGCCGGCCAACATCTCACCATCTTGAACGTCACCCGCGACGGCCTTCTCGATGCCTATAAAGCCGTGGTGGCCAGCAAGTATTCGCCCCGGGCCATCCTCTACCGCCTGAATTTCGGTCTCACCGACCGGGAAACGCCCATGTGCGTGGCCGGCATCACCATGATCGACTCCCGGGCCAGCGGCGTCCTCTATACCGTCGACCCCACCAACCCTGCCTCCGGCCTGTTAAAGATCAGCTCCATCTGGGGTCTGGGAGAACACCTGGTCAGCGGTGCGGCCTCGCCCGATGAGTTTTTTGTGGACAAAACCACCGGCCGGGTCGTGCAGCAGACTATCGGTCAGAAACAGGGAAAGCTCGTGAACCTGCCAGGTGGCGGCGTCCGACTGGTGGAGGTGCCAGAGGCTGAGATCTCCCAGCCCTCTCTGTCGCCAACCCAGATCCAGACCTTGGCCAGCTATGGCAAAAAATTGGAAGGGTATTTTCAGACTCCCCAAGATGTGGAATGGGCCATCGACCAGGAAGAGCGGCTCTTTATCCTGCAAAGTCGGCCGTTGGGGTTGGTGCAGAGCAAAACCGGCGCCGCGGTGCTGATGGTTGATGCCAAGAAACATCCGGTGCTGCTTTCCCGGGGCAAGATGGCCTCCCCCGGCATTGCTGCGGGCCAGGTGGTGCTGGCCTCCGGCAAGCTGACCGCCTTGCCGGAAAACGCCATCCTGGTGGCCCGGACCGCTTCCCCCGACTATGCCGGTCTCATGGGGCAGCTCAAAGGCTTGATCGCGGATTTGGGCAGCGTTACCAGCCACCTGGCCTCGGTCGCCCGGGAGTTTGGCGTGCCGGCGATTGTGGATGCCGGAAACGCCACAGAACTCTTGACCCCGGGGCAGGAAATTACCCTGGTGGCCGAGATCAACACCGTCTATCAGGGTCTGGTCCCGGAGCTGGTTGAACAGATGCGACCGGCCAAGAAGCTCCTCTTTAACAGTCCGGTGCATGAACGCCTGCGCCGGATTCTGGACCGGATTGCGCCGCTCCACCTCACCGATCCGCAGGCGGCGGATTTTCATCCGGCGGGCTGCCGGACCGTCCATGATATCATCCGCTATGCCCACGAAAAGGCCATGCAGGAGATGTTCGGCCTCACCAAAATCGGCCCGCAGGACATTCATGCAGTGCAACTGCGGAGCAACATCCCTCTGGTGCTGCATCTCATCGACTTGGGCGGCGGTCTCCGGGTCGGTCTGACGACCTGCGACACGGTCACCCCCGATGATGTGGAGTCGATCCCCATGAAGGCCCTCTGGCGGGGTCTTAGTCACCCGGGTATTACCTGGAAAGGGGCCATACCCTTAGATTTAAAAAAATTTATGACCCTGATGGCCCAGGGTGCCATGCAAACCGAAGATAACCTGCCGGGTGGGGATAGTTTTGCCCTCCTGGCCCGGGATTATCTGAATTTAAGCGCCAAATTCGGCTACCATTTTGCCATTCTGGATACCTTCGGCGGCGACGCCCCGGAGCAGAATTATATTAATTTACAGTTTGCCGGTGGAGTGGGCAGCTTCGTGGGCCGGTCCCTGCGCCTCACTTTTTTGGCTGAGGTCCTTTATCGCCTGGGATTTACCCTGAAGGTGACCGGCGACCTGCTGGAGGCCTCCATGAGCGGTCTGAGACGACCGGTGCTGGAGGAGACGCTGGATCAGGTGGGCCGCTTGCTGGCTTCCAGCCGCCTCCTGGATATGGCCATTACCGGCGAAGCCGATATCCCACCCATGGTTGAGGCCTTCTTTCAGGGCGATTATGATTTTTTGCAGCAGTCCGAAAACATCCACCTGCCCGGATTCTATACTCACACCGGCAATTGGCGGTTGGACACGGCCCAGGGGCAAGCCATCATACTCCAGGATGGCTCCAATTATTTGGGGAGGTTGTCGGCGGGTCTGGCAGAGATGATGACCACCATGATCGGGAAAACCTATCTGGAAATCCTCGACAATATCGGGGCCTATTTTTATTTTCCTCTAGCCATTGCCAAGGAAAGCTACCTGCCGGCCGGCTCGGGCCAGGTGCGGGTCCGACCAGTCGCCGGCCGCATCGACCAGGCGGCAGGGCTGGCCTTTGGCATCCGCAACATCGGGAATTATTTTGTCTTTCGGGTGAATACCTTGGAAGAGGATGTGGCCCTCTTTGAATTTGTTGACAATAAGAGATATAAGCGGGCCTCGGCTGCGGCCAGCCTCACGCCGGGCCATTGGTACGAATTGCGCGTCGATTTCGCCGGACACCACTGCCTCTGCTGGCTTGATGGCAGGCCGCTCATTGACTACACGGCCACGCGCCCCCTGGACGGCTTTCTGGGCCTGTGGACCAAGGCCGATGCCGTCAGCCAGTTCGCCGACCTGAAAATCGCCGGGCAAAAGGAACCGGCATGAGGCAAAGGCCAGCGGACCACGGTTTTTCCTGACCCCTTGGCCGCTCCCCCGGCCAAGCGGTCAGCGGGGCAGGACGTGCCAGAACTCCAGAACCAGCACCAGTAGGGCCACCGCGAAGCGATAGACCACAAAAATCAGAAACGTGTGGCGTTGCAGAAATTGCAGCAGATATTTGATCGTCAGATAACTCGAAACGATGGCCGCCAGGAAACCGAGGAAATAGGCAAAGTTGAACGATACCGGCTCGGCGTTCTGAAACAGCTTGAGGGCGTGGTACAGCCCGGCCCCAAAGATGATCGGGGTGGACAGGAGAAAGGAAAACCGGGCCGCCGTTTCCCGGGTAAAGCCCAAAAACAGGCCCATGGTGATGGTGCTGCCGCTGCGCGAGACCCCGGGCATGATGGCCAGGGCCTGGGCGCAGCCGATGAGGATGGCGTCACCCAGGGTGATGCCCGGCAGCCGGCGTTGATGCCGGGCCAGGCGATCGGCCAGATACAACAGAACACCCATGGCCGCCAGCAGAATGGCGATGCGGGTCGGCGTCCGGAAGATGGTCTCGGCCTGCTTCTCCAGCAAGAACCCGGCCACGGCGCCGGGAATGCTCCCCACCACCAGATACCAGAACAGCCGCCGCTCCAGACGGTTAAAGCGCTCCGGCCGGAGCAGGGCCCGGCCCATATCCCACCAATCCTGCCAGAAATACGAAATTAAGGCCACCAGCGTCCCCACATGCAGCAGGACATCAAAGGCCAAACCGGCCTCCTGGACCTGGAAATAGTGTTCCAGGAGGGCCAGATGGCCGGAACTGGAGATGGGCAGGAATTCCGTCAGCCCTTGAATGAGGCCGAGAAAAATGGCATGCAGGATATCCATAGGCAAAGTCTCGCTTTCCGTGCTTGGGGAGTGCGGCCGCCGTTCATCCCAGGGGCGGTTTGCGGGAATGAAACGCCGTCGTCCGCTCAAAGGCACGAGCGGCGGTCAAGAGCGTCGGTTCGGCAAAGGGCCGGGCCAGGAGCTGCAGGCCGATGGGCAACCCCTGAGAAGTCAGCCCACAGGGCAGCGATATACCCGGGATGCCGGCCAGATTGGCGGATATTGTAAAGATATCCGAGAGGTACATGGTCAGCGGGTCGGCAATCTTTTCGCCCAAACGAAAGGCCGCCGTGGGCGCCACCGGGGTAGCCACCACCTGGCAGGTCTGAAAAACCTGGTCAAAGTCCCGGCGGATGAGGGTCCGCACCTGGGAGGCCTTGCGATAATAGGCGTCATAATACCCGGCTGACAAGGCATAGGTCCCCAACATGATGCGGCGGCGGACTTCGGTGCCCAACCCCTGGGAGCGGGTGGCGGTATACATGTCCATTAATTCTTTGGCCTGGGAGTCGCGCCAGCCGTATTTCACCCCGTCGTAGCGGGCCAGATTGGAGCTCGCCTCGGCCGTGGCGATGAGATAATAGACGGCCACGGCGTATTCCGTATGGGGCAGGCTCACCTCCAGCAATTGGGCGCCCAGACTCTCATAATGGCGCAAAGCGGCCCGCACCGCCTGTTCCACCTCCGGATCCAGGCCGGCCTGAAAATATTCCCGGGGCACGCCGATTTTCATGCCCTCGATCCCTTGCTGCAAGGCGGCCAGATAATCCGGCACCGGCACCGGCGCTGAAGTAGAATCCTGGGGATCATGTCCGGCAATGGCTTGCAGGAGCAGGGCACAATCGGTAACATCTTTGGTCACCGGGCCGATCTGGTCCAGCGAGCTGGCATAGGCCACCAGACCGAAACGGGAGACCCGCCCGTAGGTGGGTTTCAGCCCGACAACGCCGCAATGGGAAGCGGGCTGGCGGATGGAGCCGCCGGTATCGCTGCCCAGCGCCGCCAGACAGAGGTCCGCGGCCACCGCCGCGGCCGAGCCGCCGCTGGAACCGCCGGGAGTGCACTCCAGGTTCCAAGGATTATGGGTGACGCCAAAGGCCGAGTTTTCGGTGGACGAGCCCATGGCAAACTCATCCATATTGACCTTGCCCAGGATCACGGCCCCGGCCTGGCGCAATTTCTGCATCACCGTGGCGTCATAGGGCGGGATAAAGTTCTCCAGATATTTGGAGGCGCAGGTGGTCCGCAGGCCTTGCGTGGCAATGACGTCTTTGATGGCCAGGGGCATGCCCGTGAGCGGCCCGGCCCGGCCCGCCTCGATCTGTTCCTGGGCCGCCCGGGCCTGGGCCCGGGCTCCCTCCGCGTCCACCGTCAGGTAACAATGCAGCCTGCCGTCCAGGGCGGCAATCCGCTCCAAAAAGCCGTTGGTCAGTTCCACGGCCGAGACTTCTCTTTGGTGCAGCAAAGACTGAATCTCATGCATGGTGAGATGCTGCCAGGAAGAGGTCATAACGCCACACTCCGGACTTAGATTATTTTTGGCACCACAAAGGCCTGCCGCTGCTGCTGGGGCGCATTGGCCAGGGCCGCCTCGGGGGAGAGGCCGGCGCCCACCACATCGGCTCGGAAGGCGTTGGTCAGGTCCAGGACATGGGTCATGGGGGGGACATCAGTGGTATCCAATTCGTTGAGTTTGGCAACATACAACAGCACATCGTTCAACTGCCGGGTAAACATCTCCACCTCCCCGGCAGAGAGGCGCAACCGGGCCAACTGCGCGATCTGTATGACAACTTCCGGGGTCAAAGACATGGCTGCTCCCTCTTTCGTCAGCAGACGAGCGACTTTTTGCTCAGCTATTTAAATTTCTGATTGTATCTTATTGCCGCAAAAACGCAATGATTGTCGGGCAGAAAATCAGGCTGCCGTTTCCCGGCAGATTTTTTTCCGTGGGGCGGGCCACCATGTTCCAACCGGCCAGTGCGCCGATGTCCGGAGTGGGCTGACCTGCGTGTCCACCTCAACCATGTTCCTCTGCCCAGGCAGACCGGGGAGGAGGTTGGGGGGAGGGGCCTGGCAGAATTTGCCTAAAAAAAAGCTACCGCACCAAGCAGCTGCAGCACTGCCCGGGGAATGCTCCGTGGCCGGCGGGGAAGGGGCTAGACAGCAGAGACCACTGACCTGATTCGTGGCCAGAAAATGGTTTGAGGCGGAGAGCCTGGCAGAAGTTAAGCGGGGTACACCTTAATCTAGGGCATCGACTGCTTTCAAAGGGGGACGGGCTGGCGGATTTTGCGGCTTTTCCTCTAATGGCTGGTTAGCCTCATTGATCCGCCGGTAGATCTCCTCCCGATGGATAATAACCTCGGGGGGGGCTTCAATGCCCAGGCGCACCTGTTTCCCTTTGATATCGATAATTCTCAATCGAATGTCATCGCCGATGCGAATTTCCTCCCCTATTCTGCGTGTGAAAATAAGCACGGGTACCTTCCTCTGGGCCTCCCTGGCAAAGCGATGCGCCTTGGTGATCTCCACCTGTCGGCGGGATGAACTGACTTTCTGTCAGGAGTTTTCGCTGAATCTTATTGTAGAGCAATTAACCGGAAAAAGACAATGAGAAATTTCGCCTCTGCGGCCATTTTCCGGGAAATGCCACCGGCTCTCTTTATAAACGAGTTTTATTGAAAAATTTTGACCGACCAGACAAGGATCTTGCCATTTTCATGAGAAATGTGATAGGGTACCATAAGGGGTGAAAAAGAGATGCGGCCATACAATCGCTGGCTTTTTTATGAACACTTTGAGTTGGTGGTCACCATCAGCTCCCTGTATAAAAGTCTGCCGACGGCCAAGCTTTTGGAGATCATCAACCTGCATTTTGCCAAACCGGTGCCGCCGCCGGAGCTGACCTCGCCCCTGAACCTGCCGCCCTGGTCCAAGTATGACATTGACTCTTTGGCGGAGGATTTTCGCCTCCTTTTCAGCCGCTTACCCACTGCAGAAATCTCTGACCCCGCAGCTAACAAATCCCAGGCCCTCGGCTGAACTCCCGGGCCAATCTGGCGGCGCCCACCAAGCCGGCATTGTCGCCCAAAATGGCCTGACGCAGGCGGAGGCTGCTCCGTGGGAAAAAGGTCAGGCGGCGGCTTAGTTCTGCCTCCAAGGCCGGGATAAACTGCTCCCAGGCTTTGGCAAAATTGCCCCCCAGGATCACCGTGGGTATCCCCAAGAGATGAACCACGTTGGCAATGGCGATACCCAACGCCCGGCCGACCCGGGCCAGCGCTTGCTGGGCCAAAGCATCACCGGCCACGGCCGCCTGATAAATGTGTCGGGCGGTAATTTCCTGGGGCGCCTGCTGCCAGAGGGGCGCCAGGCTGGAGGGATCCCCCGCCTGCAGGCGGGCAAGCAGCCATTTCACCGTCCAGGTGGCCGAGGCCAGGGTTTCCAGGCAGCCGGTATTGCCGCAGTTGCAGCGCTCACCCTCCGGGTCGATGGTCAGGTGACCGATCTCCGCGGCCGTGCCGCGGCTGCCGTGCCAGAGTTTGCTATCCAAAACCAGGCCGCCCCCGACCCCGGTGCCGAGGGTGATACCCAACAGATTCGGCTCACCCTGGCCGGCCCCCCGATAGGCCTCGCCCCAAGCAAAGAGATTGGCATCGTTATCCAGTACCACCGGCCACGGCAAGAGGCTGCTCAAGGCCGGACCCAGCCGGAAGCCGTCTAATGACGGGATATTGGGGGCCTTGACAACCCGCCCCTCTTCCAGTTCCACCAAACCCGGGATTCCCAGACCCACGGCCGCGATCTGGTCCGCCGCCAGGCCAGCGCCGTGCGCCATGGCCAAGATGCCTTCGGCCAGGCGCCGCACCAGGGCATCCCGGCCCTGTCCCGGCGCCGTGGCTTCGGTCTGGCGATGCACGATGTCGCCGGCCTCGTTGACTAAAGCGCAGCGCAGGTTAGTGCCGCCCAGATCTACAGCTATGACGAAAGGGGCCATTTTTACCGTTCCGGTTCCAGTCTGTTGGCAAGAAAATTAAATAAACATTTCGTGGCGCCGGTCTCCAGACCGGCGAACCATCGGCAATATCCATACCCGGTGGACCAGGAGGTCCGCTCTCCGAGGGCTTACCATTAACTAAAAATACAGGAGGCCCAGGGCCGTTGTCATTTGTAAGGGCAGTAATCCTGGCCCTCCCTGCCTGCTGCCTACTGCGAGCTGCCCTCTCTCCTCCAGTTGTCGAGATAGGGCGACAAGTCCTGTGCGCTAAGAACTCCGGCCCGAATCACCCGGGGCGGCCGATGCACCACATCCACAATGGTTGACGGCAGACCGCCCGGGCAGGGGCCGTCCTGCAGAATAAAGTCAACCCCCGCACCCAGGGTGGCCTGCACCTGCGCTGCGGTCAGCAACGGTTCGTGGCCGGCGAGATTGGCGCTGGTGCCGGTGATCGGCCTGCCGAAGAACGCCACCAGCCGCCGGGTTAATGCCAACCCCGGTTGCCGGACGCCGATGGTGCCGCTGCCCCCGGTCAAGGGCAAGGGCAGGTCCGGCCGGGCTGGCAGGATGAGGGTCAGCGGCCCGGGCCAGAAGCGGGCAATCAAGGACTCGGCCAGCGGTGGAATGGCCGCGGCCACCTGACTCAGCATCTCCCGATCAGCCACCAGGACCAGCAGCGGTTTGCTCGCAGGGCGGCCTTTGAGGGCCAGGAGCCGGTTCAAGGCCGTTTCGTTGCCGGCATCAGCCGCCAGGGCATAAAAGGTTTCGGTAGGGCAGGCCACCACACCGCCGGCGGCCAAGACCCGCGCGGCCTGCCGCAGGACCTGGTCATCTTCCGGCCCGCGCCAGGAATGGATGACAGCCATGGCTCATCATATCCTTATGGAATCGTCCTGACAAGTCTGGGCGCCGGTTTTTTTTGTCCAGTCCCGGGCATCCAGACCCACTTGACGGACAGGGGCGCCGGGGTCACAATAATACGGTCATTCCCATTGACCCCACAGGTGATCTATGGCCGCCATGTCTATCCGGCAGGAATGTCATGCCTGCCTGCTGCAGCTCATCGAGCAGACCGTCGCGCTGGCGACCGCAGATCCGGACCTCCAGGCCGCTGCCCGGAGCCGGGCCCAGGCCATCCTGGCGGCGGAGTTCACCCCCCAGGCCATCCCGGCCCGGATTGCCAATCGCTTTCATCCCGTCATCAAAGACGTGACCGGCAACCCTGATCCCTTCCGAGCCCGCAAACAGCGGGAAACCGCCTTGGCCCGCCGCCTGGCTGCGCAGCTGCTACCGCAGCAACCCAGGGAGCCCAACACCCTGCTGGCCCTGGCCGCCACCGGCAATGCCCTGGATTTCTTCCGGCCGGAGGCGGATATCAGTCGGGATATGGTCTCTCCGGCGGTTTTTACCGCTGCCGATCTGGACCCCTGGTGGCGCCGCTTGCAGGCCCGCCCCGGCGTGCTCCTTTATCTGGCCGATAACGCCGGCGAGCAGTTTTTCGATCTGCCGTTGGTGCTTTACTTGCGAGATCTGGGCTGGCAGGTATACTATGTGGTCAAAGGTGGTCCCATCCAGAATGATCTGACCCGGGAGGACCTGACTGCCTCCGGCGTGGCCCCGGCCCTGGCCCCGGTGGTGGATACCGGGGCCGCAACCGTGGGCCTGGAACTGGAGCTGGCCAGCCCGGAGTTTCAATGCCTGTTCCAGCAGGCTGACCTGATCCTGGCTAAGGGCATGGGCCATTATGAGACGCTGGCCCATCTCCCCGATCCCCGTCTATTTTTCCTGTTACAGGCCAAATGTCCGCCGGTGGCGGCCTCCCTGCAAGTGCCCCGCCGGTCCTTTGTCCTGCGCCAGGCCGAGAGGTGAGACTGTTAACCCTGCTATGATGGTCAGAGCAGCAACAGCCATGGCCAGCAGCCGACGCCACCGGTGCAACGGCTCCCTGCAGTCGAGGGGCTAAGGCAGCCATGGCCATCCCCATCCGCGGCCAGGCGGCCCAACGGACCTGGCCCATCGCCACCCTCGGGCTCATCGGCCTGAACCTCCTCATCTATGTTGGCCAACTGCAGCTGGGCGAAGACGCCACCCTGAAGCTCTTCTGGCAAGGCGGGGCCATTCCCGCCAAACTCTCCCAGGTGAAACTCTTCGGCTCCTGGCAATCGGTGAAGTTGGTAGCCACCATGTTCACCTCCCTCTTCCTGCACGCCGGCTGGGTCCACCTGCTGGGCAACCTCCTCTTCCTCTGGGTGTTCGGCGAGGCCCTCGAGGATGAGCTGGGTCACTGGCGTTTCCTGGGCTTTTATTTTTTCTGTGGCTTCTTTTCCCTGTTGCTCCATACCCTGGTGGCCAGCCGGCTGTCAGTACCCATTATCGGGGCCAGCGGCGCCATTGCCGGCCTGCTGGGGGCGTACCTCATCCGCTACCCCCAGGCGCCGGTCCAAACCCTGATCTATCTGCTCGTGCGCTTTCAGATCGTGGCCGTCCCGGCCTATGTCTGGCTGGGTTTATGGCTTGTCCTGCAGTTCTATGGCCTGCGTCAGGGAGGGCCGGTGGCCTGGTTTGCCCACCTGGGCGGGTTTCTTACCGGCCTGCTGGGCGTCGGCCTGTTCGTCCCTCCGACGGCTCCATCAAGGTCCGCCAAGAGCAAAAAAGCCCCGCCCCGGAAAAAAGGCCGCCGCCGCTGACTTGCAGGGTTGCCGGTGTGCCACCGTTCCCACAACCTCAGGGTCTCCTTTTGCCGGCGGCCGTCTCGTGGCCCCCGGCCCGAGAAAGCACTTGCGCCGCGCCGGGATATTGGTTAGATAGTATTGGCTGAGGAAAGGAGCATACCATGGGGATTTATGCCAAATCTCTGAGTTTTACCCGCTACTTCGTGCGCGGCGAGACGCCGGCGGATTTCTATAGTTGGGTGGATGATCGGCTGCAGGCCTTTCTCTTCCGAGAAATCGACGATACCACCGATGAAAAGGCCTGGGGCTGGGTGGAATTGGACAACCTGCTGCAGACCTCCTTTGGCGGCGGCCAGGCCCATAAAGGCGAATACCTGGCCTTCTCCCTCCGTATTGATACCCGCAGGGTACCGACTGCAGTCTTCCGCAAACACTTCCTCCTGGCGGAGCGCGCTCTCCTGGAACAGCAGAAATTCCGGCGACTGAGCCGGAACCAGAAACTGGAGCTCAAAAAGACGGTACTGCAGGATCTCCTCCGCCGCCAGATGCCGCAACCCAGCCTCTATGACGTGGTCTGGCATCCGGGCCGCCAGCGCCTCTGGCTCTTTGCCACCAGCCCCAAGGTCCGGGAGATCTTTGAGACCCTGTTTCGGGAGACCTTTGAGATGGATCTCTATCTCCTCTTCCCATATACTCTGGCCCAGGATAGCCTCGATCCGGCCGCCTTGGATAAACTGGAACTGCTGGAGCCGGCAGTCTTTGCCCTGGCAGGGGCGAGGCCTTAACCTTGGCCGCCTCGGCCAAGCTGCGTGGGAGGCTGCCAGCCCCACAAGGCGTTAGCTGGTGGGGCCTGGCACCCTTACCGACTCTGCAATTTGCTATTGCTTAAACCGGATAATAAGGATTGATCATGCGGGATCTGGTGGAAGTACTCTTTGCCTATCGCTTTCTGGGCCGGGAGTTCCTTGCCTGGCTCTGGTTTCAGAGCGAAAAGGCCGGCGATGAACTTATGGCGCTCCCCGATCAGGAACCCGTCAACCTCAGTGTCGGCGATAAGATGGTTCTGGAAACCGGCGACGGCGAGTATCGGGAGACCCTGGTCCTGCAGGGCAGCCATTCGGAGCACCGGGAGGCCCGCCTGGGACTGGTGCAGGGCAAACTTCCTGAGGAAATGCAGCTCCGGCTGCTGCGGGGCCAGGACGAATGGCAGTTTACCCTCAAGGCCGCGACCCTGGAAATCAAAGGCCTGAAAAACAAAAACGCCGCCGGCCCCCAGGAGGGCGACGACGACCAGGAAGGGTATTTTTTCGATCAGATGTATCAGGTGGAGGCGGTGTCGGCCATTCTCGACAGCCTCTTTCGGGCCTTTCTGCAGATCCGCCTGTCTCCGGCCTGGGACCAGGAAGAGATGCCCCGCCTCCTGGATTGGCTGGAGGCCTGAAGGGGGCGCCGCGGCCGACGCGGCTAAGGGAGCAGGCCAGCGCTGGGGATGCGGCCGGGGAAATCCATGACGCAAACCGGGACCTTGTCAGGAGAAATCCAGCAGAATGCCTGAACTGCCCGAAGTGGAGGTTATTCGCCGAGGGTTGGCCAAAAAACTCATCGGCCAGACCTTTCGGGAAGTCCTGCGGAATGACAAGCGCCTGCGCCGGCAATCAGCATCCGAGGTTTTGGCCGGCCTGGTGGGCCGCACGGTCCGCCGTCTGACCCGGCGGGGGAAATACCTGCTCATGCACCTCGACGACGGCCAGACCCTTTTGGTCCATCTGGGCATGACCGGCCGCCTTTTTCTCCTGCCCGCCGCCTGTCCGCTTCCTCCCCATGTCCATCTCATCCTGGCGTGCGACAGCGGCCAACGGCTAATTTACCAGGATGTGCGTCGTTTCGGCCAACTTGTCCTCTATCCTGCCGGGGTCACGCCCCCGGAACTGCGGCATGTGGGTCTGGAGCCCTGGTCCCGGCGTCTGACACCGGAGTGGTTGGCCCAGAAAGCTGCCGGACGCAGCCGGCCCATCAAAAACTTTCTGTTGGACGGGCGTCTGATCGCCGGCATCGGCAATATCTACGCCTCGGAAATCCTCTTTGCCGTCGGCCTTCACCCTCAGGTACCGGTGGGCCTGATCAGCCTGGCCCAATGGCGGGCGCTGCTCCAGGCCTGTCGCCGCATTCTGACCCGGGCCATCCGGGCCGGCGGCACCACCATTGCCAATTTTGCCGATTGCGAGGGGCAGGCTGGACTCTTCGCGGTGCAGCTGCAGGTCTATGGCCGGGCCGGGGAACCCTGCCCGGTCTGTGCCACGCCCATCCAACGCCTGGTCCTGGCCGGCCGTAGTACTTTCTGGTGTCCGCGCTGCCAGCCGGCCGCCTCGGCTGCCCCGCAGGGAGGCCGGCATTATCAATCAGCCAGAGGATAGAGTTTCGAGTTTCGAGTTCCGAGAAGGTTTCCGGTTTCCGGAAAAAGAAAGCAGCCGCATCAACTCCCTCAGCAAGCATGGGGCAAAGGAGACTCTGGAGGAAGGGCCTAGCCCATCTTAACTTTATCTGCATTTTCTCAATGGTTCGGGATTGACCTGCGCAGCATACAAATGAAAGTCATCGTATCCGAGCCACGAGCGTCAGCGAGTGGTTGTCACTTTGAACCACTCCCGCACGGTCATGGCTCGGAAGTGAGCAATCACCCACGGAAGGCGGGATGCGCTACGCTTTCCCGCCCTACGAGAAGGGTTCCTGAACGCGGCGCACCGCTCACTTCATTATCTATCTAATCGTATTACTTATAAGAGCTAATCGTATTACTTATAAGAGTCGCCAGCGAAGCATGAAAATACAGGTTGGCCGTTCATGGCAAGGCTAGGCGGGCGCAGCTTGCTGTAATTTCTTATGACTACAAATCCTGGCAAACGACCCGTGCGGGCCCTGGGCCTGTTTTCCGGCGGGTTGGACAGTATGTTGGCCGCGCTGGTGCTGCGGCAGCAAGGCATCGAGGTCACCGGCCTGGTCTGGGTCACGCCCTTTTTCACCGCAGCCAGAGCCCAACTATCAGCTGCGGCCATCAACCTCACCATTCGCGTCGAGGATCTGACGGAGCGCTATCTACACCTGCTCTACGCGCCGCCCCGGGGTTTCGGCAAATGGATGAATCCCTGTGTTGATTGCCACCTCCTCATGCTCCAGGAAGCAGGGCGGATCATGACTGCCGAAGGCTATGATTTCCTTTTTACCGGGGAAGTAGTAGGGCAGCGGCCTTTCAGCCAGAACAAGGGGTCACTCAATCTCATTGCCAATGCCTCAGGCTACGGCGATGTGTTATTGCGGCCCCTCAGTGCCCGCCTCCTGAAGATGACCAAGCCGGAGCGGGAGGGATTGGTGGATCGGGACCGGCTCCTGAACATCAGCGGCCGGGGCCGCAAACGCCAGATGGAGTTGGCTGCCCACTTCGGCATCACCGACTACCCGGCCCCGGCCGGCGGCTGCCTGCTCACCAACCCGGGGTATGCCGCCCGCCTCCGGGACCTGGTCCAGCATCTCCCCCAGGCCGAGCTGACCCGTACGGACCTGGAACTCCTCAAACATGGACGGCAGTTCCGCCTCAGCCCGACCCTGAAAGTCCATGTCGGCCGCGATCAACGGGACAATGAGGCCATGGAAGCCTTGGTCCGCCCCGGTGACCTGCTCCTCAAAGCCCTCGGCTACCCCGGCCCCCTGGTCCTCATCCCCCAGGCCCCCCTTGACGCGGATCTGACCCTGCCTGCGGCCTTATGCGCCAGCTATAGCGACGCTCCCCCGGGGGCCAGAGTAGTAGTCCAGATCGAGGGCCGCCCCCCGACCAGGCAGCTGGTCAGCCAGCGCCAATCCCGGGAGAGTTTCCAGGCCTTTTTGCTCTGACAGGCTCCCCAGGTGGGAAGTCAGAACCCTTCCCCCGGCCTTTTCTCTGTGCCAATCTTTACGCCGCCACCTTTACCGCCAAAGCCAGGCCGTCCTGCTCCGGCGAATGTTGGGGCAGGAAGCTGAGGAGCTGGACCGACCGCCAACGCTGGTCCTGGCGCAGCGCCGCGTTAAAATCAGCCGCGCCGGCGAAACCGGTGTTGTCCACCACCAGCAGCCCTCCCAGCCGCAGGAGACGCTGAATGCCGGGCAGGGCCGGCAGATAGCCTTCCTTGTCAATATCCATGAAGGCCAGG
>Ga0272446_1004765_pt1 | contig 15690 bp, 14 predicted proteins | sample YNPCB0061_FD_194587 | JGI IMG/M metagenome (GOLD analysis project Ga0272446, IMG submission 194587) | Hot spring microbial mat communities from Yellowstone National Park, WY, United States - YNP-CB-006-1 | ecosystem: Environmental > Aquatic > Thermal springs > Hot (42-90C) > Sediment | place... | reverse complement strand
ACACCTCGCCGGGGTGGCTGGCACTGGGGCCATGCGCCCTCACCGCCAACGGGGGTTCTCACGCGGGGGCGGAGCGCATTTTCACGATAAAAAAAGCCGCTCCCGGCAAAGGAAGCGGCTTTAAGCGATTTCCTCCACCGGCATTATCCGGATCAGGTTCAACGGTCGGATCCACTCGAGCATCGTCGGATCCCTCTCAGCCTGGTTCAGCCCAAGCTCCCGTAGGATAGGACATCCATTCAACTCATTCACATGATCGCTGAATGATCGTAGTACCTGCCACAAAATCCGTTATGAATCAAGAAGCAACCACCTGTTTCTCCATGTCGAGCATCCTGCGTTTGAGAGCGATGCCTCCGCCAAACCCTCCGAGCGAACCGTCTTTTCGAATGACCCGATGGCATGGGATGACGATCGGAAAGGGGTTGGCCGCCATCGTATTGCCGATGAAACGACCGGCAGACGGTTTCCCAATTTCAGCTGCAATGGACGAATAGGTGCGGGTCCGACCATAAGGGATGCGGTAGACTGCCTCAAGAACCCGAATACGGCTTTCGGTCATCGAGCCGAAGTCCAACCGATGCCGGAACGGAAAAGAGACGACTCGACTTCCCAAGCAGTATTCCCGAATGGCATGAAGGATATCGACGTGAGGGGTCGATTCTACCCGCTCTACCCGATCGGCGAATCGGGCTCGGAAGCCTTCGACCACACCGGGGGAAAATGTCCCCGGCAATCCGATTTCCATAACGACATCTGCCGGCTCTCGCCACGCAATCCAGGCCTGTCCCATGACCGTATCGAAATCGGCGATCCAAATCATCCCGAAGGCCTCCGCCCACACATCCTCTTCAACAGGACCTGCACCCTCCGATGCAAGAACACATCTTACCCAAAAAGCCAAAGCCGGATAAAGAAAGAACCGGTTTTGGCAGGAAACCACTCACCAAAACCGGTTCTTGGAGGACAAAGAAAGTGAAGATCAGGTCTCTTCGATAGTGATAGCGCCTGCTTCACACACTTCGACACAGCTTTCGCAACCCAGGCACTCTTCTGCGTTGACGGGATGTGACTTCCCATCCACCATTTCATACACTTCCACCGGGCAGACATCCACGCACTGTTCGCAGCCCTGGCATTTGTCCTCGTCTACGATCGGGTTAAATCCCATGAAACACGCCTCCTTTCCGTTGGATTGAATAATGTGGCGAAACGCTCGCCATTGGATAGCCGAACGAATATCCAATTTTGTGGATTTCGTCCTTATACCAATCGAAAAATCGAGTCAAGGCAAAAACGCCTTTCACGAAAAGTCCCTTGACGGAAAGGTCGCTTTTGGAAGCGATCGTGAAAACGGCGTCAGAAGTCAAGGAGAAAAGGGGTTCCCATCTGATTGAATGGATGGGGGCGGCGGTTGCGCCATGCGCATTTCATAAGGGTAAGGTGATGGGAGAGGGACTGGGCCACACGAAAGCTCCTTGTGGTCCGGAAGCCCTTGACCGAACCCGGTCCATCGCAAAGAATCGCTTGATTCCGGACGCATGCAATGTTAAAAGAACAACTTCGATTCGGAGGGATGGCTGAGCGGTCGAAAGCGGCGGTCTTGAAAACCGTTGAGTGTAACAGCTCCGTGGGTTCGAATCCTACTCCCTCCGCCAGCCGACACGATTTCGGAGAGATGGCCGAGTAGGCTGAAGGCGCGCGCCTGCTAAGCGTGTGTAGGGGGAAACCTCTACCGAGGGTTCGAATCCCTCTCTCTCCGCCACTTTTCCCACCGGGCGGTACCCAGCAAACCCGATCCCGCTTTCGGATCGGGTTTTTCCGTTTCAAGGAGCAGACGTCATGGCAGCCCCCCACATCATGATTCTTGGCATCGGCTGCATCCTGTACCGGGATGAAGGGTTCGGTGTCCACGTCGTCGAGCGCCTGAACCGCTGTTACCGGTTCGCAGACAACGTTTCCGTTGTCGATGGCGGGGTGCTTGGCGTCAATCTGCTCGGATACCTCTCGAGCGCCGACCGCCTCATTGTCGTCGATTGCGTTCGGAACGAGGGAAAACCCGGCGATCTCTACCGCCTGGAACACCATCAACTCCCTGAACGTATCCGGGCCAAGAATTCTCTGCATCAGGTGGATTTCCTGGAAGCCCTCACCCTGTGTCAGGCCCTTGAAAAAGTGCCGGAAACCGTTGTCATCGGTGTCGAACCCGAGGACATCGAAACCCTGTCCATCGAGCTTACGCCGACCCTGGAAGCCAGGGTGGAACCCGTGATCGAGCTGGTGCTTGAAGAGCTGAGCCGTTTGGGATATCCGGCCCTTCCGAAATCGGATGCCCGGATGAGCATCGAAAGGGATGGCTGCGGATGCCGAAATTTCTTGAAATGATTTTTTATTCCCAAGATCAGATGCCCCGCTGAGGTGAACCATGTGTCTGGCCATACCATCCAAAATCGTCGACATTCAGGATCAAATGGCGATCATCGATGTCGAAGGCGTTCGACGGAGCGCCAGCCTGCTGCTTCTGGAAGACGCAGCAGTCGGGGATTACGTGATCGTGCACGCAGGCTTCGCCATTCACAAGATCGACCCCGAAACGGCCCGGGAATCCATCGATCTGCTTCGGGAATCCATGAGTCGGGTGGAAGAGACCGACCCGCAAACCCAAACCGGGCTGACCTTGAATCGACGGATGAGCGATCAGCAACCGAGCTGAACCCTGCAAGACGCCCCTTTCTCGACATACCGACCACATGACTTCGGATGCACCGCGATTGGACCTTCAAGCCATTGACATCGACATTCAGGGTATCGTCCAAGGGGTCGGATTCAGGCCTTTCGTGTATCAGACGGCAGTGCGTCTCGGATTAAAGGGGATCGTATCCAATACGTCGGACGGTGTGTTCATTCACGTCGAAGGGCCTTCCGACGGGATTCGATCCTTTATCGACGGTTTTTCCGGCCAATTGCCGCCACTTGCCCGCATTACCCGTCTCACGCAAACCCCCGCGACCATCTTCGGATACGACACGTTTCAAATTGCATCCAGCGTGGAAGGCATCCGACGAAACACCCTCATTTCGCCGGATGTCTGCATTTGCGACGATTGTTTGAAGGAACTTTTCGATCCGACGGATCGTCGATACCGCTATCCGTTCATCAACTGCACCCATTGCGGCCCTCGGTACACCATCATCGACGACATTCCCTACGATCGACCCCATACGTCGATGAAAGGCTTTCGCATGTGCAGCCAATGCCAGACGGAATACGACGATCCGATGGATCGGCGCTTCCACGCCCAGCCCAATGCCTGCCCCGTATGCGGGCCTCGGCTCTTTCTCCATGATGCGCACGGCAGGCCGATTTCCAGTCCCGACCCGCTCGAAGAGACCATCCGGCTCCTGCGTGAGGGGGCGATTGTGGCGATCAAGGGCCTCGGTGGGTTCCACCTCGCCTGTGATGCCACCAACGAGGCATCCGTTCAGGCGCTCCGAAAGCGCAAACACCGGGAGGAAAAACCCCTGGCCGTCATGACTCCCGATATCCTCACGGCCCGACGGTTTGCCCGGATCGAACCCGAGGACGAGTCCCTGCTGCGCTCCAGGCAACGTCCGATCGTTCTCTTAGAAAAAGCGCCGGGGTATTTCCTCGCGCAAAGCGTTGCCCCGGCCAACCGCCGCATCGGCGTCATGCTTCCCTACACACCGCTGCATTACCTGCTGATGCACGATGCATTTTCAGCCCTGGTCATGACCAGCGCCAATCCGAGCGAAGAGCCGATCGTCTTTCGAAACGAAGAGGCCTTCGAACGGCTTGCGGGCATCGCCGATCGCTTTCTGGTGCACGACCGGCCCATCTATATCCGGGTGGACGATTCGGTCGTGCTCCGAACGGACAAGAGCGTCATGCCGATTCGAAGGGCACGGGGGTATGTCCCGGCTCCCATTCCCCTGCCCAAGGAGCTGCCGCACGTGCTGGCCTGTGGCGCCGAACTGAAGAACACGGTCTGCATGACGCGTCGCAACGAGGCCTTTGTCAGCCAACATATCGGCGATCTCGAAAACCTGCCGAGTTATACCTCCTTTCTCTTTACCATCGATCACCTGAAGCGTATCCTCGATGTCGAGCCGAACATCGTCGCCTTTGACCTGCATCCCGACTACCTGAGCACCCGCTATGTGAGGGAACTCCCCGACACCTTCCACAAGATCGGCGTCCAGCATCACCACGCCCATATCGCCTCCTGCATGGCGGAAAACGGCATCGAAGGCCGGGTGATCGGTATCGCCTGCGATGGGACGGGGTACGGGACCGATGGCACCCTTTGGGGATGTGAATGCCTCGAGGTGGACTATAGGGGCTTCCGACGAATGGCCACCCTCGAGCCCGTTCCCATGCCCGGCGGGGCTGCGGCCATCCGGGAGCCTTGGCGAATGGCCGTGAGCTATCTTCATCGCTTGTACGGTCGACAGTTGCTGCAGCTTCCGCTGCCGTTTCTGAAGGCGGAACCCAGCGATGCCCTGTGTACCATGATCGAACGGAAAATCAACTGCCCCATGACATCGGGCCTTGGGCGGCTTTTCGATGGTGTCTCGGCGCTTGTCGGCCTCTACAGTCGGGTACGCTTCGAAGGACAGGCGGCCATGGCCCTCGAAATGGCTGCGGAACCGAACGATACGGACAAGCCATACGCCTTCGAACTTCGAATGCATCCGGAAGATGACCTTCTGCTTCTTTCGCCTGGCCCCTTGATCGAGGAGATGGTTGGGGATATAGTGGGCGGCGTTTCGATTGCAGCCATCGCCTGGAAATTCCATCAGGCAGTGGTGAACGGCCTTGCGGAGGTGATCCGACGGATGCGGGAACGAACCGCCCTGAACCGGGTGGTTTTGAGCGGCGGCTCGTTTCAGAACGTCCTGTTGTCGACGCACCTTCGCCGCAAACTCGCAGACGAAGGATTCGAAATGTTCACCCATAGCGAAGTCCCCTGCAACGATGGAGGGATTTCGTTGGGGCAGGCGGTCGTTGCCGGATACCGCTTTTCTGCTGACTCTTGACCCCCGGCTTCTGTTTTCACGATGACTGATCCGAGATCCGTAACCTATCGCCCATTACCCATGGCCTAATTCCTATGCCCATCGCCCACACCGAAGAATACCGCGACGCCCGGCTGGTCGCACCGCTGGTCGAACGCATCCGGATGCGAAGCCGAAAACCGATCCGCATCATGGAAGTGTGCGGAACCCATACGGTGTCGATTTTCCGAAGCGGCATCCGTTCGCTCCTGCCCGAAACGATCACCCTGCTGTCCGGCCCGGGCTGCCCGGTGTGCGTCACGGCCCAGCGGGACATCGATGCCTGCATCGCTCTGGCCTCCCTACCGAACGTGATCCTGACCACCTTCGGAGACTTGATGCGGGTTCCCGGAAGCCATGCGTCTCTGCGACAGAAAAAGGCCGAAGGCCGGGATATCCGCATCGTCTACTCCAGCATGGATGCCCTCGATCTGGCTGAGGCAACCCCCAAGCAAAGCATCATTTTTATCGGCATCGGGTTCGAGACCACCGCACCGACCGTGGCAGCCGCCCTTGCAACCGCCAAATCCCGATCGATCGATAATTTTTTCGTCTATTCCGTTCACAAGACCGTTCCTCAGGCCCTCGAAACCCTGGTGGAAGACCCGGCCACTCGAATCGATGGTTTTCTGCTTCCGGGGCATGTCTCTGTCATTACGGGCCTCCATGCCTATAGGCCATTCGTATCGAGCCGTCGAATTCCTTGTGTGGTGGCCGGATTCGAGCCGGTGGACATCCTCTCGGCCATCGCGATGCTGGTGGATCAAATCGAATCGGGACGGGCAGAGCTGGAAAACGCTTATCCCAGGGCCGTCACCGAAACGGGAAACCCCAAGGCCAAAGCGCTGATGGAATCGGTTTTCGAACCGGTGGATGCCGTATGGCGAGGTTTGGGTACCATCCCCCAGAGTGGGCTGGGAGTCCGGCAAGCATTTCGCCGCAACGACGCATCCGTCGTTTTTCATCCGGACCCCGGCAACGTCCAAGAACCACCCTCCTGCGCCTGCGGCGATATCCTCAAGGGCATCAAATCCCCACTGGAATGCCGGCTCTACGGAACCGCTTGCACCCCCATCCACCCCGTAGGTCCCTGCATGGTTTCCAGCGAAGGCACCTGCGCCGCCTATTACCGATACCACCCGGGGGCTTGACCATGTCCTTGATCGCATCCGATACCATTGGTCTCGATCACGGCAGCGGCGGTCGCATCTCTCATGAACTGACCGCCCGTCTCATCCTGCCGGTCTTTCGAAACCCCGTTCTCGAAACCCTTCATGACGGTGCAACCCTTGCCCTCGGAAACGAACGGATCGCCTTCTCCACGGACACCTATGTCGTCGATCCGATCGTTTTCCCCGGCGGCTCCATCGGCGATCTGGCCGTCAATGGCACGGTGAACGATTTGGCCATGTGTGGGGCCGTCCCGAAATGGCTTTCGGTCGGCCTGATTCTCGAAGAAGGCTTTCCCATGGCCGATCTCGAGCGAATCCTTTCGGACATGGCTCGGGCTGCAATCACAGCAGGTGTCACCATCGTCACCGGAGACACCAAGGTCGTTCCAAAGGGTGCGGCAGATCGCATCTTCATCAATACGGCAGGCATCGGCTCCATCCCCGAGCATGTCCACATTTCCCCGGATCGGGCCAAAGTCGGGGATCGGATTCTGCTGAGCGGAACCATCGCCGATCACGGGGTATGTGTCCTCGCCAACCGGCAGGGCATGGGATTCGACGTCCCGATTGAAAGCGACACGGCCGCCCTGAATGGACTCGTTCAGGCCATGCTCGACATCGACCCCGACATCCATGTACTGCGGGACCCGACCCGGGGCGGACTTGGCACCACGCTGAACGAAATCGCCGCACAAGCGGCAGTAGGCATCCGAATCGAGGAAGAGGCAATTCCGATTCGACCGGCTGTGGTCGGCATCTGTGAATTGCTGGGATACGATCCGCTGTATCTGGCGAACGAGGGCAAACTCGTCGCCGTCGTATCTGCAGCATCTGCCGAGCGCGTTCTCGAGAGGATGCGGAACCATCCGCTCGGCAGACAGGCTGCATGCATCGGGGAGGTGGTCGAGGGCCATCCCGGACGGGTGGTTCTCACAACCAGGATCGGCGGCCGGAGAATTGTGGACATGCTCTCCGGAGAGCAATTGCCCCGGATCTGTTAAATTTATCGTGAAAACAGAATTCAGGAGTCAGAAGTCAGAATTCAGGAGAAAAGTGGTTCCTGTCTGTTTTTATGGATGGGGGTGACGGCCCCCGCCATGACCATTTATAAGGAAGCATCGATGCAGGCACACAGGAGCAGACTTCTGGTTCTTCCAACGATCCTGATCGCCGTCTTCCTATCGGCAGCCGGTTGCAACCATCGGAAGGAATTTCGGTTTTCAGGGGCTACCATGGGGACGACCTATCATATCACCGTCGTCGCTCCGTTCTGGAACTCCCTGTCCCGGCTGGAGCAGCTGATCCGAGAGGAGCTGCTCGCCCTCAACCAGAGCATGTCGGTGTATGATCCAAACAGCGAAATCTCCCGGTTCAACGCCATGACGGATACAGCGGCCGCACTCGAAATCTCCGATCGCTTCGCCGATGTTCTGGAGATTTCGAACGATGTGTGGCGAAGGACCCGGGGCGCCTTCGATCCGACCGTCTTCCCGTTGGTCAAACTCTGGGGCTTCAACACCGATGGATCCCCGAAGCTGCCGGATGCGGCAGCCATCGAAGCGGCAAAGCAACGGGTCGGGTTTGACCGTGTACGCTTCGATGCCCGAAACCGCATCGGTAAGACCCTACCGAATGTCGGAATCGATCTAAGCGCCATTGCCAAGGGATACGGCGTGGACCGGGTCGCCGGTGTCGTCCGCAATGCGGGATACACCGATTTTATCGTCGAAATCGGGGGAGAGGTCTTTGCTGCAGGGACAAAGGCCGACGGCCGGCCCTGGAAGGTTGGGGTCAACTATCCGGATGTTGCAGCTCCCCCTGACCTCGTGTACAAAACCCTGCTTCTGAGCAACCGGGCTGTCGCCACAAGTGGGAACTACCGCAATTTCCAACACATCGAAGGGAAACGCTACACGCACATCATCGATCCGCAGACCGGCTGGCCGATCGATAACGGCGTCGCCAGCGTAACCGTTCTGGCGGATACCTGTGCCCTTGCAGACGGACTTGCCACCGGCCTCATGGTACTGGGTCCGGAGCAGGCGATCCCTCTGGTGGAACAATGGCCGGGAATCGACTGCCTGTTTCTCGTGAACGATGCCGAAGGGAAACTGATCGAAATCGCATCCTCCGGTTTTGGAAAAACACCATGAAGCTTCACTGGGTCAGCTTGGGGTGTGCCAAAAATCAGGTGGACAGTGAGTGGATGAAGGCCCGATGCCGGGATGCCGGTTGGCGATTCGTCGATACCCCTCAGGAAGCCGATACCATCGTGGTCAACACGTGCGGCTTCATCGAAGCGGCTGTAAGCGAATCGATCGACACCATTCTCGATCTGGCCCGATGGAAAACCGAAGGAACGTGCCGGGCGCTTGTCGTCATCGGATGCCTTGTCGAACGCTACCGGGAAAAGTTGCAGGAGCTGCTTCCAGAGGTGGATCTCTTCGTCGGTACGGCCGGATTCGAACGGATCGTTCCGATGCTCGAAATGGCCGAAGACCTGCATGGGTGTTATCTGCCGGCCATCGAACGGATCGATGCCGGTTCTCCTGCGCCCGAAAGAAGGCTTCCGCCTTCCCGATCGGCCTTTCTTAAGATCGCAGAAGGCTGTAACCGTCGCTGCACCTATTGCATCATCCCCCACCTGCGCGGTCGGCAAAAGAGCCGACCGCTCGCGGCAATCGTCTCCGAAGCCCGTCAGTTGATCGATGCCGGGGTTCAAGAACTGATTCTGGTGGCTCAGGAAACCACGGCCTACGGATGCGACCTCGAGAAAGGCCCCCGAATGGCCGATCTGCTTTCTGCCCTGGCCACCCTATCGGATGAGGTATGGATTCGTTTTCTTTACGGGCATCCCGAGACGATCGACGAGCGGCTGATCGACACCGTTCGGGAAATTCCCCATGTCCTTCCCTATTTCGACATCCCGATCCAGCACGGCAGCGACCGCATCCTTCGGCGGATGGGAAGAGGCTACGGAAAGAAGGATATTGTCCGCCTGATCGACCTCATCCGGGATCGCATTCCGCAAGCCGTTGTCCGAACGACGGTGATCACGGGATTCCCCGGAGAGAGGCGCTCCGATTTTCAAACCCTTCTCGATCTGGTCCGACAGATCCGTTTCGAGCATCTGGGGGCGTTCGTCTATTCCGATGCCGAGGACCTTCCTTCCCATCGCCTTTCGGATCCGGTTTCGAAACGGACGGCCCAGGCCCGAAAGGATCGGCTGATGACCCTGCAAATGGACATTTCCCGACAATGGCTGGCATCCTTCATGCATCGGCAGTTGTCGGTTCTCGTCGAACAACGCATCGAAGAAGGCCTCTATGGGGGAAGGGCCTGGTTTCAGGCCCCGGAAGTCGACGGCATGGTGCTCGTCCCCTCCCAAGAACTGCCCATCGGATCCCGAATTCCGGTGCGGATCACCGGATCGCTCGATTATGATCTTCTTGGAGAAACGGTTTCATGACGGATATCAAGCAACAGATCCTGCAGCGGGTGGCACCGGAGTTGGAGGCCATCGAGGAAGCCATTCGGCGACATCTCGATCCGGAAGTGACCTTCGTATCGAAGGTGGCCGGCCATATCCTCTTTTCCGGTGGGAAACGCCTGCGTCCTTTGCTCATGGTGCTCTGCGCCAGGCTCTGCGGTTATGATCGTCCCTTTGCCATCTCCTTTTCCACCATTTTCGAATACCTCCATGTGGCTACGTTGCTCCATGACGATCTGGTCGACGGAGCCCGACTCAGACGCGGAAAACCGGCCGCCCATACCCTGTGGAGCCCTGAAACCGCCGTTTTGACCGGGGACTACCTGCTCGCCAAAGCGCTTACCATCGCCGCCGGCGCCGAAGACACCCGGATCATCGCCGCCATCGGCCGGATCACCGAAAACATGGCCCAGGGCGAGATTCATCAGATTCAACGAAAAGGTGACGTCACCCTGAGTGAGTCCGAATATGACGAAGTCATTCGACGAAAGACCGCCGTGCTTTTCGAAGGAGCTTGCCGGATCAGCGCGCTTCTGGCCAAGGCATCCGAGCAGCGGATCCAAGCCTTGGCCGATTACGGATACCATTTGGGGATGGCCTTTCAGATGGTCGATGACCTCATCGATTATACCCAGGAAGCAGCCAGGACAGGCAAAGCCCCGGGAGCCGATATCCGGGAAGGCAAGATGACCTTGCCCCTCATCCATGGGCTTCGGCAAGCGACAGAACCGGAAATCGAATGGATTACCGGCCTCGTCGGCGAGGGGAATCTTTCGGAAGCGGATTTTCAGCGCTTGCATTCCCTGCTGGAAAAATGGGGATCGTTCGACTATACACAGCGGCGGGCCATGGCACACGTCGAGGCGGCCAAGGCGAGCCTCGGCTGTTTCGAACCATCGGAGCTTCGCACCCTGCTGGAAACGGTTGCGGATTATTGTTTGAAACGGGAGAGCTGAACCGATGAATTCACCGAACGTTCTTGGAATCGATACGACTTCGAATGTTGGGCAACAGGCAATGGGCGATGGGGGATCGGCTATCGGGAGTCCCATGGCAGAGGGTGTTCATCCCTCCAAACGACGGATACCCTTTTGGACATGGACGGGGATGGCGACCCTCGCCATTCTGATGATCACAATGGGGACGGCCGTTGCGGAAAGCCCCGTTCGAACCGTCGAAGCGACCGGAATGGCCAAAATCCTTGGGAACAACGTGGCGGAAGCAAAGGAAACGGCCCTTCAATGCGCCATCTTGGCAGCATTGGAAAAAGCGGCTGTGGAAATCTTGCCGAAAGATCCGTCCGTTTCGGCTTTTCAGGCTGTCGGATCGCTGTTTGCCGCCGGCCGCCTACCTTCCCTTCTTCAGGGGTACAAGGTCAGCGCCGAAGGTCGCTTTGGAGAGTATTACCGGACGGCGGTTCAGGCCACCATCCTGATCGAGCCCCTGAAAAATGCCCTTTCCGAATCGGGCATTTCCGTCAGTTCCGGCCCTCCCGTGCTGATCCTGATTGCCGAGAAATTCCCCGGATACGACAAACCCTTCTTCTGGTGGGGCAATCCTGCATCCGCCGGATTTCTGTGTGAAGAAGCCCTCGGATCGTCCCTGGCCCATCTCGGTTTTCGGCCTTTATCTCACCAGGGCCTTTCCGAATCCGTTCTTGCACCGGTTTGGATGATCCCGGAACCCGAAGCAACCAAGGCCATCCAATTGGGTAGCGCTCTCGGTGCGGAATTCGTTCTGCTGGGAACAGCCACCCTGATGGAAGAAGGCTCCCAGGATCAGGCGCCTTCCGTCAAAGGATTGCTCAAGCTTCGGCTGCTTCGGGTGAAGGGATCCGAAGAAGTCGCTACCATCGTCCAGACGGCGGTTGTCAGCCAGACCGACACCGGGGCTGCGATCGATCGAGTGCTGCGGATGCTCGGCACCCAGGTGGCCGAAGAAGCGGCTTCAACCCTGAATGCGGCCAAAGAAAAACCGATGCCGAAATCCAACCTGATCGAGGTCACCATCGAAGGAACGGCGAAAATCCGCTTCTACACCCAGTTCAAACAGACCTTGTCCGGCCTTCAAGGCGTACGGAACCTCATCGTCAAGGAAATGAAACCCGATACGGCTATCGTCGTCGTCGATTATCAGGGAAGCGGCCAGCAGCTGGCCGACGCCCTGACGAGCCGGTCATTCGGCACTTTTTCGGTCGAGATTCAGGAAGTATCCCCCGGCCGCATCCACCTGGCCCTGGTCCCCAAACCCTGAACCACGAGGCCCATTTCCATGCTCAATTGGAGCCGATTCCCGATCAATGTGCCCAACACGATCACGATCGTGCGAATTCTGCTGACGCCGCTCTTCATCATTCTGCTATTGAAGGATATGGTTCAGCCTGCCCTGCTGACCTTTGCCGCAGCCGGCATCAGCGACGGTCTCGACGGGTTCATCGCCAGAACCACGAACCAACGCACCGAACTGGGGGCGCACCTCGATCCCCTGGCCGACAAACTGCTCCTGATGGCTGCATACATCTGCCTTGGCGCCCTCAAGAGCATTCCGACCTGGCTCAGTGTCGTCGTCATCAGCCGGGATGTCGTCATCGTCATGGGAATCGCCCTGTTAAATCTGAACAATATCACCGTCAAGATTCAACCGAGTCTCGTCAGCAAGGCAACTACGGTGTTTCAACTGGCAACGGTTTTCGTCATCCTCGCCCCCTGGTTTCCCCAGAACGGGATGTTCCGATCGTTTCTCTTTTTCGGAACGGGGCTGCTGACCGTCGTCTCAGGGCTCCACTACATGTATGTGGGGATCAATCTGTTGCAGAAGGGCATGGAAGAAAAAAGCCCCTGAGGTCCCCCCTCCCGACCTCCCTAACTTCCGGTTCGCCTCGTGTGCAAGCGGGCCGCCCACCATGCCCGCACACGACATGGCAAGAAGATCGCATGGAATGAAGGCACGCTCCTGAAGCCCCCTGCCCTCGGAACAGCGCTGACGCATGAATGTTTCCATAGGCGCACCGGCTCGGGTCGTACCCACTCTGCATCTTGCTTGATGATTGCGGTGCAGATGTGTATCCCCATGCCTATCCGGTTCGCACAGGTCCGTCGGCTTCCGCAAAATGCTTCTTCCATTTTGCTATCGAAACCCTCCACCCGCCTTCGCAGTCTTCGTCCATCGCCGCGGAATCCTGGGAATGTCGTTCTGTTCACCATCGATCAATGATCGTAGTGAAGCATGATCCGTTGTTCCCCATTTCGCGTTTCACTCCGCAATTTCTGGGCGGATTGCCGGATGATGTAACCGGAAAGATCGTCGCGACGAGACTGGCAATCAGCAAAAAGGCATGCTCGAGGCCGAGAAGCAGCAATGTACCCATCGGCGGTCTGTCATCGAGTCCGAAGATGAGGTTTGACGGTTTGACCGGACGATCCATTTCCATACGGCCCCTTTCGAATCGGCGCAATCGGGATCAGCGTCCGTTACAGATTTCCGGAAAGACTGATGTGGGCATTGGGAATGTTGATCCGGGTGCCCAACAAGGTCAGCTCGTGGAGACCCGCAACGAAGGGAACGAATACGATTTCGTGATGAAAGGCCTCGATCGGCGCCTCGGCCAAAGCCGAAAGCAGCTTTTGTCGAGGCGTGATCCATCCCGCCATGTTCAGGCGGATGGTTTCCACAGCATCTTCGACGGGCAGGTTGACGGAGCGATGACCGGCCCGGGGATGTTCCGGTGCCGTTTCCCACTGCGGCTGCATCAGGGTGAGACCTCGGGCGAGGTGCATCAAAGTTTTGGCCTGAATCTTGAAAGCGGGCGCCCAAAAATAAAAGGGTCTATCCGCATCCGCCGCCTTGGCCACCCGCGGTAGGTTGGCCAGGCGGATCAAATCGGCATAAGACTTCAGAGGAAAACCACCGACTGCCGCCTGAATCCGCCAAAACGGGAGATAGCCGTCCGCAGATTCCGCTGCCTTGACATACCCGAAAGGGATGGACCGCAAGCCGCCCGGTTCCACCGCCCAGAGCGTCTGGCAATTCGGGCAGTCGAGACAGATGCTGTCCCGCTCTCCCCGAAGGTCCCAGCCGCAGGTCGGACAAAGCGCGGGCAGAAAACCGATGGAAGGATCGGGAGCATCGCCGCCGAGGCCGAACACCTCGTCGTCTTCGGCCAGAACCGGACTGATCGCCCGATCCAATACGGCGTCGAAGAGTTTTCGATCCAGATAAAACGGCGCATAGAGCAGGCTTTCGACATCCCCGATCGCCGTTCGGAAATGCCATGCAGGCGCAGACTTCCGGGTCTGTATCCGGTCGATCGCCGACAGCATGTCGGGTTTTGGGGTACTCGGTTTCAAGAATCGGCCCGGAAGCTCGGGGGTAACATAGCGTAACTTGAGCGTCTGGCTTCTCAAGCCGACAGAGCGGGGGAATCGCACGGAAGAGACGGCAGCCAGGCTGAAATCGACAAACCGGTCCTGAACACCGGTGTCAAAGCAGGTGAAAATGATGCCCTTGTATCGCCAGTAAGGAGCATAAACCAGCGGCTTGTCGGCTGCACTCGGACAAACCGGCAACACGGTCCGCATGCCCCCGGGAAACATCAGAACAGAAGTCACCTTGCAGAATCGGCAGCTTATCAGTCGATCGGTTTCCTGCAGTACGGCCGGAGCACCGCACTGCGGACATTGGTGCTGAATGCTGAAGGAGGTCATGCACCTGGCAGCTTTTCACCACATTGGTTGCAGAATTTGGCTTCCGGCAGGTTTTCCGTCTTGCAGTTCGGGCAAATCAGGGGAGCGGGCTTTTCATCGGCGGGCTTGCCGCACCTGGGGCAGAACCTGTCCTTGGGCGTGAGATTCTTCCCGCAATATCGGCATTGGGTGAGCACCAGCAATTGGTGGCCGCACATCGGGCAGAACAGGGCATCTCCGGGCACCGGATGGTTGCACTCCGGGCAGGTGTTCTGAGCGGTCGGTGGTTGCTGATCGGCCTTTGCTGCAGACGGCGCGAAATAGGAGGCGAACATGGCGGGCATCATCAGGCCCATGCCGGTTCCCATGGCGCTTCCTTCTGCAGTTGCCGCTTTTTCCATGGCCATGGCGGCCTTCATCTGGAGCAACTTGTTCATGTCGGGAATGGCGCCCATGCGGCTTCGCTCGTCGATGGCCTGCTGCACCTCAGGCGGCGGGGTAATGGCGTTGATATAGAGCTGCTTCAAGCCCAGTCCGAATTTTCGGAAGTCGTCCCGCAGCCGCTCAATCAGTTTTTCAGCCATCTCGTCATACCGAGCAGGCAGGTTCAGAATGGTATCGATCGTATCCCCCATGTAGTCGTTGAAACGGGAGACGATCACCCGGTTGAGGTAACCCTCGATCTCTTCGGTCGTATAAATGCCCTGCGTGCCGACCAAGGAATTGATGAAGAGCACAGGCTGGATGACCTGGACATTGAACACCCCGAAGGCCCGAAGCCGGATCAGACCGAGCTCCGAATCCTTGAAGGCCACCGGATCCCGGGTTCCCCACTTGAGGTCCGTGAATACCTTGAGGTTGACGAAATAGACCTCTGCCCGAAGGGGGCTTGTCATGCCCCAGGGGGCGGAAAGAATCTTGGTGAGAATGGGAATGTTGGCCGTCTTGAGCGTGTGGCGGCCCGCACCGAAGGCGCCGATGGCTTTTCCGTTATAGAAGAAGACCCCGGCCTGGCTTTCCCGCACCGTCAGTTGGGCGCCCCATTTGATCTCTCCGGAGCCGCTTTCCGGTATCCGGTGAACCAGTTCTTTTCCGGTTTCGTCGAACCACTCGATGACCTCAAGGAAGACGACGTTCTGGTTTCCCATGGGGGCCTCCGTTTGTTGTAGTGGGTAGTGGGTAGTGGGTAGTGGTTAGTGAATAGTGGATAGTGGGCAGTGGGCATTCGGCAGTCGGCAGTCGGCAGTTCTTTTGGCCCATTTTCATGCCCG
>Ga0272446_1004764_pt1 | contig 15693 bp, 16 predicted proteins | sample YNPCB0061_FD_194587 | JGI IMG/M metagenome (GOLD analysis project Ga0272446, IMG submission 194587) | Hot spring microbial mat communities from Yellowstone National Park, WY, United States - YNP-CB-006-1 | ecosystem: Environmental > Aquatic > Thermal springs > Hot (42-90C) > Sediment | place... | reverse complement strand
GGCCACCTCCACATGGCCGGCCAGGGTGGCGGTGTTGGCGAAGATGTTGCCATGGCCCACGGTACAGTCGTGTCCGGCATGGGAGAAGGCCATCCAATAGTTTCCGTCGCCGATGACGGTTCCCCGCTCGGTCTTGACGCCACGGCTGATGTTGACCCCCTCCTTGAAGTGGTTGCCGTCACCGATGGTGAGCGGTTTGGACTTCTCCGGGGTGTAGGTCAGGTCCTGGGGCTCGCTGCCCAGGGTCGCTCCATGGCAGACCCTATTGTTCCGGCCCATGCGGGTCTGGCCATAGATGCGTACACAGCTCTCGATGACGCAGCCCTCGCCGATGACGGCCCCGGCCTCGACGATGGAGTAGGGCCCGATGCGCGCAGACGGGTGCACGTCGGCCCCGTCCTCGATGATGGCGGTGGGGTGAATGGCCATGGACTGGGCCTCCCGGCGCCCCGCCGCGGCGGGCTTGGGGCTGCCGTGAACGTGCGCCGCAGGCGCCTTCAGTGGCGGAAGTGGCGCATGCCGGTGAAGACCATGGCCATGCCGTGCTCGTCGGCGGCGGCGATGGTCTCTGCGTCGCGCATGGAGCCCCCAGGCTGGATGACCGCCGTGATGCCAGCCGCGGCGGCCTGGTCGATGCCATCGCGGAAGGGGAAGAAGGCGTCCGAGGCCATCACCGAGCCGGCCACGGTGAGCCCCGCCTGCTCGGCCTTGATGGCGGCGATGCGCGCCGAGTTGACCCGGCTCATCTGGCCGGCGCCAACGCCGATGGTCATGCCGTCACGCCCATAGACGATGGCGTTGGACTTGACGAACTTGGCGACCCGCCAGGCGAACATCAGGTCCTTGAGCTCCTGCTCGGTCGGCGCCCGCCGGGTCACGGCGCGCACCTCGGCGCTCAGGGCAAGGTCGGCATCCTGGACCAGGAGCCCGCCTCGCACGCGCTTGAAGTCCGTGAAGGCGGCCCGGGTCTCACCCCAGCCGCCGCAGGCGAGGAGGCGCACGTTCTTCTTGGCGGCCACGGCGGCCGCGGCCTCCGGGCTCACGCCGGGGGCGATGATGACCTCGACGAACTGGCGCTCGCAGATGGCGGCGGCCGTGGCGCCGTCGAGCTCCCGATTCACCGCGATGATGCCGCCGAAGGCCGACTCGGGGTCCGTGGCGAAGGCACGGTCATAGGCCTCCAGCAGGGTCGTGCCGAGGGCGACGCCGCAGGGATTGGCGTGCTTGACGATGACGCAGGCCGGTCCCTCGTCGAATTGCTTGACGCACTCCAGGGCGGCGTCGGTGTCGGCGATGTTGTTGTAGGACAGCTCCTTGCCCTGGAGCTGAACGGCGGTGGCGACACAGGGCTCGCCGGCCTCGGCACTGACATAGAAGGCCGCGGGCTGATGCGGGTTTTCGCCGTAGCGCATCGCCTGGCGTTTGCGCATCTGAATGTTGAAGGTGCGCGGTAGGCCCTGCGCCTTGTGCTCCGGGTGCTCGACCACGGCCCCCAGGTAGTTGGCGATGGCCCCGTCGTAAGCGGCGGTGTGCTCGAAGGCCTTCACCGCGAGGTCGAAGCGGGTGGCATCGTCCACGGCCCCCTGGTGCTGCTCCATCTGGGTCAGGACCCGGGCGTAATCGGCGGCGTCCACCACCACGGTCACGGCGGCGTGGTTCTTGGCCGCGGCGCGCAGCAGGGTCGGACCGCCGATGTCGATGTTCTCGATGGCGGTGGCCAGGTCGCAGCTCGGGTCGGCCACGGTCCGCTCGAAGGGGTACAGGTTGACCACGACCAGGTCGATGGGCTTGATCTCGTTCTCCCGCATCACCGCGTCGTCCAGGCCGCGGCGCCCCAGGATGCCGCCGTGGATGCGTGGGTGCAGGGTCTTGACCCGCCCCGACATCATCTCGGGGAAGCCCGTGTACTCGGAGACCTCGGTCACGGGCACGTCCTGCTCGGTGAGCAGGGCGGCGGTCCCGCCGGTCGAGAGGATCTCCACACCACGGGCGGCCAGGGCGCGGGCGAAGTCGGCGATGCCCGTCTTGTCCGAGACGCTGAGCAGGGCGCGGCGGATGGGTCGCATGTCAGGACTTGCCTCCGATCTGATAGTCGGCGAGGCGTTGGCGCAGGGTGCTGCGGCTCAGGCCCAGCAGCCGGGCCGCCTGGCTTTGGTTCCCGCGGGTGTGCTCCAGCACCGTCTCAAACAGGGGGCGCTCGACCTCGGCGATCACCAGGCTGTGGAGGTCGTTGACCTCATGACCGTCGAGACCGCGCAGGTACTGGCGCATGGCGGTGCGGACGCACTCGCTCAAGGGCTCCCCCGGGGCGGCCCGCACCACCGTCAACCGCTCCCAGGCCTCCTCCTGCATCGCGCACGCCTCCAGTGACGCCGCCTGTGTCTTCATGCCGCCCCCATGTCCAACGTCAGAAGCCTGTCGAACCAGGCCCCGATCAGCGCTCGTTGTTGTTCCGCCGTTTCGGCCTTGTTGATGGACTCCCGCAAGACCCGTCCCTCGGGATGGCCCCCGCAATACCAAGAGATGTGCTTACGCGCGATGCGCACCGCGGCGGGAACGCCATAGAGGCCGTAGAGCCCTTCGAGGTGGGTCAACAGCGTCTCGCGGATCCAGGTTGCAGGGGGCTCAGGGAGTCTGGCGCCGGTGGTCAGGTAACACGCCACCTCCCGGAAGATCCAGGGGCGGCCCTGGGCAGCGCGTCCGAGCATGATAGCATCGGCGCCGGTGTAGTCCAGCACGGCGCGGGCCTTCTCCGGGGAGTCGATGTCGCCGTTGGCGATCAGTGTGATCGGGACCTCAGCCTTGATCTGCCGGATGGTCTCGTACTCAGCCTGGCCGCCGAAGCCGCAGGCCCGGGTGCGGCCGTGCACGGCCAGGGCGGCCACCCCGCTGTCGCGGGCGATGCGGGCGATGCGCAGCGCGTTGCGCTCCCCCGGCGCCCAGCCAGTGCGGATCTTGAGCGTCACCGGGGCGTCCACCGCGGCCACCACGGCCTCCAGGATGCGGGCCACCAGACCCTCGTCGCGCAGCAGGGCGGAGCCCGCGGCCACCTTGCAGACCTTCTTGGCCGGGCAGCCCATGTTGATGTCGATGATGTCCGCGCCCAGGCCCCGGTTCAGCCGAGCCGCCTCGGCCATGGTATCGGGATCGGCGCCGACGATCTGCACCGAGATGGGACCGGGCTCGCCGCTGTGATCGAGGCGTCGGCGGGTCTTGCGGCTGCCCCACAGGCCAGTGTCCGCCGCGACCATCTCCGAGACCGCGAGCCCCGCCCCCAGCCGCCGGCAGAGCTGCCGGAAGGGCCGGTCCGTGACGCCGGCCATGGGCGCCAGGATCAGGCGGTTGGCGAGCCGGACGCCACCAAGGTCCAGAGGCTGGAGATCAAGGGGTTGGAGTGGCATGGGATGACCCTGGGATGACTCGCGCACGACTCCGGGACACTACAGGAGCCGGACCCGGAAGCCCGTGGGCTGGGTACTGGACTGGGTACTGGCCTGGCTACTGGCCTGGGTACTGGGCAGGGGACCGGCGAGGGCGATGTCCAACGCCGCCCGAATGGGCCTGTTCGGGACCAGGCCCTCCGCTTGGGTCCCGGCCTCATCGGCCAGGTACTGCCCCGGCTCGAAGCGGCGCGCCGCAAGCAAGCTGCTGCGCCCGTCGTAGAGCTCCAGCTCCAGCACCGGCGGCCGCTGGGCGACCTCGGCCCGATTGACCAACACCAGGCGCAGCCGCAGCGCCTCGGGACGCGCCGGGTCGGCGGCCAGGGAGGATTGCAGGATCTCGATGGTCCCGGGCAGGCGGGGCAGGGGGATCTGGCACCCCAGCCGGGGACACACCTGCCCGAGGGCCCACTGGACCTGCGGGAGGCGCACCAGCTCGCCGCGCCGCCACCAGGCCGCCTGGGCCGCCAGGCCGACGGTCAGGCTCAGCACCCCGAACCCCCAGAGCCAGCGGCCGGCACGGTGCCGCCGCCGCGCAGACGCCTCGGCGAGCGACTCGGCCAGGGCTCCCGCCAGGGGTGCGGTCGGTGCCCGGCGGGCGGGGTGGCGCAGGCGTGCAGGATCCTCGGCCTGGGGCACGGGCTCGTCGATGAGTCCCGCGACCGCATCGAAGCCCTTGCCGCATTGGGGGCAGGAGACCCGGCCTCGGTCGGCCTTGAGGTCGGCGGCATAGACTGGGAACAGCCGGCCGCAATGCCGGCAGCGCGTGGTCAGGGGCACGGTGAGCGGCGCCTCCCAGCGATCAGGGCCCAGTCCTCGCGGCAGCGGGGCGGCTCCAGGTCGAAGCCGTCCCGGTACGCGGCCGCGACCTCTTCGGCCTGGTCGTTCAAGATCCCGGACAGTGCGAGGGTGCCGCCCGGCGCGGTCAGCTCGGTCAGCCGCGGGGCCAGCGCGATCAGGGTGGAGGACAGGATGTTGGCCAGCACCAGGTCGGCCCGCCCTGGATCTGCGGGAAGGGGGGCTGCTGGAAGGTCCTCGGGTGCCAGGACCTGGAGCCGCTCGGCGACCCCGTTCTCCAGGGCGTTGCTGCGGGTTGCCTCCAGGGCCTGTGGGTCGTGATCCACCGCCAGGGCGCGCTCGGCGCCCAGGAGCAGGGCGGCGATGGCGAGGATGCCCGACCCGCAGCCGTAGTCGAGCACGGTCTTGCCCGCGAGGTCCGCCCCGTCGAGCAGCTCCAGGCACAGCGCCGTCGTGGCGTGGTGCCCGGTGCCGAAGGCAAGCCCTGGATCGAGCGTGACGATCACGGTGTCCGGCCTGGTCTCGGACGGATCTGGTGCCTGACCGCGCGGGCAGACCCAGAGGCGCCGGCCGAAGCGGGTGGGCCTGAACTCGTCCAGCCAGACGCGCTCCCAGGCGCGGTCGGCGATCTCCTCGATCCTGGGCGGGGCCAGGGCCTGGGGCGCTAGGGCCGCGGACAGGGACTCGATCCGGGCCCTGCCCTCGGGGTCGTCGGCGAACAGGGCCGTCAGGCGCACGCCCTGCCACAGGGGCATGGTCCCGGGCGGCGGCTCGATCTGCGGATCATCTCCCGCATCCGTCAGCGTGACCGACAGGGCCTCCGCGTTCTCCAGCACCGTCTCGATCAAGGGTGCCTGATCCTGGGTAATGTCGATGGAGATCTGGAGCCAGGCCATGGGCGGGGTCGGCGGGTAAGGGGCGCCCAGGATACCGCCGCCGCGGGGTGGGCTCCAACCTCCTTAATCCCCGGCGCCGCCTGTCCACTGCCCCTTTCTGTTCCCAAGTTGCGAGACCGCGCGCTTACAATGGCGGCCATCGGCGGCAGGGCGTCCTGCGCGACCCCGCGGTCTTTCTGTTACCCTCGCGGTCCCGCGCCCGGCCGATCGCAGCTCTCCACCGGATGCCCCGTCCATGCCTGCAGCGATGTTCGATCGCGTCCTCATCCTGTGCGTTGGCAACATCTGCCGCAGCCCGATGGCGGAGGCGGTGATGCGCCAGGCGTGCCTTGAGCGCGGCCGCCAGATCGAGATCCGCTCCGCGGGCCTCGCTGCCATGGTGGGCTACCCGGCCGACGACAAGGTGCAGTTGCTGCTCGCGCGCCGCGGCATCGACGTGTCCGCCCACCGCGGCGTCCAGGTTAACCGGGACCTGCTCTACTGGGCCGACCTGATCCTGGTCATGGAGGACGAGCACCGCTGGGAGCTGCGCCGGCGCGAGCCGAGCACGGCCGGCAAGATCTTTCTGCTCGGACACTGGATTCAGACCCAGATCGCCGATCCCTACGGCGCACCCCTGCCGGTGTTCGAGCAGACCCTCGACCTGGTCGATCAGGCCGTGGCCGCCTGGCTGGACCGCCTGTGAGATTGGCTCTTCGCGCCATGCTGCTCGCGCCCCAGGCCATGGGCGCTCGCCCGGCGGGCGCTCAACAGGCCTGTCTCTTAAGCGCAGCGGGGTGGCCCCATGCGCGGACGCTCGACTGAGTGAGGATGCCATGAGCTCTCCGACCATCTACGTGGCCGGCCACCGCGGCATGGTGGGGGCGGCGATCGTCCGCCGCCTCCAGGCCGCCGGGCAGGGCGAGATCCTGACCCGAACCCACGCGGAGCTGGACCTGACCGACCAGCGGGCCGTCGCGGCCTTCTTCGCCGAGCAGCGTCCCAGCCAGGTCTATCTCGCCGCGGCCAAGGTCGGCGGGATCTGGGCCAACGATACCCGCCCCGCCGAGTTCATCTACCAGAACCTGATGATCGAGGCCAATGTGCTGCACGCGGCCTATCGCTTCGGGGTGGAGCGGCTGCTGTTCCTGGGCAGCTCCTGCATCTATCCCCGCCTCGCCCCCCAGCCCATGGCGGAGGAGGCACTGCTCAGCGGGCCGCTGGAGCCGACCAACGAGCCCTACGCCGTCGCCAAGATCGCCGGGATCAAGCTCTGCGAATCCTACAACCGGCAGTACGGCACTGACTTCCGCAGCGTGATGCCGACCAATCTCTACGGCCCAGGGGACAACTTTGACCTCCAGCACAGCCATGTCATCCCGGCCATGATCCGCAAGCTCCACGACGCCAAGCAGGCGGGGGCCGACAGCGTCGCGCTCTGGGGCACTGGCAGCCCGCGCCGGGAGTTTCTCCACGTCGACGACATGGCCGACGCCTGCGTCTTCGTCATGGGGCTCGACGCCGAGACCTGGCAGCGGCACACCACACCCATGCTGTCGCACCTCAACGTCGGCACCGGCACCGATATCACCATCCGCGAGCTGGCGCAGACGGTCGCGCAGGTGACCGGCTTCCGCGGCGAGATCCGCTTCGACAGCAGCAAGCCCGACGGGGCCCCGCGCAAGCTCCTCGACGTCTCGCGCCTGAGCACCCTGGGTTGGCGGGCACGGACCTCCTTGGGTGATGGGCTGCGCTCGACCTACGCCTGGTTTCTGAGTCACCGAGACGGCCTGCGCCTTGGATCAGGCCCTGTTTGAAGGGCGGGTGCGCGCCAGGCGCCCTCAGCCGAGCCAACCAGCATCGAAGCAACGGGGAACCATGAAGACGGCACTCATCACCGGCGTTACCGGCCAAGACGGCGCCTATCTGGCGCAGCTCCTGCTGGACAAGGGGTACCAGGTGCACGGCATCAAGCGCCGTGCCTCGCTCTTCAACACCGATCGGATCGACCACCTCTACCAGGACCCCCACGAGCCGGATCGGCGGTTCATCCTGCACCATGGGGACATGACGGACTCCTCCAGCCTGATCCGCATCGTCCAGCAGGTGCAGCCCGACGAGATCTACAACCTGGCCGCCCAGAGCCATGTGGCGGTGTCCTTCGAAGAGCCCGAGTACACCGCCGACTCGGATGCCCTCGGCACCCTGCGCCTGTTGGAGGCCATCCGCATCCTGGGCCTGGAGCGCATCACGCGCTTCTATCAGGCCTCGACCTCCGAGCTGTTCGGCAAGGTGCAGGAGGTCCCCCAGCGTGAGACGACACCCTTCTACCCCCGCTCGCCCTATGCGGTCGCCAAGCTCTATGCGTACTGGATCACGGTCAACTACCGCGAGGCCTACGGCATCTACGCCTGCAACGGCATCCTCTTCAATCACGAGTCGCCGATCCGCGGCGAGACCTTCGTCACCCGCAAGATCACCCGGGCGCTCGCGCGCATCAAGCTTGGGCTGCAGGACTGCCTCTACCTGGGCAACCTGGACGCCAGGCGCGACTGGGGCCACGCGCGAGACTATGTGCGCATGCAGTGGCTGATGCTGCAGCAGGACCAGCCGGAGGACTTCGTGATTGCCACCGGCGAGCAGCACTCGGTGCGCGACTTCGTCGCGGCGGCGGCCGCAGCGTTGGGCATCCAGGTCCGCTGGCAGGGTGCCGGTGTGGAGGAGCGCGGCTACGATGCCGCGACCGGCGCCTGCATCGTCGCCGTCGACCCGCGGTACTTTCGACCGACCGAGGTCGAGACCCTGCTCGGCGACCCGAGCAAGGCGCGGGAGCGGCTCGGCTGGGTGCCCGAGATCTCCTTCGCCGAGCTGGTGCGTGAGATGGTGAGCGAAGACCTCAAGGGCGCGGAACGGGACCTTCTATGCCGCCGCGAGGGTTTCGCGACCCCGGAGCGGCGGGAATAACGGCCGGTCTCGCGGATGGGGGCCCGCCGGCCGCGTTGACGATCCCCCCATTTTGACTACCAGGGGGCCCGCCGGTATGCTCCCGTTCAGTCCTTGAACGCGGTCAACGGTGTCCCCGATGCAGAGCTGGTGTGCAGCCTTCACCAAACCCCGGCAGGAGGACGTCGCCGCGGAGAACCTGGTCCGCCAGGGGTTCCGGATCTATCTGCCCAAGCTCAAACAGTCCAAGCGTCGGCGTGAGCGGTGGATCGCGGTCATCGAGCCCCTGTTTCCGCGTTACCTGTTCGTCGCGGTCGACTTCGGTGCCCACGACCTCTCGCCCATCCGCTCGACCCGAGGGGTGATCGGCCTGGTGCGCTTCGGCCCCCAGCCGGCGACCGTGCCGGGAGGCTTCGTCGAGTCCCTCATGGCGGCGGAGGACCCGGCCTCGGCCTGCCACGTCGCCGGCCTGGACCTCTTCCGCAAGGGCGATGCCGTGCTCATCGCCTCCGGGCCCCTGGCCGGCACCCGGGCGATCTTCGACGCGCCCACGCCCCAGGGCAGGGTCAGGCTGCTGCTCGACCTGCTCGGCCGGACCCATAGGGTGCTGGTCGACCAGGACCAGATCGTCTGCGCCGCCTGAGGGTCGCCGCTGGCGCGTGTCAGGCGCGCATTGACCCCGGTCTCCCGTCTGTGGTGTCATAGACCTGCGTTCAACCTCTGAACGCACGGACATCCGTCCGGTCCGCCGCTCCCTTCGACGCCTTCCGAGCCCATGCCGCCCAGGTCACGGCAGGGCGGTAGCGTGCCCCGCATCGGACCCAGTTCCCCTACCAGTCCCCCTACCAGCGCCGCCCCCTCGCTTGAGCGACGACCTGCACTACCGCCTGCTGAAGCTCCTCGAGGAGCGTCCGGATGCCAGCCAGCGGCAGCTTTCCGCGGCCCTGGGGATCAGCCTGGGCAAGATCAACTACTGCGTGCGGGCCTTGCTCGACAAGGGCTGGATCAAGGCGACGAACTTCAAGAACAGCAAGAACAAGCTCGCCTACGTCTATCTGCTGACCCCGAGCGGGGTCGACGCCAAGGCGCGCATCACCGCGCGGTTCCTGCGGCGCAAGCTCGCCGAGTACGACGTCCTGAAGGCCGAGATTGCCCAGCTCGCCGCCGAGGTCGCCGCGGCCGACGCCGCGGAGGCGAGATCCCGCTCAGGGGCGGCGCCCTCCGACCCATAGGCACGTGGAAGCCCCAGCCGGAGCACTACTGGGGCAACGTCAACCCCATCGGACCCCGCTCCTGCTCCGACGAGGGCAAGCGCTGCGCCGAGACCCTTTTCTTCGACGACCGCCGCCAGCACGGCCTGCGCATCAAGGTGGCCCGCATCTTCGACTGGATGCTGCGGCTTCCCGAAGACCTGGAGCAGAAGTTCAAGCGCGAGCTGATCGCCTTTGAGGAGCAAGCAAAAATGCCCTACGTCACCAGTATCGAGCGCCTAGGCAGACAGGAAGGCCGCGAGGAAGGCCGCCAACAAGGCGAAGCCCGCGTCCTGCTGCGCCTGATCACCCTGAAATTCGGCTCGCCCAGCGAAACGGTGCGAGAGCAGATTGCGACCGCCGACTCCGAGACGCTGCTGCGGTGGTCCGAGCGCATCCTCACCGCCCAGACCCTCGACGAGGTACTCCGATAACCCAGACCACCCGTGGGAGGGGCGCCCTCGACGCGACGCGCCCCCGCAGCCGTGTTGCCGCCCGCGAGCTCCCATCGCGCCGGGGCGGCGCTCCGACGCGGTGGCCGCAGCCACCCCCAGGAGCGCCCCTCCACAGAGCGATATCCCAGCGGACCCCTGCAGGAGGCCCGCTCCGCGGGGCGACCAAACCTAGCACCCAGCCACAAAGCTCCCGACCCAGCGCCTCCCCGGATCCAAGGAACAAGAACGGACAGCCTCCAATGCCCAACTTCCTCCGCAAGCGCATCCTCGTCACCGGCGGCGCCGGCTTCCTCGGCTCCCACCTCTGCGAACGCCTCCTCGCCGATGGACACGACGTCATCTGCGTCGACAACTTCTTCACCGGCACCAAGGACAACATCCTTCACCTGCTCGACAACCCGCATTTCGAGCTGCTGCGCCACGACGTCACCTTCCCCCTCTATGTCGAGGTGGACGAGATCTACAACCTGGCGTGTCCCGCCTCCCCCATCCACTACCAGTTCGACCCCGTGCAGACCACCAAGACCAGCGTCCACGGCGCCATCAACATGCTGGGGCTCGCCAAGCGCGTGAAGGCCAAGATCTTCCAGGCCTCCACCAGTGAGGTCTACGGCGATCCCAGCATCCACCCCCAGCCGGAGCACTACTGGGGCAACGTCAACCCCATCGGACCCCGCTCCTGCTACGACGAGGGCAAGCGCTGTGCCGAGACCCTGTTCTTCGACTACCGCCGCCAGCACGGCCTGCGCATCAAGGTGGCCCGCATCTTCAACACCTACGGCCCGCGCATGCACCCCAACGACGGCCGCGTGGTCTCCAACTTCATCGTCCAGGCCCTGCAGAACAGGCCCATCACCCTCTACGGCGACGGCACCCAGACGCGCTCCTTCTGCTACGTGGACGACCTCATCGAGGGCTTCGTGCGCCTCATGGACAGCCCCGACGACCTCAGCGGCCCGGTCAACCTTGGCAATCCAGGGGAGTTCTCCATGATCGAGCTGGCTCAGACCATCCTCGACCTCACCGGCTCGCGCTCCCCCCTCGTCTACGAGTCCCTGCCCCAGGACGACCCCAAGCAGCGCCAGCCGGACATCCGCCTGGCCAGGGCGCAGCTCGGCTGGGAGCCCAAGATCCCGTTGCGCCAAGGGCTCAATCCGACCATCGCCTACTTCGAGCAGATGCTGCGCGGCAGCGCGGGCCGCTAGCGGCGCATCGCCCCCTTTTGCACTGCAGCGACATCGGCAACGCCCGGCACTCGACAAGGGCCCGCGCCCAGGCCGCGTGGCAAGATGCAAGGCATGACTGATCCCACAGGCGACGACTACGACTCCCCCTGGAAAGATGCCCTGGAGCACTACTTTCCTGAGTTTCTGGCCCTTCTCTTCCCCTGGGTCCACGCCGCGATCGACTGGTCCGGCGGCTATGAATTCCTCGACAAGGAGCTCCAACAGGTGGTGCGCGATGCCGAGCTTGGCCGGCGCTACGCCGACAAGCTCGTCAAGGTGCACACCCGCGAGGGGACCGAGACCTGGGTGCTGGTCCACGTCGAGGTCCAGGGCGCAGCCGAGGCCGGGTTCGCCCAGCGCATGTACGTCTACAACTACCGCCTCTTCGACCGCTACCAGGCCGACATCGCGAGCCTCGCCGTGCTGGCCGATGACAGCGCCTCCTTTCGGCCGAACGAGTATCGCCGGGGCCGTTGGGGCTGCGAGCTCGAGTTCCGCTTCCCCGTCGAGAAACTGCTCGACTGGCACCCCCGCTGGGCGGAGCTCGAGGCCAGCACCAACCCCTTCGCCCTGGTGGTGATGGCCCACCTCAAGACCCAGGAGATCAAGGACGGCGCCACCCGCAAGGGCTGGAAGATGCGCCTGGTACGCTTGCTCTACGAACGCGGCTACACTCGGGAGCACGTGCTGGAGCTCTTCCGCGTCCTCGACTGGATGCTGCGGCTTCCCGAAGACCTGGAGCAGGAGTTCAAGCGCGAGCTGATCGCCTTTGAGGAGCAAGCAAAAATGCCCTACGTCACCAGTATCGAACGTCTCAGCCGCCAGGAAGGCCGCCAGGAAGGCCGCCAGGAAGGCCGCCAGGAAGGCCGCCAACAAGGCGAAGCCCGCGTCCTGCTGCGCCTGATCACCCTGAAATTCGGCCCCCCCAGCGAAGCGGTGCGCGAGCAGATTGCGGCCGCCGACTCCGAGACGCTGCTGCGCTGGTCCGAGCGCATCCTCGCCGCCCAGACCCTCGACCAGGTGCTGCAATAGCCCCAACCACCCGTAGGAGCGGCACCCTCGCCGCGACTGTCGGCGCCGCCGTGGTGCCGCCCGCGAGCTCCCATCGCGCCGGGGCGGCGCTCCGACGCGATGGCCGCAGCCACACGAGCGCATCCCCCCGGACACAAGGAGCCAAAAAGACACAACCCCATGCCCAACTTCCTCCGCAAGCGCATCCTCGTCACCGGCGGCGCCGGCTTCCTCGGCTCCCACCTCTGCGAACGCCTCCTCGCCGGCGGGCACGACGTCATCTGCGTCGACAACTTCTTCACCGGCACCAAGGACAACATCGCACACCTGCTCGCCAACCCCGACTTCGAGCTGCTGCGCCACGACGTCACCTTCCCCCGCCGCGTGGAGGGAGTCGCACAAGCCCCTCGCCCCAGCGCGGAGAAAGGGTTGGGGTGAGGGGAAACCTAGCAGAAGCTCGTCGCGCGGAGCACCCTTGCTGAAATAGCCAGAACATGACTGAGTCCCCAAGCGACGACTACGACTCCCCCTGGAAGGAAGCCCTGGAGCGCTACCTGCCGGACTTCCTCGCCCTGCTGTTTCCCCAGGTCCATGCCGGCATCGACTGGTCCCAGGGCTATGAATTCCTCGACAAGGAGCTCCAGCAGGTAGTGCGCGACGCCGAGCTTGGCCGGCGTCTGGCCGACAAGCTGGTGCGCGTGGTCGACACCGACGGGCAGGAAGACTGGCTGCTGATCCACATCGAGGTCCAGGGCGACCCCGATGCCGACCTGTCCGAGCGCCTATTTGTTTACAATTACCGCATCTACGATCGCCATCGGCGCCCGGTGGTCAGCCTGGCGGTGCTCGCGGATGAGCGGGCCGATTGGCGCCCGGATCACTTTGGCTGGCAACGGTGGGGCTGCGAGGTCGGTATCCGCTTTCCCGGCGTCAAGCTGCTCGACTACCGCGCCCGCTGGGCGGAGCTGGATGTTTCGGCCAACCCCTTCGCGGTGGTCGTCCAGGCGCACCTCAAGACCCAGGAGACGCGCCGGCTCCCCGAGGAGCGCTACCGTGCCAAACTGGCGCTGGCCAAGAGCCTGTACCGGCGCGGCTGGGGCCGGGACGACGTCCTGGAGCTGTTTCGCTTCATCGACTGGATGCTGCGTCTACCCGAGGACCTTGAAGAGCAGCTCTGGTCCGAGATCCAAACCTACGAAACGGTGGAGCACATGCCCTACGTCACCAGCGTCGAGCGGATCGGTATCCGCAAAGGGATCCAGCAGGGCATCCAGCAGGGGATCCAGCAGGGGATCCAGCAGGGCCTGCAGCGCGAGCGCTTGCTTTTGCTGCGACAGACCCGCAAACGCTTCGGTGCCGAAGCGGGCGAGCAAAGCGCCCCGCTACTCGACCGAATCGACAACGCCCAGGTGCTGGAAGACCTGGCCGAGACCCTGCTCGACAGCACCGACGGAGCCGCCTGGCTGCAGGCCCTGACCCAAGCCGCCGGCTGACCCACACCAACTCGGCGCGCCGGACTCGGGCCAAGCTGGTAGCCCGTAGGATGCCGTGAGCAACGAACCGCACCGCTCGCCTGTGGGAGGCCCGCTCTGCGGGGCGACCAACCCCCAGCCTCCCTCAACCTGACCCCCCAACCATGTGCGGCATTGCCGGCATCTACGCCTACCATTACGCGGCCACCCCGGTGGACCGGACGGAGCTCCGCACCATCCGCGACCACATGGCCGCGCGCGGCCCCGATGGCTCCGGCGAGTGGTATTCGGCGGATGAGCGGCTAGGCCTTGGCCACCGCCGATTGTCGATCATCGACCTCTCGGCGCGGGCCGCCCAGCCCATGGCCAGCGCCGACGGCCAGCTCGTGGTCACCTTCAACGGCGAGATCTACAACTACCGCGAGCTCAGGAAAGACCTTGAGGCCCGCGGTCGCACCTTCCGTACCCAATCCGACACCGAGGTCCTTCTGCACCTCTATGCGGAGAAGGGGGAGGGCATGCTGCCGGAGCTGCGCGGCATGTTCGCCTTCGCCATTTGGGATGCTCGCAGGCAGGCCCTGCTCCTGGCTCGCGACCCTTACGGCATCAAGCCCCTCTATCTCGCCGACGACGGTTGGACCTGCCGCTTCGCCACCCAGGTCAAGGCCCTGCTCGCCGGCGGCAAGGTCTCGCGCCTGCCTGAGCCAGCCGGTCTGGCCGGCTTCTACCTCTTCGGCAGCGTGCCCGAGCCCTACACCCTCTACCAGGAGATCCGCAGCATCCCGGCGGGCAGTTACCAATGGGTCGATGCCAGCGGCCCCCACCCAGCGCAGCCCTACTTCTCCCTGGCCCAGGTCTGGGCCGAGGCCGAACAGGCCGAGCCCCCGACCGAAGCCGATCTGCAGGACCTCGTTCGCGAAGCCGTGCTCGACTCGGTCCGCGCCCACATGGTCGCCGATGTCCCCGTCGGCGCCTTCCTCTCCGCCGGCATCGACTCCGGCGCCCTAGTCGGCCTGATGGCAGATGTGGTAGGAGCAGCGCCCCCGCCGCGCCACCAACCTTCCCCTCTCCCCTGGCGGGAGAGGGGGTGGGGTGAGGGGGAGAACTCAATCCAAACCATCACGCTTGCCTTTGAAGAATTCCGCAACACCCACGCCGACGAGGCACCGCTCGCGGAAACGGTCGCCCGTCACTACGGCGTCAAGCACAGCATCCGCCGCGTCGACGAGCAGGAGTTCCGCGACGATCTGCCCAAGATCCTCGCCGCCATGGACCAACCCAGCATCGACGGCGTCAACACCTGGTTCGTCAGCAAGGCCGCCGCCGAGGCCGGCCTCAAGGTGGCCATCTCCGGCCTGGGCGGCGATGAGCTGTTCGGCGGCTACCCATCGTTCCAGGACATTCCAAGATGGGTGCGCCTGCTATGGCTGCCCGGCCATATCCCCGGCCTTGGCGCCCTGATGGAGCAGGTCCAGGCCGCCTTCGCCCCCCTGTTTCCCGGCATCAACCCCAAGGCCGCCGGCCTGCTGCGCTATGGCGGCAGCTACCCCGGTGCCTACCTGCTGAAGCGCGGCCTCTTCCTGCCCCAAGAGCTTCCCGCCGTGATTGGCGAGGACATGGCGCGGGAGGGCTTGCGCCGCCTGAAGCCCGTCCGATACATCCAGCGCCAGCTCGGCCAAGCGGTAGGAGCGGCGCCCGCGCCGCGATCTGCTCTGTCCCCGCGTACCCCCTATGCGCGCGTCGCCACCCTCGAATCCGCCCTCTACATGCGCAACCAACTCCTGCGCGACACCGACTGGGCCAGCATGGCCCATTCGCTGGAAGTACGGACACCCTTGGTCGATGCGTGGCTGCTCCGTCAACTGGCAGGGCCGCTGGGCAAGGCCAACGCCCCAGGCGGGGTCTTCAATCTCAAGCACCTGCTCGCTTCAAGCCCTACCAAGCGGCTACCGGGTGACATCGCAAGGCGTGCCAAGACCGGCTTCGCAACACCCGTCGAAGCCTGGCAACGCCGTTGCGATGCCACCCAGGCATGGCGTGACGTCCCGGCCCTCCGTCACAGCAACGCCCCCTGGGCGCGGCGCTGGGCCTATAGCGTCGGACGATCCCCTCAGCATGGGGACGGCGAGGCTCGCCGTCCTGCTCCTGTGGAGCCCCTGCTCCGCTCGGCGCGGGCCTCCGTGCCTCAGGGTGAGAATGCGCCCTAGGGGACCGCAACCTGTA
>Ga0272446_1004763_pt1 | contig 15695 bp, 14 predicted proteins | sample YNPCB0061_FD_194587 | JGI IMG/M metagenome (GOLD analysis project Ga0272446, IMG submission 194587) | Hot spring microbial mat communities from Yellowstone National Park, WY, United States - YNP-CB-006-1 | ecosystem: Environmental > Aquatic > Thermal springs > Hot (42-90C) > Sediment | place... | reverse complement strand
TGCCGATGTCGTTCTCGACGGCGGACGAGGATTTCCACGCGCCCAACGAGTTCTTCCGCGCGGCGAGCTTCGACCGCGGGCTGACCGCCTGGGCGCGCGTGTATCAGGCGCTCGCGTCCCTGCCGCGCCGCTGAGCGCGTCCGAGGTCCGCCGCCTCGCGCCCGCTGCGCTCGCTGCCGGGGCGTTGATCGGTCCGCCGCCTCGCGCTCGCTTCGCTCGCTGCCGGGGCGTTGATCGGTCCGCCGCCTCGCGCCCGCTTCGCTCGCTGCCGGGGCGTTGATCGGTCCGCCGCCTCGCGCTCGCTTCGCTCGCTGCCGGCGGCAGGCTCAGTCCGCCGCCTCGCGCTTCGGCGCCGCGCCGGAGAGCTGGGTCGCGACGAGGTCGGCGAAGACGCCACCCTTCGCGACCAGCGCGTCGAAGCCGCCGCGCTCGGCGATACGCCCCTCGGCGAAGACGAGGATCATGTCCGCCTCGCGCACGGTCGAGAGGCGGTGGGCGATCACGAAGGTGGTGCGGCCGGCCATCAGCGCGCGCAGCGCCTGCTGCACCTTCGCCTCCGTCGCCGCGTCGAGCGCGCTCGTCGCCTCGTCTAGGATGAGGATCGGCGGGTCCTTGATCAGCGCGCGCGCGATCGCGAGGCGCTGGCGCTGCCCGCCCGAGAGCGAGGCGCCGCGCTCGCCCACGCGGGTGTCGTAGCCCTGCGGCTGGCGGATGATGAAGTCGTGCGCCTGGGCGAGCCTGCACGCCGCCTCGATCTCGGCATCCGTCGCGTCCGGCCGCCCGACCAGCAGGTTCTCCCGGATCGAGCGGTTGAAGAGAAGGCTCTCCTGGAACACCACGCCGATATGGGAGCGCAACGAGTCGAGGCTGACGGAGCGGATGTCGGTGCCGTCGATCGTGATGCGGCCCGCCTGAGGGTCCCAGAGCCGCTGCAGCAGCGCCATGGTGGTGGACTTGCCCGCCCCGGTCTGGCCGACGAGCGCCACCGTCTGCCCCGGCGCGACCTCGAACGAGACGTCCGACAGGATCGGCGGCCCGCCGGGATAGGCGAAGGTGACGTGCTCGAAGGCGACGGCGCCCTGCGGCCGCGGCATGGCCGGCAGCCCGGGCGGGTCCTCGACCTTCGAGGGCGTGTCCATCACCTCGAAGTAGAGGGCGACGGCCGGCGCCTGCATGAACATCGTCGAGACGAAGCCCATCGCCTGCTCGAGCCGGCCGATCAGCAGCGTCGCGAAGCCCATGAAGGTGACGATCTCGCCCACGCTCGCGCGGCCCTGGAGGTGCAGCGCGGTGCCGAGCACGAAGATCGCGATCACCGTCAGCGTCGAGGCGGCGCGGGTCAGCACGGTGAGCAGCGCCCACCAGTTCAGCACCGGGAACTGCGCCTCGAGCAGGCGGCGGATCGTGTCCTGGAAGTTCCGCGCCTCGGCCGAGAGGCGGACGAAGCTCTGCACCACCATGACGTTCGAGAGCGCGTCGCCCGCTGCGGCGGCAAGCGCGGCGTGGTGGCTTTCCACCGTGCGCTGCCCCTCCTGGGTGCGGCGGATCACCAGGGCGGCGGCGATCGCGAACAGCACCGCGAGCACGATCAGGAGCAGCGCGAGACGCCAGTTGAGCAGGAGCGTGAGCGGCAGGAGCACGAGCGCGATGACGACGGTTGAGAGATGGTCACGGAAGAAGCCGAGCCACACCCAGAACATGTTGTCGGCGCCGGAGAGCATCACCTTGAGCAGCCGGCCGGAATGGGTGTCGCCATGGAACGAGAGCGGCAGCATCAGCACGTGCTGGAAATAGCGTGCCATCGCGGCGAGCCGGTTGCGGTGGGCCAGCCTGTCGGCCTGGAGCGCCACGAGGATGTTGGCGACGATGCCGCCGACGCCGACGGCGGCCCAGAGGCCGAGCAGCGCGAGCGTGCCGGACCAGACGGCCTCGGCCGGCATCGAGCCGCTCCGCGCCAGCATGTCCACGACCCGGCCGAACAGCACCGGCTCGAGGAAGGTCAGCCCAGCGAGCAGCACGTTGGCCGCGGCGAGCGCGATCGCGAGCCCCCGCTCCGGGGCGAGTTCGCCGAGCACGCGCAGATAGAGGCGGAGGAACCCCATGCCCCACTCTAGCGCCGCAAAGGCGGCGGGATCACGGCACGCGCCATGCGGCCGGCACGTGCCGGAACGGCAGGGCGGCGAGGTCGAGCGCGGCGGGGCCGGGGCAGTCGCACTCGACGATCGCGGCGAGGCGGTGGGCGAAGGCGGCGCGGAAATGGTTCTTCGCCTTGTTCGCGATCAGCCGCGTCGCGCCGAGGTCGATGCCGTGCAGGTCGAAGAAGGCCGGGTCGATCGCCGCCTCCCGCCGGCTGGTGACGATGATCCGCACCGCGCCCGCGCGCAGCACGGCGGTGCGCCCGAGATCGACGGGGGCGCCGCGCTCCATCGGCCCGGAGTTGGCGAAGCGCCCCTCGGTCAGCCGCTCGACCGTGGCGGTGACGGGAACCGGCTGGCCGAACGCCCCGGTCATCCGCCCGCCGAGCGGGCGCGCGATCGTCCTACCGGCCCCGGCCGCCGCAGCCGCCTCGACCGTTCCGGGGTCGTGCAGGAAGGCGAACACGACGGGCACGGCCGCGGGCTGGGCGAGCAGGGCGCGCAGCAGGCCTGGCGTGTCGGCGATGCCGCCCGAGAGCGGGTTGTCGGCCGGGTCGAGCACGGCGACCAGCCCGGGCGGGCCGGCGAGCGCGCGGCCGATCGCCTCCTCCGCCGTGGGCAGGGAGACGGCGAAGCGCCCCGCCTCGATGCGCCTGGCGAGGGAGGCGGCGAGCCGGCCCGCCACGGTCTGCGCGGCCGCGCGGTCGCGGTCCGCCGTGACGAGGATCGAGGGGCCGGCATGCGGCGTGTCGCCCCAGGCATAGCCGCCGAAGGGGCTGGCATCGAGGATCGGTCCCGCCTCCGCCGCCGCCGCCTCGGCCCAGAGCTCCGCCATCGGCCCGGCATCGCTCCGCATGTGGAAGGAGTGGATCACCCGCCGCAGCTTGGCGATCGCGACCACGGGGCGGACCTCGCCCGCGACGGTGCGCGCCAGCATCGCAAGCACCCGGCCTGCCGTCTCGGCCATGTCGATGTGCGGATGGGTGCGGTAGGCGGAGGCGACGTCGAGCAGCGCGGCCGTCTCGGGTGCGAGGTTGCCGTGGATGTCGAAGCTCGCCCCGACCGGCACGCCGCGCGCCGCCTGCCGCACCGCACGGAGGATGGTGAGGTCGGGCGCGACGTCGTCCTCCGCCACCGCCGCGCCGTGCAGCGAGAGGAACACCGCATCGAACCCGCCGCGGCCGAGCCGGTCCGTCACCCGGGCGGTCCAGTCGGCGACGATGCCGGGAGCGAGCGGGCCGCCTGGCTGGGCGGAGGCCGAGAGGATCACCTCCGCCGTCCAGCCGGGATGGCTGTCGAGGAAGGCGGCGACGCCGCCGAGCTCGGTCGCGGTGCCGCGGTAGCGGTCGAGCGCCTCCTCGCCGCTCACCCACTCGCGGCAGAGGAAGGCCTCCGCCGTCGTCGGCGCCGGCGTGAAGCTGTTGCCCTCGAACCAGAAGCGGGCGACGGCGAGGTGCGGCATCAGGCGGCCCGCTTCGGCGCGAGCGCGGCGGCGCCGACGAAGGCCGCGGAGGCGAGCAGGCCCGCCAGCAGGATCACGACCTGCACCGGCCGGTAGCCGCCGAAGGTCTCCCACATCCAGGCAGCGGCATAGGGGCCGGCCGCGCGCGCCATGATGCCCGGCGCCACCATCGCGCCCGCCACCGCGCCATAGCCCTCGCGCCCGAACAGCTCTGCCGGCACGGTGCCGCGCACGATCGTCAGGATCCCGGCCGACATCCCGTAGAGCGCGACGTAGAGCCCGGCCGCGTAGGGCCAGGCGGGGACGCCGATCAGCGCGAGGATGCTCAGGGGCTGCGCGGCGGAGGCGAGGATCGCCACCCGCGTCGGGCGCACCCGCGAGAGGCCGGCGAACTCGGCGACGCGGCCGGCCACCTGCATCGGCCCGGTGACGGAGGCGACCGCGACGGCCGCCGCAGCCGAAAGCCCTCCCTCCTCGAGCATCGGGATGGCATGCACGCCGACGACCGAGAACAGCAGGCTTCCGGCGGTCAGCGCGAGCGCCACCATCCAGAAGGCGGGCGCCCGCAGCACCGGCCCGAGCGGCCGCCGTGACGGCGCGGTCACGCCCCCCCTCGCGCGCGACAGGAACAGGAGATGCAGCGGCAGGCAGAGCGCCAGCGTCACCGCGGCCCAGCCCGCATAGGCGCCCCGCCAGCCGAGCGCGGGCAGCGCCGCCGCCGTGACCGGCCAGGCGACGGTGGAGGCGAGCCCGCCTGCGAAGGTCAGGTAGGTGATGGCGCGGCGCGCTTCGTTGCCGAAGCTCGCGGTGATGGTCGCGAAGGCGGGCTCGTACTGCGTCGCCGCCATCGCCACCCCGGTGAGGATCCAGGCGGCGCCGAAGCTCCACGGGTCGGGCGCGACGGAGACGGCGAGAAGCGCGGCGGCCGACAGCGCGGAGCCGGCCGACATCACCATCCGCCCGCCGAAACGGTCCACCAGTGCGCCGGCCGGGAAGGAGGCGAGCCCCTGCGCGAGCAGGCCGAGCGAGTAGGCGCCGAAGATCGCCTCCCGGCTCCACCCCTCCGCCGCCGCGATCGCCGGCGCGAGCACAGCGATCGCGTAGTACTGCGAGCCCCAGGCGACGATCTGCGTGACGGAGAGGGCGATCACGGCCTCCCACGGGGGCCGCGCCGCCGTGGGCGAGGACATGGGGAGACGCTACCGGCGACGACGCCGCGCCGAAAGGGGGATCAGCCGCGCGCCAGCAGGGCGGAGAGCGCATCGCCGAGCCCGGCCGAGGGCCTGTTCGAGGGCGCGGCGAAGCTGCCCGTGCGCTGCTTCGGCAGGCCGAGCCGGACGAGCCCCTCGGCGAAGGTGACGGCCGCGGCGATGCCGTCGACCAGCGGCACTGGAACCTGCTCCTGGATGCGCGCGCCGATGCCGGCCAGCGCCGCGCCGCCGAGCAGCACCGAATCCGCTCCCTCGCGCGCCAGCCCCTGCGCCGCCTCCGCCACCATCGAGGCGACGCCGTCGGGGTCGGAGGCGGCGTCATAGGGCGAGGCGGCGACGAGCGCGATGCCGGAGAGCCGCGAGGCCAATCCATGGCCTGCGATCACCTCCCGGTAGAGCTCGGCAGAGGAGAACGTCACGAGGCCAAAACGACCGCCCAGCATGCAGGCGGCAAGGCAGGCGGCCTCCGTCATGCCGATCACCGGGATCGGCAGGAGCTGGCGGGCGGCGGCGAGCGCGGTGTCGTAGGAGACGGCGAGGATCGCGGCGTCGCAGCCCCCATGATGCTCGGCGAGGCAGTCGAGCAGCCCATGCGCGGCGATGGCGTTCTCCACCCGCGAGGAGATGATCGCCGGGCCGAACCGCGGCGTCACCGCGACGATCTCGGTTCCCGCAGCCGCCGCGGCGCGGGCGGAGGCTGCGCAGAGCTCGGTGACGGATCGGGTGGTGTTGGCGTTGGCGAGCAGGATGCGCATCGGCCGCCCGGGCTCAGGCGCCCGGGGCGTGCCGCTCGCGCCGCGCGAGCGCGCGGGCGAAGCGCTGCCGCTTGCTCGCCGAGGGGCGGAGCGGGATCTGCGCCGAGCGCATCAGCGCCGCGAGCCAGGCGGCGGCCGGCGCGACCGCGCCGCGCGCGATCTCGAGCTCGAGCTCGTGCTCCACCGTGCCGTCGGGCATCTCCGAGCGGTCGAGCGCCACCGCGACCGGCGTGCCGCAGGGCAGCGCCGCCTCGCAGAGCGTCCGTTCGTTGCGGAACTCGCCGACGATCCCGAGCGCCGAGCCCGCGGCGGCGGCCTCGATCGCCTCCGCGAGCGCGAGCGCCATCGAAGCCGGCTCTGCCTGGCGCAGCAGCGGCAGCGGATCAGCCGTTCCGGAAGCAAGATGGAGAGCCAGCAGCGGGCGGATGATCCGTTCCGCCTCGGCACGGGCGGTGAGCAGCGGCGCGCGGTCCGTCCGGCGCGTGTCGGGCTCGCCCTTGGCGGTCAGGATCCACCGGCTGCTCTCGTGCCTGAGCCGCAGGGAGAGCCCGGCGGCCGCGAGGCGTCTGGCCGGAGTGTCGAACAGGAGGTTGCGCTGCTCGAGCACGCGCACGCTGCCGCCGATCAGCCTGAGCAGGCGCTCACGCTCGGCGGCATCGGCGAGCATCGCCTTGAACTCGCGCTCGATCCCGTCGCGCGGCATGCAGCCCCCGTCCCTTTGGATGCAGCGCAGCACAACCCTGGCGTTCATGCAAGACGCGCGGGGCCGGGAGCCCGCCGGCGCTGGACAAGCCGCGCCACGGCGGCGAGGCTTCCCGCCTCCCCGACAGCGGAAGGCGACGCATGACCGATCCCAACGCCCTGCCGTTCGACACCGAGAGGCTGCTCTCGGGCATCCGCTCCTGGGTGGAGACGGAGAGCCCGACCTTCGACGCCGCCGCCGTCAACCGGATGATGGACCTCGCCGCGCGCGACCTCGCGGTGATGGGCGCGCGCGTCGAGCGAATCCCGGGGCGGATGGGCTTCGGCGACTGCGTGCGCGCCCGCTTTCCCCAGGCCGCCCTCGGCGGCGGTGCGGATGCTCCCGGCATCCTCCTGATGAGCCATCTCGACACGGTGCATCCGGTCGGCACCGGCGGCGCGGCAGGCCCGCTCGCCTTCCGGCGCGAGGGCTCGGGCGCTGCCGAGCGCGCCTACGGCCCCGGCATCTGCGACATGAAGGGCGGAGCCTTCCTCTCGCTGGCGGCGATCGGCGCCATCCTCGCGGCAGGCGCCACGACGCGGCTGCCGGTGAGCGTGCTGCTCACCTCGGACGAGGAGGTGGGCTCGCCCTCGACGCGCGACCTGATCGAGGCCGAGGCGGCGCGGCACAAGGTGGTGCTGATCCCCGAGCCGGCGCGCGCCGATGGCGGCGTGGTGTGGGGCCGATACGCGATCGCGCGGTTCGCGCTCGAGGCGGTGGGGCGGCCGAGCCATGCGGGCGCGCGGCTCGCCGAGGGGCGCAGCGCCATCCGCGAGATGGCGGCCCAGATCCTCGCGATCGAGGCGATGAGCGGGGAGGACGCGACCACGAGCGTCGGCGTGATCCAGGGCGGGAGTTGGGTGAACTGCGTGCCCACCGTCTGCCGCGCCGAGAGCCTCTCGATGGCGAAGCGACAGGAGGATCTCGATGCGCTGGTGGCGCGCATGCTGGCGCTGAGGCCCTCCGGCAACGACGTGCGCTTCACCGTGAGCCGCACCTACACACGGCCGGTGTGGGAGCCGGATGCGAAGGTGCGGGCGCTGCACGCGACCGCAGAGGCGATCGCGCGGTCGATCGGCCTCGGCGCGCTGCCGGCGAGCTCGGCCGGCGGCGGGTCGGACGGCAACTTCACCGGCGCGATGGGCATCCCGACGCTCGACGGCCTCGGCGTGATGGGCGGCGGCATCCACACGCTCGAGGAGCACCTGCTCGTCGCCTCGCTCGTGCCGCGTGCGAAACTGATCGCAGGGTTGCTGATGTCGCTGGAAGGCTAGGGGCAGCGCCGGATCGGGTCGCGCCGCTCCGGTTCGATCCGATCCGGCCTCCGCTGCCCGACCCATCGGTCCTCGCGGGCACGGAGACGACCGGCGCGGTCACGCCACCGCCCGGGGCGCCTCCCGGTGCACCCAGACCTCGCAGGGCACCCCGAGCAGCTCGCCCATCCCCTCCCGCACCGCTCCGAGCCGCGCGAGCAGCCGCGCCGAGCGCTCGTTGCCGGGCCTGACATAGGAGACGATGCGCTCCGCTCCGGTGGCGCGGAAGGCCCAGGGAAGGATCGCGCGGCAGGCCTCCGCCGCGAGCCCGCGCCCCCAGGCCTCGCGGGCGAGCGCGTAGGCGAGCTCCGGCTCGGGCCACCCTGCGAGGTGGAGGATGCCGGCACGGCCGACCAGGCGGCCGCTCGCCGTCTCCTCGAGCGCGAAGCTGCCATAGCCCTTGAGCGCCCACTGCCCCATCATCAGCGCCATGCCGGTCCAGCTCTCGTCGCGCGTCCGCGGCTTGCCGGCCGCAGCGCCGACGCCGAGATGGCGCATCACCTCCGGGTCGGCCTGAATGGCGGCGTAGGCGTCGAGATCGCTCTCGCGGAAGCCGCGCAGGGTGAGCCGCGCGGTGGTGAGAACGGGAACGGGCATGAGGGCGAGGGTCGCATGCTGCAGGCGCGCCGGGAAGCGGCCGCGGCTTCCACCCGGCGCCGCCCGGTGCGACAAGCGGCGGCGATGATCGCGATCGACTGGGGCCTCTCCTCCTTCCGCGCCTGGCGTCTCGGGCCAGATGGCTCGGTGCGGCAGAGCCTCGCTGCGGCCGAGGGCATCCGGGGCGTCGCCGCGGGCGGGTTCGCCTCGGCGCTCGAGACGCTGCTCGCCCCCTGGGGCGGCGTCGGCGGCGAGGCGCTGCTGCTCTGCGGCATGGTCGGCAGCCGCCAGGGCTGGGCGGAGGCGCCCTATGCGCCCTGCCCGGCCCGGGCGGAGGACATCGCCGCAGCGCTGCTGCCGGTGCCCGGCAGGGCGGGCGCCTTCATCGTGCCCGGCCTCGCCTGCCGCGTCGGCGGTGCGGCCGACGTGATGCGCGGCGAGGAGACCCAGATCCTCGGGCTGCTGCCTCGCCTCGGCGCTGGCCGTCACACGGTCTGCCTGCCCGGCACGCACAGCAAGTGGGCGGAAGTGGAGGCGGGCGCGGTCCTTTCCTTCCGCACGGCGATGACCGGGGAGCTCTATGGCCTGATGCGCACCCACTCGACGCTCGCGCCGGTTCTCCCCGCAGATGCGCCGGACGACTGGGAGGCCTTCGACGCCGGGCTAGACCGCGCCGGTGAGCCGGGGGGCCTCACGCACCATCTGTTCGGCATCCGCGCCGCCGCCCTGCTCGGCGATCGCGCCGCCGCGGCGCTGCCATCCTTCCTGTCCGGCCTGCTGGTCGGGCACGAGCTCTCCGGGCTCGGCGGCGGGGCGGGACCGGTGCAGCTCGTCGGCGCGCCGGTGCTGACGGAGCGGTATGCGCGCGCGCTCGCGCGAAGCGGCCGCGCCCCGGTGGTGCATGGCGAGGAGGCGACGGTCGCGGGGCTCGTGGCGATCGGCCGCGCGCGGGGGCTGCTGTGAGCCGGCCACCCGGGAACAGGCTGGGGCCCTGGCTCGGCCGCTGCCCGCTGGTCGCGATCCTGCGCGGGATCACGCCCGCCGAGGCCGTCCCGGTCGGCGAGGCGCTGGTCGCGGCCGGGTTCCGGATGATCGAGGTGCCGCTGAACTCGCCCGAGCCGTTGGCGAGCATCGCCGCCCTCGCGGCGCGATTCGGCGAGCACGTCCTGGTCGGCGCGGGAACGGTGACCGACCCCGGGGACGCCGGTCGGGTCGCCGAGGCGGGCGGGCGGCTCGTGGTGATGCCGCATGCCGACGCCCGGGTGATCGCCGCGGCGCGCCGGGCGGGGGCGGTCGTGCTGCCGGGCTGCCACACCGCGACGGAGGCCTTCGCCGCCCTCGCGGCAGGGGCGGACGGGCTCAAGCTCTTCCCCGCGGAGATCGGCGGCCCGCCGCTCCTGAAGGCGCTGAAGGCTGTGCTGCCGGCCCGGGTTCCGGTTCTGCCGGTGGGCGGCGTGACGCCGGAGACGATCGAGGCCTGGCGCGCTGCCGGCGCGGCCGGGTTCGGCATCGGCAGCGCGCTCTATCGGCCGGGAGATCAGCCGGGCGCGGTGGCGGCCAAGGCGCGCGCGTTCCTCGCCGCGCTCGGCTGAGCCGTCAATCAGCCGCTTCGGCGATCAGCGGAACATGCGGCGCGGCGGCCGGGGCGAGGGTGCCCTCTATTCGCGGATCGGGCGCGATCTCCACCTGCTGGCGCACCGGGCGGAAGCCCGAGCGGATGTAGAAGGGAAGGGCGCGCGGATGGTCGAGCGTGCAGGTGTGCACCGTCAGCCGTTCGACCTCTGGGCGGGACCAGGCCTCGACAAGGGCATGCGACATCATGAAACGGCCCACACCGCTGCCGATCAGGTCCGGGATGGCGCCGAAGAACACCAGCTCGCAGGTGCCGCGCCCGTCGAAGGCGAGCTCGACGAGCCCCGCATCCTCGCCCTCGGAGTCGAGCACCCACACATGGCGCGCCGGGTCGGCGAGGAGGGCGGCGAGCTGCTCGTCGGCAAGACGCAGGCGGCTGAACCACAGCCAGGGCTCGCCGATCCGGCGGAACAGGGCCCGATAGGCCTCGGGCGCCAGGGCCGGCTCGTGGCGCAGCCGCCACCCCGGCCGGGTGCGCGGTGCCTGGCGTGGCGGCCGTTCGGTCATCTCGAGATGTGTCACGACGGTCGCGATCCGGCCGGGCGGAACGTCATGAAAGCCGTCGCCGAGCAGGGAAATGCCCGCAGGCGCCATCGTCATCCTCCCTTGCGGGCGGATGGTGGCGCGCCCCGGCCTCGCTGTCGAGCGTGCGAGTCGCGCTCACCCTGGCCTCCTGCACGCCAGGGGGGAATGGCCGCGCGTTGCGGTCTGCGGCGCCATCGGGCAGCCCTGGGGCGCATGCCGGCCGCGCAGAACGGTCACACCTGTGGCGTTGGTGCAACAGGTCCTGAAAATCGTGGGTCCGGGGCCTGCTTTCCCTCCTGCTGGGTGGTGCGCGCGGCCGGGCGCTTCGCTAATGTCCGGTCACCGCGAGGCAGGGATGCACAGGGCCGCCGACTTCGGCACCGGATGCGGCTCTCTCGCTCGGGTTGGGTAAGGAGAGAAGGGAATGAAGCTCCGCAACGTGCTGCTGGCTGCCTCGCTGGGGGTTCTGCCGGCTGCAGCCGCGAACGCGCAATACGCTGGCGCGCCTGCTGGCTGGGAAGGCGTCTACATCGGCGCCATGGGCGGCTACAACATCCTCGAGGACATCAAACTCCACTTCAAGCCGACGGCGATTCCCGGCAGCAAGGCTTCGTTCGATGGTGGCTGGGCGCTGCTCGGCCGCGTCGGCTACGGCTTCAAGCTGGATGCGAACTGGGGCCTCGGCGTCGAGCTCGAGGGGTCCTACCGCTACAACAACAACAACTCCGTGAGGGTCGGCAACGTGACGGCCGGGAGCGGTGGCGAGAACAGCTCCTTCGCCCTCATGGCCAACGCGATCGTGAGCTACGATTTCGGTGGCATCGCTCCGTATGCCGGCCTCGGCGCCGGCTATGCCTGGGACCAGCTCAAGGCGCGCAACAACGGCAGGACGGTGGTGGACGACACCGAGGGGCACTTCGCCTGGCAGGGCATCGTCGGCCTCGCCTTCCCGATCGACGCGGTTCCGGGCCTCTCTGTCAACGCCGAGTACCGCTACTTCTCGATGCTCAAGGAGAGCTACAGCACGACGGCCGCCTTCCGGGCGGTGCGTCCGGGCAGCAACTCGGTGGACGTCGACACGGTCAACCACACCTTCCTGATCGGCCTGACCTACGCCTTCGGCGTGACGCCGCCGCCGCCGCCGCCGCCGCCGCCCGCGGCCGCTCCGGCCCCGGCCCGCACCTACCTCGTGTTCTTCGACTTCGACAGCGCCACGCTGACCGACCGCGCCCGGCAGATCATCGCCGAGGCGGCCGCCAACGCGCCGCGGGTTCAGACCACGCGGATCGACGTGACCGGCCATACCGACACGGTCGGCTCGGCGGCCTACAACCAGGCCCTCTCGGTCCGCCGCGCCGAGGCGGTGGCCCGTGAACTCGAGGCGCGCGGCATCCCCCGCAGCCAGATGGTCATCCGCGGCGTCGGCTTCAGCCAGCCGCTGGTGCCGACGGGCCCGAACGTCCGCGAGCCGCAGAACCGGCGCGTGGAGATCGTGCTCCGCTGAGCGGAGGCCATCCCGAGAGAAACGGAAGGGCGCCTTCGGGCGCCCTTCCTGTTTGCGGGCCTCGGCGTCTTCGGGTACCGGCCCGCTCCCGGGTTCGCAACCGTCCAGCGGTGCGTTCCGGAAGTGAGCGGGCAAGCGCGCGGCTGCCGGGGCCGACTGCCCACCATCGAGCTCCCCCCACCGGTCCCCCCGGAAAGGACAACGGCGCCGGAGTGACCCGGCGCCGTTCACATCGATGCAGCGTGCCTGCGCCGGCCCCGGGCCGGCAGCAGCGCGAGGTCAGCGGCGCTGCGGCTGGGCCTGCTGGGTGCGCGGCCGCGTCTGATCGGCCGAGCGGACATCGCAGGGCCGCACGTCGAAGGCGAGCGGAAGCCCGGCGCCGGCCGAGGTCGTCACCAGGTCGGTCGAGGTCTGGATCAGCGCCACGCGCTCGAACAGCGGGCCGACGCGGCCGCAGAAGGCGCTGCCCAGACGTATGCCTTCCTGCGACTGCGCGTTCGCCAGCGACGTGATGTACTCGTTCAGCGCCCGCTGTCCGCCCTGGGTCCGGTTGAAGTAGCCGGTGAGGTTCCTGTGGGCGCCGGCGAGATCGGACTGCCAGCGGGTGACGAAGGCGTTGTAGCGGTCGTGCAGCCCGCACGACAGCGCGCCGACCATCAGGTGAGTCTGCAGGGCGCGAAGCTGGAAGGCCTGCTGCTCGCGCGCGTTCACGCAGGACTGGGCGATCGCCGTCCCAGTCGCTGCGATGCCGAGCGCAGCCACTGTCGCTGTTGCCAGAAGTGCGTGACGCACGGTGTGGCTCCTTCTTTCCCGGGCCTGCGACTCGGGCGGTGCCCGGCGCCTGCTTTGCGCGTAGGTATCTTCGAATGCGCGTCGGCGATCAAGCGCTCGCATGCGCGCCTGCCGGCGTGGCGCCCCCACGGCCGGTGCTTGGCCCGCCACGATGCGCGGGCTAGCATTTCGCAAAGCGTGGGGGGCGCGCCGGACGCACGGTTGCACGGCGAGGGCGGCGAACGATGAGGATGGTGCTGCGGTGACCGGGGCGAATGCGCGCGTGGCCGGGACGTCCCTCGGTCAGGACGGGCCTCCGACGCTCATGCCGGGCTACGACCCTGGCGGGTTCTTCTGCGAGCTGACCACCGAACGCGCCGGGGACGGCGGCGCTCTCGCCACCGTGCTGCGGCGTCTCGCCGCGCTGCCGGTCGAGGAGCTCCGCCGCCGCGCCGCCGCGGCCGAGCGCGACCTGTTCAATCTCGGCATCACGTTCACCGTGTATTCCGAGGCGACGGCGATCGACCGCATCCTGCCCTTCGACATGGTTCCCCGGGTGCTGACGGCGGGCGAGTGGCGCACGCTCGAGGCAGGGGTGAAGCAGCGCGTCGCCGCGCTGAACCTCTTCCTGCGCGACGTCTACAACGGCCGGAAGATCCTCAAGGACGGCGTGGTGCCCGAGGACCTCGTGCTCGGAAACCCGAACTACCGGCCCGAGATGCAGGACTTCCCCGTTCCCTTCGGCACCTATGTCCACATCTGCGGCACCGACATCGTGCGCGACCAGCACGGCACCTTCCGCGTGCTCGAGGACAACGCGCGCACGCCCTCCGGCGTCTCCTACGTGATCGAGAACCGCCACGCGATGCTGCGCGCCTTCCCCGACCTGATGCACGGCATCCGGCTGAGGCCCGTCGATGGCTACGGGCTCAGGCTGCAGGAGGCGATGTGCGAGATCGCGCCGGCGGGCGTCGACGACCCGCAGGTCGTGCTGCTCTCTCCCGGCATCTACAACTCGGCCTATTTCGAGCACGTCTTCCTCGCCCGCGAGATGGGCGTGCCGCTCGTCGAGGGCGCCGACCTCGCGGTCGAGAACGACCGTGTGTTCATGCGCACCACCGCGGGCCTCGCTCCCGTGCACACGATCTACCGCCGGATCGACGACACCTTCCTCGACCCCACCGTGTTCCGCCCCGACAGCATGCTCGGCGTGCCCGGCCTGATCGCCGCCTGGCGGAAGGGCAATGTCGCGCTCGCCAACGCCGTCGGCACAGGCGTGGCGGACGACAAGGCGCTCTACGCCTACATGCCGCGGATCATCCGCTACTACCTCGCCGAGGACCCGGTCATCGAGAACGTCGAGACGCGGATCTGCCGCGAGCCGGAGGGGCTCGCCGCGACGCTCGCCGACCTCGCGAACCTCGTGGTCAAGCCGGTTGGCGAATCGGGCGGCTACGGCATCACCATCGGGCCGCGCGCGACCAGGGCCGAGCTCGAGGCCTGCCGCGAGAAGCTGCTCGCGGACCCCGCGAACTGGATCAGCCAGCCGGTGATCGGCCTCTCCGTCGGCCCAACCCTGACGCCCGACGGGCTTCGCCCGCGGCACCTCGACCTCCGCCCCTACGCGGTCACCGGCCGCGACACCTGGGTGCTGCCGGGCGGGCTCACCCGCGTGGCGCTGAAGCCCGGCAGCCTGGTGGTCAACTCCTCGCAGGGCGGCGGCTCGAAGGACACCTGGGTGCTGGTGGACGAGTGAGATGGGCGACGCCGTTCCCCCGCACGCCCAGCCCCTGCTCGCCCGCTACGCCGAGGGCCTGTTCTGGATGGCGCGCTATCTCGAGCGCACCGAGAACCTCGCCCGCGTGCTCGACGTGACGCAGACCTTCGAGGCCTCGGGCCGCCCCTCCCAGGCCTGGGAGAGCGTGGTGCGGATCAACGCCGACGAGGAGGAGTTCGCCCGCCGCTACGGCCAGGCGACGCCCGAGGCGGTGCGCCGCTTCTACCTGCTCGATGCCGACAACCCCACCTCGATCCCGGCCTCGGTCGCCGCGGCGCGGCAGAACGCGCGCACCCTCCGGCCGGTGATCTCCACCGAGATGTGGACGCAGCTCAACGTGTTCCACGGCTGGGCAGCCGCGCTCACCGAGGAGGAGGTGGCGGGGGACGGGCTGTCGCGCCTCTGCGCGCGCATCAAGGAGAGCGTGCAGCTCAACACCGGCATCACCGAGGGCACGTTCTACCGCGACCAGGGCTGGCACTTCCTCCAGCTCGGCCGCGTCATCGAGCGGGCAGACCAGACCACCCGCCTGCTCGACATCAAGTACCACCTGCTGCTGCCCTCGCTCGCCGACGTGGGCTCGGCGCTCGACCTGTCGCAGTGGCACGCGCTGCTCCGCGCCGCCGCCGGCTACCACGCCTTCCGGCGCGTGCATCCGCGCGGGCTCACCCCGCGCGCGGTGGCCGACTTCCTGCTGCTCGACGGCGCCTTCCCGCGCTCGGTTCTGCTCTGCGTCCGCCAGGCGGAGTGGACGCTCGAGCAGCTCCGTGCCCGCTACGGGCTCGGCGCCACGCGCGAGGCGGCGGAGCGCATCGAGGAGCTTCGCGGCGGCCTCGAGGAGCACGGCATCGACCGGATCGTCGATGCCGGCCTGCACGAGTTCCTCGACTGGGTGCAGCGCATGCTGATCGCGATCGCAGGCGCCGTCGGCACCGCCTTCTTCCGCGACTGGCGGCCCGAGGCGGGAGGCGGCGCGTGAGCATGCGCCTCGCGGCGCATGACGGCCGCCGCGGCGTCGGGGCCCGTGCGAGGGCAGGCTGAGGCCGCTCAGCGCGCCTTGCGACGCTGCCTCGCGGCAGGCCGGGGGGTGGCGTCGTTGGCGGGTGTGCGCTCTCCGACCAGCGCCGCGATCTCGGCGAGCCGAGCCTCGTCCCCGGCCGAGAGCGGCCCGAGTGCCTCGATGACCTGCCGGAGGGTCGCGACGAACCGCGCGCGCAGCTCCGGGTCGTCGGGCAGCATCGCCGGGATCGCTGCGAGCGCCGCCTCGCGGT
>Ga0272446_1004762_pt1 | contig 15695 bp, 8 predicted proteins | sample YNPCB0061_FD_194587 | JGI IMG/M metagenome (GOLD analysis project Ga0272446, IMG submission 194587) | Hot spring microbial mat communities from Yellowstone National Park, WY, United States - YNP-CB-006-1 | ecosystem: Environmental > Aquatic > Thermal springs > Hot (42-90C) > Sediment | place... | reverse complement strand
CGAAGGGTTGATGTTGTCGAAGACACTGGTGAAGCCGGGGAACCGGCGCAGCAAGTCGCGCCGGCTGATGTTGGCCTGGGTGTTCAGCGTCGTGCCCTGGCGCGCCTGGCCGAAGAAAGGGTTGGGCACCGCCTGCTGGTAGAAGGAGACATTGGCCGGGTCCTGGGCGCGGTCCCAGTGCTCTTTGGCCATATCGCCGATCTGGATGCCGCGTCCCTCTTGCGTGGTGCGGGAGCCGACGTAGCTGACCTCCAGCACCATGGCCCATGGCAATTCGCGCTCCACCGTGAGCGACCACTGGCGCGTGCGCGGGATCGGGCGGTTCGGGTTGTCGAAGCTGACGCCGCCCCCGAAATTGGTTTCGATGCCCAGCCGGTTCCCGAAAGGCCGCACGACGCCGTCCGGGAACGGATTCTCGAGCGAGTATGAGCCTGTCAGCCGGCTCGACGGGGTGAGCCCGGCGTCGAAAGTGTTGATGTAGTCAGTGTTGATGCTGAATCCGGTGGTGAGATTGCGGCGGGTGTCCGTGCGATGGAAGATTCCGAAGCCGCCGCGAACGACCGTCTTGTTGAGGACGTTGTAGGCGAAGCCGAACCGCGGCTGGATGTTGGTGAGATCCCAGTTGTAGGTGCGGCGCGGCTCCCCGTTGACGCCGGCGAACTTCAGCCCCCCGACGATGGCGGAAGGCGGCGCCGGGTAATTCGCTCCCTGCGCTGCGGAGATCTGCCGCCAGCGTTCGAGGATCTGCGGGCTGTTGGGCTGCGTGGCAGTGTAGTCAAAGCCGCGGTTGACCCGGTTGTGGATTTCGTACTGCGGCCACTGCACGTCGTAACGCAGGCCAAGGTTGAGTGTCAGCCGCCGGGTGACGCGCCAGTCGTCCTGGATGAACCCCGCCGTGTAGGACTCGCGGCGCAGGAAGGTGTCGTTGAAGGCGATGAACCCGCTCCAGATGTTGCCAAGCAACAGGTCGGCCACCGAGCTGCCGTCGCGGACGCCCTGGCTGACGCCGAAGAACTGCCGCGACCACTGGCCGTTGAACGTGAATTCGCCGCCGGCGCGCCCCGATGCGCGGTTGTGGAAGATCATCTGGGCCAGCTCAATGCCGTATTTCAGCGAGTGCTTGCCGCGCGTCTCCGTCATATTGGCCTGGAAATTCAATTGTTGCCGCGAGCTTTCGTTGATGAAATTGTTGCCGAACAAGGCGGCGAATCCGCTGACATTGACGCGCGGCGCCAGCTTGGTAGGGAACGTATCGACCGCGGGCATCTGGCGGATTCCCAGCTTGTCGATGGTGAAGCTCGGGTCGGAAACGTCAGGGAAGTTCTGCACGAACCGGTCGTAGTTGCCTTGCAAATGGAGCACCCGCGAGGGCGAGAGGATGCGGTCGTAGCTCACCAGGTAATTCTGGTTCCGCCGCACGGTGCCCGGCATGTTCCCGGTTTGCGCCGGAGGGTCGAACCCGTTCTGGTTGCGGAACTCGCTGCCATCCTGGAAGGTGAACATCGCGTACAGCCGGTTGTTGTCGTTGATCACCTTGTCGTAGCGAGCGATCGGCTGCTCGTAGCGGTACTTGCCGAGGTTGTCGGGGCGCGTGAAGTTATTTACAAGAGACTGGGGCTGGAAGTTCGGCGAGGGATAGTAGCCAAGGATCGCGCGGCCGATGGGGCTGATGCGCGAGGCGGGAATGGCGTTGCCCGGGAAGGGATCTCGCCGGTAGACGCCGCCCGAGACACAGGTGACTTCGCCGCCGCAGGGCCTCGAAGTCATCGGGTCGTAAATCGTGATCGGACCGGTCTGGCCTTGCGGCGTGAAGCCGGCGAAATTGCCCTGGCGGATCTCCATCGGCGGGACGCTGACATTGGACGGGAAAGGCACCCGCTCGCGCCAGCCCTCAAAAGAGAAGAACACGAAATCCGTGTTCTTCCGCAAAGCAAAGCCCAAGGTGCCGCCGAACTGGTGCTGGTTGCGGAAGCCGCGTCCCACGCCGAGCGCATTGTTCTGCCGCGTATTGGCGTCGAGAATCCTGTTGCGCCAGAAATTGAACAGCGTTCCGTGAAGTTCGTTGGTCCCTGAACGCAGGGTCGTGTTCACGTGGCCTCCGCCCGAGCGGCCGTATTGCGAATCGTAGGTGTTGACCATCACCTTCATTTCCTGGATCGCCTCAACGTTCGGCGCCAGATTGAACGTGCCATCGGAGGAAATCGGCGCGCCGTTCAAAAGGAATTGATTGGAGCCGCTGCGGCCTCCGTTCATCACGAAGCTGCCGTTGACGTCCCAAGCGCGCGTTCCGGAGAAGCCCGTCGCGCCAAATGTCCGTTGCACGAACATCACGCCGGGCGACAGCCTCATCAGCATGTACACCTGCCGCCCGTTCAGCGGGATCTCCTGCATCTTGATCGGATCGAACACCACGCCGCGGCTCGCCGTGGCCGTCTGCACGAGTTCCTGCTCGCCCACCACCGTGATTTCCTGGGCCAGCGAGCCGACCTCAAGCCGCATGTCCATGTTCAGCTTCTCTGCCACCTGCAGCACGATCTCGTTGCGCCGGACGGTCTGGAAGCCCTCCTTGGTGTACACCACGTTGTAGCGCCCCGGATCGAGACCGGGCAGAGTGTAGAAGCCCTCCGCCGTGGTTTCCGTCTCGCGGGAGACACCGGTTTCTATACGGGTCGCCCGCACCTTCACGCCGGCTACAGGCAGCCCGGTCGGGTCGGAAATCTGGCCGAGAATCGAAGCCCGGAATTCCTGCCCGAAGGACAGACCGACGCCCAAGACGACCCAAATGCAAGTGAAACGTAACATACTTGACACCCCTTTCAATGAAGGTTTGAAGTAGTCTACTTTGGCGATTCTCGGGAGTCAAGCGGGAATTGGGTCATCTAAAAAGTCACCGAAGCGAGGGGCGTTGGGTCACGAAGAAGGTAACCATAGCAGGGGGGGCGCCTGACCTTCCCGCCATGCAGCGTTGTGGCCGGCGCGGCCACCCGTCAAGGGTGCCCTCCGGCTCGCTGCGCTCGCCCTTGACGGGCCCCGGCCTACGCTCGTACGCCAGCCTGCGGCCCACTCCACGCGGTTCCGCGCCAGAGTCTGCAATGGCACTCTGCAAGCTTGAATCGGGTCTTGCTGCGGAAACAGATCGAGCAGCGTCTGAACGAACTGCTCAAAACCATCCTCCGCAACGAAACCGCCCCGGTTGCCGGACGGAAACTCGGCCCCCGTTCAGTTACCGCCTTCGTGACTCAACGGGGTGCCGTTCGGTTACCGGTTGAAATGACTTGACACGGCGCCTCACCCGGCAGCGTGGGGGTCTGGCCTGCCGGGGCGATCGCGGCGCGTGGGTGGGGGCCGGACACCTCCCGGGCCGTCATCAGCGTCTTCTGCCCGCAGAGGCAACGCCGAGGCTTGCTGTCCGGCTCCGGCGAGCGCCTCCCGGTCTGATATCTCCCGCCGCCTTCTCCCCCGGCACTCAGTCCAGTAGTCCCTTGCCGGGCGGCGACGGGCGCCGGCGGACATGCCATTCCGTGCGCAGCCGGTCGAACATCGTGAAAAGCCGGCTGCCCGGCTGCTCCTTCAGCAATCCGTTGATGTCCGGGTTCACATCCGGGCGGATGTGCGCCGCAGGAATGCGCGGCCGCTGGCGCCTTTTTCAACCGCGCATTGCAACGGAGTTCGGGCGGCGAATCCCTTTTCCCCCGGGGCGAAAGGCAAGCAAGGGCGATGACGCCCGGGAAGACCTTGTGAACCGGGCAGGCGAGTGGCGATGGAAAATGCAGGCGCCACAGCAATGAAGTAAACCTGACATCACGCGCCACAGCGCGGCAGAACCGGGTGCAGGATTGGGCGCGCTTCCTGAGCCATTCTTCGTCTGAAATCCGGTATTCCCATTTGGCGTTTCCGGGCCGCAGCTCCGCCCGGGAGACGCCTGCCGGAGGGGAAGCGATGCAGAAATGGAAGCTGTTGGCTGCGGCGGTTGTCTGCGCGGCACTGGCGCCGGCGCAGTTCTACAGCATGTACGGGCCGCAGTCGAGCCTCGTCGATGCCGGGTTGGCGAACATGCGGTATCTGATGAACCAGCAGTCGCTGGTGATGACGCGAGCATACCTGGCGCAAGCGCAAAGGCGACTCGCGGCCGGCGGCCGGCAGGAGGCCCCATCCCGTCCCCCCGCCGTCCCCAAGGATTTCACCTTCCGCTGGCAGGGACGGCTGTTGAGCATGGACGAACTGGCCCGGGCGGTCTCCCCGGACCCGGCCCAACAGGGGCAGGTGGCGAGGGAATTCGAAACACTGGTCACGACGGTGGCGGAGGATCTCGGCAAAGACGGCACGCCATACGACATGGCCAAAGCGTTCGCCTTGTTCACGGCGACGATGTATTCCGTCCTGCACCCCGAGACGGATCTCAACGAGGCCGTGATCGGCAGGCTTCGCTTGCAATTCCGCACGGACCTTCTCGACGAGGCCTCCTTCCGCCAGTCCCCGCCGGCCACGCTGCAAAAGCAGTGGGAAACGCTGTTGGCGCTGAGCGGGTGGACGCTCATGTCGAATGCGCTGGCGAGCCAGCGCAAAGACGTCCAACTGGCCAGGTCGCTGCGCTCGGCGGCAGAGAGGGGCCTGCAAGTGGTCTTCCAGGTGCCCGCCAGCCGGCTCCGGATCGACCCCGGCGCGGACCCGCCCCTGCTGCAGACGGAAGGACCGGCTGCGGCGCCCGCTTCCGGGTGGGGCGGCGGCGCGCCGGCGCAGCAGGCCGTACCCGCGTCCGGGTGGGGCGCACCAGCGCCGCAGGCGTCTTCGCCCGCCTTGCAAGGCAACCTGATCCGTGTGGGGCACCATCACTTTCTGACCGGCATGCATCCGGCGGAGCTGAGGCTGGAGGCCGGGGAGCTGGTTTTCGATCCGCTCGGCCACAGTTGCAGCCAGCCGGCCTTGCGCGCCCCGTACGCCGATATAGAGGTTCGCGAGCCGGCGGTGAACGGTAACGAAGAATTGCTTCTGAACGTCCGGATTCGGGATCCGAAAAACCCGAAAAAGACGCTGAATTTCAATTTCGTTTCGCCGGATTCTTTCATTGATGAGACTTCCGGCGCGCCCGTGGTGCGGTCGCCCGCCGGGGCTATTGAACAGTTGCGGAGCATCGCAGCCGCCTTGCGGGCCCGAGGCGCCCGGTGAAGCCGGTTGGCGGTGCGCCAGCGGTTGTGTCTGTCCGGCGAAAGAAGTTCCTGACGGGCCGGCGAGGAACGGGTCCGCCCGTCCGCGGGCTGCTGCGGATGGGCAGGAGCAGCGGCGGCCGCAGGCTTCCCGCTCAGCCGCGAGCCAGGATCGCGCGCACCGCCTCCAACACTCCCGGCGCCGCCACCGCGGCCAGCCGCAGCGCTTCCTGCGGAACCGAGGCGCCGTAGCCCGTGAGCACCAGCGCTCCCCGCATGCCGGCAGCGGCGGCCAGTTCGAGATCCGCCGCCTTGTCGCCGATCATCCAGGAGGCCCGCAGGTCAATGCCCAGATCCCCGGCAGCCCGTACGGCCAGCCCGGGGAGCGGCTTGCGGCACGCGCACCCTTCTTCGGGCGCATGGGGGCAGATGTAGATCGCGTCCAGCTTCGCGCCCTCCTCCGCCAGCAGCTCCTCCAGGCGGCGGTGCACCGCCTCGACGTCCGCCGGCGTGAAATAGCCCCGCCCCACGCCGGACTGGTTGGTGAGCACCACGGCCAGGTATCCGGCCTGCCGCGCCAGCCGCACCGCCTCCGCCGCGCCCGGAATGAGCGCCACTTGCGAAGGATCAGAAAGGTAGTTTCTCTCTTCGATCAGCGTGCCGTCCCGGTCGAAGAAGAGGCAACGACTCACGGCTCGCGCTCCAGGGCGGCGACCGCACGCTCCAGCACGGCGAGGTTCTTTTTCCAGGAGAAGCGTTGCTTCGCGCTTCTCCGGATATCCTTTCCGGCGAGCGGCGCGGCGTAGTCCTCGGCCGTGCGGCAGCAGCGCACCCCCTCGGGAAGGCTGCCGCCGAAGGTTTGGCAGACCGCCGGCGATGCCAAAACCGGCTTGTCCATCGCCAGCGATTCCAATACCTTGTTCTGGATTCCTCTGGCGATGCTCAAGGGGACGACCGTGGCGTGCGCATAGCGGTAATAGGGCCGGACGTCGTCGACTGTCCCGGCTACTTCCACGCCCGGTATGGCGCCGAGCGCCAGAATCCGCGGCGTGGGGTTGCGTCCGACAATCCACAGTTCGAGAGCCGGCTCGCGCTGCCGGAGCTGCGGGAAGATATTGCGGGCGAATTCGGCGATGCCCTGCTCGTTGGGGAAATAGTCGAGGGTGCCGCAGAACAGGAGATACTGGCGTGCGGCGAGGCGCGGGTCTTCCGGCGCGCGCTCGGGCGCGAAGAAGTCGAAGTCGACGCCGTTTTCCATCACCTCGCAGCGGAGCGAAGCGTCCAGGCGAAGCAGGGTTTCGCGCTCGGCGGCGGTGGTGAGCAGCGTCAGGCGGGCGCGGCGCGCCTGCGCGGTCTCCAGCCGCACAAGACGTTTTGCTTCTGTTTCAAACAAAACAGAAGGCTTCCGGTATCTGGCGTAGGCGAGCCACTTCTCGGAATCGACGTCGGTCATGTCGAGTACGAAGGGCATCCCGGAAGGCACGAACGGCGCCATCACGGCGGTGTACGCCACGGCCCCGCCGATGGGGCGGCTTTCGAGCAGCGCCAGCAGCTCTTGCGAAAACCGGCGGCTCGAGTAAAAGGCGTCATTCAGGGAGTCGCCTGTCAGGAAGCGCAGCCCGGCCCGCGCCAGATGCAGGGAAAAAGGGAACAACGGGGCGCAATACACGCTCGCGCAGCGGTCGAGCAGTTTGCGGGCCTCCGCGAACTCTTCCTCGGTGCGGGCGAAGCAGCTCAGGTGAACGCGGCGCCGTTCGGCAAGCGCGGTCAACTCGTGGTAGGCGCGGATTTTTTCACCCTTGTTGGGCGGCCAGGGAACGCAGTGGGAGAGGTACAGCAGCTCCACGCCTGCGCCCTAGCTCTTCTTGGCGGCCGTGTCGCTGGTTTTTGCGGAGGATTCGGCGCTGCTCCCCGCGCCGCCGGAGCCGTCCGAAGCTGAGCTCTTGCCGTTCTTGCCGTTGCCGCCGGAATTGCCGGAGCGCCCGTAGTCGGTAATGTACCACCCGGTTCCCTTGAACTGGATGGCCGGGACGGAGATCAGGCGGCGCAAAGGGCCGCCGCATTTGTCATGCGTGGAGAGCGGCGCGTCGCTGAACTTCTGCATCACCTCGAAAATCTCGTTGCATTGGTCGCACTGGTATTCGTACAGTGGCATGGGTCCTTCTCTATGCCCCCTTGTCGAAGTGCTTGCCGGAAGAGAGCCCGGCCCCGGGACTGGCCAGCGCCTGTGCCTGCCCGGCTCGCAAGACCTCGAGCGCTTTCTTCAGAACACTGTCTTCCTTGCGTTCCGGCTGCTTCAGATCCTGCGGCGCCGGCATCCCGGGCTCCTCTTCGTCGAAACTCTGCGGTACGGCGTCTGCCACCAGATGCGCCGGGACGACCGACGTCTCGTTGATCGCCTTGCCCTCGGGCGAGTAAAACTTCGCCACAGCCAGCAGCACGGCCCCGCCGTCTCCGGTGGCGACCGGCTTTCGCACCGCTGCGTCGCCATAGCTTCTTTCACCGACGATCTCGGCGCGTTTCTGCGCCGCCAGAGCCGCGGCGGCCACTTCCGCCGCACCGGTCGTGCCCCGGTTGATCAGCACCGCGAGCGGACCGCGGAAGACCGTCTTGGCGGCGGTGGCCTCATACGACTGCGGCTTTACCGTCTGCCCTTTCACCGTAGCGATGGCGCCCTTGTCCAGGAACAGGTCCGCCAGGGCGGGCCCTTCTTCCGGCACGCTCAGCGCGGCGCCGCGCAAGTCGAGAACGAGCCGCTTGGCCCCCTTCGCCGCCAGTCCCCGGATGGCTTCCGCGATGGCCGCCGATTTTCCGGCCCGCAGATCGATGGTGGCGATGTAGCCGGTTTCGGCGTCGAGCATCTTCGCTTCCAGCGGTGGCGGCGTTACCACGGCGCGGGTCAGCTTCACCGACACCGGCTCGGGACGGGTCAGCCGCAACACCGTCAGCTCCACCGTCGTGCCCGGTTCGCCGTGCAGCAGCACGTCGGCGAACGCCAGCGGCATGTCGCGCGTCTGGATTCCGTTGATCGCTTCAATGATGTCGCCCGTCGTCAACCCGGCCTTGTCCGCCGGCGATCCCGGGATCGAGGCCACGACTCCGATCTCATAGCCGTACTTGCGGCTGAGGATCAGGCCCACGCCCGCGCGGGGGTTTTCGAGCGTCTTCACATACTGCTTGTACTGGTCCGCGTTCAGATAACAGGCGAAGGGGTCGATCGATACGAGCAGCCCGTTCACAGCGCCCAGGCTGACGCTCTTCATGTCCGGCTCTTCCACGTAATCGGATTTGATCTTCGCCAGCACTTCCGTAAACACGTTCAGATGCCTGTACGGGTCCGTGGATGGCGCCTGGCGGTTCTGCCCGAGCACGACGCCCACCAGCAACAAAGCCACCAGAATGCCCGAAAGCGTCACCAGCGTGTTCTGAAATCGGCTGCTCATTGTGTTTGTTCCTGCTAGCCCAGGTCGGCGGGAAGAATCCGACTCCTCCAAACCCTCCCCGCCACCTTCCTATTATAAACGAGCCCCTTGCAGAGAGGTCACACCGAATGGATTCTGCCGGACGGCCCCTGGTTGCTCCCGAATGAGCGCGCCGCCGGAATGAAGGGAATTTCATTGCTCCGGTCTTCAAATTGGGGGATCGGTTTTTGTTTACTTGTGTTATACTCGCACCCAATCCGGGCTGGATCGCTGGGGATCGCTGGGAGTCGCCGACGGGGCCATGTTGCCAGGCCGGAAATGCCGCTCTTGGGGCTGCGCTCGCGCAGGATCCCACCGAGATAGCTCCGCCCATGCGTCACCCGGCGTCAGAGCCCGGGTGTGATCGCAACAAAAAGGAGCATCCGGAATGCTGAGATTGCCAAGGCTACTTCGGACAGGCATTCTCGCGGTAGCCGCCCTTTTGACGGCCGCCCCCGCGCAGGCGCAAGTTTCCAACGGCCGCATCGAAGGCGTGGTTTCCGACCCGGCGGGCGCCGTGGTGCCCAACGCGAATGTCACCGTCCGCAACAACCGGACCGGGGTCACGGTTTCCGCCAGCACGAACGAGACCGGGTACTATCTGTTCCCGTCGCTGCCCGCCAGCAATTACTCCCTGAATGTTGAGGCGCCGGGCTTCCGCAAGGCGCAAGTGGAAAACATCGAGCTGAACGTCGCCGTCACCATCCGGCAGGACGTGCAGCTCGAGGTCGGGTCTCTGGCGGAAAGCGTCACGGTGGAAGCCAGCGCCATCCGCGTCAACACCTCCGACGCGCAAGTCGGGCGCAGCGTGACGCTGCGCGACATCGACACGCTGCCCCAATTGGCGCGCAACCCGATGGCCCTGGTTCCCTACACGCCGGGCGTTTCCATCGACCCCGGCGACAACTCCTTCTCGCGCGTCAACGGCACCCGGCAAGGCTCGAACAACACGCGCCTGGACGGCATCGACGCCAATGACGCCGTGGTGCCGCGTCTGGGCCTCTCGCTGACCGCGTTCAACGTGGATTCCATCGAAGAATTCCGCGTCATCACCAATGGCGGCAAGGCCGAATACGGCCGCAACGCCGGCGGGCAAGTGGAAATGATCACCCGCTCCGGCACCAACCAGTGGCACGGCAACGCGTTCGAGTTCCACCGCAACACCAAGCTCAACGCCAACAACTTCTTCAACAACGCCAGCGGCGTGGCCCGCCCCAAGTTCATTCAGAACACGTTCGGCGCTTCGCTCGGCGGCCCCATCATGAAGGAGAAGTGGTTCATCTTCGGCAACTGGCAGACGGTCCGCACCGCGCAGGAAGTGGTCCGCAACCGCACGGTGCTCACCAATGAAGCCAAGCAGGGGATCTTCCGCTGGGTGCCCCCCGGAGGCGGCCCGGCACAGTCGTTCAACATCGTCGCCAACGACCCCCGCTCCTTGGGCTTCGATCCTGCCACCAAGAAGCTCATCGACATGCTGCCCGCCCCGAACAACAGCGATGTGGGCGATGGATTGAATACCGCCGGCTTCCGCTTCAACAACCCCGCGGGATTCGACACCCACCAGTTCACCATCCGCGGCGATTACAACCTTTCTTCCACCCACCGCGTCTTCTACCGCCATAGCTGGTTCAAGAACCAGTTCATCGACCAGCTCAACGGCGCCGACGCCACCTTCCCGGGCCAGCCGCAGGGCACGCAGGGCGGCATCCGCTGGGGATACTCGATCGGCTCGGATTGGGCGATCACCTCGTCAATTGTCAACGAACTGCGCATCGGCTATCAATCGGCAAGCGTCGATTTCCGCCGCCCGGCGCGCGTCGCGGGACCGCAGGTCCTCCCCAACAGCTACACCAATCCGATCCTGCCCAACTTCCCCCAAGGGCGGAACTCGCCCGTCATCGATATCACCGAGAACCTCACCTGGATGCGCGGCAAGCACACCGTCAAGACAGGTTTCACCTTCAAGCGCACCTTGCAATGGGGCTACAACGCCGCCGGCATTTATCCCAACCTCAGCCTCTCCACGGCCAACAACAACGTGCCGCCGCTCACCATCGGCCCGTCGGGTTCGGTCATCAGCTCCGCCGACCGCCAGCGGTTCGAAAACCTCTACAACGACATCCTGGGCCGCGTGGGCAACATCACGACAACCTTTTACTCCGACCTCGAGAAGTTCCAGCCCGCCGGCGAGCCGCGCGTGCGCAACACCTATTTCCGCGATTGGGCCGGCTTCATTCAGGACGACTGGAAGCTCGCCCGCAACTTCACCCTCAATGTGGGCGTCCGCTACGAGATCTTCGGCGCGCCGACAGAACGCGACAGGCTGCAGGGCACGCTGAAGCAGATCGAGCAAATCGGCTACTTCACGCAGCTCGACAATACCGAGATCCAACGCGCCTCGGCCTGGTACAACACCGACAAGAACAACTTCGCTCCCCGCATCGGCTTCGCATGGGATCCCGGCCGGAACGGCAAATGGGCCGTGCGCGGCGGCTGGGGCATCTTCTACGACCGCATGATCGGCGCCACTGCCAGCCTGGTAGACGGCAACACGCCGGGCTTCGCCCAGACCGTGCCGACTTTCCCCAACTCCGCCGCCGGCTCCGACGTGCGCGTGCGCGACAACCCGGCGCTGCCCGCCGCGCCCCCGGCACCCCAGCTCGTCCTGCCCGCGAACCGGCAGACCTCGATCGTAGTCTTCGGCCCGAACCTCCGCACCGGCTACGTGCAGCATTACAACCTCAGCGTCCAGCGCGAAATCATGCGCAACACGATCCTCGACGTCGCCTATGTCCGCACCCGCGGCATCAAGCTGTTCAACTGGGTCGACGTCAATCAGCCGCGCATCTACGGCAACTTCCTCGAATCGTTCAACGAAATCGTCAACTTCCAGCGCACCGGCGCCGCCCCGTCGCCAACCAATACGCTCGTCCGCATCTTCGGCACGCCTCAGGCCGTCATCAGCGGCCTCGGCGCCACCACGGTCCAGCAGCAACTGGCCAACACGGCGGCCAACAACCTGGACCGCAATAACTACACCCGTTACGCGGCCGCAGGAATTCCTCAGTTCTATCTGCGGAATTTCCCGCAATACAACCTGGTCATTCTCGGCACCCAGGACGGCTCAAGCTGGTACGACTCCATGCAGCTCAGCTTCCGCCGCACCATGGGCGCGCTGAAATTCGAGCTGAATTACACCTTCTCGAAGTCGCTCGACAACGGCAGCGCCGACGGCAACGGCTTCACCGCGCCGATGGACAACTACAACCTGCGGCTCAACAAAGGCCGCGGCGCGGCCGACCGCCCGCACGTGTTCAACTGGTCCGGCACCTACACGCTGCCCATCGGCCGCGGCCGCAAGTGGATGTCGGACGTACACCCCGTCATCGACGCCCTGCTGGGCGGCTGGGATATCGGCGTGCTCGGCAATTGGCAATCCGGCAGCGTCTTTTCCATGTCCTCCGGGCGGCTGACTGGCCCTTCCACCGCCACCACCTTCATCAACTACAGCGGCGACCGCAACATCGGCTCCGTGCAGCGCCGCGACGGGGCTGTCTGGTTCTTCACGCCGGAGCAGATCGCCGCCCTCACCGCCGCTTCGGCTTTCCCCAACGCGGGCGAGATCGGCTCCTCGGGCCGCAACGCCTTCCGCGGACCCCGCTTCTTCAATTTCGACACCTCCATCGTCAAGCGCTTCAAGCTTCCCTGGGAACAGCACCGCGTCACCTTCCGTTGGGAGATGTACAACACGTTCAACAACCCCAACTTCGGCCTGCCCGGCGCCACCATCACCACGCCGCAGACAGTCGGCCGCATTTCGAGCACCGTCGGCAGCGCCCGCCTGATCCAGGCGGCGCTCCGTTACGACTTCTGATTTTTCCTGTGCAGACTGCAAACTTGGCGGACGGCCTTGGCTGTCCGCCTTTTTTCGGTGTGCCGAGCATGTTCGACAGCTTGAGGGTGAAAGTCCCTTTGACAACCTGATGGAGGTGAAGTCATAGCGAAGCGCAAGGGCGTTGCCGCGGGATGGGGCCGCATGGAGTGCAGGCGCCGGCCGGGGGACGGTGATCGTCTCTGCAGCATGCGGCCCGGGACGGCGCGGCGGAGAAGTGCGAGGTTCCGCCGCGTATCCATTCGGCGGTGGCGCGCGGAAGGCAGTGCCCGAGGGGAAGCAGGGGGCGGGCCATCGACGTTGCGGCGGCCGGCCCGGCTGCAGCGTTCCGCGCCGCGTGCTGGCGCCATTGAGCCGGGACGCCCGACTCCGTGGCGGCCCCCCGGGCGTCTTGGCGCAGACGAGACGCCTGGCGTGCTCCGCAGCCGCCCTCGCGGACCTGCGGCAGCGAGGAATAGCCTGTCGGATCCCGGCCGCCGGGCCGGCTGCCTCTCGTGCCGGGCAGGCCGGCGCCGAGAAGGGTCACTCTGGCGGCAGGACGGCCCCGATCTGAAAGACGCGTTTTCTGCCGTTGGTCCCCACCCTGCCGTCGTACTTGCGCGTGCCGTTCACGTAGAGATCGACGGGCCTTTGCACAGGGTAATCGAGATCCAGAATGTCGCCCTCTTTCAGCTCCAGCATCTGTTCCACGGTCAGCCTGGGCCCCGTCATGCGGGCGTCGAACTTGAAAAGGGCCGGCTGCAGGAGCCGCCACATCCGCTGCATTTCTTCTTCCGTCGATTCAGACTTGCGGACAGACCACTGCTGATCGAACTTCTGCCGCAGCATCTTCACGATGATCGAGGGAACGCCCAGGTTCATCATGCCGGCGACCTCGCCGATGCGGATCTCGATGCCGATGGCCACGACCGCCTCGTTGGGCGCGAGGATTTGCAGCAACTGCGGTTCGGACTCGAAAGACTCGATGGAGAAGTTGATGTGCGTGATCGGCGCCCAGGCTTCCTTCAGGTCGTGAAGGATGATGCGGAAAACGCCGGTCAGGATGGAGCGCTCGATTTCGGTGACCTCCCGGTTTTCCTTCAGCGGAGTCTTGCCGCTGCCTCCGAGCAGCATTTCGAGAATCGGGAAGACCATCTGCGGGTTCATCTCGAGGATCGAGTTGCCGTCGAATGGCCGCATGCTCAGGCTCACGATGCAGGTGGGCGCCGGCAGGCACTGGGAAAACTCCAGGAAGGAGAGTTGCTCCACGCTGATGAGATTCACCATCACATAGGCGCGGAGATACGCCGACAGACTGGAGGCCAGCGCGCGGGCGAAGTTGTCGTGCAACAGGTGAATGGCGCGCAATTGATCCTTGGCGATGCGGTCCGGCCGGCGGAAATCGTAAACTTGCGCGCGCTTGGCGGGATCGTCTTTGGAGCGAACGCCTTTGACGGTGCGAAATACATTGTCGATCTCTTCCTGGCTGAGCAGACGATCCGATGCCATACCGCTCTATCCATCGGCCGAAAGCGCGCCACCTTCAATGGGGCAAAGGCCGTAACCCCCCGCTGCCGAAGGATTATGCCCGTGTTCCCGGCCTGTCCGCAGGCCGCTGGTAGACTGAAATCGTGAGGCGGTTTTTTGTCCAGAATTTCGGCTGTCGCGCCTCTCAGGCCGACGGCGCCGCCATGGAAGGGATGCTCCGGCAAAGGGGGTTCGCGCCCGCCGTGGACGCCGCGGACGCCGACCTGGTCATCATCAACACCTGCACCGTCACCTCCGCGGCTGATGAAGACGCCCGCAAGGCGATTCACCGCCTCCACCGCGAGAATCCCTCCGCACGGATCGTCGTCACCGGTTGCTATGCGCAGCGCTCGCCCGAAGACCTGGCGCGCGTGCCGGGCGTGGCGCTGGTGCTCGGCAACACCCACAAGGATCAGGTCGGCCTTTTGGCCGAGGCGCTCGAGGGACGGGAGGAGTACCATGGCGAAATCCAGGTGGGCGACATCGGGCGGCAGGCGGCGTTCCTGTCGGCGCCGGTGGAGGACGCCTCCGGGGACCGGACGCGGCCGAATCTGAAGATCCAGGACGGCTGCAACAATCCTTGCGCGTTTTGTATTATCCCGTCCGTGCGAGGCCCCAGCCGAAGCATGCCGGAAGAGGAAGTGCTGCGGCAGGTGCGCGCGCTGGCGGAGCGCTACGCCGAGGTTGTGCTGACCGGGATCAACCTGGGGCGATGGGGCAGGGAACGGGGCTTCGGCGAACCGCGCCGCCTGCACGATCTCCTGCGGCGGACCCTGGAGGAGACCGGCGTCCGGCGGCTGCGGATCAGTTCCGTGGAGCCGATGGACTGGACGGACGAACTGTTTGAGCTGATGGCCCGATCGCCGCGGATCGCGGCGCATATCCATATGCCGCTGCAATCGGGTTCGGACGCTGTGCTGAAGAGAATGAAGCGCCGCTACCGGACGCGCCATTACGAGGATCGGATCCTGCGCGCGGCGAGGATGATGCCGGAGGCGGCCTTCGGCGCCGACGTCATGACCGGCTTTCCTGGTGAATCGGACGCGGAATTTCAGGAAACGCTGGAGTTCATTGCGCGTATGCCTTTCACCTACCTGCATGTTTTCACCTACTCCGAGCGGCCCGGGACGCCCGCCGCCGGGATGCCGGGCCGGGTGGCGTGGGAGGTGCGCAAGGACCGGACGCGCCAATTGCGCCGGCTGGCGGCGGAGAAGAACCTGGCCTTCCGCCGGCGCTTCGTGGGCCGGACCCTGGATGCGGTGACGCTGGACAACGGCAAAGCCCTTACCGGCAATTACCTCGTGGTGGAGCTGGCGCGGCCGCGCCCTGCCAACCAGATCGCGCCCGTGTGCATCGGCGGGCTGTCCCCGTCGGGGCTGGCCGAAGCGGGCGCGCTGACGGTGCTGGCCGTTTGAAGCCCGGGCGCAAAGGCAGTATGCAGCCCGGGGCGGCTGCCGCCGATGGTGAAGCAGGATGAACTTTGCGCTGTCGCGCTTTGTCCGGCGAGCGGCTGTCCTGCTTGCGGCCGCCTCTGTGGCCGCCGTGCTGGCATGGCCCGTGCGCAAGTTCTTCCTGCGCGGCCAGACGGACTTCGTGCAGCTTTACACGGGGGCGAAGCTGGCGGGTACGGGCAAGCTCTACGATGCGGAGGCCAACTATGAGTGGCACCAGCGTCTGTTCGGCGTGCGCTTT
>Ga0272446_1004761_pt1 | contig 15698 bp, 18 predicted proteins | sample YNPCB0061_FD_194587 | JGI IMG/M metagenome (GOLD analysis project Ga0272446, IMG submission 194587) | Hot spring microbial mat communities from Yellowstone National Park, WY, United States - YNP-CB-006-1 | ecosystem: Environmental > Aquatic > Thermal springs > Hot (42-90C) > Sediment | place... | reverse complement strand
TCTCTAATCCGAGACATTATAATCCCTCCCAATCATATTCGGCAACGTATTCTTCGCGAGTCATCAAGCCCATTTTAACAAAACGATCACAGGCTGCTTTGGCATCCGGAGGAAGATTCTCGTAAGTCCTTTTCAATTTAGAGGAAGCTGTTCCTACAGAAGAACCTTCAACAGTAGCAATTTTCCGCCGTGGATTATCAAACTTATCTGGGAATTGCTCCCGAAGTCTTTGCTTAACTGCATCCAAGAACGGCCTACCTTTGAGCTCTGGATTATTGTGTGCAAGCACACGACCGATAGCATCGGCATAATAGGTGAGCTCTACATCAGTTCCGTACCACCGATTTTCTGACAACCAAGTCTGGTACACAACATCGTTTGCAGGATCATATGCAGGAGCAGCAGGCTTCTCTTCTTCAAGGGCTTTCTTGCTAGACTCACGAAGCTCCAAGATAGCATCATCAATCTCTAGAACAGCATCGGCATCGCCTTCTTCCAGAGCTTGCTTTTTCTTAGCCTTCAGGTCTTCAAGAGCTTTCTTGTACATGCGCTCTTTATCGCGCTTGCTATATTCTCTGAACTCTTGAAGCGTAGCACGCATTTCTTGAAGTTCTTTCTCCAATTGCGCACTGCGCTGACGTTCCTGCTCAAGACGTTTGTTGACAATAGGAAGAATCTCTTTTCCTCTTTCAACAAACTCAGCAGCAGATCGCCACTTGCTAGGATCACCTTTCCACTCTTCCCGTGGCGTCCACCCCATAGAAAGGGCTTCTTGAATAATTGCGGGGTCCTCGTGATCCTCCTCGGCAGGAGTATTATTCACAGATTCATTCTCTTCAAATTCTACTTGATCGATCATTTCTATTTTCCTTATTCGATAACTGCGACGACATCAGTGTCGTTCATAATTCTATACTTGTTTCCATCGAGCCCTTCTTGAAGAATCCCTGCATATTTCGCAAAGATAACTTTATCTCCTACTTTGCACCACGGTTTTGGTTCTTCAAGATAACATCCATCTCCTAAAGCAATTACTACTCCTTGTGTTTGTGCCATTTCCTCCCTAACTGCTTGGTTTTCTGTACACAGAATAATTCCACTTTTGGTCATTTTTTCAATTTCAAAAGGCCGAATTAAAATTCGATGGCCTACTGGGTGAATCCCAGATTTATTCTCCATGTAATCCTCCTACTAATCCTTCGTAATCTAACTCAATTAAACGTTTGATTGCATCCAATCTTCCTAGAGCTTCTGCATTGAGCATTGCAGTTGCTTCTATCGTGCTTGCTGTGTAAGCTCCGCTTCCCCAATTCTCAAGGGTTTCTTGGTGAAGTTTGACCAAGAGCTCCCACAGGGCTTTGGTTACTGGATGCTGTTTCCATTCCTGCCACTCTTGATTCGTAATTTGCACTCGCAATTGCTAACTCCTTAATCGTATCGATCATGTGCATGATTCGCTCATTGTGCTGCTTAGCAGCTCCGATCTCAGCTTCGATAAGAGCAATCTGATGCCCAGTTTCAACTCCTTTTGCCTCAGCCAAAAGTTTGATGGCTTGTGCCTGAAGTTGAAGAATCTTGGCCTGATTGAGTTCTGCATCTTGCTGCAACTTAAGAAGTGTTTCTTGCATCTTAAGTTGAAGTTCTTTCTGTTTTGTTTCTTGCTTGAGCTGCTCCACCACAACCTTCGGATTAGGCATCGGCGGAACAGCATTCGGTCCTTTAGGATCAGGATAGATAACTTCAATCCCGGGAACTTGCAAGGCTTTCAAGTACATCTTGTTAACTTCATACAAGTTGTACCCCGGAGAAAGTCTAGAAGCCTCCAAGACTGCCTGCGCCTGCATAATCTTTTGTGCGTTAGAAACAATATTAGGATCGGCAGCAGGTCTGATAATAGTAGGAGGATCAATATAATCCTGGGGAGAAATCAGCATTCCTTGCCCGGTGGAAAGATTCTGGAATGCAGTATCTGCATTTAAATAGAGCCTGTTCAGGATGTAAAGTTTCCTGAACTCTTCCTTCATTGCCCTGTAGGTACGCTTGAAGATTCCAGAGAAAACCTTCATCCCCTGTTCTACAACGTGACGGGTCGTTTCTGCTGGGGTGTTTTGCCCCGGAGAAACTCCCACCATAACATCGGTGGCTCCAACAATACGCTCGCCATAATTGACAAGCAAAGAGAGGAGCTGAAATAAAACAGGAGAAGGTTCCCCAACAGGAAGAGGGAAGATGCTCTTACGAAGATCATCTCCGGTGCTATCTACTCTCTTCCATTCAAAAGGCTTAAAAGTATTCTCCCCAGCCCGGAACTTAACTCCTCTTCCTAAAAATCCTCCTCTTGTATTTGCAAGCGTCCCAGCATCGATAAGCTGGTTAATTAGTGTGTTGATTGATTCGTTGATCGGACCAAGCAAAACACCTAGTCCAAGATCATAGAATCCGCCGTCAGGAGAAGGGATAAAGGAATACTTTGTGAAGTAGTGCATCGGAGTGATGTGGACAATCCTTCCCTTCTTCCTGACAATATCTTCCTTGAAGAATCTGGGAACAATCCTGAGGAGCTCTGCCGTATCCTCCCTTACTGTAACCACATAAGGCTCTTTATACCCATCTCCATCCAAATCGATATAAGTGCTTTGCTCAATGATCCTATACGGACGGAAAGGGTCTTCCAAAGACGGATTAACACCTTGTGCTTCGTCTTTGGCAATACCTTGGTTATCTACTCTTGTAGATGGTCCCGGCTTCCTAGAAAGATCAGTTTCAAGAAAAAGTCCTCGGCCAATTCTCTCCAAGATTTCATTTCCACTCATCTCAATAATGTGAGAAATTCGTGGAGAAGTTTCCAAAGACTTTGTCCAATAGGAGACAACCAAATCTTTAGGAAGAACCATCTCAGATACGTTGTGGCCTTTTGTAACATCGAAATAGCTCTTCTTGAAAACGCATCCTAGGATAGCCTGTACAAGAAGGGACTTATCTGTTTGGTCTTCCCAGTTCTCGTCTTCTTCCAAAAGTTGAAAAGACATGTGAGCAGAAATTCTTTCTGCCCGAGCAGTCTTCGATCCGTCAGGATCCTCTCCAAAAACCCTCGCTTTAACAATATCCGTTCCAGACACAAGAGCAGGATATGCTCTGGAATGATACTGAAGTGCAGCAATAGTTAGCAGAGGAAACTTGACATTAGATGCGTTTGGCCACGGAAAAGTTTTCTCTTCCATCACTTGCAGGGCGAGCTTGGTGGCTTCTGCCATCCTCTCGTCCCACTCTCTTCTGGAATCCAAGTCCCTGTAAAAACCGGCAAGGACTTCAGAAGCAATGCGAGACCTTTCTTGCTCGTCAAGCAACTCTGCCACGTTAGCTGAATTTACAATCTCCTCGATAGAGAGGTGGGAACCCTCTTCTTTATATTCAATATCCGCAGATTGCGCTTCTGCCAGAAGGGAACTCATTCACCATTTCCTCATATTCTTGTTCTTCCAGTTCTTCTTTTGTGGGAGCTTCTTCAAACAAGTCCAACATCAATCCAATCCACGAAAGGGCATCTACTTGGTCATTGTGTCTGTCTCTTGGAAATCTTAGCATTTCTTGCTCAAGAGCAGGATACCAATCAGCAGATTTGTCAAATCTTACCCCTCCTGCCCTCATTCTAGCCTGCAAAGATCGTGCCCTTGCTTGTTTATCTTTTGTTTGAGGAAGATAGTGGACATTAATGTACACGCCTCTTTTGATCATTTCTGCTCTCAAGAAAGGACCAAGAGAGCGCTCGATCATTCCCTTTTCCATTCCGAAGAGCTCTGGTTCATATCTCTGTTGAACAGAGAACATTTCATTGATGATCCCGAAAGCATCCCACCGATCTCTTCGGACATCCACTACGTGGTGAATTCCTCTATCATCTACTCCAACAACAACAATTACAGTATAGTCTGCTCTGTCTTTTTGGCTAATTGCCAAATCCATTGCAGCATAATATCTGAGAGGTCTTTCCTTGTCTTCTTCTGTCTGAGCAATAAAATCCACCCGTCTGAAATAGGTTCTCGACAAATCCAAGGGATAGTTTAAGTACTCTTGAGAATACACATCAGGCATCCCTTGGTCAACGTATTCTTTTCTGATTTGTAGAAGTCGCTCCTTTGAGAATTTCTCCTTCCACAAAATTTCAGTGAAATCTTCGTTGTGTGCCCGATACCTCGCCGATTTCCACAAGGATTTCGGATTGGTGTTGATCTCCTTCAGACCAATTGTTTTACAATACTCTCCTTTGGGCATTAACCTTTCTAGGAGGGAATCTAGATGCAGAATAGTTCCTATGATTCTAATCTTTCCTTTGTCACTTTTTGCAGGAAGAAGAGTTCCATAAAACCACTTCCTGAACTTCTCTCTGCGATCTTGGTTATAAACGATTTCTTCATTTTCCAAGTCATCACAGACGATCAAGTCTGGACGTCTTCCTTCCCACTTGAGACCTCGCTTGAATTGATCTACCCCTTTAGCAACAATCTTGAAGCGGTAGCCATCATTCATTTCGACAACGATGTCTGTCTCTGTGAATTTTATAAATCTCTTTACTCCAAAAACTTCAATCAAACTGTCGTTGTCTGTCAACTCACTCTTGATGTCATTCAAGAACAGAGAAGCTTGTGCTTCAGTATCCGAGACAATCACCACAAACTTGGCTTCCCTGAAGAGGACACAAGCGAGAGTATATGAGTGAGTAATTGCGGTTGACTTGGCGTGTCCTCGGGGAGCTGCAAGTGCCACAAAGGTATCGTTGCTTGTGAAGAGTTCCCACCACTCTCTGTGGCATTGGGGAATCTCTACTGCATTGTCAAATCTCTTCCACAGAAGAGTTCTGACAAACCCTTCGATAACCTTTGCATCAAGCATCCTCTGTTTCTTTGTTCGCTTCTTTGGTGATGTCTCTTGCTTTTACGAATTTCTTGAACTCTTCTGCCAAAGATTGAAGTTTGTCTTTGACTTCACTAGACTTGATGTGCTCTGTCCTTGAAGTCGGGGCTCCTCGCAACAACTGTCTCTTCTCTACAGCTAGAGCAGCTACTTTGACTGCATCTCTTGTGGACACGGGGACCTTGACAATTGTTCCTCTCTTGGTATCATAGACCAACTCTCCGTTGGTGAGTCGATCTTCAATCGTGTCTAGGGTCTTATCGACAATCTTGGTAAACTTGGCATCGAGCTCTTCGTCTTTCTCTTGGCGGACTCTGGAGAGCATCTCCGCCCACCAATCTTCTGTTTTCCATCTCTTGATGGTGCCATAAGTTACCCTACTGATCTCTGAAGCTCTTTTGAGGCTCCCTGTAGCAGCATAAGCAGTTACTGCTGCTATTCTCATCTCTTCTGGCCACCACTGACCGGGAGCGTGTTTTTGGAGCTTCCTCCTTTCCCTCTTTGTCGGTTTGGTAGGAAAATACTTAGGTTCCAAGACCTCAGGGACAAGAGACCAATCGATGGGGAGCTCTCCTTCGCTTGGTTGAGGAAGATCGGTGTCTACTTGTGAAAGATCAGAAAGTCCTTTTGGAGTTCCCATATGTATAATTTTCTATTTGCTATTATATATATTATACCACATTTTTAAGATTTTGTCAAGGGGTTTGAGAAAAAATTTTAAGAAAATTTTTTGTATGTGTAAATTTTTTATATGTTCGCTTACTCGCTAGAGTAAGACGATGTGAGTGCTTACTTCGCATTTATGCGAAGTTACTCCTGGGGTTTAGCAGACGGTGATGAGTTATAGCTTTTCTTTTTTCTTTTGAAGATTATCTAAGTCAGATATCCTAATATCTGACTTAGGTAATCTTTTTTCTTTTTTCTTTTCTAGATTATATATTTATATCTAAGATATATATTTATATATCTAGGTTATATATTTATATATATCTAGTTATATATATATATCTAGGATATATTATATATCTAGTATTATATATATATATCTAGATTATATTATATATATCTAGATATAATATATATAGGGAAGATATTTTTTTTTCTTTGAACCTAGCTCTATTCGAGCTAGGTTAGTGAGACACCGTCTTACTCAACAAGAGTAAGCGAGACGTCGTCCACCGACTTACTCGATAGAGTAAGCGTAAAACCACGACGTCGAGCCAAAATACCCCTAGGAAGCTCTAGAAAGCCCTACAACGAATTTTTTTAGTTCCAAGCTAGGGAGGTATATACCCAAGGGAGATCGTCGCTTATACGCAATCCTAGAGCTTCCTAGAGGTATTTCTAGATAGGGGGTATCCCTACCGTTCTTGGATTTTAAAAATTGATAGCGGTAGGTGAAGGTGCTAGATTCATTTTTTCATCTCTTCCATTTTCCCCCCTCCCCTCCCCAAGAAAAGATTTCTAGGCCCTTGGATGAGAATGATTCTCATTCGCCCTAGCATTCTTGTCTTCGAGGCTTTCTGGGCTTGGGCGCAAAGAATGTTTAGGGTCCAAACATGATAATCCAATGATAATCTAATGATAATCCAATGATAATCCAATGATAATGAGAATCGTTTTCATTCTCATTCATTCACTTGTGCGCATCGAGACATTATTGATCACCACGATAAACTGAACTTATCCCACCATAAAAAAGTTTCATCAGAGAGCCTCGGCACTTAAAATTTTTTATGGCCCCCATAGAAAACTTCTATCTCTTCCCGCTTGACAAGGCCCCTCTGCCCCTCTATAGTGAGGGCGTGATCAGGCGGATATTCCGCTTGGCACCAGTTACAAACGCTGTAACTGCCAGCTTGTTCTTTAACTTGACAGGAGATTGCACCATGAAACCCAACGCAAACGTGGATTGGCACGCGCGCGGCGCGAACTACATTAAAGAAACCCTGACCGCCGAAAGCCGGGCAGACAAAACCCGCCTTGGCGAACTTTTCAACGTCGTGCACCAGTCTGGAATGGCCAAAGAATCCATCGCAGACTTTCTCAAGGGATGCAAGGATGCCCTTCTGGAATCCGGCATGACAGAAGAAAGCGCCAAGGTGAGGCTCGCCGAAATCCGGCGATTCTTCCGGGTGGCCACCGTGGCCCTTGAAGACTTGGAAAAGGCATTCAAGGATGGCCAAGGATACCATAGCATTATGTCCTTGTGTTCAGACTTGGCCGAAATCCACGATCTAAAAGGCAAAGGCGGTAGGAAAAAGAAAGAAGCGGAAAAAGCGCCGGAAAGGGTGGTGATCAAGGAAGAATACAGCCTCGATGAAGTAGAGGCCGTCATTCAAACCTTGACGGCTGATCAAGTCTACTTCGCCGCCTTGTGTCTTGCCGCGCGTGCGAGAGAGTTTGCCGAAACTTCGGCGTTTGGTGAACGTTTGGTACACCTTGTTGACGAGTTCACGCTTCCTGAAGAAGCGGGAGAAGTAGAAGGTGACGACGAAGCCGTCAAGGCAGAGATTCGTAACCTTCTTGCCCAAAGGGCGGCATGATGCAAGGTTAGGGAAGTCTAGCAAAAATGCTGGGCTTCCCTTTTTTTTACCTTTTCTTGACAAGCGCCCCGGCGTGGCGTACAATAGCACCATGCTTGGAGAAGGCAAAGACAAGTTACAAGGAATTGTAACTGAAAGGAGAATGAAGCATGAAACAATTCTTTTTCGATTTTTTGCTTGTTGTCGCAGTCATGCTTGCCTTTTGGGCGGGCGTTTATCTTTTGTTCTTGTTTGAATGAAAGGATTAACTATGAGATTCTTTCTTGAATTCTTGGCAGGATTCTTAATCGGAATCCTATTGTGGATGATTTTAATGTTTTTCGTCCCTTCAAGTGAGGGGGCGGAAAAAAACACAATTCCCGAAAAAGAATTTAGGGAATTGTGTAAACCCCACCGCGTGCTTGTGTGTACATGATAGGAAACTGAAATGAAAACTCTTGTGAAAGTTAAAGGGAAACGGGAGACCCGATTTTTAGAAAAGTCTCCCAAAACAGGCCATGCCGTGGATATTGTTCACGGAAAACACCGGATTAAGAAGTTACAAGCTAGTAACTTTTCGTGGGTTAACGAAGTGCCAATTAAAATTTCGGCCATCTATGAATGGCCATATTGCAAAGGAGAGAAAAAATGAAATTTCTTTGTGACGACTGCGAAGAAAACTTCGGAAGTTTCTGTGCATGGGGGGAAGAAAAGTTTCCCTATGCAAGAAATTGTATTCATTTCTCAAGGGACAAGGGAAATTTTGGATTTTGGAGCTCCTTGAGGAAATTTAAGGAAGAAAGGGCAGAAGAAAACGCCACAATGCAGTTTATTAAAGAGGAGTTTTAAAATGGACATTAGGGAAATGAATGTCTATGACAGAACATCTGTTTTTTTCTTCTTTAAAAGAAAAAGTTATACTCCGAAAGTATGCTTCTATGATTGGCGAAACTATGTTGGTGGAAATTCCCAAGAAATCACTCTTGGGCTTTGCCATCAAGGAAACAAATTAGAGCCTTTCCAAGAACAATTATTGGATACTCCAGAAGCGGCAAGAATGGTAAAAAGAGTTACTTGGGATAACGAAGCAAAAAAACTTTCAGTAACACTTGATACCAAGTTTTCCCAAATCGAAATTCTTCTATTCGCCACACTTTGGCGATTGCCTTTTGAATACGAAGAAGAACCTGTATTTCTTCCGCACATATCGATTATCGACAATGCGGTGTTGAATAGGTTAAAAGGAAACCTTGAACGGTCGTGCCACGACATTTGCCCAGAGTTTTGGGAAACTTTGCCAATTGGGGCGACATTCAAAGATGTTGTAGAAGAACTTGATAGACAGAGTCCCCTTGTGCCATTCAATGAGTCTCGTTACTCGTGGTGGTCTATTCACAAAGCAATAGAGAGTGTAAAAAAAAGGGAGCACGTAACAGAATTTGATAATTTTGAAGATGCAATGCGTTATTGTAAGGAATTGGAGAATCTAAAATGAGATTTGTAACTTCTTTAGGATTATTCGGTGTTGCCGCAAGTTTTCCTGAGATTACCCGCAAGAATGTTATCATTAGGCACCACGATTTTGATTTTAAATCGGGTGATATTTTGATTCTTGAAGGCGGCACCGATGTTAACCCGAAGGCATACAAAGAACCTAAAGGGAAATTTACAAGTTCTCCAGACTTGCCTAGGGATTCTTTGGAATTTGATTTGGTGCGTCAAGCGGTAGATATGAAAATCCCAATTCTTGGGGTTTGTAGAGGCGCACAATTGCTTTGTGTGGCCGCTGGTGGTAAACTGATCCAACACGTAACAAATCACACAACAAGCCACTATATCAAAACAATTCACGGAAAAGATGTTCCTATTTCTTCTACGCATCATCAAATGATGTTTCCGTGGAATGTAGAAAAGAAAAAGATTATTGCGTGGACAGAAGGATTGAGTGACACTTATTTGGATGGGTGGAACAGAGAAGTTTATTTTCCTTGTGAAGCTAGACAAGAGAAAGGAGAGATTATAGAGCCAGAAATTGTATTCTTTGAGGAACTGCGGGCCTTGGCAATTCAAGGCCACCCGGAATTCCTTCCCCACGGTCACCCTGGGGTGGAATATTGTTCTAAACTCATCAAGGAGTATTTGCTATGATTCTCTCTAATGTTACTGTTGGATGCGACCCCGAAGTTTTCCTCAAAGACAAGGAAGGCAAATATCGTTCCTCAATTGGGGTTATCCCGGGAACGAAAACAATGCCGTTTAGGTTTGACGGCAAATTCGCGATCCAGCAGGATAATGTAGCAGCAGAGTTTAATATTCCACCAGCAAAAACAAAAGAAGAATTTGTGGAATTTGTCCAATATACTCTGGATTTTCTTTCTTCTTTTATCAAAGAAAAAGAGTGGAAACTTGATTTGTCAGCTTCGGCTGAGTTTCCGCCAGAAGAACTTGAACATCCTCTTGCTAAAATCTTTGGGTGCGACCCAGATTATAACGCTTGGACAGGACAAATTAATCCTCGTCCAAGAACAACAAATAAATCCTTGAGAAGCGCAGGCGGGCATATTCACATTGGGTTTAAGCCCATAAAGAAGTCTATAGAACTGAATTATGCTTTGGCTAGGGCAATGGATGTTTTTGCAGGAATTCCAGCGCTGCTAATTGACAAAGACACAAAGCGCAGGAAACTTTATGGTAAGGCAGGAGCAATGCGCCATAAGGATTATGGGATTGAATATCGCAGTCTCAGTAACTTTTGGCTGGCATCCAAAGAATTGATGGAAATGGTCTATGACCAAACGATGCAGGCGGTGAATTTCATCAATTCTGGTCTTTCTGTTGATGAAGATGCAGAATTGATCCAAGAAACAATTAACAAAAACAAAGTAAAAAACATTCCTTATTTTGCTGAGAAATACTCTCTTATCATTCCGAAGTAAGGAGAAAAAAAATGTTTGAAGAAAGCATTGAAGATTACAGAAGGAAGTATGCACAATCTACGTTTTGGTCAAAACAAGGAGAAGAAAAGGTTCCTGTTTTCATAGAATCTTTCCATATGAATCTGGACGGGGAAATATATGCAATTATTTATACTAGTCCAAGAAATTCTTTGGAAGTTCCTCTTGAAGAGTTAACTGTATTGCACGAAACACCAGAAGGATTTGTTAACTATAAAGATGGTATTTTGTATATTGTCAGAAATGCAGAAAGACAGTGGAAAAGAGGATTTAGTAAAGCAAGTCACTTTGTGGTCAACCCACAAAAACAACTTGTCGAGCATTTGCATTATAGTTTGAATGTTTTTGTGCGGCCTTTAATTGATAATTTGAAGAGTTTCTATTTTGATTGGAAAATATCAGAGGTATTAGCAGCATTTAATAAGAAATTTTATTCTGCTGCTGAAGCAATCAATTTTATTGTTGAACACAAACGATTTTCGGCGGCAGTTGACAGTAATTATGCGTTTGTTCCTTCCCCAAATGAAGGGGTTAAACTTTTGTTGTTGAGGAAACAAAATGTGATTGGGGAGCTAGATAAAGAAAACGATTCTTTTAAACTTTGCCACAAAAACTTCTTGCAGGAAGCAGAAGATTTTTTTGACAAGGAGAATCTTTATGTTAGAATTTCCGTTTAATCTTGTCTTTGGAAAAAGAACACCTTGTGTTCCTGTTGACTTTCTAGAAGTTCCTTATGAAAATAATTCTCCTCTTCCAGAATGTTTTATTGGAATAGAAGTGGAAGTGGAAAATATCTATAATCCAATCAGGAACAAGGAAGCGCTTCACATTTGGGACATTACAGAAGACGGTTCTTTAAGAAATAATGGAAGAGAGTTTGTTACTTTGCCAATTCAAGCAAAATATGCAAAGTATTCTCTCAATACTTTGATGAAAGCACTTGAAGAAAATAACGAGCCTCAATTTACGTCAAGAACTGGAATTCATGTTCATGTCAACGTTCAAGACATGAACATAAATCAGCTTGTGTCTTTTATTTTGTTGTATTACGTAACAGAGAGACTACTTTATAGATTTGTAGGAAGGGAAAGAAAGAATAATATTTTTTGTGTTCCTCTTCAAAATACGAACTATTTCTTGCACATTTATAATGCTGTAAAAATAAACAACAGGGAACAAACAGACGTTGAGATGAACGATCTACACGCTTTTAAAAATATTGTTGAAGATTGGAAAAAATATCTTGGGCTAAATCTTCTTCCCATTCTTAGATATGGAACAGTTGAATTCCGACATTTATATGGGACAAGAGATGTTGATTTAATTGTGAATTGGATCAATATAATTTTGTCATTGAAAAAGGCTGCAATGGAAGTTACTAATTTTGAGGGTCTAGTTACAACACTTGTAAACCTGAATGTTAAAAGCGAATACCACAATTTTCTTGGAAGGATTTTTGGTAATTTTTTGCCATTGCTTGCCACAAAAGGATTTGAAAAAGAATTTTCCTGCTCAATTTCCAACGTAAAAGATTGTGTGACTCCCCCAAACTCTATTGTAGATTTCATTAAGTATTATGATGAACACCACAATCTTGTGGAGTCTTTTGTTGAATTCCACAAGAAAGCAATAAAGAGGAGGAAAAAAGAGGAAGGAGCAAATGAAATTTAACTTCTAAACAGAAAGGAGAAAATATGTGCGGAATTGTTTCAGTTACTAGTTTTAGAAAAGGGGGGCTTTTCTCCTACCACATGGAGATTTTCAAGCAGCTATTAATTGTGGACAGTGTCAGGGGAGAAGATGGCACGGGCGCATTTACTGTTAATAGAAACAAAAAAGTGTCTGTTGCCAAAGTTCATGGAAACCCCTTTAACTTTCTGAATAATCCAGAAGGAGTTTCCTTCATGCACAATTCCTTGGAGCGTGGAATATCTATTGTTGGCCACAATAGAGCCGCTACTCGTGGACAAGTTAACAGTGAAAACGCCCATCCATTTTGGTATAAGGATATTGTGCTTGTTCACAACGGAACCTTAAACAATCACCAAAATTTCCCGCAGTGGAAAGAACACAATCTAACAGTGGATAGCAGCCTTGTTCCAATTTTACTTTGGGATCATACTTATGAAGAAGTGTTTGAAAGGATTAGCGGAGCGTTTGCCTTTGTCTTTTATGACAAAAGAAGCGAGAGGCTAAATTTCATTCGTAACAAAGAACGCCCTCTATATATGGGATATAACGAGGACGAAGACGTTCTTGTCCTATCCTCTGAAAGAGGAGCAATGGAATGGATTTGCAATAGGAATAGAATTAAACTTGAGATTGAGGAAGTATATCCCGGAGTGATGTTTTCTGTTGATGTTTTCGAGGATGGCCTTAATTGGGACGTCAAGGAATTTAAGTTCAAAGAACTTGTCTTGCCTGTTCCACAAATTAAAACTGAGACCCCAGCTTTAAAAGAAACTCCTAAAGAAAAAGACAAGCCAAGACTTCCAAACTCTCCACTTCGGGAAGGGAATACAGTTTATTTTGAATTGATTGACACAAAAAGGATTGGTAAAGGAAAAGTTCTTGTTGTAGGAAGTTTTCCGTGGTCTAATGAATATCAAGTGTCTTCTGTTGTTGACTCCAAGGAAGAAGATTCTATCATCTTGGCGAGGTTTCTTCGAGGAACAGTATCAAAAATCAGGGAAAACAAAGCTAAAAATTCCCAAATCAAGTTTGTTGTTTCTGTTGAAAATATTGTTGCAGTTACTAATTATCTTACAAAAAATGGTCACTATCTTTCTGAAAAAGATGTGCAAGAAATTAAAAATAACGGATGTGAGATTTGTAAAGCTGAAGTGAAAGGAGAAGACATCACAAGGTCAATTTGGAATAAAGCGCACAAAGTTATCTTTTGCCCCCAGTGTTCCATTGCTCAACAAATGGACACAACACATCCCTTGTTTCCTAGAGTTCTTTTGAAAGGAAACTAAAATGAAACGTCCTATACTATATCCGTACAAAATGAAGTCAAGCTCAGCAAAGAAACTTTCTGAGGCGCTGGGTGTAAAACGAGTTCGTTTGTTCGGAAAGTTCAGGAACAATTTCAACAGACCTGTTGTCAATTGGGGAAACAGCAAGCGTGCGTGGTGGATGGATAGATGGCCAAATCAAGTAATCCTGAACACTCCGGAAAGTGTTGCCATCTCCCGCAATAAGCGGCTAACTTTCGAGAAGTTCGCCGAAAATCAAGTTCCTTGTCCTGAGTGGACAACAAGCAAAGAAGAGGCTTTCGAGTGGGACACTGTTGTTTGTAGAACCATCTTGACAGGGAAAGGGGGACGTGGTATTATTATCTGGAATAAAGATTCTGGAGAAGAATTGCCAGATGCTCCGTTATACACAAAATACTTCAAGAAAAAGCGTGAATTTAGAGTTCACGTTTTCAATGGCGAAGTGATAGATTTTGCAGAAAAGAAGAAAAGAAGGGAGGCACAAAATGTAAACTACAAGATTCGCAATCACGGGGATTGGGTTTTCTGTCGGGAAGGCGTAGAATTGCCAGAGTGTTGTGCCCAAGCTGCAATCCAAGCAGTAAAAGCTGTTGGGCTAACATTTGGCGCTTGTGACGTAGGGTATAATGAAATGAAAAATCTTCCCTGCGTCTTTGAAGTTAACTCTGCCCCCGGCATAGAAGGAACTACTGTTCTCAAATACAAAGAAGCAATCGAGAAATTCCTACAACAACAAGAAGAAGGAGAATAAAATGAGCGGACGTTGCGCAGCTTGCAATGCTATTCTTACAGATAGAGAAATGACAAGAAGGAGTATCTTTACGGATGAGTTTATAGATTTGTGTTCCACTTGTTTAAAAGACACGGGGATTATCACTTATGACAATCTCTTAAACATTGGCCCTTATGATGAACTAGAAAAAGAAGATGGATGTATAAGTTATGACGAAGCAGACAGCGACGACTTCAACATCGACCCGTGGGACAACGACAAAGATTAATTGGCCAGACATTAAATTCCCACCAATTAATCTTTGGAGTTTTCCTCCGTCTTGGTATTCCAAACTAAAGGGATGGTTTAAGAATGTCTGAGTTCGTTAGGCACGAGCCTTGCCCTAATTGTGGATCAAGAGACAATTTGGCAAGGTATTCTGACGGTCACGCTTGGTGCTTCGGGTGTAAATACTTGGAGCTTCCAAGCGGGATTTCGTATATTAGAAGTTCCTTATATAACAACAATAACAAGGAGAAGGAACATAAGGATGTTAATCTTCCTGCTGATTTTAGTTATAGCATTCCTCCTAGTGGCCTTTCGTGGTTGAGTAAGTATAATCTTACTATTAGGGAGATACGGGAAAATAGGGTAGGATGGTCAGACGAAGGAATAAAACTTACCAAGAAAAACTTGGTAATTGCTCCCCTTCTTGTCTTCCCTGTGTTTGACTTGTACGGAAATCTCTTGTTCTGGCAAGGGAGGAACTTTGGAAACTCTGGACCTAAGTACATAACAAAAGGGTACAAGGAAGACACATACCACATCATTGAGAATGTGCAAGGAGATAGGACAAGGATTGTTCTTGTGGAAGACGTAGTGAGTGCCATCAAGGTTTCAAGGGTGTGTAATGCCATGCCTATCTTTGGCTCTACAATATCCCTAAAACGCATCAGAACGCTCTCTGAGCGGTTTTCTCGCCTGACCCTGTGGTTGGATATGGACAAGCAAATAGAAGCCCGTAAAACGGCTCTAAAGGCTTCTGTGCTGTTCGACAAGGTAGATGTGGTAGCTTCTCCTCTAGACCCAAAGGAGTATAGTACCGATGAAATTGAGAAGTACCTCTCCCTGCAAAGCACGGTTTCAAGCCAAAATACCTCTGAGAGGCTCTAGGAAGCGTTCTGAGCGATTTTTTTCTTGGGTGGCTAGGGAGATATACCCCCCGGGGAGATCGTCGATTGTAGCGCTTTCTGGAGCCTCCTAGAGGCATGTTTGATGACTACCCTTTCTCAACACTGGGGATCTGGATAGAGATAGGGGCGCGGCCGAGCGCGTGGGTGGTGAGCCGCTTTGCGGCGATTGTGGTGGGGTAAGACGGTGATGATGTGTATCTCTTGACATAAAGACAGAGATGTGATATACTAGAGATATATAATACTAGATATCTAGATATATATAATACTAGATATTATTATATAATCTAGTAATATATAATAATTTATTATATTTAACTATGAATAATATACTAGAGTTATATATTATAAAACTATTATTAAATAATAATTATTATAATAAATATAATTTATATATCAACAGA
>Ga0272446_1004760_pt1 | contig 15698 bp, 13 predicted proteins | sample YNPCB0061_FD_194587 | JGI IMG/M metagenome (GOLD analysis project Ga0272446, IMG submission 194587) | Hot spring microbial mat communities from Yellowstone National Park, WY, United States - YNP-CB-006-1 | ecosystem: Environmental > Aquatic > Thermal springs > Hot (42-90C) > Sediment | place... | reverse complement strand
AGTGGGCTTCGAGGTTTTGCATTTATCGAACTTCCTCGATAACCGGATTCTTAAGAATTCCAATTCCTTCTATTTCCACTTCCACCTCGTCACCGGCCTTTATGGGACTTACGCCGCTCGGGGTTCCGGTGGCAATGATATCCCCCGCTTCCAGGGTAAAATTCTTGGAAATAAAGGATATTAAAGTTTTAACAGAAAAAATCATGTCAGCGGTAGTTGCCGCCTGGGTAGTTTTACCGTTTATTCGGCAACTTATGGCAAGGTGCTGAGGGTCCGGCAACAGGCTTGGGGGCACAATGACCGGACCGATAGGACCGAAGGTATCAAAGGACTTGCCTCTGAACCAGCCGGAGGCATCCAGTTTCTGGATATTCCGCTGGCTTACATCGTTAAAACAGGTATATCCCAGCACATAGTCGAGGGCTTCTTCCTCGGTTACATACTTGCATCGTTTTCCGATAATAATCGCCAGTTCAGCCTCAGGATCGATTCTCGGTTCATCAAAATGATAATCCTTAATGCATGCAGGCAGTACGATGGGGTCATTGGGGCCCACCAATACATTAGGGGTCTTGGCAAAAAGAACCGGCTCGGTGGGGACTTCCAGCTTCTTTAGGTCAAAGACTTTGCTTTCCTGTACATGGGCGTGGTAATTAAGCCCCACAGCGATAATTTTTGAAGGGGCCAGTGAGATGGTTCTGTCGGAACCTTTAAGGGGCAGGGTAACCATGGTTTCCTCCTAGGATTTACTGATTGGTTCTGTGGGCACCACGGGGACAGAGCTAAGGATGGTCGGTTTATTGCGCTTTGGTTTTATGCTGATTTTTCCATCCCGGCCCTCTGCCACAAAGACAGTCCCCGGGGGATAATCCTGTTCCAGGATTAATACGGCGAGGACGTCCTCTAATTCCTTTTGTATGGCCCGGCGCATGGGCCGGGCGCCATATTTGGGATCCCAGCCCTTTTCAATTAAAATATCCTGGGCGCTCTGTTTTACCTGAATGGTATAGCCCTGATCATGAAGCCGCCCGTTCAGTTCCTGAATCTCCAATGAGAGGATGGCCTGCACCTGTTCACGGCTTAAGGCATGGAAGACCACAATATCATCAACCCGGTTGATGAATTCCGGATTAAAGAGGCGCTTCAGTTCTGTTAGGGCGGCGGAACGGATTTCTTCCAGGTTCATGATTCCCGAATCCGGATTAAAGCCGAGCCGGGCATCCCGGGAAATTTCACGGGCCCCCGCATTACTGGTCATGATGATAACCGTATTCCGGAAACTTACCGTGTGGCCCAAATTGTCCTTCAGTTCCCCTTCTTCCAAAACCTGCAACAGAAGATTAAAGACATCGTGGTGGGCCTTTTCGATTTCATCAAAGAGGATGACCCGATAGGGGTTTCTGCGTATTTTTTCAGTCAGGACGCCCCCTTCCTCATAGCCCACATAGCCCGGAGGGGCCCCTACCAAACGGGATGCATTGTGTTTTTCCATATAATCGGACATGTCGATCCGGACTAGGGCTTCTTCGGTCCCAAAAAGGTATTCAGCAAGCCGTTTCGCCAGCAAAGTTTTTCCAACCCCGGTGGGGCCCAGGAAGATAAAGGATCCCTGGGGTCGTTTCAGGGAGGATACCCCGGCCCTGCTCCGCCGGATGGCTGCAGCAATCCGCTGTACCGCATCATCCTGGCCTATGACTGACCGATGCAGCTCTTCCTCGATCCGCAGGAGTTTGCGGGATGCACTTTCTTCGAGGCGGGCTAAGGGAATTCCTGTGGCTTCCGCCACCACCTGCCGGATGTCGGCCTCGGTTACCTCCGGCCGCTCTTCCCGGGAAAGCCGTTCCCAGGCTTGTTTTACCGATTCCAGCTGGTACCGGAGGGACCGGACCTGGTCCCGAAGTTCCGCCGCCTTTTCGTAATCCTGGGCCGCTACCAGGCGGACCTTTTCCTCCGTAAGCCGCTTAATCTCGTTTTCAATTTCACTTAACTCGGCGGGCTTAATGTCGGTTTCAAGCTTTCGCTTGGCCCCAGCCTCATCCAGAAGGTCTATGGCCTTATCGGGCATGAAACGGCCCGTGATATAACGCTGGGCCAGGGTGGCCGCCGCGAGAATGGCCCCTTCGTTATAGATCACCCGGTGGTGTTCTTCGTAGCGTTTTTTAATGCCCTTAAGGATCTGGATGGTTTCTTCCAGGCTTGGTTCCTCTACACTTACCATCTGGAATCGCCGTTCCAAAGCGGCATCCTTCTCAAAGTGCTTGCGATATTCAGAGAGGGTTGTAGCGCCGATGCACTGGACTTCCCCCCGGGAAAGGGCTGGCTTAAGCATATTAGAGGCATCGATGGTACCCTCCGCACCGCCGGCGCCAATAACTGTATGTATTTCATCAATAAAGAGGATGATGTTCCCTGCCTGGCTGATTTCTTTCATGATTTTTTTCAGCCGTTCCTCAAACTCGCCCCGGTATTTTGTACCAGCCACAACAGAGGCCAGGTCCAGGGCGATGAGCCGCTTATCTGCCAGAATTTCGGGGACATTTTCCGACGCAATTAGCTGAGCCAGGGCTTCTACGACGGCGGTCTTGCCAACCCCAGGCTCACCTACCAATATGGGATTATTCTTTGTCCTTCGGGCAAGGATCCTGACTACCCGGCGGACTTCTTTTTCACGGCCAATAACCGGGTCCAGTGAACCAAGCCGGGCCATAGCGGTCAGGTCCCGGGAAAATTCATCAATAATGGGGGTTCTGGTATTCTTTTGTCCCCCCGGAGCCCCACTTCCAAAGGGATTTGGACCGGGAATATGGGAGCTTTCTCGGGGATCTTCCGCAGGGCCATCGTCCCGGATTTGGCCTAATACCAATTGAATCGTAGAGCGAAGCATCTCGGGGCTGATATGTTTTTCAGCCAGGTACCGTGCAGCGGGGGAATCCTCTTCCCGTATGGATGCTAAAAGCAGGTGTTCGGTGCCCACATATTCATGACCGAAGGTACGGGCCTCCTCTGCGGCGGCTTCCAGCAGGGTCCTCGCCCGGCGGGATGGTGGAACATCACCAAAAATAAAGGTCCCCGTTTTCTGGGGAATTTCCCGTTCTAAGGCATGGCGAAAATCCTGGATATCTATGGCCAGATCTTCCAGGGCCCGGCAGGCCGTACCGGATCCATCCTTAACAATAGCAACCAGTATATGTTCAGGCAAAAGCTGGTCGCTGTGAAAGCGGCGAGCTTCGTCCTGTGCGATCACCGTGAGTATTCGTTGTGCCCGTTGGGTAAGTCCTTTAAACAAGCTATATCCCCCTATCTATATGGTACTGCGAAAGCACGCTCCGGACAAGTTTTGCCCGAAGGCTTTTTATATAATTATCGGTTATTTGTTGTTTTGGCACCCCTTCCAGGTTTTGCCGAACCAGGGTTTCGCCCGCGAACCACAACCGGTCGATATCCTTGATGAATCCCGCTTTTTCCTGTACGGGGAGGCATGAATAAACCAGGCCCTTACGGAGATCCGAAAGCAACTGTCGGCACTCATCTTTTTCCAGGAGATAGGCATTCGAAAGAATGCCGAAGGCGCGGCTCGAGCTATCGCGAATTTCATCGTAACGATTTTGCACTAACTTTTCCCTGGTAGCCCGTTCCCCTCTGATAAGCCCTTCCAGAGCATTGCCTATCCGTTCGAGTCCTTCCTGTTCAGGCATTCCTGGCGGAACAGCATAGTGGAGCTGGACCAAAGGATAGGGATTTTGTTCGGCCGACTCTGCATTATAGACCGACAGTTCAAACCCCTGAGATAAAAGCCCCTTCATAACCCGTTCAAACATGGCACTGTCCATGATGCCCGGCAGAAAGAGCAAAGCATTACATTCCAGACCGCTGCCCGTATGGATCGGCTCGGGATTCAGAAAACCATAGGTCTCTGAACAAGCCCATGATAGGCTTGTATCAAGGGCTGCATCCATGGTGAGGAGCTCAGAAAAAGATTCGAGGGCCCTGGTCCCCGGGCCTATCTGTGAAAGCAACACATGAGAATTCATATTGATGAGCACAAGCAGTCCTTTGGGGCCTAAAAAAACAGCCTGCCCAGCCTGTAAGGTGGTGAGGGATGAAATATCAAAGACTTCACGGGCAGAGGGAAGACATTCCCCCTCGGATTCGCTTGTTATAAGGAACTGGTTTTCACCGGAAAGAGACGCAAGGGCCGGGAGCACTTTGTTCTGCGTTGCAATCAAATCATCCTTGGTCGACCGATGAGGAAAAACTTCCCCCGCAAGGGACCGATAGAGTCCAAGCCTGCAATACACCACACAATCGAGTTGTTGATTATCGCCAAACCAGAACCAGGAATCGAGGCAGGTATTATTCACGGCCCGGTTCTCCCTGTTCAAGAAGTCGAATCTGATCCCGGTATGCTGCGGCCTGTTCATAGTCTTCCATGGCAACAGCGGTCTGTAAGAGCTGATGCAACCGTTCCAGTTCCTGTTTTTTAGCGATAGCTTTGGAGAGTTTTACCGAGAAACGGCCCCGATAGGGCCTAATAGGCCGCTGTTTTACGACCGAACCTGTAAGCAGTTCTCCATAGCTATTCCAGCACACTTCACAACCCGCCAGTGGAGTCTTTTTAATATCCTGCAATGAAAGGCCGCAGTGTGGGCATTGGTCAGGATATTTCTTCTTTTGTTTCAGTAATTGACTCTGGCCCGGAAGTGTCGTTGGCCCCGAAGATGGGATTTTATCCAGAGGAAGATTCTTTAAGAGTTCAGCCAGGGCCTTCCCCACATCTCCATCGAGGTGCTGAAGTCCATGCTCATAGGCACATTGGGAACAGAGATGCAGTTCCCGTTTTTCCCCCGCCCCAACCTGATGAATAAATACAATTGCTTCCCGTTTTCCGCACATGTCACACAGCATGAGTATATTCCCTAATATTTTTGCAGTATTTCTACCGGTGAAAGCTTTCCCGCCCGGCGGGCACTGCCGAGGGCAGCTAGCACCGAAGCGAGTACCGTTAATCCAAACAACATGGCAACCATGGACCAGTTAACGACAATGGGTATCCGCTCCAGGTAATAGGACGGATTCAGAATAACCACGGGACCCCCATTAAAGAGACCGGCCAGGAGAGAAAGGACAAATTCCAATCCATGGATAATCTCATTTATAGTATACCCAATTCCAAGGCCAAAGGCGATACCAACAAGGGCTCCTACTACACCAGTTATTCCTGCACCTAGGGCAAAGAGGGCAGCCACATCCCCCGGCTTGGCGCCATAGGACTTTAATATGGCAATTTCCCTCCTGCGCTCAATTACCAGCATGGAGGTGGCCGAAGCCACATTTACCGCGGCTACCAGAACGATGATAGCCATGATCAGAATGAGCATCTGGCGGGTAGATTCAAATGATTGGAATTGGGTCGCCTGCAATTCCTTCCAGCTGTAGACCCCCACATCATCGCCGAGCTGTTCCTGTATTTGTGCAGCCCTGGCCTCAAGCCCCTTGTAGGGATCATCTGTTTTTATCACCAGAAAAGATCTGGATGTATCGGAAGCCAAAATGGATCGGCCCAATTCATAGGGAATAAAACACCAAAGAGCATCCAATTCCCTATATCCAGAGGATACAATGCCGCTTACGGTAAGGGGGGTAATCCGGGGAATCATGGTCCCCGTTTCGGTGGTACGGACCGTCATCAGCCGTATCGTATCACCGGGCTTCGCACCAATAGCCTCCGCCACCTTGGTACCGATCAGACAGCTTCTGGAAGACCCCAGGCTTAATTCCCCTGAACGAACTGAAAGATACTGTTTTGTACCGGGGTACTGCAAAAAGTCCTGTGAAACAGAGCGCAGGGTTGCCCCGGTCTTTCCTTTGGGCCCCACAAGGATCCCCATGCCGTCCCGTTCAGGGCTTATCATGCGAATACCCGGTATATCCTGCAGATGGGGAATAAGGACAGAAACCTCATCGGCCCCAGGTATGTAGGAATACACCTGAAGGTGCCCTGTCCCCAACTCCAGATACCGGTTGGTAATCCCCTGAATCATGCCATCGGAAACAATGAGGGTAACCATAATGGGCACCATACTGATGGCAATGCCCAGTGCGGCGCCCCTCAGATACCGATCACCCTCGGGAGAACGGCCTAATAAATACCTCAGGGCTATAAAAAACCGGACCCTTTGTTTCATGGGTGCGCTCCCGCCTGGCCATGCTGTTCCAGGATACCCCCATTCAGTCTGAATTGCATATGTGCCCGCTGGGCGATGCTTTCGTCATGGGTAACCACCAGCAGGGTTTTGCGGTACTTCTCCGCATTCATAAACAGAAGGTCCGCCACAGTCTGACTGTGAGAAGGATCCAAATTACCGGTTGGTTCATCGGCTAAAATAAGATCCGGATCATTCACCAGGGATCGGGCCACGGCAACCCGCTGCCGTTCTCCCCCGGAAAGCTGGTTCGGATAATGGTGGAGCCGATGGTCCATCCCCACATCTGCAAGCAGTATGCGGGCCTTTTCCATGGCCTCCTTTTTAGAACAGCCAGCCATATATGCCGGAAGAAGTACATTCTCCAGGGCCGTAAAATCCTTTAACAAATAATGAAACTGAAAAATAAACCCCACATGGCGGCCCCGATATTCATTCAGCTGAGCCTCGCTGAGCCGTTCAAGGTTAAAGGTCCCTACCCTAACCGACCCCGCATCGGCCCTGTCGAGGCCCCCAATGATATTAAGGAGCGTACTTTTTCCACTGCCGCTTTCACCGGTAATGGCCACACTGACGCCCTCAGGGACCGAAAACGAGACAGACCGGAGAATGGCCAGGGTTTCTGATCCCGAAAGATAGGATTTACACAGGTCACGAATTTCGAGAGCAGCAGGAGAAGCCCCTAGCACCTCATTATTGATCATATTGCAGCACCTCCGCAGGGTAGAGCTTACTTAAGGGGAATGCAGCCCAAACCGCTGCAAGGGTAGCAGATAGAATTCCAAACATATAAATTAGTACAACCTCATGGGGGACAAGCCTACAGGGAATATCCTTAATATAAAAAACCTGGGGCGAAAAAAAAGCAAAGGATCCATCATGTTGTACGGGGGACTTAAGTACAAAGGCCGCAACGGTGTTAGCCATACCCAGGATACTGTTTACCACCCCTTCGAGCATCGAAAAAAACAGGGCTATATTTTCTGAAAACCATAGGGCCGGAATCAGCCCCAGGCTTGCCCCGGCAAAACCAAGCATCAAACCATCGGTTATAAAAATAGTCTGGATTGCAGGAACCGAAGCCCCCAGGGCTCGCAAGAGGCCAATTTCTTCCCGCCGTTCTAATACGGTTTTTCGCTGAGCCTGGTAAATATTAAGGGAAACCACCACAAAAATCAGGGCCACCAGGAGAAACATGATCAACTTTTCTGTTCTCAGGGCGCCAAAAAAGGAACGGTTATAGTCCCGCCAGGATGTAATCTTTCCTGCCAGTTCAGGATACCGCTTTGCTAAATCCTGCATAAGAGCCTGATCCTGCCATCGATCGGTGAGCTTAATTCCGAGCTGAACCTTTCCGGTTCCTTCCTGCAAAACCAAGGCCCGATCTAGATTGATGAATGCCCATGTAGAATCAAACTCATAAAAATTTGAGCGAAAGATGCCGGTCACGATAAACCTGTCCAATTCGGGCCTGGGCTCTGAAAAAAGGTCCCCCGCTATGGAAGCCAAAGAAATGCTGTCCCCAATACGAAGCCCTAAACTTCGGGCCAGCTCTGCGCCAAGCATGATGGATGCCGGTTCACGGACATCAAAGGTACCAAGCTCTACATGCAAGGCCTGTAACATTGCGGGGTCCAGCTCAGCCGCATTGGCCGGCAGCCCCCGAACCAAGGCAACCTGCTGGTTTTTTCTGCTGCCCCGAACGAGGGCCTGAAATTCAGTAAAGGGCAGGGAGGAGCGGATAGACCCCTCTTCTAATACAGGGAGAGAGTCCTTCGAAGGTAGTTCAATGCGGATATGAAAGGATGAAATCTCCAGGATACTTTCTATAAATCCCATCTGGAATCCATTCATAATTCCAATAACCAGTATGAGTGCAAACACACCGATACCAATCCCCCCTATGGCGAATCGGCTCGAGACTGAAGCAGAGGACTGCCGCCGTTTCTTAGAACGAGAAAGATAACGGAATGCAACAAAACCTATCCAACGATGCTTGTCCATAGGCCGTTCCTTTGTAATCATGGCTTTATAGCAGGACGGCGGGGCCGTTCCTCTGACTGTTTTACCCCATCCACATAGATGGTCCTTAGAATAAGCTTACCCGTATCATACAGTTCTTCCGTTTCCTTATTCCCTTCGATAACAATCTGGCGAACCAGGTCGGATCCGGAATAATATTTTTCACCCCTTCGGTTTCCCTGGCTGTCATAGCTGTATTCAATTCTTGTTGTTTTGTCCTGTTCCGTAATAAGAACCGTACTCAGCCTATCCTTCTCCCAGGTATTGGTCTTTTCGTAGACGATGCTTCCATCGGCCTTTTTATGCTGTTCCCGAATAACCCGTCCCTTGGCATCCAAACTGTAGACAATGCTCACATCCTTAAGGCTCCCAGCGACCGGTGCTGTACCGGAACTGCCGGGGCCCGGCCGACTTAAACTGGTAAGGGATTCCACATTTCTGGAGAACCATTCGGTACTATGTTGGGTTCCCGTATCATCGGCGAGATGCCGCTCTATGGTACGAAGAAAACCCGTTCGGTCATAGCGATACAGATCGGTATACAATAGCTTTCCCGCCTCGTTCGGGTCACCCATACTGGTCCGGGATTCGGTAATTCTATCCTTAACAAAGGTAAATTCCCTTTTAAACCAGGTTGATGAATCGATGGTCCAATATTCATTAAGGAGCCGTTGTTTTGTATCATACTGTTCTATCCAGGAGTAGCCCTGGTCAGCCAATTGGGAAGCCGCGAGTAGTCGATTCAGGCTATCATAGAGTTTATAGCGGCTCATAATCACCTTTTTTTCATGGTATAGCCGTTCGCCCTTAATGAGGCTGACATCCTTTACGAGGGGCTTGAGAACCGCTGGGACATCTGTAACATCAAGGTCCAACACTTCCAGGGCATAGTCCTCCCGCTGGGCTAAAACTGAAGACAGGGACTCCATGGCAAGCCCGCCCGGATTAGAACGATACCACTCGGCAGCGGGGAGAGAAAACAGTACATATACCAATAAAACAGGTACCAGTTTTTTTTTCATACCCACATCAGGCTAAGCCAATAAATTCTTTTACAAAATGGTCGGGATTAAAGGGGTGCATATCCCCATAGGTTTCACCATTGCAGATATACAGCACCGGCAGTTTCATCGATCCGGCCAGGGAAAAAACAACCCCACCCTTTGCACTGGAATCATACTTGGTCAGGATCACCCCATCCAATTTTACGGCGCTATGGAACACCTCGGCCTGGGCTAGGGCATTCCGGCCTGTGGTAGCATCCAAAACAAGCAGTTTGTAATAGGGAGCATCGCTTGCCTTGCTAGCCACAATACGATCGATTTTTTTTAATTCTTCAACCAGGGCTGTTTTAGTATGCATTCGGCCCGCCGTATCACCAATGACAACAGGCGTACCTGAAGCCTGGGCGGCTTCTATGGCGTCAAAGATGACCGCCGCCGGGTCCCCTCCCTGCTTATGGGCAACCACACGGACCCCAAGCCGTTCCCCATGGATCTTAAGCTGATCAATAGCTGCGGCTCGGAATGTATCAGCCGCCGCGAGTATAGGCTTAACCTGATACAGATTCTGGTACCGATAGGCTAATTTTGCGCCCGTAGTTGTCTTCCCCACCCCATTCACGCCAAGAAGCAGTACTATAGTTAAATCTTCAGGCTTTTTATATAAGCCATGGGCTTCAGGCATGGAAATGAGCTTTTCCATCAATATCTGGGCAAGGAGGGATTTAACCTGCTCGCTTTCACTGACCCCTGTCTTTTTGCAGCGAACCCGTAAAGTTTCTACGGTTTCAAAGGCCTCTGAAGCACCAAAATCTCCCTCTACGAGCAGGTCCGCCAATTCATCAAAGAGTTCATCCGAAAGTTTCGTTCCTATTCCCAATAACTGTTTTAATTTTTCTGCAAAGGTTTTCTGTACCACCGCTACCATCCTTAGGGGATTCTAAAAACTGAAGTTTTTAGAATCCCCTTATTTTGTTTTAGGTTCAACAACCGGACTGGAACCTCTGTTAGCAATATACACATAGGAACCCAGGCGGTACAGTGATTCACCTAAAAACACACCGGTAAGAACCCAGGCCGCCTGGGATGAATAATAAAGTTTTGTAGCGGGGTCCATTAAATTCTGGCTGCCCCCATAATTAATGGCATTGATATAGGTATTTGCTATTCCGTTTAACAAAAATGCCATTGGTAAAGCGATCCAGAACCGGCCAAAGGCACCATAAAATTGCTTTCGGGCCTTTTCCACAGGCTTTTCACCTGGGGACTGTAGATATTGATCAGGAAGCACCAGGGTCCCATCTTGTGTTGTTAGAACAAGTGGTATCGATTGTAATTGATTATTTCCCGCTCCTTTTACAACCTGTAATGTATAGCGGCCCTGGGGGATTTCAAGGGTAAGAGGGGCCTCTCCCCGGTATAAACCATCAATATATAATGTAAGGGGATCGGAAAGGGGACTCGTGATTTCAAAGGAATGTAAAGCCAGGGGACTTAAGGATATCCTTGCGGTGCTTACTGTATTCGGCATACGGTCTAAAGAGAAGCTTGCGGGGTAATACCCGCTCTTAGTGACATATACGGAGAGGGAGCCAGGGGGCCCCTCGAGCACTGGCGTAGTTCCTCGGCCGACCACGGTTTCATCTACCACAATCTCCGCTGATTCTGGCTGGGCGGTTATTTTTATTGCTCCGGTAGGACTGCCGGAAAGTCCCTGATAGAGGGCAGAAGCAAGGTTAGGGAGCATGCTGGCTAGTTCCTCCGGTGCAAAGGCTACCGTATCAAAATAGAGGACCGTGTCATCTACAGACCGATAGATCCCATAGGAAAGGACCCAGCGGCCATAGAGTTCCCGCAAAGAACTCGTTATAAGCAGATCAATGCCACGGTCCTGGCAGAATTTTCTTCGGTCTCCGCTTTTCGGCTCCGGGGCAAAGGTTCCATTGGCCGTATCCTTATGTAAAACAAGCCGGGCCTTTTCTGCTATGGTTGGTTGCTCTTTCGATACAAGATCGAGTTTTTTCTCCAAGTCATGTATCGTTACGGTTATTTTAGCTAATTCCGATTCATATTTTTGTTTTGAATAGCCCTTAAAGAGGAGCATATCCCGATTGTTCCGTGCATCAGATAGGGCCTTTGCCGCAGTATTTTTTCGTTCCTGCCACAGGGAGTCTTTATAGCGATCTATTTCTACGGAACTCCGGTTTCGTTCCCCTATTTCAGTAAGGATCTGAACCAGGGCTGAACGTATCCGGGCCCCTGCAATCCGCTGTTCCGATGGCATCTGGGACACATCCACATCACAAACATAGACCACCGCCTCTCCTTTCTCCCCGGCCACTGCTTGTTTGGGCCCTTCAGCTGTGCCAAGACAAAAAAGGGGCTGGAGCGAAAAAAGAAGCGTAGTTAAAAAAATTACTCGAAACGCAACTTGTTTAGGTCTGCTGTTGTGAATTATGCCAGGCAAAACGGAGATACTCCTCGATAAATACATCTATATCGCCATCCATGACCGCCTGTATGTTTCCCACTTCAATTTTTGTACGAGAATCCTTAACCAGCGTATATGGTTGAAACACATAGGACCGAATCTGGTTACCCCAGGAAATATCCTTTTTTTCCTGGGCAAAGCGTTCATTTTCTTTTTCCTTTTCAGCCCGATAGTATTCATAAAGCCTGGCTTTCAGCATGCTCATGGCCGTAGCCTTGTTCTTTATCTGGCTTCGTTCATTCTGGCAGGCTACCACAATGCCGGTAGGCAGGTGGGTAAGACGAACCGCACTGTCGGTCTTATTAACATGCTGTCCCCCCGCACCGCCGGAACGGTAGGTATCTACCCGAAGGTCTTCAGGACGGATATCTACCTCTATCGAATCATCGAGTACGGGGAACACATACACGGAAGCAAAGGATGTGTGCCGCCGGGCATTGGCATCAAAGGGTGAAATGCGAACCAGTCGATGAACCCCAGTCTCGCCTTTTAAGTATCCGTATGCATAATCCCCTGAAATCTGTACCGTTGCGGACTTAATTCCGCCCTCGGCCTCCAGCATATCCACTTCTTCTATAGAAAAGCCACGGCGCTCTGCCCATCGGAGGTACATCCGATACAACATCTGGGCCCAGTCGCAGGCTTCGGTTCCGCCCGCGCCGGCATGTACCGTGAGGAAGCAGCTGCTCTGATCAACCTCACCGGACATAAGCTCTAAAAGGTTTTGCTTTTCATACCGTTTTTGCAAATCCTTAAGGGATGCCTCAATTTCAGGTGCATGGGACTCATCATTTTCGGCACTGGCAAGCTGGTGTAGGACTTCCAGGTCATCTATTTCTGCTACCAGGTCCTTCCAGGGCTCGTAGCGGGTCTTGATGGCCTTAATTTCATTCATCACCTTTTCTGCCTTGGAAGAGTCATTCCAGAAGTCAGGTTTTTGGGTTTTCTGTTCCAGGGCTTTTATTTTTTCATCGAAGCCAGCGGCTTCAAAGACGCCTCCAGGTATCATAAATTTGAGCCTTAAGTTCCTGGATCGGTCCGCCTAATTCGGAAAGTAACATCTAAAGCATCTCCTTATGTTGAAGGCCGGGCAATCAGCCTGCGCCATTTTTTATCCCTCAGGGAAGATATTACCAAGGTACCTTCTACCGGGTACTGAAATATCCGTATCCGATCATAGGCATCGGTCAGCCGGTCTATATCGTGTTTAAGCCGTTCAAGGCTGGATGGATGAACCAGGCCCGACTCCCACAGGCCCCGTTGAACCTTTTCAAAGCCATATTGGGCAAGCAAATCTGCCAATTCTCTGGCCCGTTCTTCCGAACCGGGATCCAATGCCACCGATACAAACATAGGGATAGCTTACGGAAAAGGGACCCTTCTGTCAAACCCATAATTGAGGCAGTCCCGTAACTTAGAAAGATACGGGACAGCCCCAATTATCTATGAAACAGAAAAGAAATAGCCGAAAATGAAACAATGGAGTATACTGATTATATGAAATTCCGTGTAAAGTTTTTGGCTCTTTTCCTTTTTTCTCTTCTTGGAATGGCCTGGGTTGTTCCGGAAGAAACGGCTCCACAGGGGCCCTTTGTACGCCAGATTTCTGCAACCCTTCAGGATAACAAGGTACTGCTCCAATGGGTTGATGCGCCGGATGGAACCGGTCCGGTATATATTTACCGCAAAGTAGTAAAGCCAGGTTCAGCGGCTCCGCAAGAATTGGAACCGGTACAAGTTCCCCGGGGTGTTCAGTCCTACATTGACCCCATAGAAACCGACGGTCTTCGTTCCTATTTGGTGCTCGCCAGCCGCAACGATGGGAAGCCCTTTAACGTTACTATTCCCGACACCAATTATATCGAGCTTGAAGCACGCAGGACAGTTCTGCCTCTTTCCCAATCGGATTCCAAATATCAGAATATTTCATCCATAAAGACCGAAGTCAATAAGGACAGTATTTTGCTTTCATTTACCCTGAATGGTTCTGAGACAACCTCGAATCGACCCTTGGTTCTCTATCGGAGCACCCAGCCGATCCGATATGTCCAGGATCTGGTACAGGCAGTTATAGTTCAAGGAGGTATCACCTCCAGTCCCTTTATTGATTATCCGGTCCCTGATATTCCCTATTATTATGCTCTGGTTTTTGAAGATGATATAAAACAGGGGACCTTACAATTAGAAGCGGGGAAAAATGTTACTATGGTACCTGTGGAGGTACCGGCCGGTGCATTCCGAATCGGTTTGCCGGGCCCTCAAAAGGATATCCGTTCAATACCCCTGCCAACCCTGTCTATAACAGCCGCCGTTCCAGGGGCCCAAAATTCTATAACGATACCGGCCGTAGCGTTGCCGCTCAGTCCGGAAAGTGCAAAAGCTGTGGCAGCACTTCCTTTTCCTGAGCCCAGAAAGGCAAGCTTAAAAAAGCCCCGGGTATTTTCTCAGGATCTGACGGCTTCTGGGGGCGGTGAAGAATATACCCTGCGTTCCATTGTGCAGGGCCCCTTTAACAGCCGGGACTGGAATACGGTTATAGACCAATTAGTGAGATTTCTATCCTTGCCACGATCTTCCACAATAGAAGCCAGAAGCAGATTTTACCTTGGACAGGCCTATTATATGACAGGCCTTTACCGGGAAGCCCTGTTTGAGTTTCTCTTAATGAAGAATCTTTACCCTGCCGAAGCCCGTGAATGGATACAATCGATCCTGCCCTTGCTCGATTCAGGTGGGATGTAATCGCCCCCTTCTATCGCAGGGCCCTCAGGAGGGCTCTTAATTCTGGGTCGATCGTTTCATTCTTTGGTGGAATGGGGCTCGAGCCCTTTGCAGGCAGGGCGATAACCTCGTCCCCGCTTGTAATCTCATCATAAAAACCGGCCCTAGTGGCAGTACCCTGGGCGACCAGTTCATCAACCTCATCGATAACCAGGGTGCCAATAATATCCTGCTGTGTATAGGTGAGGCCCAGACCTTCATTCTTTACGGTTGCACTGCCCTTCCTGATAATCTGATAGGTATTGGATTTTGCTACCCCATCGGCCTTACCCTTATCAATGAGGACCAGGCTTGCCTTTCTTTGTAGAATAACCGCCCGGAAGGGTAGGCTGTTTTGTACCTGGGATACAATTTGGCGGCTTCCATTTCGGAGCCGGTCCTGACCAACCTTATAAACCGAAAATGCAGCCGCCCAGGATCCGGTCCGGCCTACATACAGTTCTGCCTGCAGAGAAAGGTCCCTATCCTGCTCTTTAACAGAAATGACAAGAAAATAATCTGCCCCAGCTTCCCGGGCAGTTCTGTAGGCGGTTGAAAAACTGGACTGTCTGATTTCCAGGGGCAAGGTAAGGATATTCCCATCGTGGGTAAGAATATCCTGTATATAGGAGGCGGCTACGGCTCCGGCATCCACATGCTTCATCCCCGACTGTGCACCGACAGAAAATACGGCCAGCTTCCAGTGACGGTTCTGTAAAGTGTAGGGGTTCACCTGCCAGACTCGCGGGAGCGTATCATACAGAAGGGAATTATAGGCTTCTACGGTATCATTTATGCTTCGATTAGACTGGCCAATATCCTGCAAAAATTTAAGTTCTTCCAGCTGACGGCCCGGATATCCCTCTATTCGCAGTAATTCTGCATATTCCTGCCGTTCTGCCGCATAGGGATTAAGTCTCAAAGCGCGGCGATATTCAAAAAGGGCTTCCTGGGATAGATTATTGCTTAAAAAAGACCGGGCTTTTTTAAAATGCCAGGATGCCCAGGTTGCCCGTTCAACAGACTCGACCGCGGTCGACTTAAGAACCACATCTTCTAATGCGGCCCGGACAAATTCGTCTTCCCCGTCAATCGTAAGGGCCATGGAAAGGATCTGACGAGCTTCAGCTAAACGACCGAGCCGGGTAAAGGCCATACCCTTAATATACCAGGCACCCACATCATTCCGGTTTGATGCAATAATCTGGTCCGCCAGCCGAC
>Ga0272446_1004757_pt1 | contig 15704 bp, 14 predicted proteins | sample YNPCB0061_FD_194587 | JGI IMG/M metagenome (GOLD analysis project Ga0272446, IMG submission 194587) | Hot spring microbial mat communities from Yellowstone National Park, WY, United States - YNP-CB-006-1 | ecosystem: Environmental > Aquatic > Thermal springs > Hot (42-90C) > Sediment | place... | reverse complement strand
ATTGCAATGTTTGGGGATCCCTTTTAGGGATTGAAACAGAATCTACTGCGACCATGTGCCCCGTGAGTTTGAGATTGCAATGTTTGGGGATCCCTTTTAGGGATTGAAACAATCTCAGTCTCTTGAGGAATTGCGGGATAAACTATTGCAATGTTTGGGGATCCCTTTTAGGGATTGAAACTAAGATCACAGCAAAGTTTAGGGCGCGGGGCACTAAAACATTGCAATGTTTGGGGATCCCTTTTAGGGATTGAAGCTGTCACCTCTGCCCTACTCCCTGTCATCTATGAAAGATTTAGTTTAATAGTCATTAGGAAGCTTAGACTAACCCTATGACCCCAGAGCAGATTCTTGAAGCGCTACAGTTTCAACTCCGATTCAACCAAGACATCCAAGCTCAGATGCAAAGTGTTCAGGCTCAGATACAAAGCATTCAGGCCCAGATTAGTGACCTCAGGGAGGGACAGGCATTACTGATGTCCTATCTCCGGGAACAGGATGCACGGCGTGACCTGGAGCGATTAGCTTACGAACGGGATATGCGGGAAATGAACCAGCGAATTGAGAACTTACGGCTGGATTTTCTAAATCATATGCGTACCTATCATCCGCCCACAGATCGCTAAGTCAGTATCCATCTCTGAATCAGTTTAGTGAATACTGACACCAATCCCTTTTCATCAGCCCAGTTGTCATGTTTAGGGATTGAAGCTTAACCTTAAAACGTCATGATGCGGAACCGGGGACTTGAACCCCGAAGTCCTTGCGGACACTAGAACCTGAATCTAGCGCGTCTACCATTCCGCCAGTTCCGCAGCGATCTTTTAATATCTCCTGATTTGGGGAGCCTTGTCAAGATTAGGGCTTTAGATGATTTCCCTTCCCACAATATAAAAATGTTCACAAAATTTGCAAACAATCTCTGTTTTGCGAACCCCCAGAAACTTGCATCCCCATCACCCTGCCCCTAGGCATCTCCCAAAAATGCTGCCACTTCCAGTCGGGTGGGTAAGCTGGGTTGGGCCCCCCGCCGCATCACAGTTAAAGCAGCGACCGTTGTCGCCATTTCCAGGGCACTGATCAAAGATCCCGTTTCTAGCCAGCCCACAGCAAAAGCTCCACAAAAGGCATCTCCCGCCGCCGTGGTATCTACAACCTCAACCGCACAAGCAGCGCGATAGCCTTCCCGCTCTGGACTGCACCATACACAGCCCTTTTCCCCCAAGGTAACGATCACCGTGCCCGTTGGAGGAAGTTGTTCCCGCAGCATCCGTGCCGCCTGCAGAGCCTGCATCTCCGTGTCTATGGCTACACCAGAGAGTTGGGCTGCCTCATGTTCATTCAAAACCAAAAAACTCACCCCCCCCAAGAGACTGGCAGGCAAAGGCTGAATCGGAGCAGGATTGAGCAACACCGGGATCCCCTGTTGATTCGCTTGCTGGATCACCTCTTCTACCACTGCTAAAGGAATTTCCAATTGCACCAAAATCATGCCCACCTCCGGCGGCAAGGGCGGTAGAGATCCCCAGCGGTGATTCGCCCCAGGGCTGACCACAATCGTATTTTCCCCATTAGCCGCGACCGTAATCAAAGCAATCCCGCTAGACCCCGGCACCTGCCCCACCCAATCCGTCAGCACCCCTGCCGACCCAAGCGCTGTCCGTAATTCCTGTCCAAACCCATCGGATCCCACCTGCCCCACCATCACCACCGGGAGCCCCAACTTCGCCGCCGCTACCGCTTGATTGCCCCCTTTGCCCCCAGGATAGGTAGCGTAATCTCCCCCCAAGAGAGTCTCCCCAGGGAGGGGGTGACGGGGCACCGAGACCACCACATCCATATTCAAACTGCCCACCACCCACAGGACTGGGGATCCCTGCTCTGCCATGCTGTCACCCTAAATCTAGAGCAAACCTATAAGTTTCGGGATCCCAGAGGAATTGAGCAGATTATAACCAGTGGGTGTCCCAAGATGGCATTATGCGTAGTTTTGTCTTGATCAAGCAAGTTCCGGATCAAAGTGCCAAAGCCGGGATCAATCCTGATGGCACCATCGACCGAGCCAAAGCCAAGCGCATGCTCAACCCCTTTGACCGCTACGCCCTAGAAGCGGCCCTTAGTACCAAGCGTCGCCACGGTGCTACAGTTACAGCCATCACTATGGGCCCCCCTCCCGCCATTGAAATTCTCTACGAAGCCATTGCCCACGGCGTGGATTACGGTGTTCTGCTCAGTGACCGTCGTCTCGCCGCCTCAGATACCCTCGCCACCGCCTATGCTCTTTCTAAAGCAGTACGCTACGTCAGTGCTTGGCAGGGGGACTTCAGCTTGGTTTTTTGTGGCTTGCAGACCACCGATGGGGACACAGCCCAAGTCGGGCCGCAACTGGCAGAACGCCTGGGAGTGCCTCAGATCACCTACTGCGAACACTTCACCCTCGAGGGCAACTTGGTGATTGCCCGCCGCGCGATAGAAGGAGGCTGCCAAACCGTCTCCGCTCCCATGCCTGCGGTTTTGACCATCGCCAATTCTGCTCCTCGTCTCGCCTATCAAACCCTGCGGGGGGCACGCCAAGTGCAACACCTGCTCCGGGATGAACAGGCCCGCCAGCAAGTCATCCGCACCATTACCCTCGACGACATTGGCGCGGATCCCGAACGCTGTGGCCTGAAGGGATCCCCAACCATTGTTGCTGCAACAGAAAAAGTGGCAGAAATCGGCGGTCATTGTCAGATTTTGCAAGGCAAGCCCGTTCCCGTTTTGGTCAAAGAACTCCTCCAACAGGTGTCACTTGCCAGCTAGCTTTTCACCAACCCCCCAGACACCATCACCCAACTGTTGGGATACTCTTTAAGTTATCTAGACGATCTAGACTTTTTGGAATTCTGGTCATGAACAGCCAAACCCCAACCCCATTGATCCCATGGATCGTGTCTGGAGTCCTGATTAGTTTATCCCCACTGGCTTGTCCAACTTGGGCCCAACCCGCCATCAGCACTGCCCAAGTCACAGCCATCCTGGGTAGGGACGTCCTGATTGGGGGGCAAGTGGCCAGGGTGAATGATACCGCTCAAGCAGGGCAGCAGATTCGCACCACCCAGGCACGAACCCAGATTCTTCTCGATACAGGTTTCATCACCCGCCTGGGGCCCGGATCTGCCTACACCCTACGGGCAAACTGCATTGATGCCACTGCTGGCAAGCTCTTGATGAGCGGCCCCAGCCAAGTCTGTTATGGGAATGTCGTTGTTGTTGCCCAAAACGCTACCTATCTGCTCCAGATCCCCAGTTCTGGCATAGGGCAACTCTCAGTCCTGACAGGATCCCTCACCCTCTCCAATCCCCAAGATAGGGCCATTCCCCCGCTGACGGTTCTCCCTGGGCAAAAGGTAACCATTGACCGGGAGGGCAGAGAGCAATCCCGCCGTGATCTTTCTGCCCCTCAGTATGGAGTCTTACTGGAGGACGAACTCATGACCCTGTTTGGGAATTTGCCGGATAGGAGCCGCTTCCGCAGCACCTTTGTGCGCCTTTACCCAGGGGATCCCGTTCCCAGTCCCATTCAAATTCCCGCCGACCGCGGTGCTGGCCCCATCAGTGGCGTCAGACGCTTTCGAGAATCATTATTCTTTGCCCATCCCTAAAAAACAGCACACCGCCCCAGACCCCCCCTCGTTTGCACAAGGGCCTGCCGGCTCAGGATTGGCGTATCTTCAAACAGCCCAGAGTTAATAGGGTGGAAAAGACCTGCTAGCGTGAAAATAGCAGGCCAATCACTACAATCACAACGAAAAGTCACCTAAGAGTCACTGAGGCACAAAGCGTGGATCAACCCTTTACCATTGGTGGGCGGGTGTTTGCCTCCCGGTTGATTGTCGGTACCGGGAAATACCGCACCATGAGCGAAATGCAAGCCGCCATTGCAGCGAGCGGCGCAGATATGGTCACCGTGGCAATTCGCCGGGTACAACTGCAAAGTCAAGGACACATAGGGCTGATGGAGGCATTAGACTGGTCTCGCTACTGGCTTCTCCCCAATACCGCTGGCTGTCAAACCGCAGAAGAAGCCGTGCGGGTGGCTCGATTAGGTCGAGAAATGGCCCAGACCGTCCTCGGACAAACCGAAAATACCTTTGTCAAACTCGAAGTCATTCGGGATCCCCGCTATCTCTTGCCAGATCCCATTGGCACCTACGAAGCCGCCAAACAACTGGTGAAAGAAGGCTTTACAGTCTTGCCCTACATCCATGCTGACCCCCAATTAGCCCTGCGGCTGCAAGAAATCGGCTGTGCCACCGTCATGCCCCTGGGATCCCCGATTGGTTCCGGGCAGGGTCTACGCCACCTGGACACCATCCGCATCATTATTGAGCAAAGCCAAGTGCCCGTGATTGTGGATGCCGGCATTGGCGTGCCCTCAGAAGCGGCCCAAGGTATGGAACTGGGAGCAGACGGACTCCTGATCAACACCGCCATTGCCCAAGCTGGGGATCCCGTTGCCATGGCCACCGCCATGAAACTAGCCACCCAAGCGGGACGACTAGCCTATTTAGCCGGGCGGATCCCGATCAAACCCATTGCCAGTCCCAGTTCCCCCACCCTAGGGATCATTCGGGATCCCGAGCAGCCCCTATCTGTGCCATAGCAAGCATAATCCCTGATTGCGCATCAAGAGAACTGGTGGCAAAAGCTCCCTTAGCAGTTAAACGATTCTATAGTCTGGGCGGGGAGAAGGGATCCCATTAGCTAAGATTAAGGGTGTAGGTAGCCGAGTGAGAGCTATGGATCTGATTAGCGGCGCCATTGCCATTTTCGTGGCTGGCTATCTCTTTAACTCTGTCAAAGTGATTAACCAAGGGGACGAAGCCCTGGTTGAGCGTCTGGGCAAATTTAACCGCAAACTCAGCCCTGGCTTACACATCATATTCCCGGCTGTAGAGAACATTGTCTTTCGGGAAACCATTCGGGAAAAAGTCATTGATGTTCCCCCTCAGCAGTGCATCACCAGCGATAACGTCTCCTTAATGGCAGATGCCGTTGTTTATTGGCGGATTACGGATATGATCCGGGCCCGCTACGCCGTCGAAGATGTGCAGCGCGCCTTGGTGAATCTGGTGTTAACGGCCTTGCGTTCCGAGATTGGGCGGATGGAATTGGATCAGACCTTTTCTTCCCGGGCCGAAATCAACGCTCGTTTACTCACCGAACTGGATGAAGCCACGGATCCCTGGGGCATCAAGGTCACCCGTGTGGAGGTCAAAGACATTCAGCCATCCAAAACCGTGCAGAACTCCATGGAAGCCCAGATGGCAGCGGAACGGGAAAAACGGGCTGCCATTCTCAAATCCGAAGGGGAACAACAATCCAACATCAACGAAGCCACCGGACAAGCCAGAGCGCAAATTTTACGAGCCGAAGCTGAAAAACAAGAGCGGATCCTGCGGGCCCAAGGACAAGCTGCCGCCATCAAAATCATTGCTGATACCCTCAATAACAATTCCCTAGCAGCGGAGGCCCTGCAATTTCTCTTAGCCCAAAGTTATCTGGATATGGGCAGTAAAGTCGGCACCAGTCCCAATGCCAAGGTGGTCTTTATGGATCCCAATTCCATTCCAGGGGCGGTGCAGGGGATGTTATCGATGGTTCCCGACAGCAAAACCGAAGGCAGCACCCCCTGGAAAATGCCCTACAACATTCCCCAAAGCTAGTGACAAACTCCCTGCCTTTTTGGGAGAGGGGTGTGGAGTGCTTGGGCAACGGTGCACGTGTTTGCAGAGAGTCTTGATTATCTCTTTTAGCCTTCCCTGGCCCGTTCTGGGAGAGGGGCAACAGATCGGCTCCACAAGCAGTTTTGGCAGTATTTCTTACAGGGATCCCGAAAGAATCAGGAGAGTAAAAACATACTGGTTATCCCATGCTTCATCTGACCACTAAACATTTGAGCTGTCTATTTTGCTTGCCATATAGTTAGCCCAGCCGCCGTAGTCAGAAATATCTGGCCAGCCATATTCCACCACCTTCTCTCGGGGGTACATAAACATCACCGCCGTAGAACCATCTGCTAAAGTCACCTCCTGCGGATACATAAACGGGGGTTCATGCTCCTTGAGATAGGTAAACTGCTCCTCACTCATCTCATAGACCTCACCGGGAATGGGGATCCCCCCTTCCTCCACAGGGTAAATGGCCGGATGCCAGTCATTGTGGGCGCTGTGAAGGCGATAATCCGGCGTCGTCTGGGCTGGGCCGAGCAGTTTTGCCCCTTGGAGGTTATCGTGATTGGGTTGTCCAGACAGGGCTGAACCGCAAATAAACACCCGTGGCATTTACCCTCCAAAAATCCCAGGAAAAGCCAGCTTCAACGCCGCTGTCAACAGCAAGTTCACAAAAGAAACCGGCAACAAAAACTTCCAGCCCAAATCCAGCAACTGGTCAATCCGCACCCGGGGCAGCACCCAGCGAATCAGAATCGCCGCAAACACAAAGACAAACGCCTTCACCAAGGTCATGATAATCCCCAAGGTGGCAAAGCCAATCTGCACAAAAGGATTATCCAGAGCCAACCCAAACCAATCCGCCAGCACCTCCACCGGCACCACAAAAGACCAGCCCCCCAAATACAGCACCGCCGCCAACAAAGATCCCAAGAGCAAATTGGCATAAGACCCCAAATAAAACAACGCAAAGCGCATGCCACTGTATTCCGTTTGGTAGCCCGCCACCAACTCTTCTTCTGCTTCCGGCAAATCAAAAGGGATCCGTTCCATTTCCGCCAGCGCCGAAATCAGGAAAATCACAAAGCCCACCGGCTGCCGCCACACATTCCAGGAAAGCAAGCCCAAACCACTTTGCTGCTCCACGATCCCCACCGTATCCAAGCCATTGCTCATCAGCACCACCGCCAACACCGACAGCGCCAAAGGCAGTTCATAGCTAATGGACTGAGCCGTGGCCCGCAGCCCCCCCAACAGAGAGTACTTATTATTGGAGGCATAGCCAGACATGAGCAGACCAATGGGCTGAATGCTAGAAGTCGCAATCAAGAAAAACGCCCCAATGGCAATATTAGAAATAATCAAGTTTTGCCCAAACGGAACCACCAAATAAGCCAGAAATACCGGCAAAAACACCAAAATTGGCCCCAACGTAAAAAGCACGGGATCCGCCGAAGCCGGGAGAATATCCTCTTTGATCACCAACTTGATGCCATCGGCTAAAGGCAACAAAATCCCGTGGGGCCCAGCCATCATCGGGCCCATGCGCTGTTGGGCCGCCGCCGATACCTTGCGCTCCAACCAGGTCATCAGCATCACCCCCAGAGTGGCAGCAATGATCAGCAACAACATCGGTAAAGGCATCCAAATAACCCGGGCCCACTCTGGGCTGACCCCAAGCCCCTCTAGACCTTTGACAAAACTGAACTGCAGATCAATGCCTTGTGCCATAGCTCTCCCCTGCGATGCTCACCCCTCAGGATAACCGAAATTATGTCTAGCCTTAAGGTTTTGTGATCGGGACAGATCCCCTTCCCAAGATGGTTGTATCGTGAAGCAGGAACCACGGGAGACAATCATGGGATTCAGCGACCTAGACGCCGATAGCAGTATCGAACTGATTAGCGCTCGGGAGATTCTCGATTCTCGCGGTCGCCCCACCCTGGAAGCGGAAGTCTGGCTGAGTAGTGGCGTGTCGGGACGAGCCATGGTGCCCAGCGGTGCTTCTACGGGATCTTTTGAAGCCCATGAGTTGCGAGACGGGGATCCCGAACGGTATCAGGGCAACGGAGTTCTCAAAGCGGTGGCAAACGTGACTGAGGTGATCCAGCCAGAACTGATCGGCGAAGATGCCCTGGATCAAGCCCACATTGACCAGATCATGATTGAGCTAGACGACACCGCCAACAAATCGAATCTAGGGGCTAATGCCATTTTGGCAGTTTCCCTGGCCACCGCCCGCGCTGCTGCTAACCTCATGGGTGAACCCCTCTACCGCTACTTGGGGGGGCCCTTTGCCAATCTCTTGCCGGTGCCCCTGATGAATGTCCTCAATGGTGGCACCCACGCGGACAATAATGTGGACATTCAGGAATTTATGATTGTGCCCTTGGGGGCAGAAACCTTTGCCGATGCCCTGCGCTATGGAGCCGAGGTCTTTGCGGTACTCAAAAAAGTCTTGAAATCCCAGGGACTCTCCACCAGTGTGGGAGACGAAGGCGGCTTTGCCCCCAATTTGACTTCCAATGCGGCTGCCTTGGATTTATTGGTGGAAGCCATCCAAAAAGCCGGCTATACCCCTGGGATTGACGTGGCTTTGGCTTTGGATGTGGCCAGCAATGAGCTTTACCAGGACGGGCAGTACCACCTGGATGGCAAGGCCCACAGCGCCAGCCAACTGATTGATTACTACGAAACCCTCCTGGATACCTACCCAATTGTGTCCATTGAAGATGGCTTGCAAGAAGAAGACTGGGATCACTGGATCGAGCTACGTCAACGCTTGGGATCCCGGGTGCAATTGGTGGGGGATGATTTATTTGTCACCAATCCCACGCGGCTGCAAAAGGGAATTGAGGCTGGGGCTGCTAATGCGATTTTGATCAAGCTCAACCAAATCGGCACCCTCACCGAAACCGTACAAGCCATTCAGATGGCCCACGGGGCTGGCTACCGCTGTGTGGTCAGTCATCGCTCCGGTGAAACCGAAGACACCACCATTGCCGATCTGAGCGTGGCCCTGCGCACAGGACAAATCAAAACGGGATCCCTGTGTCGCAGTGAGCGGATCGCGAAGTACAATCAGCTTTTGCGCATTGAACAGGATCTGGGGGGACAAGCCCTCTATGCGGGGGAGAAAGCCTTTCGCCGTTAGTTTCCCTGCCTTGGAGAAAAGGATCCCCAATGGGATAGACGGTTGCTCTGAAGACTGAACGTGAGACTGAACTTGGTATTGGGGAGGTTCCCTAACCTGTTATACTTGAGGAACTCCGTCAAGTTGGCTATGGGTTGGTGGCGCATTTTTATCTTATGGGGGCTGGCTTGGGTTCTGACTGCCTGTCAATCGGGATCCCCAACGGCCTTTCGTGCCGACCCGGTTCCCACCCCAACGGCGACTCCCATCCTTGTGGAAACCTTAGCAGGGAGCGGCACCATCGGCACCGCGGATGGAGAAGGGGTTGCTGCCCAATTTACCAATCCCGTCAATGTGGCCGTGGCTGAGAATGGCATGGTCTATGTGGCTGATTTCAGTGATGATAATCCTGGGCGTATTCGAGCCATCACTCCCGCTGGGTTGGTTTCTACGCTGTTTACCCAGGGCACCTTTCGGCGACCTTTTGGTGTGGCGGTGTCCGGTAGCACCCTCTATGTCACCACCGACCGAGATGGGGAAGGGGGTCGCACGGGCAGCGCTCTCTGGGAACTGAATCTTCTTACTGCCGCTGCCACGCTCCGACTCAACAGTATCAATAACGGGCAGGAACGGGGCTTGGTAGCCAGAGAGGATGGACTCTTGGTGATGGCCGACCGGGCGAACCAGATTCTGCTGCTGGTGGATCCCGCCTTGGATCCCCCGTCCGTCGTGCCTTGGGTCGGACAATTTCGGGAACCAGGTTTTGCCAACGGTGTGGGAACTGCGGCCCGCTTTAATCAGCCCTATGGCATCAGTCGTTTGGGAGAGATGATTCTGGTTGCTGATGCCGCCAATCATTGTCTCCGCCAGGTCACTCCCGCCGGAGCAGTCACCACCTTGGCTGGGGTCTGTGGCACACCGGGTTACCGGGATGGGGATGCCCTCACTGCCCTGTTCAATGGCCCCCAAGATCTAGCCGTTGCTGCCACCGGGGAGATCTATGTCAGTGATGTGCAAAATCACCGTCTGCGGGTTGTGTTGCCCAATGGTACGGTGCAAACGCTAGCCGGATCCGGGATCCCTGGTTTTGCCGATGGCGAAGCCCTACAAGCTCAATTTTTTGGGCAGGAAGGGATTGATGTTGCTCCAAGGGGTGATGTCCTCTATGTGGCGGATGGCAATGGCGGTAATGAGTCTGAGCCTTATGCCCGGATTCGCAGCCTTCGCATCACACACGGATAGATCCTACCCCCATCTTGCTGAGTAAACCCTCTTTGGCTGGGATCCCCTGTTTTGGTGACAAGATTCAACCTGAGGAGGACATCCTCTGCCGCAGTGATGGATCCCCTCCACCCTAGACAATCTTGCTCCACTCCACTTTTATCTTCTGACTGGAGTTAGGTTGTTCAACCCAAAAGATTTAGGTTAAAACTTCTCCAAATCCCAGAGATAAACGACAGTAAAGCCTGTTTCTCCATGAAACAGCAGCCTAGATCCTGCTCAATCCTCTGTAGACAAGGGGGATTTTGAAGGTGGTGCGGTTACCCCCTTATTAAGGGAGCGAGGGGGGATCCATAGGTGCTAAATGTTCAAGAAATGAGCTGTAACTTTTTGGTTGCCATTTAGACAGCCTGCAGTTAGCTAGCTGCTTGGAAGTAGATTGATTCAATCCGAGCAGGTCATTACTTTAGAGCCTTCAATAAGGCTTATACCTAAGCTTCTTTGACAAAGCGCAAAATTTCGCGCACATGGCTTAAAAACTGGCTATCCACACTCAGTTGCGCAATGGCCTGCTGGTTTTCCCGGAGAATGCGTTGGTGTTCCAGTTCATTTTGGGCTTGCAGTTGCTCAAGCAGGGCCCGTTGCATGGCTAGTTCCTGGCGGAGATAGGTTTGATCCGCTTGGTTTTTAGCCGCCCAGGATCCCTGCTCTTTGGGATCAAGTTGCCGTAAACAGGCTTCCACCTGGTCAGTGAGTGTGGCCAACTGCTGACGAAGATCGATGGCATCGGGACGGGGCACAAACACCTCCTGCTGGATGGTAATCAATCGGCTAATGAAATACTGATAGGCGCGAATGGCAGGGCGAACCCCAGTGAGCAGCAGGGCAGTAGCAGCACTGAGATACCCCAGGGGCGTCAGGTTGAATGCCGCCAATCCGTAAAAAACCAGGGTGGTGATGCCGTGTAAGCCCAAAGCAACCCGCAAAGACCAGCGATAAAGCTTGTCCACATACTGGCGAGATTCTGGGTCAATCGGGATCCCCTTACCACTGGAGATGCGGGTGTCCTCCCGTAACTGTCGCGCATAAAAATACAGATCCCAGGGCAAGCTCACCAACACGTAGAGCCACCACAGCGTCGCCAGGGCAATGGCCCAATCCGTGAAGTTCCCTACAGAGACCTGAAACACCTGCAACACCCCGTAGGTTAACCCCCCCAGCAAAAATAGCACCAGCCCGGATCCCCAAATCTGTTGTAGTGAATTTTCCAGTTTCACGGCTTTCTCCCAACCCTGCCCCGATTCTGCCAGACCCCCCTCCACCCGACATACCCCTGAGGACAGTTTGGCAACCGGCCTGATCCCGGACAGGTATTGTTACAGATTATTGCTATCCCTGAGAAATCTTCTGCACCCGATCCAGGGATCCCGTAAGCTGGGGATGAGCAAATCAGCCTTTGACAAGTGTTGTTTTTCTGTTTTTGATTGTGATTTTTTTGTAATGATTGGAGCGTGAACCGTGGCCCTTCCTCTTTTGAGCTATGCCCCCGTCTCCCAGAACCAGCGGGTGAGCGGTTTTGAAATTCCTGGGGAAGAACAACCCCGCATCTATTCTTTGGATATGGTGGCCAGACCTGAGGATCTCGATGAGTTGATTTGGGCGGCCTATCGGCAGGTGTTTAGCGAGCACCAAATCTTGGACAGCAACCGGCAGCGCTTTTTGGAGTCCCAGCTGCGCAATGGGCAGATCACGGTGCGGGATTTTATCCAGGGTTTGGCTACCTCCGATGCCTTCAAGACCTACAACTACTACACCAACAGCAACTACCGTTTTGTGCAGATTGTGGTGCAGCGCCTTCTGGGGCGGGATGTCTATGGCGAGGAGGAAAAAATCGCCTGGTCCATCGTCATCGCCAATAAAGGGATCCAGGGTTTTGTGGAAGATCTCCTCAACAGCAGCGAATATCTGGATAACTTTGGTCTGAACACAGTGCCCTATCAGCGGCGGCGAATTTTGCCCCAGCGCAGCAAAGGGGAAGTGCCCTTTAATCTCAAGAGTCCTCGTTACAACGAGTATCACCGCAATCAATTGGGCTTCCCGCAGTTCAGTTGGCGGGCCGAAGTCAAGCGTTTCCGTCCCCAAGAAACCCGCACCAAAGCTGGGGATCCCAGTCAGTACATTGGTTTGGCGCGGGAGATCAGCCCCCAACAGGTGCGCCCACCCCGGTTCTCGGTCTACAACATCAATATTGATACCATGGTGCCGAATCGCTCTCGCAAGTAGCAACTTCCTATCTAGAACAATGGATGATGAAGCCCCTCGTAAGAGGGGTTCCTTTTTCATGAGACCGACCGATTCCCTCTCCCAGGGACTATCTCGCTGGTTTTCCCCACCCTAAGACCCATTATTGTGATCATTTATCCATGGCATCAGTGGGCAGAATGCCAACCTAAAAGATACTGTGCATAGTATTAGGTGCGGATTGCCAAGATCACCATCTCGGATGAATGCGCCAAAATGATTTTGGAAAAAAAGGATTTCCAAGATGAGTTAGATTCTGGGTATCACGTGAGGGAATGATCTCGATGACAGCCCAAATTTCGGATACGTTGATTTTGAATGGGGAAAAAGTGTCACTGCAGTGCGATCCCCCTTTGCCCTACAATCATCCTCGCATCACGACCCGCCCCCCTGAAGACTGGGAGGAAGATGATCGCTGGTGCTGTAGTACAGCCTGCTGGCGTGGGTATATCGCCACCTGGGAAATCCGCGATAACCGTCTCTATCTGAATGGGATCCGTGGAGATTGGCGCTTGCTTGGGGATCCCCTATTCGCTGAATGGATCACCGATGAACTGATTGTTCCCAGGGGAGAAATGTTGCTCTATGTCCATATGGGGTATGGCTCGGTTTATGCCCAAGAAGAACGAATCACGGTGGAAAAGGGGATTGTCACCCAAACGGTGATAATCAACAATAACCCCAAAAACCTGGATCCCCGCCAACTGGCCTTAGAGAATCTCCCTGGTCTGGGAAGGGTTTCCCGAATGCTCCGGAATTTGGAACAAGACAATCTAGAGGATGACGAAATATAAATTAAAAAATCTAAATAATGCAGGAGAATCTGTATTGCCCTATGAAGCAAATCTGAAGGAAAATAGAGAAAGATGCCATCTTGTCATTTTTTTGCGGCTTCCCATGACCTTCACTTTTCTCAGAAATGCCTGTCAGTTACCCAGCTATCATCTGCCCCTGTTGGAGGTGATTCGTGGGATGCGGGAGTCTTTGGACTTGGAGAGGTGTTTTGAGACAGCGGTTCGGGAAACGCGGCGACTGTTGGCAGCAGACCGGGTGATGGTCTATCAATTTGACTCGAACTACATTGGCACAACGGTGGCAGAGTCTGTGGGGGATGGCTGGTCTGCCTCATTAGGTTTGGAGATCGTGGATACCTGTTTCCAGGAATCCCGCGCGCAGCAGTACAACCGTAAAGACCGGATCAATATCATTCCTGATGTTTACCAGGCGGGACTGACCCAGTGTCATCTCCAGCTCCTGGAGCAATTTCAGGTCAAGGCCAATTTGGTTGCCCCGATTTTCCAGGGATCCCGGGTGTGGGGACTCTACATTGCCCACCAGTGTCGGGCCCCGCGGCAGTGGCAGGATGAAGACATTAGTATCATGATGCACATTGCGGCCCAACTCACCCTTGCCATTCAGCACGATGACGCAATCCGGGTGGAGAAAGAACTGGAACTGGAGCGCCAAGCCCGGGCTGACCGGGAAAAGCTTCTGCACATTATGGCTCAGATCCCCCGTCCCCTCACACGTCCCGAAACCTTATTGACCACAGTCACGGAATTGCGCCAGACCCTTGCTGCCGATCGGGTGGTGATCTATCGCTATGATCCCTGCCAAGGGGAGGGGGATCCCCACCAGGTGAGGGTAGAGGCGGAGTCTGTGGATCCCCAGTACCCTGCTATTCCTGCTGCTGATGCTTTCCCGGAACACCGGCAGAGGATCGCCCAGATGTTTGTCTCTGAGGAGTTCACCCAACCTGATCCCAATGGATTTCTCCGGGTTGTGGGGGTATCGGAACTTCCCGACCTGGGGGACACCCCTATTGACGGGGGGATCTTGGTTGCCATTGCATTGGATGCTACCCTCTGGGGGATTTTGGCTGTCTATCAGCATCAGCCGGGGGGGCACTGGCGAGAATCAGAAATCAACTTGGTCTATCAAGTTGGGGTTCACTTGACGGTTGCTTTGCAGCACCTTGTCCTCCATGAACAGGCCCAGCAGCGTATCGAAGAGTTACAAAGACTACACCAACTCAAAGATGATTTTCTCAGTACGGTTTCCCACGAACTGCGTACCCCTCTGGCCTCCATTCGGGTCGCCATTGAAATGCTCAAATCCATGTGCAAACAACTGGTACCAGAACCTGATCCGGCACGAGAGCGGGTGCAACGGTATCTCTCTATTTTGGAAAATGAAAGTCAACGGGAAATCAATTTGGTCGAGGATCTCCTGAATTTGCAGCGGTTATCGGAGCGGCGGGATCCCCTCCATCCTGAGGCTATTGACCTTAAGCAAGCTTTGACCCAGCACATTCACGGGGTTGCCCCCCTAGCTCATCAATACCAACTGACGATCCAGTCCCAACTCGATCCCCATTTGCCCGTGGTTTACAGCGAGCCGGTGAGTGTGGATCGCATCCTGCGGGAACTGTTAACCAATGCCTGTAAATACACTTCGCCAGGGGGACAGATTCTTGTGACAGCTCAGACGCAGCCATTTCAGGAGCGAGAGGGGGTCTGTGTCAGGATTGGCAATCACAGCCATATTCCTGCTGAAGAACTGCCTCGAATTTTTGATAAGTTTTACCGGGTGCCCCAAGGGGATCCCTGGAAGCGGGGTGGCACTGGACTGGGGTTATCTTTGGTCAAGGAATTGCTGAAGTTTTTGGGGGGCACGATTGAGGTGACCAGTGAAAAGAATTGGACAACCTTTTCTGTGTGGCTACCGCTAGAGACTCAAAATTAGAGAGGATCTGGGGCAGAGCATCCCCATAGTCTTTCCTGACCGGCTCTCCTGGAGAGTCCCCTGGATAAGTTCAGGTGTTAGGATTCTTTTATTATGGTTGCTGCTCTTAGCCCGATTGCTGATCACCTCAGTCGTCAACGCTGTTTTTTCGCCAGCGGCGTGACACGGGATGTGCAGTTTCGTCTCGCAGCTTTACGCAGGCTTCGCCAGGGCATTGTCGAGAATCAAGCGGCCATCTTGGCCGCTGTGCAAGCCGATCTGGGGCGACCCGCCTTTGAGGGTTACTTTGAAATCGGGGCCATTTTGGAATTGGACCATATTATTCGCCATTTACCCCAGTGGATAAAACCCCAGCGGGTGCCAGTTCCCCTCAATCAACAACCGGGATCCGCTTGGATTCAGCCGGAACCTGTGGGGGTGGTCTTGATCCTGGGGCCCTGGAATTACCCCTTGCAGTTGATGCTTTCCCCGCTTTTTGGGGCGATTGCGGCGGGGAATTGTGCCCTCCTCAAACCCTCGGAATTGGCCCCTGCCACTAGCCAGGTTTTGGCGCAACTGATCGCCCAGGTGTTTGATCCTGGTCATGTCAC
>Ga0272446_1004756_pt1 | contig 15708 bp, 18 predicted proteins | sample YNPCB0061_FD_194587 | JGI IMG/M metagenome (GOLD analysis project Ga0272446, IMG submission 194587) | Hot spring microbial mat communities from Yellowstone National Park, WY, United States - YNP-CB-006-1 | ecosystem: Environmental > Aquatic > Thermal springs > Hot (42-90C) > Sediment | place... | reverse complement strand
TGCAGTGCGTATCTACTGTTAAATGCAGTGCGTATCTACTGCTATTTTTTGAAAAAATGCTACGAACTTAGCAGAAAATTTGTAAGTTTGGCTTCGTTTTCACTCACAACATTACGCTTATGGAAATTTCACGTGTATTTGATTTATTGGAATATCAGAGTATTCATTTTCATAAAAGAGATGCCTTAGCCGCCAAAGAATATGGGGGCTGGGTAACGTATAGTACACAAGATTTCATAGATGCTTCCAATAGGATAGCTCTGGGCTTACAAGAACTGGGTATTGGGGCAGGGGATAAAGTAGCTATTATCTCACCCAACCGCCCCGAATGGAATTTTGTGGATTTTGGTATCCAAAAAATTGGGGCGGTGAGTGTCCCAATGTATCCTACACTTACGATAGATGACTTTACGTATATTATAGAACATTCGGAGGCTAAATTGATTTTTGTTGCCAACGAAGAATTATACCAAAAAGTAAATCAGGCGATTAAGCCCATAAGAAACTTAGATAGCAGTAAAATTTATACCTTCGACCGACTTGATACGGCTCAATATTGGAAACAAATCAGCGATTTGGGGGCAAAAGGCAATCTGAAAGACTTAGAGAACATAAAAGAAAAAATTAAACCCGAAGACCTTTTTACAATCATTTATACCTCTGGCACTACGGGCAAACCCAAAGGAGTGATGCTTTCACATAAAAACGTGGTCAGCAATATCAAGGCGGCTATTAGTAGCTTGGTTTTGCAAGAAGAACACAAAGCATTGAGTTTCTTGCCTATGTGTCATATTTTTGAGCGTACCGTTACCTGTGCCTACATCTACAAAGGAATTTCCATTTATTATGCCGAAAACCTCGATACGATTGGCGAAAACCTCAAAGAAGTACAACCTCACGTATTTACGGCTGTGCCGCGTATCATTGAAAAAGTCTATGAAAAAATAATGGCAAAAGCACGCGAACTTTCGCCTGTGGCTCAAAAATTATTCTACTGGGCTTTGGATTTAGCCGAACAATACGATACACAAGAAGATAAAGGGATTTTCTACAACTTGCAACTTAGCCTTGCTAATAATTTGGTTTTTGATAAATGGCGTGAAGCCTTGGGGGGCTATGTAAAATATGTAATTTGTGGCAGTGCCGCTCTCAACCCAAAATTAGCTCGTATTTTTTGGGCGGCGTGTATTCCTATTCTGGAAGGCTACGGAATGACCGAAACTTCACCCGTGATTACCGCTGGTATGCCCAACAAAGAAGATTATTGCATTGGCACGGTTGGTAAAGTAATTGAAGGCGTGCAGGTGAAAATAGCCGAAGATGGCGAAATCTTGGTAAAAGGCGATAACGTAATGATGGGCTATTACAAGGACCCTGAAAAAACTGCTGAAACCTTCACCGAAGACGGCTGGCTGAAAACTGGCGATATTGGCGAGTTTGTGCAGGGCAAGTACCTCAAAATCACTGACCGCAAAAAAGAAATTTTCAAAACTTCGGGAGGTAAATATATTGCCCCACAATACATTGAAAATCAGTTAAAACTATCTTTGTACATTGAGCAAGCTATGGTAGTAGGCGAGGGGCAAAAGTTCCCTTCGGTGCTGATTGTTCCTTTTGAGCAAGAACTCAAAAATTGGTGTTTGAGCAATGGAGTTGCCTACACAAACCTACAAGAGGCAGTCAGAAATCCACAGGTAATTTCTTTGTATCAAGATGAAATCAACGAAGTAAATAGCCACTTGGCTCAATACGAAAAACTTAAAAAATTTGTACTCCTGCCCACTACTTGGAGCATTGAAGGTGGCGAACTTACTCCTACGCTCAAACTCAAACGCAAAAATATTACAGCCAAATATCAAAAAGAAATTGAAATCCTGTACCAAGCTGAAATGAATGTAGTCTAATTGATTTTTTACCTTATTTTTTATGGATTTAATCGACCTACTTACGGCACTGATGGTAATGATGGCAACTTTTGCCTTTATCAATGTACGTTATTTCAAACTTCCCGAAACAATAGGCTTGATGATTATTTCTATTGCCGCCTCGCTGATTGTAATCGTGATAGGGCATTTTGAAACATCTGTCTATGCTTTTGTGAAAAATGTGGTAGATGATATAGATTTCAATAAGGTACTTTTTGACTTTATGTTGAGTTTCTTGTTGTTTGCGGGGGCTTCTCACACCGATTTTACAGCACTTAGGCAAAATAAGTTCCAAATCGTGATGATGGCAACCGTAGGCATTGTGCTTTCTACGATAATTATTGGGGGGCTTGCATACGTAATCCTAACGCTGATGATGGGACTTAATGTAGCTCTGATTTACTGCATTATTTTTGGGGCTTTAATTTCCCCTACCGACCCTATCGCTGTTCTGGGAATTTTGGTACAAGCCAAAGTTCCTAAAAAAATAGAAATTACGATAGTAGGCGAATCTCTGTTTAATGATGGGGTAGGGGTGGTCATTTTTGTTATTTTATTTACCGTTGCTCAGGTTGGCATAGAAAAAATAGAACTCGAAGATGTAGCTATTTTGGTGAGCAAAGAAGTAATAGGGGGGCTGGGATTAGGTTTTTTGCTTGGTTGGGGTACTTACGAGCTACTTCGCCGAATAGACCATTACCAAACCGAAATTATGATTACCCTTGCCGTAGTGATGGGGGGATATTTGTTGGCTCGCAAACTACATTTCTCGGGCCCTTTGGCGATGGTTGTGGCGGGGCTTTTCACGGGCAGTTGCACCAAAAAAGAAGCTATGTCGGAAATTACAAGAGATTATGTGTATAAATTTTGGGAGATAATTGATGTCCTGCTCAATGCTGTATTGTTTTTAATAATGGGTTTTGAAATTATCATTATTCAATTTGAGTGGAGTTTCTTTTATGCAAGTATTATGATGCTTCCTGTGGTGTTATTAGGGCGTTATTTGGCTATCACTTTACCGAAGGCAATCTTTCCTAATCGTCTGAATACCGACCGAAAAACCGACTTTATCCTTACTTGGGGAGGTTTGCGAGGGGGTATTTCTATTGCTATGGCATTGTCTTTGGCAGGCGTGCCTAACTATCAGTTTATTGTTTTTCTTACCTATGCAGTCGTGATGTTTTCTGTTATCGTACAAGGACTTACGATTGGTAAATTTGTAAGAGCATACTTTGGGTAAAAATAAGGCTTTAAACGAGTAAGTATGCTGTTTAAAGCCTCATTTGTGAGATGTTTTTAATCAAACAAAATAATATTACTTTGTTTGGGGTTGATGGCAACGAGTTGCACCTCGAAAATCAAGTCTTTTCCTGCCAAAGGGTGATTGGCATCTATGGTTACCGTGTCTTCACTTACGGCAGTCATTACGGCAGGAATTTGTCCGCCATCAGCCAAATTGATGGCTAATTGTGTTCCTACTTCAATAGGCATTCCGAAAGGCAACTGATTTTTAGGTACTTCTAAAATCATTTCAGCAGATGCCTCTCCGTAGCCCAAAGCACAGGGTACATCTATACTTTTTTTCTCTCCTACTACCATTCCTAAGATGCCAGCCTCAAAACCCGGAATCATTTGTCCTGCTCCCATTGTAAATTCCAGAGGGTCTCTACCAAAAGAGGAGTCAAAAACTTCGCCCGTAGTAAGTTTGCCTGTGTAATGAACTTTTACTACGTGACCATTTTCTACTTTTTGCATAAAAATAAATTGTTTGAATGAATAAACAAAAGTAGAAAATTTGTTTTAATTTTCCTAATAAAAAAGTTCTTACTTACCACGCAAGGACTTTTTCATCAGTAATTCTTGGCAAAAAATTCTTCTATATTTTGCTTCCACTCCTTTTCGCCAAACTCAATAAGCCAAATGTTTTGAGGTTGCAGGCAGGCAATAGGGGCGTGTTTGCATCGGTCGGTACATTCGGTTTTCAAAATTTCTACTTGATGTTGTAAATGATTTTCCTTTAAAAAATCTTTCAAAGACCTGTAATATTCTTTGTTGTACTTTTTGCATTTGCTCCCCATACACATACAGATAACCTGCTTAGGTGGGATAAGACTTTTTTTACTCATTTTTCCGAAGTGTAAATATTTAGCTCGTTGAGCAAACTATGCAGTTCCAACATAGCTTTTGCCCCCGATAAAAGTTCTTTGAGATGATAAATTTCGCAAATTTCTAAGGTATAAAGTTTATCTTTTTGGGGCAGATAGATAAGTTCTAAATCAAATTCTCTTTCGATGCGTTCGAGCATTACATTGAGATTGATTTGGCTGATTACACGCTTAAAATCAATAAACTGCCTGACACTAAAATAGGTAGTCGTGTCTAAAAAATGTACCACAAACTGATTGGTTTCATCACACTGATATACAGCTCCTTTGCTGTTGCTGTAAATTTCAACTAATTTTGAACGTGTAAGCATAATCTCATTTTTCAACATACAAATTTAGCCTTTATTTAGAATAAATACAAATATTGTAGTATGATTTTTGTCATAAAATTCTGAAACAAAAGCCTTAGAACTCTGTTTTCTTAGTATCTTTATGTTATGCTAAAAACCCTGATACGCAAACGCCAACCTCAAGAAACTGTACTTATCTTCGCTATGATAGGTATGAGCATAGCTTTTTTGTTCCTGAGCGTGTCCTATCTGTTGCGTAAAGGTTCGGAGGGTTGGGTAGATTTTACTTTGCCCAAAGCCTTTGCTTTTAGTACATTTTTTATGTTGGTGAGCAGTTATACCCTTTACATTGCAAATACGAGTTTCAAAAAAGAAGATTTTTTTACTTATCGCTATATGTTGGGGGTTACTTTTTTGCTTGGTTTGGTTTTTATCGTATGTCAGTGGATAGGTTGGCGACAATTGGAAGCAAAAGGTTTATTTTTTGTAAAAGGTAGTATTTCAGTAGGTTTTTTGTATATTCTTTCAGGTTTGCATATCTTGCATTTGCTCGGTGGCTTGATAGCTTTGGGTTTCATATTTTGGCAGGCTATCCGAAAGTTAGATTATGTAGATGCTTTTGTGTATTCGGTTAATCCGCCCAACCAAAGAAGGCTATATCTGACAAGCCTGTACTGGCATTTTTTGGATATAGTTTGGCTGTATCTGTTTATTTTTTTCTATGTTCAACACTAAATTTATGGTGAGTATTGTCGTTGGAACAAACCGAGATAATTCTAAATCGGAACTTGTAGCAAATTATTATCAATCCATTTTGGAAAAAAAAGGCATAGCCAGCCAAATTATTCATCTCAAAGACCTTCCCGAAGATTTCACCACAACAGCTCTTTACAAAAATTCAGGCAAAAACGAGCAGTTTAATATCTTGCGAGAAGCAATTCTCAAAGTAGAAAAAATTATTTTTATTGTTCCCGAGTACAATGGTTCTTTTCCGGGCGTACTGAAAGCCTTTATTGATGGCTTGCCGTATCCTAATAGTTTTGAAGATAAAAAAATCGCCTTAGTAGGGCTTTCTTCGGGCATACAAGGCGGGGCTTTGGCTCTTAGCCACCTAAACGATATTTTTTCGTATCTGAACGCTCACGTGCTTGGGCAAAAAGTAAAACTTATCCAAATAGAGAAAAACATAGATGAAAACGGGCAAATTACTAACGACCTCTACAATCAACTCATTGAAAATCAGATAAATAAATTTTTAACTTTTTGATTTTTTTTTCAAAAATTTTTCATAAAAAAAGCCTTGTGTTTCTTACAAGGCTTTTTCGTTGCTGTAGGGGAAGGACTCGAACCTTCACGGAGAGATTAGTTAGCATGCTTCGTAGTTGCAGTGTTTTGCATCTACCGAGCAGACCAATTTATTTCTTGTTCTCCACCCCCGAGAGAGGAGGGTATGTCTGCCAGTTTCATCACCCTACATTGTGCATCTTTGTTGATACAATATTAACAGATGCGAACTTTATTTGCAAATTTTTTAAAAAAAGTTTTAAAAAATTGTATTTTTGCTAAAAAAATCTGATTTTATAGACAAAAAATTTAAAATTTATTTCAAAAAATGCCCCAAAATTATCAATTTGACAAAACAGACTTTCGCATCATCAATTTGCTTTTGGAAGATGCTAATATGACTTACACAAGCATTGCCGAAAAAGCCTTTGTTTCTAATGGCACCGTTCACGTAAGAATGGAGAAACTCAAACGCTTGGGTATCGTACAAGGAGCGGCTCTTAAATTAGATTACCACAAATTGGGTTGGGATATTACTGCGTTTATAGGTATTTATTTGGATAAAAGTTCGCTTTATGCCGATGCCGTAGCCGCCTTAGAACAAATCCCCGAAGTAGTGAATTTGCATTACACCACAGGAGCATACAGCATTTTTGCAAAAATTATCTGTAAAGATACCAACCACTTGCGAGAGGTGCTAAATGATAAAATTCAGAAAGTAACAGGCATACAACGCACCGAAACATTTATTTCTTTGGAAGAACGGCTCAATCGCCCTTTGTTTCTTTCATAGATTTTTTGTAGCTTTGGCAAGTTTTGTTCGGAAAAATTCTTGTGTGCGTTTCGGCAAGTTCGGTAAGCTCACTGACCTCTACGCTCAACGCACGAAAATCTAAACACAATTGTATTATGGCAGAAGCATTTATTTACGATTCAGTTCGCACACCACGAGGCAAAGGCAAGTCTGATGGTGCTTTACACACAATTCAGCCTATCCATTTACTTACTACTTTGCTCAATACGCTCAGAGAACGCAACCATTTAGATACCTCTTTGGTAGAGGATATTATTTTGGGTTGTGTTACGCCTGTTGCCGAGCAAGGGGCAGATATTGCTCGTACAGCGGCGATTGCCGCAGGCTATGCCGAAACGACGGCAGGCGTGCAAATCAATCGTTTTTGTTCTTCGGGTTTGGAGGCTGTCAATATGGCGTCGGCTTATATTATGTCGGGGCAATTTGAGGCTTTGGTAGCAGGTGGCGTGGAGTCAATGTCGCGAATTGCAATGGGTTCTGATGGCGGAGCATTATTTACCAGTCCTGAAATTGTAGCCAAGCACAAAATCGTTCCACAAGGCATTTCTGCCGATTTAATTGCCACAAAATACGGCTATTCACGAACCGATTTAGATAAGTACGCTGTCCATTCGCACCAAAGAGCAAGCAAAGCCCAAAATAATGGATTTTTTAGCAAATCAATCGTTGCTGTAAAAGACCAAGCAGGATTTATAGCCTTAGACAAAGACGAAACCATACGCCCCGATACAACCTTAGAAACACTTGCCAAACTACCACCTGCTTTTGCAATGATGGGACAAATGGGTGGTTTGGACAATTTAGCCTTGATGCGTTACCCCGAGGTAGAACGAATTGAGCATCTACATCACGCAGGTAATAGCTCGGGCATTGTAGATGGTGCGGCAACTATCTTGTTGGGCAACAAAGAGTTTGGAGAAAAAACAGGCTTGAAGCCACGAGCTAAAATCAAATCCTTTACGATTATCGGCTCCGAACCTACGATTATGCTTACGGGTCCCGTCCCTGCGGTGCAGAAATTACTCAAAAAGAATGGTATGCAGGCAAATGATGTAGATTTGTACGAAGTAAATGAGGCTTTTGCCGTAGTGCCTATGTATTTTATGGATATGCTGGGCATTGCTCACGACAAGGTGAATGTAAATGGTGGGGCTATCGCTATGGGACACCCTCTCGGAGCAACAGGAGCAATTCTTTTAGGCACACTTTTAGATGAGTTGGAACGTCAAAACAAACAGACAGGCATTGCTACGCTTTGCGTGGGAGGAGGTATGGGCATTGCTACGCTGATTGAGAGGGTGTAGGTGTTAGTAGAGAAGCACGAAACTTCCGCTTGCGTATAGTTGTTGTCGTTGCGAGTTTTTCACTCTTTTAGTTTTAATATTTCTTCTTTCAGTTTCGGAAGTTCTCTTACTATTATTGTCCAAATAACTTCGTCTGAAATATTGTCATATTCGTGAGCGATTCTATTTCGCGTCCCAATAATCTGTCTTGCATTTTGAATTTCAATTTCAGCAAACTTATAGTTGGTTATTCTGTTTACCGCCTCTCCGATAATTTCAATGTTTCGTTCAACTGCTTTTTTGGTTTTCAAGTCTTTTTGAAACTCAAAAAAATTTACGTTTTCAGGCAAAAATTCAAAAATCTCATCAATAGACCTTAATATGTCTTCAATCCAAGCATTTACTTTGTTATCCATAAATCACGACTTTTGATTCGTCTATTTCCTTTCTGAGAAATGAGTTTTTTATTCCACGTTCCTCTATCAAGTCAATTTGTCGCTTTAAAATTTGCTCCAATTTGTCTTTTAATTGGAAATACAAATCAGTGTATTTAATAGGGTCATTTTCGTCAAAGTCAACTACAAAGTCAATATCGGAGTTTGAAGAAAAGTTATCAGTCAAAACAGAACCAAAAACCGAAAAGTTCTTCACTTTCAATTCTTTACAAAGTTGCCTAATTTGTTCTATAATTTTTTCTGAAATTTTCATATTTTACAAGTTTTGTTGCAACGTTTTGATGGCATTAAAGTGGCTTTTTTGTATTTTTGGCTTTGCAAATTCAACAAATACAATAGAAGAAAGAGCCTCAACAAAGATAAATACAAGGCGTCAAATGGCTAAACTCTGTAATGCTGTTCTGTAAAAAAGAAGCAATTTGATTTTTTTCTAAGAAATCTCTACGTTCTCGTTAGAGCTACGAGGTTCGTATTTTTTTGGTGCATATAAAAAGCCGAATGCTTCCGCACCATCTTTGCCTAAATGTTTGTGATGAATTTTATGGGCTCGTATCATTCGGCGTAGGTAAGGATTTTTGGCAACAAACTTGATTTTTACCCGTCTATGCACCAAAATATCGTGAAACAACACATAAAAAATACCATAGCCTAAAATACCAAAACCTACCCATTTCAGGAAAGCCACTTGCTCAAACTCAAAACCTGCTACAATCGTAGCCACCGAAGGAATACTGAAAACAACCGCAAACAAATCATTTTTCTCAAAAAATCCGTGTCTTGGGCTATGATGCGACTTGTGCCACGACCACAAAAAGCCGTGCATCACATATTTGTGTGTTGCCCACGCTACGCCTTCCATCGCAAAAAACGTAGCAATCATCAAGAAAATATTAAGAGCAAGTTCCATAAATTTATTCAGATATTAAAGTTTTTCAATTACCTGTTTTACTTCTTCCATCAGCCACATAGGCGTAGAGGTTGCTCCACAAATCCCCACGCTATCACCTTCGGCAAACCATTCTTTTCGTATTTCATTAGGATTAGAAACGAAATATGTATTAGGATTGGTTTGTTTGCACACTTCGTACAAAACTTTGCCGTTAGAGGATTTCGTTCCAGCTACAAAAATAATTTTATCAAACAATTTTGCAAAATCTCTTAGTTCAGCATCTCTGTTTGAAACCTGTCTGCAAATCGTATCGTTGGCATTTACTTCTATGCCTGCTTCTTCTAATTTAGCTTTTATCTCGTAGAATTTATCGGTACTTTTGGTAGTTTGGCTGTATAAGGTTAGTTTTTTGGGTAAATTTTCTAAGGCTAATTCTTGTAAATCTTGAAAAACAATGGCTTTGTTGCTTGTCTGCCCCAGCAAACCGATAATTTCGGCGTGTCCGTGTTTGCCGTAGATGTAAATTTCTTCATCTTTGTCATAAGAATTTTTAATTCTGTTTTGTAATTTCAGCACTACGGGGCAAGAGGCATCGATGAGTTCGAGATTATTTTGCAGGGCAAGTTCGTAGGTGGAAGGTGGTTCGCCGTGGGCTCTAATCAGCACTTTTTCGTTCTGAATACTTTTGAGATGTTCGTGATTGATGATTTGGAGCCCCTTAGCTTGGAGACGTTTCACTTCCTCGTCATTATGGACGATATCGCCTAAGCAATACAATTTGCCGTCCTGTTCTAATATGTCTTCTGCCATCTCAATAGCATAGACTACCCCAAAACAAAAACCAGAATGTTTGTCAATCGTTACACTTAAGTTGAGCATAAAAAATGATTTTATGCAATATACCCAAAAAAGTGAATAATTGTTTCAAAAAAATCATAAATTTCAAAAAAAAGCCTACAAAGCGGGCAAAATTTTACCGATACATTCTCCAAAACCTATTCTTACGCCATCTTTTTCTCCAAACCCCCTGATAATAATCGTATCTTTATCTTCTACAAACTTTCTTTCTGAACCATCTTTCAGTTTTAGGGGTTTGCTACCACGCCAAGTAAGTTCGAGCAACGAGCCATAGGAGTTGGGCGTATTACCGCTAATTGTTCCCGAAGCACACATATCGCCCACACGCACATTGCAACCGCCAATAGTATGATGAGCCAGTTGCTGGCACATATTCCAATACATATACTTGAAATTACTTTGACAAATGAGGTTTTCTTCGCTCTCCTCGGGCTTGAGATACACTTCTAAGTTGATGTCGTAATTTTTTTTACCTTTAAATTTCAGATAGTCCAAGACTTCGGGTTTTTGTTTTACACCTGCTACTCTGAAAGGCTCTAAGGCATCGAGCGTAACAATCCAAGGCGAAATGGTAGAGGCAAAATTTTTAGCTAAAAAAGGACCCAAAGGCACATATTCCCAAGCCTGAATATCTCTTGCCGACCAATCGTTGAAAAGCACTAATCCAAAAATATAGTCTTCGGCTTCGGCAGTGCTGATACTTTGCCCAAGTTGGGTATTGCCACCCACTACAAAAGCAACCTCCAACTCAAAATCTAACTGACGAGTGGGAGTAAAAAAAGGTTTTTCGGCATCAGGAGGCTTTACCTGTCCTTTGGGGCGATGAATAGGCGTGCCTGAAACAACAATCGAGGAAGCCCTACCGTGATAGCCGACGGGTAGGTGTTTCCAGTTGGGCAACAGAGCATTTTTTGGGTCCCTGAACATTGCCCCTACGTTGGTAGCGTGTTGTATGCTTGAATAAAAATCGGTATAATCGCCGATATGTACAGGCAAGTGAAGTGTTACATCTTTGATATGATGTAACACTTGTTTTTGGGCTTCTGTGTCGTTTTGGAGTTCGGGGTTATCTTTTTGGAAAAGTTCGGAAAGGCGATTACGGGTTTTTCTCCAAAAAGGTTTGCCTAAGGCAATGAAATCATTGAGCGTTTCAGCGTGAAATACCGAAAAATCAGGCAATCGCAGACTATCCAAAAAACCAAGTTCAACCAAGGCACTTAGGTCTATTACCGTATCACCGATACGCGTGCAAGCCCTTGGCGAGCTACCTTGAAACGAAAAAATCCCGAAAGGAATATTTTGAATAGGAAAGTCAGAATTTTTCGGAACTTCAATCCACGAGCTTAGGGCAGGGTTGTTGGCTTTGATAATAGGCATAAGATTAAGTGAGTAATTGGCTTTATGTTTAAAACAATCGATTTTTGTTTGACCTCTATCCCTAAATCCCTTTCTCCAAAGGAGAAAGGGACTTTTAGAGGGCATAAATTTAAAATTTTCCCCAAAACTACTTTTGATAGAGTACAATTTTTATGAGTTTTTTGCAATTTTACAAAATAAAGAGGCACAAGCAAATTTGAGCCTCTTTTTTGTGTTTTTATTGAAAATTTACGCCAAAACTTGTTGTACTTTTTGGGCGGCTTCTTGAAGCGTAATAGCCGAAAACACCTTCAAACCCGATTCATCAATGATTTTAGCACCTTCTTCGGCATTAGTACCTTGCAGACGTACAATGATAGGCACTTTTATATCGCCAATTTTTTTATAGGCTTCTACAACACCGTTGGCAACGCGATCGCAGCGGACAATTCCGCCAAAAATGTTGATAAGGATTGCTTTTACATTCGGGTCTTTGAGAATGATACGGAAACCAGCTTCCACGGTCTTAGCATTTGCCCCACCACCTACATCAAGGAAATTGGCGGGTTCGCCTCCTGAAAGTTTGATGATGTCCATTGTAGCCATTGCCAGCCCTGCACCATTTACCATACAACCCACATTACCATCTAATTTTACATAGTTGAGGTCATTTTCACCTGCTTCTACTTCCAGTGGGTCTTCTTCTAGAATATCTCTCATTTCGGCAAGGTCGGGGTGGCGGAAGAGGGCGTTATCGTCAAGATTTACCTTGCAATCAACAGCTAAGATTTTGTTATCGGAGGTTTTAAGTACAGGATTTACTTCAAATAATGAGGCATCGCTTTCCAAATAAGCTTTGTAGAGCGATTTAACGAAATTAACCATTTCTTTATGAGCATTGCCTTCTAAGCCAAGAGCAAAGGCAATCTTACGAGCTTGGAAGTCTCTAAGTCCTACACGTGTATCAATGAACTCTTTGATAATTTTTTCGGGGTGTTTTTCGGCAACTTCTTCGATGTCCATACCGCCTTCGGTGCTGGCGATAATCACGTTGCGTCCTGAGGCTCTATCCAAAAGGATACTCATATAATACTCTTTGGGTTGGCTTTCGCCGGGATAATATACATCTTGGGCAATGAGGACTTTATGCACTTTTTTTCCTTCGGGACCTGTTTGAGGGGTAACAAGCTGCATTCCTAATATTTTTTCAGAGATTTCTCTCACATCATCATAGCTTTTAGCCAGTTTCACGCCACCGCCTTTGCCGCGTCCGCCTGCGTGTATTTGTGCTTTTATCACAAACCAAGTAGTGCCTGTCTGTGAGTTGAGTTGGCGGGCTACTTCTACAGCTTTGGAGGGGGTATCGGCAATGATACCTTCTTGAATGCGAACGCCGTGACGTTTCAAAAGTTCTTTGGCTTGATATTCGTGAATGTTCATAAAAATTATCGGTTGAGTTGAAAAAAGAACGTGTAGGCACGAAATTAAGAGAAATTAAATTGAAATCCCAAAAAAAACAGAAAAAATCAAGACCAAAATAAATTTATTTGGTTTCTTGTATCTTTTCTCCAAAAGTTTTTGTATGTTTGGTTGAGAAGATAAATCAATTAGATGCAAGATGAAAATGAAGAAAACCCCTCATTTGTACCTAATACCTACTTAAATTTTTGAAAGATGCTTTCTAAACTTTTATTCTTATTTGTGTTTTTACTTTCTTCGGCTTGGACTTTTGCCCAAAAACCTGCTAAGTCCTCCAAAGAACTTAGCAAAAATCTGATAAGTGTTTTGCAAACCCAAGATAAGCAGATGCTCAGTAGTCTTTTTGCTCCACCTGCTATCTACAAATTATTTGCTCCACACCTCAAAGAAATGAGTGATACAGAGATAGCCAATATGCTGAAAAATGATGATAATTCCTTAGAAAAAAAGATTGAAGGCATCTTCGCAAATATGGAGCAGTTTGGTCTTTCGGGAAAAGAGCTACAATGGAAAAGCGTTGGAGAAAAACCTCTTAATACAATAGCCACTGGCTACTTTGCTTTGGATATTGTATTAACCTACAAAAATACAACTGATACACTTTCGGTAGAAGCGTTCAAAAATAAAAAAAATTGGTACTTGGTAGATATAGTGGGCGTCAATCGTCCATTAAATAAAGTTATCCTTAAACATTCGCAATATTCTTGGCAACAATACTACGATATGGCATTGAGCCAAATAAAAGATAAAAAATACGAGGAGGCTTTGAATAGTCTGAAAAGTGCTGAATTTCTTTCTCCAAAAAGTCCTGAAATTTATCATCAAAGAGGCAATATTTATAACCTTCAAAAAGATGTGTTCCGTGCCTTAGAAATGTATAGAAAAGCCAACCAAGTAGATGCCGATTATATGCCTGCTTATTTCGAGGCTGCCCTTTTGTCTTTTAATAATGCAGAGATAGCATACGAGGCTGTCTACAACTTTGAAATCTGCGTAGAGAAGGAGTATGAGGTATTGACTTCCTCTAAATATCTCTTGGATATTTACCTAAAACAGATAATGGATTTTGAGCAAGATGCATACATAGAAGATACGTATCTAAAAAATTATTATGAAAAAATATTTGCTACTGCAAGCAAAATTTTGGAAAAAGAAAATGAATTGAATGTGGAAGAAAAAATAAAAGTATATCTGGCTCGTGCTGTCAGTCTGATGGACTTGAAGAAATATGATGACGCCCGTAAAGACTTTGAGAAGGTATTGAGCCTTCAACCGCTACACCCAAAAGCCCTTTACGAACTTGCTTGGATTGAGAACGAAACCCAAAACTATGCCAAGGCTCTGGATTATGCGAAAAAAGCCTACGAGTTAGACAAAACAAATGGAGAAGTTCTCGCCGAACTTGCTTTTGCCAAAATGCAAACCAAGGATTTTAAGGGGGCTATAAACGATTACAATACCCTTTTTGGTCTTGGCAAAGAGTTTCAGACTGCCAAAAAATACCAAAATAGAGGTGATTGCTACAAGGCTCTCAAAAACAATAAAATGGCTTGTGCTGATTACAAAAAGGCAATAGAATTTGGTGCAGATGACAGCACAATGCAAGAATGGATTAAGAAAAATTGTAAGTAATTCAACAAAATTAAATGGAAATTTTAAAATCTGCAAACAATATTTCGTCTTGTGCCTAATGTCTTGTGTCTAATTACTTAATAAAATGGAAGTTTCGGCTACAACCCTAAACCTTGTCATCAAACTATGCAATATCCGCAAAAAAATGAGATGGCAAATTCGCTGTAACTATTTCACCAGCGAAGGCGAGGCTGTTTTTAATATTTTATTTTACGACAATTATACCTCTGCCCTCAAAGGAGAAATAGATTTCATTCAGAGTAGTGAAGAAGTGCTTGCATTCCGATTTGCTGGCTATGAGGGCGAAAAAGCCGAAAATCTTACCGATTTGCTATTGGATTTGATAAATTATGAAAAAAGTTTTGTGCTTGAAAAATAAACTTTTTTTTAGAAAAATAGTTTAACAAAAAGATTTGATTTTTTCGTCTATGCTTGACCTCTACAATACCACTACGCTCAAATGTAGCAAGCTCATTACAGAGCATTATAGCACTTCCTTTACTTTGGGAATTAAAACCTTGGCAAAGAAATTTCATTTGCCCATTTACGCTATCTATGGCTTTGTACGCTACGCCGATGAAATAGTAGATACTTTTCATCAGCACAATAAAAAAGAACTTTTAGACCGCTTTCGCAGAGATACTTATCAAGCCATAGAAGAAAAAATTAGCCTTAATCCCGTGTTACATTCGTTTCAGTTGGTTGTCAATCAATACAAAATTGAGCGAGAATTGATTGATGCTTTTCTGCATAGTATGGAAATGGATTTGTATTTTAAGGATTACAACGACGAGAAATATAAAGAATACATCTACGGCTCTGCCGAGGTAGTAGGTTTGATGTGCTTACGTATATTCTGCGAAGGAGATGAAGCAATGTACCAACGTCTCAAAGCCCCTGCCCGTAGCTTAGGTTCGGCTTTTCAGAAAATTAACTTCCTAAGAGACCTGAAAAGCGATTTTTTAGAACGAGGACGTACCTACTTTCCCGAAGTAAATTTTGAGCAATTTGACGAAACCGCCAAAAAACTCATTGAAGCCGATATACAGAAAGATTTTGATGATGCCTACAAAGGGATTATCCAGTTACCGAAAGGAGCTAAAATGGGCGTATATCTGGCGTATGTGTATTACACTACGCTTTTCAAGAAAATAAAAGCCCAACCCGCAGCTACCATTATGCAAAAACGTATCAGAGTACCCGACTCCCAAAAATTCAGACTGCTTATCTCGTCTTACTTTCGTTATCAGCTCAATACAATATAACAGTGAACGATTA